>Ga0182030_10001398_pt1 | contig 49692 bp, 60 predicted proteins | sample 812S3MmetaG_FD_121299 | JGI IMG/M metagenome (GOLD analysis project Ga0182030, IMG submission 121299) | Permafrost microbial communities from Stordalen Mire, Sweden - 812S3M metaG (Illumina Assembly) | ecosystem: Environmental > Terrestrial > Soil > Wetlands > Permafrost | place: Sweden... | reverse complement strand
TTCTCTCTCAAAAAGCCAGGGTGTAATAGCGAGTTTAGTTCTCAAAAACCACAGTCAAGTTAATTCTTGTAGCTCCTCTCAATAGCTCTGCCTTGGCTTTTCGTTCGAGGGATCTTGGGTACCTATGCTCATGCTACTCTTTGCGGTGGATTGATTTGGAGATGACTTCATTGCTCACGCCGACAACAGCACTACTTTATTCTTTTCTCGACCTTGATCCATTTGATTCTGCACCCGTTGCACCTCAGAGCTTGAGCAACAACAAGAATATTTTGTGTAAATCTTTCAAGGAGCATAACGGCTTACAGGAGCTGAGGCCGCGGCTGGAGAGCTCTTGAGAATGTTCAGAAAGTGAGCTGGGTCAGATTCCAATAGATTCTTTCAAACAAAGGCCAAGAATTGGTATCCTACATCGTCACCCAGCGACAGCTTGTAGTTTCCTGCGGGCGAGATAGGACTCTCGCCTTTTATCACTTCGGCCGCTACAGAGAACCAACATTCTAGAAGTACAGAGTAATAGCCCCTAAGAACGCCCTTGGCAAGTATCAAAGATATTCATCATCAGTATCCAAACCAATTCTATAACTTTGAAGGGGTTGAGAAACAAGAAGAAAGAGCATCTCCACCCGACCCAGTGTGAAAACCAAGTTCTCGTCATCCCCAGCAATTTCGCTAACATACCTTGCTTGCGGCTCTTCACACGGGACTGTTCACCCTTCAGCGAGGAGCCATGATCTAAGAACATCAGGATCGGACAAAAAGCGCGGTCGAAAGTGTCAGAACTTGGATGAGCAAGCAAGGGGAGTGAAGCAGAGACAACTCCTTGAGCGGAACCGGATTACGGCAGGTAAATGTAGGCAGCGCAAGAAGATGAATACCGAGAATCTAGAAGAGGGGTATAACATTCTGCAAAAGAGAAATGTGGCACTTAGGGAATTAGTTAGCGAGTTAGAAGTTGAGACACAAAAGCTGAGAGATTTGTTAAAAAGCGGTAGCGCTGGAGACATTGAGGCTGGGTATAATGACCGAGAGAAAGACGTCGAGGAGAAGCCGTCGCAAGTCTTGTGACAAGAAATGGCTTGATGATCATGGCACGGTGTTTCTCCTTATTTAGTCGACTAATAGCCCGGAATCCGCCATTCGTTTCGAAGATGTATTCTGCAGAGGTAACATATAAATTTCAGCGTAGTGACAGTGTGAATGTCATTTAGTGCTTCCAAGTTGCAACCCCTTCCAAATAGCTAGGAAGTCATGGGGATCTGTTACACCAGCAGGCACATTTTCCGCCATTGAAGAATAGGTCAGTCATTGTATACTTGTTCCTATTCGACAGAATCGAAATCTTCAGAGTCTTGAGCACTGTAACTTGAGATGTTTACTCGGAGGCTCGACGATCGGCTCGATGTCTAATAAAAGTACTTCTTGAGGGTGAGCTCAAGGATGTGATACAGAGAAAAGCAACTTGAGCGGGGTAGCTTATCAGATCAATCTTTCCGTTTGATGATTAGTGATTTTGTGCGCTACTAGTACTCACTTGTGGCGTTCGTTAGGTACTTGTGCAACTGTAAACAATACAGTAATTGGTGTGGCAGCGAACCGGCTGAAGCATCCGGATATCCTAAAGCTGAACGCTGCAGGAATGAAATGTTTCACAATCAAAAGCCAAGTTTGCTATCCTCCATCTTAGGACATTCAACTCCCTAGTTAAGCAGGAAAAAGCATTTCATATTTGGGCGAATTGTAGTTGATAGGTAGTTGATAGGTAGTTGTTAGTTGATAGTTGACAGTTGATATTACGACGATTTCATTTTAATGCGCTTTCTGTTACCCCTGCCATCAGGCGTAACTTCACCTTAATGAGCCCCCAAGAAAGCCAGCCCAAAGGGTGTTCAGACAGCTGCAGGGTCTCTAATCATAGGGCATAGGGTCCCTAACCATGGCATTTAGGCGGCTTTCACGCTATTCTGACTTCTAGGATCTAGCTTGTTTTAACGCGAAGGGGGTATATCCTCTTCCCAATCACCATCATCCTTATTACAGGGCACGTATACAAGGTTTTCCGCCTCTCATGTCCCACTTTTCACCGTGTAAATCTCATCTGATTTCTTTTTCCACGATGCATGTTGCACGTACGCACGGCAGACTGTCACACAAATACCACCTTCTCGTGACCCCACGGAAATCTCAAATATGAAGCACCCCAGCTTGAATGCTTCACCCTACGTGCTTCAACTTACTCATTGAATTACTTGTCTGCGACTTCACAATTCTGAAGCTATGGGGAGGCCTCTATCTGAACGACGCCGCGTCAGGGAAGTGAGGAAATACTATCGTCGACAGCCTGACGATGTCCCAATCGCCGGTTCAAACACCGCACCGTCGACAATTGCCGCCACAAGGATTGTAAGCCCAAATACAACCTTGACAGCGCTCATGCAATTGATTGCATGGCGGCTTGGAAAGCAGCGAGCTATGGTCTCCGTGGTAGACCAATCTGCCCAGGCACGTGATCTATGGTTTGATGATGATTCCTTCCCTACTGATTCTGGTTGCCTCAGTATTTTCTTGCAGAAGCAACCAAGACACTTGATCTTGAAGACAATGGCCACCATGAAGATGGCGATGCTCTGTGGATGGGATGTGGAGGGTATGCGTATTCTTTGATGACTCGGCACATACTGACTGGCTACGCAGCACAGTACGCAGTGAAGCACTTTGTGCCGTGAGTAGGCTCCAGGATCTCTCAAGACAATTCTCACCGTGATTGCAGAATACTATTGAGGTTCCTCGAGTACCAGACTCTTACGGAATCTTCGCAGTTTCAGATCTTTCCAAAGATCCCAAATTCCGCAACCTACCCTATGTCGCCGGTGGCCCTCATTTCCGCTATTATGCTGGGACTCCGTTGCTGAGCAAGCTGGGAATCCCAATTGGTAGTGTTTTTGTGATAGACACTCGTCCACACCCACCACCAACTGCAACGGAAACAGAGTTTCTCGGGGTAATGGCGCGCAACGTTATGGAATACCTGGAGATGAAAAGAGGAAGCGATCTCCGCCAGCGTAATGAGACTATGTCGGGAGGATTGGCGGCTTTAGTCGAAGGCAAAAGCACCATCTTCCCAATGCTGAGCGATGAGACTCCAATTTCACTACCTGAGGTCGCGAAGAGTTTCGCAGAAGAAGCAGGTTCTTTGAATCTTTCACTGGCAGATAGAATTATCGGTAGTCCGTTAGAGAATTCCAAGAGGTCTCTCATCAACGTCTCTCAAATTGATAAATCGTCCGGCGGCGAGGGCCCACCATCTCAAATTCGAACACCTCTGAAAACCGAGGACCAAGAAATGACACATGATCAGATATTTTCTCGGGCATCAAACCTTCTTCGCGAGTCATTGGATGCGGACTATACTGTGTTCTTCGATATCAACGTTGCTGTCACCGCCGGTCACGCAGCTGAAAATGGGATTGATGATCTTACAGCAACGCGTGATAAACCCAAGAGTAATAATAGCTCTTTACAAGATAGTACAACTGAAGTACCGTCTTTTTATACCACTGGGAATACTGCATTTCCAAGAAGAGATTCGGCATTTGGCAATATTGGCACAAGAGAACATAATCAGCAGCCTCTGGCACAGTTATTGAGTTTCTCCACTCTCAAGTCGTCTTCGTTGAAGGGCGATGATCCCGCCAGAGACTACGGATTTCGAGCACCAGAAGCAAGACCGTTGAGAAAACTACTCAAGCGATATCCTAGTGGTAGAATCTGGGTTTTCAATGAAGACGGAGCTGAATCTTCTTCAGAAGAGGAAGCGGGAAATTTGTCGACATCCTCTTCCTCTTCTGGCACAAGTCCGGATAGAATATCTCGCAGGAATCGAGAGATGACGCTTCTATTGGGATGCTTTCCAGGAGCTCGACAAGTGCTATTCGCTCCCCTCTGGGAAGCTGGGAAGACGAACGAGCTGGCCGCTTGCTTCGCTGTCTCGTTACAGGAGGAAACGATCCTGCGATCGGAAAAGGATATTGTTTTCGTATGTATTTTTATAGTAGTCGACAGGGCTCTACCCAAATCTCTCCTTCTTAGAATCAACGGAATGTTCAAGTGTATAGCGAGCTAATCCTAGGCTTTATAGGTCAATGCATTTCTCAACAGCGTTTCTATTGAGTGCAGTCGTTCTACAATTTCAGCATCGAATCGTCAGAAAGGAGACTTTATTTCTAGCATCTCACACGTACGTGTTGAGGCTGTCTATGTCCCATCAAGCGAGCGTTTTCCAGGCTGACTTATTTACTTTTCTCCAGGAACTCCGCTCACCTCTTCATGGGGTTATCGCTTCAGCAGGTACAACTCACCAGCAATTTCTCTAGACTTTTGACTAACAAAGATGCAGAACTTTTGGCTGAAACTCGCCTTGATGTGAGGCAAAGGGAGTTTTGTAGCACTATCGAGGTATGCTGTTCCCGGTCCCATCTCATCTAGGATAACTTGTACGACCTGATTCGATCAAAACCAGCCCATTGTCGACCTAAATACTGACTTAATTAACAGACCTGCGGTAGAGTTCTGTTGGAAACTATTTCTAATGTTCTCAACTATACCAAGGCATGTTTCTTCAGCTCCTATTTTCAGAGTAAAGACCTCGCTTCAGAACACTCCTCTTTTTCAATTTGCGATTACTCCCTAGTCTTCTCTGTGTGTGGTCATCCTGGTCAAGTGCCGTGCATATTTCCATCAAATTAATGTGATAGGCCCTTCACTCGCCCAGGAGTTCGATTTCTTTTCTCTGCTGCAAGTTTTCATGCTCAAAGCTAATATAATCAGATCAACAATCTACGCAAGGAAAGTCGGGAATCGAAAAGAAGCCTAATTAAGCATCCCAAAGAAATACCTCGCCATTCTGAGCAAGATGACAGTCGCTTGAACGGACTCGCCCAGGAGGAATTCGCATCTTCAGTTGCAGATCTAGCCAAAATCTGCGAAGATTCAGTTAATGTTGTTGCCGCAGCATTTTCGCACCACAATGCAAGATCCGACTTGCCTTCCTTTCGCGTCCATGTTCAACCTGATACACCTATTCCGAGCGATGGAGCCATATCATACAAGTCAAATCCCCTGTCCATCATATTGAATATCATGCCCGGAAATTGGAATTTTGTCTGTCTTCCTGGAGCTATTCAACGGATTGTCATCAATCTGGTTGGGAACAGTTTGAAATATACCCAGTCTGGTTCTATTGTCATTGACTTGAAAAAAGAACTAGTAGAGACAGAAGCAAGCGGCCAAAACCAACCAAACGCTATAAAAGAAATGGTAGTTCTGAGAATTCGCGATACAGGTATCGGTATATCGAGCGAATTTCTAAAAACAAAGCTTTTTAGTCCTTTTTCGCAGGAATCTACCTTAGCCCCAGGTACTGGTAAGTGATGATTCATGTCACAGCTTTAGAAACCCGTCTGATTGTTGCAAGGGCTCGGACTAAATATGGTGAAAACTCTCGTCCACCTACAGCAGGGTATCATAGACATAAAAAGCCAGGTCGGAAAGGGTACGACAGTTATCGTCAGGCTGCCACTTCCCAAATACAAAGAGTCATCGATTCCGCCACCCTTAATCCGCGTTACATCATTCGGACAGACTGAACAAGGCTCGACTGGAGAAGACTTTGAACACCTGAAACAGCGTCACAAGTTCACACTTTACGGTTTCAGGACTGAATCCACTATTTTACTGAGAGATGCAGTAAAAGAATACCTCGTTAAATGGTTCGGAATGTCAGAAAGCGCCAACGATGAGCCTGCTAGGATTTTGATCGTCAATGAAGATGATCTCGATGAATATCTAGCGACAATTGTAGATGTTCGCCATGCGCCTCAACTAATAGTTACATGCCATCATACGAGCCAGGGACATCTTTTCCAACGCTTCTCAAAATCACCTATTGCCGCCGAGCTACTCACAATGCCTTTCGGTCCTCAAAAATTGTCAAAGGTATTGAGCATTTGCCTCAGTGCTTTAGAAAAGCCGGAAGGAATGTCCGGAATTCCGATATTGAACAGTGATTTCAGCATTACAAATGGCATTTCGCCAATCGAACGGTCACACAGCTTTGTTGGGACACCTAGCGTCCTCATGCACGAACCGATGTGGAGTAACTACCATATTCAGGAACCTCTGACCTTGCAACCGAAGATCATCCCAGCAGAGACAAAGGCTGTAAACTCGCTAACAGTCCTTTGTGTCGACGATAATCCGATCAATCTTCGATTACTCAAGACTTATATGGAGAAGCTTAAATATACGGAAGTGGTATGTGCAGAAAATGGCGCCGTAGCATTCGAAATGTATCGGCGACGCATCGAAGGGTTTGATCTCGTTTTTATGGGTAAGACCACTCTCGTTACCACACATCCGCTGACATTATTTCAGACTTATCCATGCCTGTCTGTGATGGCTTCGATTGTATCTCCTTGATCCGAAGTTTGGAAAAGATGCAATTGAAGGTCACAGCGCATGGGGCCACGCCGCCCGTACCAGCTCTTATTGTGGCATTGACTGGTCTGGCATCTCAACGAGATCAGGATGCAGCGATTGAGGCTGGCGCGGATTATTTCGTTACGAAACCCCTGAAATTTTCTGCTTTGAAAGAGCTGTTGATCGAGTGGGGCTTTGGCACCAGCACGGCGGATGTGAAGAAGAACGTACTAAGCGGCAGTACCGCTTGAAAAGGGGAATGGCGGCCAAAGATTCCATAAAATGACATCACAGTAATCATAGCGATGACTAAAATACGGCCCCAAGGAAACAAAGGCGGAGTTTCGAGTCGTAATCTGCGAATTTTCAACCGCAAGACGGTCTAATATGTCTGTTCAAGGTAGGCCTAGTGTGCGTGGGTATCTGGAATCACGGCTTGGAAACAACACCAGGTCAATGTGAGTTCCTGAAATATACCAGAATCTAATATAAGAACTAGCAAGTTTTGTTCTTCCAGTGCCAGAATATAATGGAAGGTGCATCATTGTGAGGCGATTAACCATACCTTTTGTAAATAGATAGGTGATTTTGGAAAGAGCGACCTGGACAAGTGTTATGCTTCACTTACAAAGAGTCAGAATATATTTTTCTCACCAAGAAAGCCCCTTCCCATTAGAGCTTTGCGCGATTGGGAAGTTGGGTGAAAGGAGGGAGAATTCAAGCGATGGCTGCCTATGGATCTGGTCTCAAAGGCCGTCTTTTGGGCAAACTCTATTGGTACTCTTTCCGTGATGCACATTCAGGGGACTTCAAATAAGATCCTCCATTGAACCACGGCGAGGTCCAATATTTCTAGAATTACTTAGGCTAGTGCTCTGTTGTTCCAGGACTAGTTCACTGTTAGGTTCACCAACTGAATGCACCCCTTAGTCGATGTCAGGTTTACACCTCCCAAATATTATATTTTCGGACAATCAGCATGCGTTTCCGTATAATTTCCAAGATCCCGAGCACTCTCTGAATTTTTTTAATTTTTTTTTATCAAGTGAAAATAAAGCTATTGGCTTTTTCATGTTCACTTTAGGGGCTCGCATGCCGTCGCCATGAAGGCAGAATTGTCATAGGCAGCGCAAGTATGCGTGAAGTCCATTAGCAAGTGTATACGCCGATTAGATACCCCCAAAAGCTTCCACTGTGACAAGATGATAGAGACAATGAAAATAAAGTGAGCCTGCGGCAGATGCTCTCCACTGTGTCAGCACCATTCATACAACAATATACAAGTCTGATTCAGCACTAGTTGATGCTATCCGCAGAGGCCGTCGTATAGTTGAGAGGGATTGCATTAATATTCATAATTGACGACTTTCTTCGTAGGGCAAGATGGAAGTACTTCTTGAAATATATTTCGGCGCAATACGGAGAATATCGCTTATAAATAAGGCTGAAAGGTCTCGTTTGAAACCCCCAAGGTGGACGAGGTATACCAGCGCAGAACCGAACTAAATCATTTGGATGAAGAATGAGTAAAGTTCCATGCCCATTTGACAGCCTATCTCATTGTCTTGAGCATACTGATTGCCGGTCTCTGTTCGAGCGTAGGGCCTACACTAGGTAGATATTAAGATATTTTCGTCATTCTCGTAGCTTTTGAGGTTCATAAAGATGTTCCACTCATTAGAGGCTGTGACGCAATCCAGTCATTTACCCATAAGACTTTGGATTCTGGTGTTTTTGGTCGTCTGCGAAGCTTAGTCGCGTATCTCCGGCCATATGCGCACATACCACACACTCCCCTTCTTTTCGAATAAAGACAACAATGAGCTGGTTCAGCTCAGAAAGCACATCTTCGTCTAGATTTGACGGAACTCGGTTCCCGATTCGATTCCTTTCTTGAGGCTGGGCCGTGCCGTTGGCTCGGAGAGATATGTTAATGGTGTAGCTTTGAGTGCCCTAGTAGACAAATGGGAGAGTAGGAGAGAAAGAGACGCGGTGAATACGTGGGTTGAATGTGGTCCTGCGAGTGAATATTGGAAGACAGGAATTTCTTTCAAAGTTTGTTTGAAATTGAAACGTTTATTAAGAAAATACCCAGATGACTTTGACGAGGAAACAACCCTCAGACTCTATCGTCAACTCGAAACAGCCCCTATACCGCGCTCCTGTATAGACAGACATTCTGATTTTCTCGGAGAACCACGGAAAATTGTGGGCCAAAAATCGCTGCTCATGCCCAGTTGACGCTGATCGAGTAAAAAGTATCTGAGCTCACACATTCACTAAGCAGAAGAGTTGGGCAAAGTCTGTGGAATCAATTATAATTTGAAAATTTGAAAATGAAGATTTAGGATTGACTAGTTCATTACGGTGGACAAGGAAAAAAGTAAGAAAGACTATTCAGCACTACCCCTCTTTTGACACTTCAGGAACAGATTGACTCTCATGCTTTGTATCTGCGAGAAGCATTTTCATCATTAGGATGAGAGAATGGCAGTCTCGGCATTCGAATTTGGCGCCTGGAAAGTTCCAGAGTCAGCATCGTCTTCAAAGGGTACTTAGTAAGACTCCAAATTTTTTTTACACGTACCCAAGCGTACCAACCCGTCGCACCAGGTCTTAGAACACAGTTGTTAACCCCGTCATCAGGGACTATGTAATAAGTTGCCGAATAGCACTTTGGATTAGTGGCTTCGATGGCGTTCCAGGTGTCGCAATGCCTTTGGGGATGATCAGCTCTGGCTCAGAAGTATGTGAAAGGCAATGGATGAGGGGTCAAAGGAGATTCAGTCACTCACTGCGCACAATCAAGCACATTTTGAGTGCCCGCATATACAGCAATTGCTGTGTCCCCAGCAGTGTCAACAGCACAGGCGATTTGGTAGTACTTGTTGTTGGTGCCTGTAAATTCTGTAAGTTAAAATCGGCTCTTTGGGGGGGGGGGGACTCCGCTGAATGCCCCACGGGTAGTGGGACATTTAGAAGAGGAGATACACATACTCAGGAAGTAGAGGTCTTGGGCTTGGGGGCCTAGCAGTTGTTGGAGTCAGCAATGCCATTTTAGTGAAATGAAACTCCTCTAGATATATCACGAACGATACATCTTCACGAGGAGAAAAGTTACAAGGAAGATTCACATACAGACTTCGCCTGTGCTAGCCGGACCTCCGAAGGCGCGGGCTTGGAGGGCGGTTGGGCTTGCTGCCACGCTGGCGATGAGGCCGATGAAGATGGCGGAGAGTTGCATGTTGTTTAAGTGAGGGTAGTCGTAAGCAATGGTTTCTTTGTTGGATGGAAGGGATGGAAGATGTTGCTCGATGTGCCGTTGAAGTGAGAGCAGCTTGAACTTATATAAATTTTTGACACTTACTTTTTCGTGTAGAAATTGAAACCCAGATCTGGGCAAGGCATATGCTAGATCATAAACATCATGCATCAACGCAGCGCCGAATGGGCCAAGTAAGAGCTGAGAGAACAACTGAGATGGCAGTCAGACTAATGAGGGCATCGAGACTAGAATGGGATGGGGTTGCATCCTGATGAAGGCATCGTGAACGGGTTTGGGATCGTGGCGACTGAATGTGCACTTTGTGTTGCGGTAAGAATTGCTTGGAGACTATGGCTGTTGATTCCAACGAGGGGAAAGGGTACGACGACGTCTCCGATTGGACACACAAAATCCGTTTCGCCTCCTCTCTACTAAGCTTCGCAGATTCGTTTTCTTGATAGACCAAGTATGATTTCATATTACTTAATGTTAACACATACGTACCGTAGCGAGTGACATTCATAGACGACCAATTCGGCTACTGTAGGCCGACGACCTGCATTCTGACTGTTACACTGCACAATGTGGAGCTGACACCGTTAGACGATGTTACGCTTTCACCGTCAAAAAATATCTTCGACTCTTAGAATTTATAGAGTGGCTTCTCAACGAAGACCTGAACTGCGTAGAAGCGGGTGACAATTATTTCTCCCCGCATGGTCATATTGAAGTTCGACGAGGTTGCATTATCGTCAGACGGCCAAATTCTCATAGTAAGCTTACGCATCGAAGGCAGCTGTACCACCGTTAGCAATATGTACACTGAACCACTCGTCAGCCAGTGTAGAGGGGTATTATGATGGAGATATCTCCATTTTCCCCAGAATGAACGTAGCCATGGGCAGGCATGTACGTAATCGTAAACCGTGACGGAGGAGCGCGAATACAGGAAATTCAGGTTTAATCGAGGGGCAGAAATAGAACAATTCTAGTGTTCTTGAGCTCTATGAAAATTGAAGTTGATTTCTTGGATTCATATCTACTATAATGCAGCATCGTATTAGAAGGCTTGACCCCAATATCAGGAGGTGAATGTACAGAAGAAATTGATAGCTATATAATGAGTCAACTCAAGTATATTTTGCAGCTCTGAATGGTCACGACACACTACATTACCTTTCCCTGACAAAAAACACACCATTAAGCTATCTAATTCAGCCAAATTACCAGATAATCCAAGAAGAATGAGATATTTCTACCTCGTCGCAGTCACAAGCGTTGCTTTCCTGCCCAGTATCGCGTCTGCATTCCTTACCAGTGTGTACGTCTGCCTCATCCCCTTTTGTATTAGAGGAACTAACTTTCCAGAACATCCTGGACGACCCTCTCCTCCAGCGTAACAATAACCCCCAGCAGTTCTCCACCTTCTACCATCGTAATTGTCATTACAACTACCCTTGGCGGAGCCATCCTCCCCCCAAGTATCACCACAATTCCCTCCCATACACCAACGACACCGCCAAACTCACCAACAATAACAGCTCACTTCTCGCCCTCTCTCCCAACCTCCGCGCCACGATCCCTAATCTCAGAACTCTCCTCCATCGAAAGCACTTGGACCGCTGCGCCCGTCTATACTACCCTCGAAGCCGCCGTCTACAACGCGGCGCCAAATTCAGCAAAGGAAAGTCTCGTGATCAGCGGATTTGATTGGGACTTTATAGTACAGCAACCTTGGTATTACAATATCGAGGCGAACTGGCGGGAGATAGTGGATGGAGAGGTGAGCGCGTTGCAGCAGGCGGTGGATAAATATGAGTATGCTGAGGCGAATGGGAGTGCCCCGGAGAAGATGACATTTGATGGGTGGTGGATTGGGATTCTGGTTGTGGGGGGGATTGTTGTGGTGGGGTTTTTGTGGGTTGGTGTGTTTAGGAGTTGTTTGAGGTTGAGGGGTTGGGTGTGAATTGGATCGAGGGGAGGTGGGTTTGGGTTGGTGAACTATTTTTACTAGAGGATTTGTGAACGGCTGTGGTTCAGTCTGACATGGAATGGATATAATTGCAGAGTATTGGAGTGGATGCGAAGACTTCTAATGTGCAACACAAAGCTAACATAATATCTAAGAGATTCATAAATCACTCGCCAACCACCTTCTCGACCTTGAACCCAACAAATGGTATAGAACTCCTCAACGCCAAACTGCTGCAGACAACACTAATACTACTTGCTGCCATTGCCAAGCTTGCCCATACAGGATCCAATCTCACGTGTGACCCTTTGCTCACAATAGGATAAAGTGCTCCAGCAGCGACCGGCAATGCGATGAGGTTGTAGATCAAGGCCCACCCAAAATTGAACTTGATCCTCCGAAATACAAATCTACTGAGATCCAGTAATGTGATCAAAGATTTAAGATTGCTCGATACAAGAACAAACTCCGCGGAAGAAATGGCAATGTCAGATCCGGAGCCGATCGCAATTCCAACATCAGCAGTTGTCAAAGCTGGAGAATCATTAATTCCATCACCGACCATCGCGACGATTGCTCGCTTTTGAGTGTGCTCTTTACCAGATGTGGAGTTGCGAAATTTCAATGATCTCTGTAGGTATTGGATCTTCTCTGCCTTTTCGGTTGGAAGCACACCTGCAATGACGTTGCTAGGTAAAATGCCCACTTGAGCGCCGATAGCGTTCGCAGTAATTTCATTATCCCCCGAGAGCATCCAAACTTGTGTTCCCCGCTTTTGCAGAGCTCTGATTATAGCTGGAGCTTCTGGTCGGATTGGATCAGAAATTGCGAAAATGGCTACAAGATTCCAGGTAGGAGCCTCGCATTTCTCTTCAGCCATCTTCTTCCCACCTCTAAGACTCACCGCGGCTAGGGCGACTGATTTGCCTTCTGACTTCCATGCGTCAAGTGTCGACTTAGCCTCAGGATGAACAGAAACATTGTTATCTCGGAGGAGGTGCTCATTTCCAACGATGAGGTCAAGATTCTCGTTTGAAATTTCAAGATGGAAGCTTCCTTTCATGCCCTTCCCGGCTATCTCTTCCACGTCATCGACATCGATATGGTTAGTCTCTCTCGATTGGCAGAAAGAAGAAATAGCGTTTGCCACTGTGTGACTGCTATTGCCTTCGACAGATCCGACCATCTCAAGAATCGTTTTCTCAAATTGGCTGTCACTCCTAATTTCCGGATTCTCTCTTCCAAACTTTGCTTCGGAATTGAAGTATTGGAAATCAGTAACAGTAGGTTTGCCACCAAGCGTGAGCGTTCCGGTTTTGTCAAACACAATGCAGTCCAGCTGGCTTGCTTTCTCAAAAGCTTCGCCCCCACCCTTGACGAGGATGCCATGCTGTGCAGCGAGACCCCCGCCAACGAAAAGAGCAGTTGGTGCAGCCAAAGCAAGGCCACATGGACATGCGACGACAAATACTGCAATGGCAAATTGCAACGACCAAGCCACCCAACCTCCAGCATGCTGACCGATGTAATCCGGAGGTAGGATACCACCATATCCCAGAGAAAGCCAGAGGACCCAAGTGAGGATTGCAATTGATGTGACAAATGGAACAAAGTATCCTGTCAATGTGTCTGCGATGCGTTCCATGGGAGCTCTTCGGGTCTGTCCTTCACGGACAGCTCTGACGATTTGGTCAAGCATCGACGACCCCGAAACTCCTGTGATCTTGATTGAGATGGGAGACTCCTTGTTGACCGTCCCAGAAAACACTTCATCATTGATTGCCTTTTTGATCAGTTTTGATTCTCCAGTAAGACTTGACTCGTCAAACTTAGATTCGCCTTGGATCACAATTCCATCGCAAGGGGGTGATGCACCATGTAAAACTTTGACGGTATCTCCGAATTCGAGCAGGTCAATCTTGACAGTCCGCAAATATTCCCCCTGCTGCCCGTTGGCTATTTGTTGGCCGGTGAGGATATCACTTTTCAATGACCTTGAGTCGACCAGCAAGGCTTCTGTGGGTCGTAGTTTGCCGAGCATCATAACTGCATCTCCCGTCTTTGATTTACTGTATGATTCGATCATCCGCCCAATGAGAAGGAAGAGCGTCAAGAACACAACAGAATCAAAGTAGAAAGCGCTATTATCCACTTCAATTGGAGGGCTAACACCTGCAGCAATCAATTGAGCAACCGATGAAAAATAGGCAATCGACGTTCCAAGAGACATTAGCATGTTCATGCTTCCAAATCGATAAAATCTTTGGAAAAAGGGGGTTGTAGATCCGGGTTTCCACATTGAGCGCAATTCTTTGAGAGCTCGTAGATGGAAAACGTCGGCGCACAGGAAATAGACTGGCGTTGCCATGATGAATAAGGCCCATTGGGCTCGGCTGATCTTAACGCGCAAAGGCTTCATGAGCCACATGCGAACGGTATTGTTGGATGGCACTAGGCTCATAAAGACAATGCCGATCAACAAAGTAGGAACAGCGATTATAAGGGTCAGGAGGACTCGTAGAAATATTCGTTGCCGCTCTCGTGCATGAATCTTTCTAGATCGCTCTTCGAGGGTGGGTGGATGATAAATCGAAGGCTCAAGCGATCTGTCGACTGCAGAAATGGCCTCGATTATAGTCCTGATAGTAAAACCGGGAACTAAAGGGATATAGCTGATTGTCATGATTGGGTCTTGCAGAGTCAAGGGCTTTTCAACCTTGACACGGTCACCAAATGATTCCATAGAGGTCAGAATTCGAGCAGGGCAATGACCACAGAACATTCCATCCACATTGATTTCAATTGTTCGTAGAAGAGTTTCCTGGGCCTTTTCCTGAAGTGATTTGAGGTTGTTAACGCTATCAAGTGTTGCATCAAATCCGATATCCTCAATGATTTCAACGATATTGTGCTTGTGCTGCTCACCGATAAACTCAACAGTGGCACTGTTTGTAACTAAATATAGGGGTCAATCACTGTGTGGTCTGTTTTCCGGGCGTTACTTACTTAGGTTAACTGATACATCCTTGATCCAATCTTTCTTCTTGAGTTCCTCAGTGATCGAGTTGACACATGCAGCACATGTCATTCCCCCGACTGCTAGAGATGCTCGCCATACCTCTTGAGAATCAATAGGATCTATGACCACTAGTGGAAGATCAAGATCTGACAGCTTCTTGAAGCCACGCATGCTTTTATCTTGCTCGACTTGCTGAGATTGCGAAGCTGAAGATGAGCCCGACTCGTTTTTGCCAGCGGCTTCTGATCGGCATGCTTCGCAATTCTCGAGGTGCCTATGACTGTATTTGCCATCTTGACTCATGTGGCTCTTTTCTGAAGTTAATTTATTCAAGAAACGGTCCAGATAGCCATTTTCTCCGCGATCGCCCTTGTGCCCTGTGGGAACCATCGACGGAGCATCGTCCGAGGCGTAATCGCACACATCGAAGCCAGCATCTTGCAGCGCCTCCAAAATGTCTCTTTCGGATAAGTTCTTGTCATGCCGGACTGTCACCCATGAGGAGAGCAAGGAGGGAGAAATTGACTGTGGTCGCGGATCAAGGGAAGAGAGGACGTTTTCGATATGAGATACACAGGAGGGGCAATGGAGATTTGAAAGTAAAAAGGATGTCGTTATCAGCTCCGCACTATTCTCTGTCGCAGAGACAACCATCTTGTTTGGGTTGTTTTTTGATGCCATCGCGACGTAAACCTGCATTTATCTCCAGAGAGGTTTGGAGTAGATTTGAAGTAGAAGGAACGATCTCGATGAAATGCAAATTTATAAATTTGAGAACTTACGATTGTTACCAATCAGTTGCTACATCTCCACCTTCGAGAAAGGATGTTTTCACCGCCTAGATGAAGTGGCGACTCCACGCACAAAATGCGCAAAAACGCAGAAATCTCTCACGGGGCATCACGTGAACAATCAATAGCATCGATGCCTTCCGCGAGATACCTACCTTACCAAGGTAATAAGGTAGGCTGATCACAATGGGAAACTTTGTTATTGGATGCTTTATCAACGTCTTTCATATCTCGCTCTGCCATTAAGCAGAGAGCAATTGTTTCATCTTGACAGAGCAGGACGTAACGCCTCTCCAGTTCGAGATTTAGCAAAACAAATGCAGCTACGTGGACCAATCAGTTCGATGTTTTTGGGACGGTTGAGTAGATATATAACTTACCCTTTGAAGAATTCTAATCCCTCGGGTCATGGCATCTTTTAATACACGTGACTTATACACTCGAAGCTCAAAGTAATTAATTCGAAGAATTAATCGTAGATCGTGTTAGGCATTGCACTGAAAGCCGTTGTTGTGAGAAGGATGTTGGAGGTGGGAATACGGATTATTATATATCTCGAAATGAGAGAATTCGAGCACATTGTGGCACAGCCCCTTGCCAGATTCGAGTGTCAATTAAAAAAGGTAATCCCAGGCGAAGTTAAGAATGTGGTTGGGGCTTACTGAGCCGGGGTCGCTTTCTTGGCAATATTGGTTTAGTGACATCTATTTAAATAAGCAAAATCATCTCAACAACAGCTTCATTGGCCTGATAGTTCAGTATGTACAGCACTGTATTGATCGATTATAATATATGCTGACCTCAATCTCAGGTGGTAGAATTCTTGCTTTGGGTCATCCTCAGTCATGAGGGACACTTGTAAGAGGTCTCCGGTTCGATCCCGGATTAGGCCCTGCTTTTTTGCTTTTTTTTAATTCCTTTGCTTGTCGGTTGTTTGGATCAAGAAGCGTTTAAAACTGCCGGGGGGTTTTTTTTTTGGAAGGCAATGAATGTGCTTGCTTAGAAGACTACTAGCGAGCGCTAGCGCATTGGCTAAATAGGCGAGAACCCCCTTTTTTCTTTTGCTCACTGTATCAAAGGACAGAACATTCAAGGCAACGAGACACTAGATTGTTTTGTGTATACCTTCCAGCACCATCTGGATGTACTAAACACTCTTCATGCTTTCCATTCACAGATTCTGCATCGAAGCGGGGTCACCCACCGTACAAATGTCAGATAGAATAAAGCCACGAAAGCATTAACACAGTTGATCGGCTGAGTTCATATCTACTTTTGATGGCATTTGAGATTGCATCAAATTATCATCCAGTTTACTAAACTGACCAAGGTAATTTAATTGGTCATGAGCACTGCCGGATAAAGGAAACTGAGCTATTTGTTTTACATTCCATTTCTGGGGATTGTGGGAGTGCCAGTCTTCTGTGTCGCCTCCGTTGTCAGCAGCTCTCAACCTCCCAAACCAGGGGCACCATCCAGGTCTTCCCAGATTGGACGTGAGAGCCGAGGGTCCTTAATAGCTGATACACCGTTGACATTCGTATCAGTCTTCTAAATAAATCTTTCATGGACAGAGGCATTGCAGTGAGATATGTCAGCTGCACTTGGATTTGCATAAGGTCGATGGGTGAAACTGAAATGTACTGGGGCCACTTCATAATGCCCCAGCTCTCGGTTTCAAAGGTGTGGAAAGGTATTCTTTATTGTTCCATAGCTTCGTAGCATGGGAACGAGAGTTGCAATTCATTTCAGAAAAAGGTCACGTGATTAAATGTATGACAATTCAGGGGCACTTTCAGGGTTAAGGGATCGGGACTGGAAATTGTACGTGGTCACAGAGATGTGCTTTGGATTTTCTTCTTTCTTCGTCAAGGTTCAATCCATAGAGTGGTTGGCGACTTGGCGACCTTCTCGTGACAATTCGTGCGAAAGGCCTCCCGAACTGCTTAGAAACTACCCAAGCAAAGTCAAGTTAACGTTGACTCCCTAAGGAACAGGCACAGCAACGCAGAATACACAATTGATCAAATTAATATTCGATTATTAGGAGAAATCATTCTCAATGATATTGCGTAAAATACTCAAGTTCTTGCCCCTTCATAACCGTGACAGATGCATAAACTAATATTGAAACCGCAATCAACAGCCTAGCGAAACAACTCCATCTCAAGGAGGTAAATTTTCTCTCCGAGCCAAACTGAGACAGTCAAATCATAATCGTTGATAGGTCCAGGATTCAAGAACATCAAGAAGTTCGATCCGCCATCCTATGAAATGGACTTCCTTTATTTCAAAAGAACAATTTGATGAATATGTAGCTGTTTTAAACGCCAATCTGACGAAGGTTCAGGGTAGATCTTAACGCGGTACGAGAGGAAGTCTGTTACGATGAGGCATTGGTCATTGTCGGGTCGCTGATGGAATTATGTGTGGGTTTGCTGGAAAAGTCGCGGGTGAATCCAGGGGAAGTACTAGGGCTAAATACTCGGGGAGTACAATACATTGAATAAATTGTCGTATGGCAAGGGAGACCCCAAACCACTTCTCGCCATCTACGGGTGTGAGCGGCTCCACAAGGTGTGCAACCCACATGATCATTATTTCGCATCCCACCACCGTTGAGTCCGGGTACGTCGAAGTCCTAGAATAAAAAATTTGTTCACTGCTCGACCGAGGGAGGCAAGCTTGGCTAGATCCAAAGATCGACCTCAAAGGTAGGCTGGCAGGAATATGGACCTTGAAGAGCATGTCCGGTGAGCAGACAGTGCCAGGGACTTTATGAAGCAGCCCAAACTAACCCAATAAAGGTCGTATAAAGGTATTAGGTGTGGTTGATACCATTGTTTCACACTCTGTAGGGGTTTGAAAAAATGTGAATTAGTGGTGAAAAGGATGATGTGAGGTTAAGGATGTCAGTAGTGGTTATTTAAAAGTGTGAGGCGGAAGTAGAAAATTGAATGGAATTTTTTGTCCTGGTGATGTCGGAGATCTTTGATCAAGGAAACCGAGAAGTGAGACTTGAAGTGGTAGGTAGAGAGCATGTACAAAGATGGTTGCTGTTGACTGAACAATCTAATTGTTTTACATTATCACAGGCAGTCAAAAGCGAATATGTGATCCTTTTAGAATGCTTTATTTGCCAAAGCTAGAATAAAATTTTATTTTATTGGGCACGATAAAGCCACCCAGAAGGCAATGAGACAGGACTACTGCGCAGGGTGCAATACTGAACGCATAAAGGTTCGCCGGTGAATATCGACAGGCCGCTGTTTATAATTATGACAGAGTGGTCCACCACACCACGAGGGTGATATTTGTCCCACCGGGCGTATATTGACAAAGTGGGAGAACCAGCGAGACCACCAAATTGCCCTGGACAAGACTTCCTCCAGAGCGTCATGATATACGTACGGCATTTTCCCTGACTTGTCGTTCTGTTTCTCACTTTGCATTATCAAATCCAGCACTATGTTGGATGAGAATTGTCAAAGGTTATGAAAATCAAGGCCGATGTCGTTTGACCCCCACATTTTCTACGGGCGTAAAAAAAAAGGTCGCGTTGCACAACCTTTGTCCAAATCCAGCAATAAACTGCATGCTTTATCAGCATCTCTGCACACCAACAATGTTTCGAATAATTGTTCTCCGTATACCTAGCTGAACAATCGATCTTCTAAGATGTGCGAGGAGGCTCCGCCTGATCTACTTGTTACATCCTTCCATTTCGCAATCAGTAGCCCAAAATTGCCCTTTTGAGTGAAAGGTCAAGCAAGTCGTAACTTCCTGTTGACGACGTTAATGCATACCGTACTCCAAGGAAAGTAATCTGGAGTTTTGTTCCGCATCTATTTGCGTTATTCATCAAAGATTGATAAGTTCCAATCCATGGTACTTTGTACCTTATATTGAGCCTTCGAGCTCATGATGGCTCGAAATGTATATAATGAGTGGACAGACTCCGCTGAATTGAACATCATTCACACCATCAATACAACATCCAATAAAGTCATCATTTACATCAACAACACCACATTCAGCACAGCATCAACGATCAAACGAGCAGACAACCTACAAATCGATCTTCACGGGCCAGCAAACCATCCACCATGTCTGGAACTACTACTTATCTCATTACCGGGGCGAATCGAGGTATCGGGAAAGGGCTCCTGGAAACCTTTGTCCTTCGACCCGAGACTACAGTCATCGCTGCAGTCCGCGATGTCGTGAAGTCAACTCAAGATTTAAGTGCTATCAAGGTTGGAAAAGACAGCAAACTCATCATCGTCAAGATCGATTCCACATACGACACCGATCCAGCAGATGCTGTCAAGGAACTCAAATCGAGACACAATATCACTAAGATCGATGTCCTAATCTCGAACGCCGGTTTGATGGGAGTCGTGGCACCAACCCTTGCCACACCCCCCCAAGAGGTTCGCAATCAACTTGCAGTTAATACGATTGGGCCACTAGTTCTCATGTTCGTCTTATTTCCCTACAAAATTGCTAATTTTTTTTTCTGTGGGAGCCCCGAAGATAGGAGATGCCAAAAGAGCATCGCTTTGTCCTCGTGACTCAGCTTCTGCAATAGCTCCCAGCTTCGGAGCTCCCACCAAAGAATACGAGTTTTTAATATGCTAATTTGATCATAGACAAGCATTCTTCCCTCTCTTGGAAGCATCGTCCGCCCCCAAGTTCCTCGTTATTACATCTTCCATTGGATCAATCAGCAATATGGAGTCTCTCCCAGTTCCGTTCTTCGGTTATGGTCTGAGCAAGGCCGCCGCTAATTATCTGGTCCGCAAACTTCATTTCGAGAACCCAAAGCTCACCTCGATGGCTTTCAACCCTGGTTGGGTTCAGACAGATATGGGAGATGGTGCCGCCAGATCTGTTGGTATGACGGAGGCGCCGATGACCATTGTAGAGAGCATTTCAAAATTGGTTGCTTTATTTGATGGTGCATCGCGCGAGAAATCTGGTACCTTTACTGCTGTCCCTGGCGAGCCCATTCCATGGTGAACGGATAGTATAAACCGACTCGAACCTCAGACAAGAACCATTGGGGGAAGGCAGATGATAGCAGTGAAGGGAGACCGACATGTTGAGAGACGATTCTGGGGATGAATTGTAGAAGGAGGAAGGGTAGTAGATAGAGGAATACGATTTGATATTTAGGGGGTGGTGATGCAATATAGACTTTTTTGCATAAAACCCCAGCTTGATTTTCATCTTTCTTATGCTCCAAAACCCCACATCTAACGTGAATTTCCGCAATATAAACGAGATATTGAAGGGTTCCTATATTAAATTTTAATAAGAGATCAATGATGCTTTTCTGAGTCCTGATTTAAAGAATTAGCCGTCTCCTTAGGTACACGACCATATTTTCTTTTATACTCTCTGCTAAGCCATAATAAGTGTTCTCGATTTGGATTCATCCAAATTGGAGCCCGACATTATTCCTTTTAGGATGACACTTCAGGTCTTTTCCCCATTCATCAGCCGCTCTACTTCCATCATTCTCAGCCACATGTCATCGATAAGCTTAACATCAGCCACCACCATGCTCAGCCGAGATCATCTTTAGTTGCAGATCTATTTCCACGCTTTGGTGCCGGGATTGTACTGATCCGAAACGGGATCTTCTAAGTTCTCAAAATATCACACTATTGAAGCTTCTCAAGAATCCCTTCAATCAGATCAAAGCAAATCATATCCAATGGCCCCTATATATATATACACGCTACGCGCCCTTTCTTTCACTTTCGTGCGAGGGCGAAATATATATATTATCTGCATGACTTTTCATAGAGGTTTTTTTGTTTGGTTTAAATCGACTCATAGCCAATACGCAAATGTGAAACTGTCTCGAGACGCTTAGAGAAGGAGCGGAAGTGATCATCAGACGACAGAAGACGACGCATTCCTGAGTAACAAAGAGCGGATCGTACTTCTTCAGGGCGATATCATCCTTTTGGAACGCACATCCGCCAACGTGTGACGTTCTATTGTACAGGAATCACAAAGACCCTTCCTCAACAACGACCCTCTCTCTCTTCAACAGCCACAATGAAGCTCTGCAGTAATCGCATCGAAGGCTTCGTACGTCTTTATCCCTTCCATCAATTCTGCCATTCCAACTAACCTCTCTTTAGGGCCCACACTCCCACATCTCCTCCCCCATCCCAACAAGCTGCTTCGTCGACACCATCCTCGTCCCTCTCCCCATCTGGATCGCACTCGCACTCCTCCCAATCTTGTTCCTCCTCTCCATCCACCATCGCAAAATAAACTACGACCCTTCAACCGCGCACCTTCGCGCCAAAATCCGTCGCAATTGGCTCTTCGTCACAACCTCTACCATCTACTACCTCTTAATCATCGCCAATATCCTCATGCAGACTCTAGAAATCGTGCGTCTGGAGCTGATTCACTTCGGTATCGGACTGCTACCTTTTGTCTACGTGGGTCTCCTGGCAGGCGGGCTCTTACACTGGTCGGAAGGCGCGCAGGGCAGAATCAGAGGATGGCAAGGTGTCAATGGAGTGGTTTGGATTGGGGGAGTGGTTATGTGTGTGATTCAAGTTGTGGGATTGAGCAAAGAGGGTATCAACGGACGGAAAGGAAGCAAGTATCCGATTTCGGACCAGGTGATTGACGTTGCGGTTATGGCGGGTGTGTATGCTGTGATTGCGATCCTGGAGATGGTGTTGGGGTTTTGGAGCGCGTTGAGGAGAGCGAGGGGAAGTAGAGAGAGTGTCGAGAGTGGAAGTCCGGTCCCTGCTACTGAGTGGGTTGGGAAGTAGTGTGTTTGTGAGAGTGTAGCTTTGAAATATACCCCCTTTCGCTGTCGGTACAATTTGCGCTATATGCTGGTGACTTCAACCATGTGTTAATCCATGGACAAGTGTCCAGACGCGGGGTAGTCAAAACTTATAAAGCTCAACCCTGTAGAGCTTCATTGTGAGGCATAAATATTTTCCCAAGTGAGCCATTTTAAAATCAATCATTTTGTTCTTCCTGACCATGATCTATTTCTGATTCTCAAATTTCGTCACCAATGTCCCAATATACGGCAAGATTTCTACCGCAAACTCATCTCCTTCTTTCAAGTACTCCTTAGGATCGAAACCAGCACCAACCCCGGCTGGTGTACCAGTCAAAATGATTGTTCCTGGCAGCAAAGTCGTGCCTTGGGAGAGAAATGATACGATATGAGGGACTGAAAAGATAAGATCACTGTGACCACGTCAGATCAACTGGAGTAAGAGTGGCGAATGTAACGCTTACTCGCATCCACCATCTTGCATAACTCTCCCGTTCTTCAACCCTTTCACTCTTAGCTTCCCAGGATCGGGTATCAGCTCTTTCGACACAATCGTCGGGCCTATATAGTCAGTTCACCATTCTCGCCTTCTTCCCCCATCCAGTGCTTACCAATGGGACATGCGCCATCAAATCCTTTGCTATAACTCCATTGCGACTGAGCGAATTGACTCACTCGACTGCTCACATCATTGGCAGCTGTATAGCCAAGAACATAATCAAGCGCTTCAGCCTCGGTAACATCTTTGCATTTCTTTCCGATCACAATGGTGAGTTCAGATTCATAATCGCAACTTTCATCTTTCAGAGTATGTTTGGGAATAATGGTAGGCGATGGATAGGGATCAGCTAGTGCGGTTGAAGGTTTCATGAAAACTGTTGGGATCGTAGGAATTTCCATCTTGGCTTCTTTGACATGTTGAGCGTACTTTTATAATCAGCCACTATTCCGATAGTTGGCTGAATTCGACTCACGTTCAGACCAATGCAACGAATAGTCCCGACTTCGGATTCGGCCAAGGGAGACAGCAGTTTCCCAATTACTTCAACCTTGCCATTGGGTATTCCTGGAGCGAGGACCGACGAGCCAGTATACGCTACCACATCAACTTCCTCTCCAGCACGAACTGCAGCACCGACATCTAGTTCGTGGTCGGCCGGTTGCCCGATAGTTATCTCATTTGTAGATGTAGGGATGAAGCGCACAAGACCTTTAACACCACGTGAGTTTTCTGATATTTCGCTTCCATTGAGATTGGACACTTACGAGTAAAAGAAGGGATTGACATGATTTTGTTTGTAGAAACTTATGACACATTGAGAGCAGAGATACTTAACTTCAAGAACGGAGAAATATACTCACCACCCCACCATGACCCTCGAACAAACACGGCATCGCAAATCGGGCCCGCAGTCCGGCAAGGGAGAAGCGGGGGGACAATAACACGTGATCCCTCCTCCACCTTCAGATCATCCCGAGTCAAGCTTCCGCCAACGTTGTCTTTGCAAAGAGGAGTCTCCAATGCAACCACGGTTGCGATCATGTATTCTATAGAGAAATAAAGCCATATTCCATACCCTAACTTATCATTCCCATTATGCTTCACCTTCTAACAAAACAGCAAAATGACAACTCCCCAAACATCAGGCTATCTCCAATCATCCGATCCTTCCAAACCCCGCTCTGACGCTGCAGTTCCCTTCCGCGACATCATACCCTTACCTTCCCACCCCAAAATCGCTGGCATCAAAGATCATGACGCGCTCTCATGGTGCGAGTCGCGGAAGAAGATCCATGCTCCAGCATGGTTGATACAACGACTCGAGGCGAAAAATCTAGAGAAACCTTACGTAGGATTTACAACCGATGGGAAGGTAAGGGAGGGTTTGTATAAATACGAAGAAAATGAAGGCGCGCCTACTGAGGAGGTAGTGAGGAAGCTTGAGGAGTTATTAGGGGTTTTGAGTGAGGAGCAGAGGAGGGAGGTGAGGAGGGGTGAAGTGACTGATGATGAGATTAGGTTGTGGTCGAACCCGGAGCTTTATATGAATCCAGGTACATCCTACCTCCCACCCCAAAACGCCAGATAACGCCCTAAAATTGCCTCCCAGGCGGCCTACGACTCGACGAATGCGCCCCCGAAATCCAAACCGCCATCTATTCCATCCTCAGATCCTCCTTCTCTCCTGAAGGTTACGCCAAAGTCCTCGGCTGCTGCCTCACAAACGATTTCCTAGGGCACCTCGTGAACGGCAAAACAGTCCTCAACGAACACTCTTACAATTTTCGTTTGTTCGGCACCCCGTCCCTTACTTCACCATGGGGATATACATTCTTCGGGCACCACCTCTGTCTCTGTGTTGTTTTCAAGGGGAAAAGAATGGTTATTGGGCCTACATTCATGGGTGCAGAGCCAGATAGGATAGATGAGGGTCCGCATAAAGGATTGAGATTGTTTCGGACGGAGGAGTTGGAGAGTTTGAGGTTGATGCAGGGTTTATGTAGGGAATTGCAGGAGAAGGCTACGTTGAGTAAGGGGATGGATGGTGGGAGTTTGCCGGGGGATAGGTGGAATCCGTTTGATGAGAGGCACTTAGGGGGAGCGAGGCAGGATAATAGGGTTGTGCCTTTTGGTATGATATAATCAAAGAATCTAAGCATGGGATAGCATGCTGATATCTTCTCTAGAGGGTTGTCTCGTGTCTGAATTCTCGCCAGAGCAACAACAAGCTATTATCAACTTGTTCTTGGCTTTCAATGAGTATTATCCAGAGTCAGTCCTGCAACACCGCCTTGCACTTTTCGAGAAGCATTTGGATGAAACATATTTTGCATGGATTGGAGAGTTTGGAGACGAGGATCCTTATTATTACCGGATTCATAGTCCTGTTGCGTTTATGGAGCTTGACTTTCATTGTGGTAGTATGTCTGGAACACTGCTCCCCCCACCCCGTGTGAATATGTGCTAATGAGATAGTATTCTTGACAAATACGAGCCCTGCTCGATGTCACATTCATACTATCAACAGACTCCCAAATCGAGGAGATTACGGAAAAGCATTGATAGAACAGTCTGATTAGCTCACAGGAAAAACTAGTCGATTTAGACAATCACATCCTTTCCTGAAATCACCTATCTTTGGAGAAGCGTTTTATGTCCTCAGCCGCTTCGGTCGGATATACCACGTCCCAATACTCACAGCGCTCATTACCATTGCGCAACCTGTGAAGATTATTACAGACTTAAACCTTAAAGCACCATAATCCCCAGGTCTCACAACACGTAATAACAATCCAGCACTAATAGGTCCCGCTAGAACATTCCCTACTCCCTGTCCAAAGCAGAAGATACTGAACGTTGCAAGTGCGGCTGTGGGCTCAGTCGTAATCGCCGTCCCCATATGAACCCTAAGCGCCACATAACCATACCCAAAAAACCCATACACCAAAGAAAACAGAATCAGAATTCCCAAAGAATGACCCAGTCCCCACAAAGTCAAGGAAGCCAATGCAGTCACCAGCGTCGACATCAATATCAACAGATTAACCGGCGCCCTCCCATCCGACAACACACCAAAAGTAAATTGTCCCACCATCTGCGAAACATTCATCAATGCCAATAACAACGCACCCTGCGTAGCAGTCAACCCGACCGCCGTCGCATAACTGGGCAGATACAAACTCGGGAAGAAAAACCCTAGTCCCTGCGCCAGGTTCGACGCGCTATACATCCAGAAAATCGGCTTCTTTAGAAAACTCCAGTCGGTTTTCGCCATGACGCTTGCCTCGGCCGGCGGTAATCGGCCTTTGAATAATGGGATTAGGGGGCCAGTGAGCAGGACGAGCGCGATGGCGATGCAGCGGAGGGTGGTTCTGTAGCCGTATTTGTGGAGGAGCGCTTCGACGATGAAAGGCATTACCACGCCGGAGGCTCCCGACGCGCTGGATATTATGCCCCAGGCGAGCCCGCGGCGGGTTACCCACCATTCGTTGACCATGCTGATGATGGGGTAGTAGAAGGTCACGAATCCAACTTTTACACTCCTTAGAAAATAATTCAAGGGGGGAAAGGGTTTTGACATACCACTATACATGATTCCCTGCGTCACAATCAAAGCCGGAAGCGTAGTCGCGAATGAACCGGCTACGAGGCCGATGATACATAAAGGCCAACCAAGCCATATCATATGCATTTGAGATTTCGGATACCGTTTCACGAGGGGTGCCATGATGGGAGCTCCGAGGAAAGCGATTCCTGTAGCCATACTACCGACGATGGGGAGATAGGGATTGTTTGCGAACTGTGGGAGCTGGGAGTAGTAGTTTTGGAAAACTCCGAAGGAGAGGGGGAAGCCTAAGAGTTGTTAGTTAGTGTGGGCTGATATTTTGTGGTGGAAAGGTACCCCAGAGAATGGCTTCGAATGTCCAGGCTGCTAGGAGGACTTTCCATGCTGAAGAACCGCCATCTGCAGGCTCTAGAGTTTGGCTGTTCGAGAACTCTTGGGATGTTGAGTTTTGGTCACGTTCACCACCTCTTGTTGGCTCGTCATGGGTCGGATATCTAGATATTTGAGGCAAGCTTTCAAGTTCGATGGTGGTTGTTGTGGTAGCCATTATGAAAAGCGTCTCAGGAAGTGGAAAGATGCAGTAGAACTCTGGTGAAGGAAGAGGTCTATTTCCTGACATTGATACTCTGACAAATGTGGGGCATGCAGTAGCGCTAATTGGCGCCCTTATATTTACATTTGACCTTTCTTGCTCCTTCCCTCTCAATCTGCTGGGCACACCTCTTGTTCTTCATCATTTCTCAAACTTCACTACCGTGACTGCCGAGAGAATCATATTTGCATTCCATATGGTGGTTCCTTCCAATTCCACATTCTTCAATACATAATTATGATCCCTCACCTTTCTCTCTGGACCGCCAGGTATGTGAAATTCTTTGCTCAACTTGGAGGATGTACAATCAGAGAAAAAACCGCGTTTTAGCATCGGTCGAGAGTCCAACTACCACACGTATTGGCACCTCTCAATCGATTCCCGTATAGATTAGATTGCGGTTCAAGAATCAATACAAGGTTTTAAGACCGATACGAGACTTCTTTGTACTGCTATCTCACCAATAGTTTTGGTTTTTTTTAAATTTAGAACTTTTGTCTCTGGATCTACTCAGCTTGATGGCTTTTCGTAGCAGGTCATTCATATCTTGAAATTCCATCATTAGTGGTCCAAACTCAATCACAGTAAGGCTCAGGCCAAAGAGACAGCTGTGTTCTCAAACCTAGTCCAATGCGATGCGACAACGGAACTGTTGACATGTTTGCATCAAAAAAAGCGCTTGGCGATATCAGGATTAGACAAATTTCAACATCGTTTTCAGGCTTCTAGCAGGTGAACACACGAAATAAATTACGAAGCAAAGAAAAAGAAATTGCCAATTGAGAGCAGCCATTGTGGCCACTGTCTGGAATGAACTGGTCCACGCCTCTCAAGCCCAATCTTTTGTCTTCCAATCTAGAGAGACACAGCAGGATGCACAGGCAATGGCCTTGGACCGCCGAAAGTGGGATTTAGTCAAAGACAATATGAAAAAGTGTTGGGTTTGTCCAAGCCTCCAAGGCCAAACACTTGAATGCTAACTCACTTTTCATTAAAAAAAATCTTATACCTCCCACTTTATATCAACCTTCAAGGTGGTGTTGCCCAGAATTCGCTTCAACAAATAGACTGCTCGTATATTTTCGGGTAATGATTTAGGCGTTGCGGGGTTCTTTGCTGCAGCTATGCAGACATCGGCAGAGACGGCACGCACGTCCTCGAGATCATGACGCATCTCTATATTGGCAATGGTAGTTCTCGGGTCGCATGGAATGGATAATAAAGAATTCCGATGAAGCTGAATGAATGCATGCACGAGGCTGAGATGAGATGGATGGATGAGATGTAGAAAATGCTTACGGGATTGTTTCGGCTTTAACAAAAACTTGATCTTGATATCCGCACCATCCCCGAAAACATTGACATGCCCTCCGTTCCACCCATGCGGCGCCAATGCAAGCCGACCAGGGTGAAAGGGGAGTCGCTCTCAAGGAAAATTTCGCCGTTCGGGGATGTCTTGAAAATGCTGAATCAGGGTGGTGCTTCCCAAGCATCACATAATGCTGTGACAGAAACTGCTCGACCTACTATCGGTGACAAAATTACCATACCAACGATATGGCTTTAAGTACGAGATTGCCCATACCTTCCATATAGCTTGACCGGTACTCGCATCCCACCTTTCGCAGACGGAAGTTTCTGCTTCGACATGGCCGACATGAAAGAGAAACTCGAAGAGGGGGGCTCCTCTCCGACAGGGACCGTCGAATCCGAATCTGATATCACGCTCCCTCAATCGAAAGGGTTCGAACCCATTGCCTCGAACTCCAAAGCCAACAGCCGTTCCAATTCCCATGCGCGAAATCATACTACATCTCTGAGATCAATCAGTAGAACGAGGTCGAATAATGGTTATGGATGTGATGAGGGAGATGATAGCAACGAGGAAGGCAGTGGGGAGGTTGAAGCTGCGCAGGCGGAGAAAGATCCGTTTGAGGTGCGATGGGATGGAGGGGATAGTGACCCTTTGTGCCCGAGGAGTATGACTATGGCTAGGAAGTGGCTTGTGGTGTTAATTGTCAGCGCTAGTTCGCTTTGTGTGTAAGTGATACTTTCGTTTGTGGGAGAAATGTTGTAGGTATGGTGATTCGAATATTTTGGTCGCTTTGCATAGACAGCCGTTGAAAGCTTGGGACAGTAGATTATTGTTGCAGGAGTGAACTTCGGCTTGTTTGAAAAAATTCCTGCTATCCTAGTTAGAAAGTGTGATTTGTACTAATTCTCTTAAAAGTACCTGCACGTCGTCGATATATACATCCACATATGCACAAATTACCAAGGAGTTCCATTGTTCTCGAATCGTAGCAACCCTAGGGCTCTCCCTGTTCATAATGGGACTAGGAATTGGTCCTATGTTGCTTGGGCCTCTATCGTAAGTTGAACTCCTAGTAACTACCAATATTCGCTCAAACCTAGTAGTGAGTTCTATGGAAGAAGACCAATTTACCTGGTGTCCTTCTCTTTCTTCCTAATATGGATTATACCGAGCGCGGTTGCAACCAACATCCAAACTATGCTCATTGCTCGATTCCTCGATGGATTGTCCGGTAGTGCCTTCTTGTCTGTAGCTGGTGGCACTGTTGGCGATATGTTCAATAGACAGCAGCTCCAGTTCCCAATGATGGTATATACCGGGTCACCATTTATTGGACCTTCGATTGGACCTTTAATAGGAGGCTTTATTAATCAGTATGCGAGTTGGAGATGGACTTTCTACGTCTTACTTATCTGGACTGGCTCGAACCTTGCCCTAATTGGTTTCTTGGTTCCGGAAACATACCATCCTGTCCTTCTGCGAAAGAAAGCTCGCAAACTTCGGAAAGAGACCGGCGATGAGAGATGGATTGCTCCAATGGAGAAGATGAACAAGTCAATTCCTAAGACTATTGCCCACTCACTAACAAGACCTTTCGAGCTCTTATTGTTAGAGCCCATGGTCACAAATCTCTGCCTCTTTTCTGCAATCCTTTTAGGTATTCTGTACCTTTTCTTTGGTGCCTTTCCGATCGTCTTCGAAGGCAACCACGGATTTACATTGGCCCAGACTGGGCTGGCATTCCTGGGCATATTCGTTGGGATGGTTGCCGGTGGCCTAACGGACCCCCTATGGCACCGCAACTACGAAAGATTGATTAAACAACGTGAAGAAGCGACTGGAGAGATTGGTGGAAGTGAGCCAGAATTTCGCCTACCCCCATCAATCGCCGGAGCAATTTTGGTCCCGGCTGGACTATTCATGTTTGCTTGGACCACCTATTCTTCAGTCCACTGGATAGTTCCCATAATTGGCTCAGCTATCTTTGGCATGGGGTGAGAGAGCCCCTTTCATTATGCATAAAATTTCGAGTCAAGCATATTTCCAACGCCGAGTGGCGCTCAACACGAGCCGTACCTGCATTTGACACACTATTGATCAATCAACTGACTCCGGTTCCTGGCCCACTTTGGAACAATCTTCTACGTTATTGTCAGCCACGTCCAAGTGCAGTTCTTGATCCCATATCGTGCATGCACGTGGTGTCGTACATAAATGCCTCAAGTCGCTGACCACTTGGAACCTACAGAACTCTCCTTGTTTTCAGTGGCATCTTTACCTTCCTTGTAGATGCCTATCCTACTTATGCAGCCAGTTCATTGGCAGCGAATAGCTTTGCAAGAAGCAGCTTTGGCGGTGAGTCCATTCCCTGTTCCTCACTCATGCTGCGGCTGATGCGTCTGCAGCTGCATTTCCACTGTTTGGTGTACAGATGTACCATACGCTTGGTGATCAATGGGCTACGAGCCTTCTGGCTTTCTTGACAGTTGCTATGATGCCATTTCCCTACATATTTTTCAGATATGGGAAGAAGATTAGAGGCAAGAGTCGTTTTGCGACTGGATGATATACGAAACAGCTACAATTCTAAACAAGGATGGCTTTGAGAGATATGTATCTAATTATGGCAGCTAGAAGTGTGGTGGACGCTAGGATCTACAAATATATAAATATCACAAATGTTGCGTTTGAGTTCGTGTTTCGTCGCTACTCTGGGTCTTGGAACTTACATCCTTATTGAGATTTCCAAGCGCTTGGTCCTGGTCTCGAATGTATTTGCTGGAGTTGTACAGCATTTGTTTCCAAAGCAGTCATATGATGGTGGCCACATGTGCTCATGAAACTCATACCTTGATCGAGCATGGTTCAAAGGCTCGAAGCAATGCCTAGGCTAGGTATCACTGCATGCGCCGATGGTAGCCCTTTGTTTTTGTTCTTGAGTTACCGAGCTGCCGAGTAATCTTCAACGACCAGTCAAATTGATAGACATCGTGGCTGATCCCAGAAAAGGGTTCTTTTTCCCATGCATGAACATGTGACCTGCCATTGTGACATTTTGTATCACAGCACTTTAATTTCTTTCTGGTCCTCGAAGTGACCCATCACAGTGGTTATCACAATTTCCATTCTAGTGAAATTAGAATCTATATTTATCTGGAGAGACACATTCAATGGTTTACAAACCTAGGAGAGAGAAAAAGAAAAAGATCCTGGCCAAGTACTAGTATGCACACTACTAGTATTAGCGACCAAGTGTGGCTTGACAGCCGCCGTCAGTCCGGCGGGTCGTCCAAAATGGCGATTATTAAACAAGCTCTTCCCAAATGTGCTGCACTACAAATTTCTGCACAACCAACACAACGTTGTTGCCACGCGCAAAGGATGTCTCAATTGTGAAACTACTGAATCCCTCTCCTCCAATCCTCGACCGAATCGCCCTTCGACTCTTCTAATACGCCCAAGCACTATCCGCGCAATATTGTCTAGCGCCAGAACCCCGCAAAACTTGACCTATGCTCTCCACTCTTCAGCTGAGCTCGAAAACTTGATCTCCAACGCGATTACCCTTATCAAAGTATCGAATTTGGCCGAAGAAGTTACGAAACCAGAGGCAATAGTTCTATATATACGAGAGGCAATATTGGGCAGCAATGCCATGGTGGAGACTAGTTCACGGATACCTGCAGCTGAGATTGATGCATTGAAATTGAGAAGGGGATTCCCAATTGCGCATTCATAAGCAAAGAACCATAAAGGGCGACTAAGGCGCGTGATACTGTGCACTGGGCGGTGTGGAAAGACAAGCTGGTGGTATTGGTCGGCGAGGTGAGAGTGGCTAAGGTCGCACAAGACAAGAGGTCGTGCACGCAATTCAGAAGCCGGGACTACCTGGCTTTTGATAGCAGTCATACCCAAATCTCTTGGAGCAAGTGGTCGGCCGAACATTCCACCAGAATACAAAAGTAGCTTCTGCGTAAAGCGCACGCGGCGAAACGTGGTAGGCATTGGAAGTGACGGTTACCTGCTTGATGCGTACAGTGCATTGGTCTGCATCGAATCGCATCACTTCCAGGAATAGACGACTGTGGCCGTTCCCGCGCAGATCTGCACTAAACAAAGAGAAGGATTCAAGGTCATTGTGCATTGCGGCGCGCCGGGCGGCTCACGACACCTAATCGTCCTGGTTTGTACAACGAGGCTTCCGCGGCTAGACTTTCTTTCAAGGTTTAACCATCGAGTTTGACTAGGGTTGCTATTGATTGAGGTGTGGTGCCGCAGAGAAGGGCTAACTCGTGCAAAACCTCCTAAGTAGGTATAAGACACGATGTCGGGAGATACTGAGATCGATGATCCTGAGATTTCGGATGGCGCTTCGGAGAATGATTATAGTGACCATGATCAAGAGATAGGAAAAGAGGAGGACGATAATACGGACATGGCCGAACAAAAGTTCAGACCGGATTCTGATGAGAATGGGAAGATTATAGGATCGGCCGTAACAGCAAAACCGAAGTTGGATCCGAAAGACCCGCTACGACCCAGGAGAAAGAAGGCGAGGAGAGCTTGTTTTGCTTGTCAAAGAGCCCACTTAACATGCGGTATGTTTTCGTTCTGTTTTCTTACGGGATCAATATACCTCGATCCTCGATACTTGTAATCCCTCTTTACTTTGTTCACCTCAATGCTTGTGCCACTTTATAACAGCTGTTACTGACATCAAAAGGGGATGAACGCCCTTGCCAGCGTTGCATCAAACGAGGTCTTGCCGATGCTTGCCAAGATGGTGTCAGGAAGAAAGCCAAATATCTTCATGATGCGCCTCCAGAGGCTTTGAGACCTGTTCTAGGCCCAAATTACAATCAAGTTAACAACGGTCGACCTAGCAATGGTCCTACTACCACCAGTACCTCAACTTCTGATGCATCTCCTGGAATTGCAGGTAGCTTCTTCTCGCAACCTGATAATCCTCCCTCATATCCCATTTTTACAGCAAACCAGCAGAACCAGATGCCACCGCCATTGCAGTCCAGAGTTTCGTTCAGCAGTCAGCAATCTCCAGTTTCACCAACCTTCCAAAATCAAGTCGGCCGTCAATCCTCACTGCAAGGACTATCCATGCCTCAAGTATCGAACGATGTCCAGTCTTCATTTGGTGGACCGATGTTCGATCCTAGTAACCCTGCATTGTTCAATTTTGACCTTGAAGGCCTGAATTTCGGGAATCGTTACGGTGCCATGGAATTCGGTATACTGCACCATATGTCGAATGGGGCAGCAGAAACACCTCCTAAAGAAGGCAACGGGTCAATGTCGTCTCAAGGCATAAGTGATGTCAATTTTAATGGCGGAATGTTCGGTAACAACATGGGCCCGTACAATCAAATGTATTCCCAAGACATGCTACCTGATTTTGTTGGTGTAGATCCGCAGAACAATGCTGGGCAAATCTTTCCTAACACCGCTCATCATGGTCTGCCCCATGCCTATGCCATAGCGACTGGACCTGCCAGTCACCACAGTCCTAGCACAGACAACAGCCCAGCAGCAAGTGGAATGGGTTTTGACAGCTCACCAAATCCAAACAACTACACCCCCAATACGACACCACATCCTCCATTATCTACCCACCGACCTGCCAAACGACAAGATACCAAGCCAGTCCCAAGCTCTAGATTTGGACCTGCTTCTGTTCTAGGCAAGCGAAGTCGCGATCCTTCATCAATTTATGACACCGTTCATGAACCATATTCCTACACTGCAGGATTCCATGGCCTGACGGCTTTCCTTCAACGACGCTTCTCAGCCAACAAGACCCTTCGAATAGCGAAGTCGCTTGCTTCCATTCGTCCCTCCTTCATCTCTTGTACCAAAACTTTGAACCGCCAGGATTTGATCTTCATGGAGAAATGTTTTCAAAGGACTCTGTTCGAGTATGAAGAGTTCATGTTAAATTGCTGCACTCCAACACTTGTCTGTCGCAGAACAGGAGAAGTGGCTGCCGTTAATAAGGAATTCACTCTCCTTACGGGCTGGAGTAAAGATGTCCTGCTCGGCATAGAAGGAAATCTTAACATCAACAATGGCCGAGGCCCGGAAAGCAGTTCGGGACCTCCAAGCATCGGCAATACTGGGCGAGCAGGCCTCGCAACACCTAGGATGCGACCCTTAAGCCTAGCTGATGCTCAAGGTAAAGAGGGTAGACCTCAACCTGTGTTCCTGGCAGAGCTTTTAGACGATGATAGTGTGATTGAGTTCTATGAAGATTTCGCACGACTGGCGTTTGGGGATAGCAGGGGCTCTGTGACCAAGAGATGCAAGCTCTTGAAGTATCAAACGAAGGAAAGTGTCGAAGCCTCACCAGAGATGAAGGAAGAGATAAAGGGCAAACGACCCGAGATTACTGGTGGAATCGGAGGTATGGGAAACAGAGTAAGGGAAATCGATGGAGAACATGGAATCGGAAGGTTAGAGAAAGATGGGAAGATGGATTGTAGTTATTGTTGGACAGTAAAGAGGGATGTGTTTGATATCCCCATGTTGATTGTCATGAACGTAAGTCAGAGCACACCTCAACCTTCGAATTATACTAATCTTGACTTATTATTAGTTCCTGCCCTGTATTTGATAGCGTATGGAGTGGGGATATGGTCTGCATGGAATTGGCGTGCGGTTACGATGGATGAATATTGCTTGAGGATGGTAACTCTGGGCGGCATCTTGGAATTAATTGGGAGGCATATTTGCATGGTGTGATACCGGTATATGGAGATCAACTCTCTGGCTAAATCGAGAGCCAAAATTAAAAGTATTCTGACAATAAATTTTGATTTTGTAAAATGTCTTGAGACGTTGAGCTTGCCAGCCTTGCATGAAAACCGAATCGGTCGGATTCCGAGGCGATCAGTTCAGCCTTGCTGACAATTTATTTAACCCCACCAACCCCCCCCCCCCACAACCACACCTTTATCTTTCCAACTTCAGCTCTACAAACACTCGTATCCAGCTGGACCTTCTGAAAGATTTGATAGCACAATGCGACCAGATGGGCCCCGACCTACGATAATAGGGCCAGATTCGGGTCCCGAGCCACCATTCCCATTACGTATGAGGGGCAAAGTAGTCTCAGGCTTCGGACGAGGTTCAAAAGAAGTTTGTTTGTCTTTCATCAATATCCATTGACCTTCATACATCCTCCCCAAACGCCTCAAATAGAAGCTCCGCTCTCCAAACAAGGCTCAAAATATCTTGCATAAGAGCCCAGCTAACCAACACATCACAGCTCGGAATCCCCACCGCAAACATCCCCGTCGAAGGCGTCCCCTGGATCGAAACCGCCGAATCTGGCATCTATTTTGGATGGGCAGGCATCCAGCTCCCTCCCTCCCACCCTGACCTGTCCTCCTCCCCCATGCTTACAACCGCCACCGCACCAACGCTCACGCTCTCACCTCCCCCCGACAAAGCCACTGACGGGTGGCGTCTCTACCCTATGGTGATGTCAATCGGCTATAATCCTTTTTATAAGAACACGGTCAGGAGTGCGGAGGTGCACGTGCTGCATAAGTTTCAGAAGGATTTCTATGGGTGCGAGGCGCGGGTGTTGATTTTGGGGTACGTAAGGCCGGAGTACGATTATGTGAGTGTGGAGAGTTTGGTTGAGGATATTAATACGGATATTGAGGTTGCGAGGAAGAGTTTAGAGAGGCAGGGGTGGAAAAAGAGCGCGGATGATGGGTATCTTTGGGGTGAGGAATAGAGGGTGGGGTGTTTGCGGTGAGTTTGGATTTGATAGATCAACGCTTTGGAAATAGATTATATAGATTGATTGTTTGGTATGACATAGAGAGACAGGTCTATTTATATATATTTTATATTTATATATATCTGTCATACTTATCTCTACAAAACACCATCTCCTATTTCTCTCTCCTTTCTCTCTCCTTTCTCTCTTCTCCTCATCGCCGACACCGCTCCCCTACCGCACCTCCCCTCACACAACCCCTCGCTCCCCAACTACAACATAGAACCGCCTGTCAGCAAACTCCCGTTCCCTCCCGTCCGTCTCTAGCGAACCCTCCGGCGAACTCACATATACAGTTCCCAGTCCTCCACGTGGCGTCCAAAAACGGCTACTCACATGTCTGGGGAGCTGCATTGTATTTTTTTGACATTGGGGAATTTCGACCCGGGGTTACGCTACCACGAATAGTGGATTTTTACCTAGCGAGGGAGGCTGAGGACGTCCTTCCCGATAGTTTGGGAGTGTTTGGATGAGTGGTTGGTTGTTCATGAATTTTTTTTTATAGGAGGGGTTGGGGTACGAGCACGCGCGGGTTTTGCGTGACGAGAGAGCAAGTGCTGCAAGTCCCAAAAAAAAATATATATATATTTTTCAAGTTATATTCTAATATTTCGGTTTATTTATTTTGTTCGTACTATATCTAGAAGTATATGTAAATATTTGCCTTCGAAATATTTATATCTTTGAAAATTGTTCAAACAAGTAATTTTCCATTTTCTCGTCACCACCAACCCCGGCCCCAGCGCTCACTACACTAGCGGCGGGACCATCCCGCCTTCCCAATAACATCCCTGTCCCTAAAATCAAAATGGCAGGACAACGCCAGTACAAGAGTCAACATCTGCTGGAGATTCCTTTCTCTTTTCCTTTCATCCTATACTCCATACTCTCACCGAATATAAGCTTGAAGAATTTCACGAAGCACTTTTACGATTTAACGATTGATTTATACCCAATTGCTCATCTGTTTACTCTCTCGGTGTTATCAGCCTCGTCTGTGTTGCTGCTTGCTTATTGCTGTGCAATTTGGAGGTCAGTGAAAAACCTGTGCAACCATTTCTTGAACAACCTACTAACTCAATCAATAGATAATATCCCAATTCTCTCACCGCCCACGATATCCTTAATCTACTTCCTCTCACCAACTTCAATCTAAACCTCTGGACCAACCGTCCTCGCTCGCCAGCCTCACCCTCCCAACCCAACACACAACCCAAACACCCCACCTCCCAAACACATACCCCTAAACCTTGAAAATGGGCGTCCAAGAAAACGACGTCATCGCAATAATCATCATCGTCCTCTTCGTCGTCCTCGCCCTCATCGCCTTCGGTATCTACCACTTGGTATCCGTCGCACGAAGAGGAGGCAGTAGTTCGAGTGGGAGTGATAGTCAGGGGAGTTTGGTGGATGACTGATCCCCTTCCTCGCTTCTACGATAATAATGTCGGTTGGGAGTTTTGTTTACATGTGGGAAATGGAAAGAGCTTTGGCCTGATGATAGGGCTAAGCATGCATGTGTTTGGCAACGATGTGGATAATGAGTGGGATGGGAAATATTTGGTATTTAAACCTGGATATACAGGATGGAAATGTGGATTGGGATAGATGTATCATGTATATATAGCATAGCATTTGGAGTTTGGATTTCAGAGGGAGCAGAATATCATGATATGATCTTGGATATTTACACATCCTCTCTAGAATAATAAATATTGGATTCTTTAATCTTTAGTAAATACGTTCCTAGTTTCGTGCTAAATTCCCAACGTGATTCTCTTGCCATGTTGGGCCAGAAGATTCTCTCGATGTTGTAGACAGAGTATGGAAAGATCACAAGCCCATTCAAGAATGTGATATGGCGTCTGGTCTCATCACATACATATCTTGGAAATTTAGGCATAGCATTTATACACAAGGGGACCGTTACAGGACCAATTCCCGTCAGGGTATCATCATACCATTACCTCTCTATCAACACAAACGCCTATTACAAACAAAAAGTGAAAAATCTAGTCTATCACCACCGTCTACCGTACACTGCATCCTCTCTTGGAGCAGCACTTGCAGGCCTGCTGATTATAGGAGGGGAAACCTTACGATCTCGAGCAACAACGGATGACTGACTTGAGTTCGGACTGCTGGGCGAAACATCTCTTAAGATACGAGGTTTGGATCCCAAGTCGTAATTAGTAGCCGAGGGATGTGGAGGTGCATGCTCTGCGTCACGTCGGAAGAGCTGCAAAATTTCCTTCATACCAAGCTTGCCTGCTCCACCCTTACCGCCTTCGATTGTCTGGTTTGCGAGCTCGCGCTTTTTTTCTTGGAGATCTAAAATTCGCTCTTCAACCGAGTCTTTAATGGTGATCTTGTAGACGACCACATCAATCTTTTGAGTCAGACGATGCACACGATCAATGGCCTGCTCTTCCACAAACTAAATCCCCATTAGCATTCCCTAACGACTGTAGAGCGAAAACTTACTGGATTCCAAAACGGTTCAAGAATGACCACTCGGGTTGCAGCTGTCAAATTGAGCCCCAAAGATCCACACTTAAGACTGCAAAGCAAGACTCGGCAGTTGGCATCGTTCCGTAACCTGCTAAGACTAGCTTCACGCAGATCATTCTTCATGCTCCCATCATAACGAGTAAACTTGAATCCTTTCTGACGAAGAAATGGTTCAATAAGATCGAGCATCGATGTGAATTGAGAGAAAACGATAAACTTATGTTGTGCCGCTTCTTTGCTCAAAATTTTGATCAAATGCGTGATTTTCGTCGAAGTAATCATAGTAGCAAGTTCTGCTTCTTCATCAGTGTCGGATTGAAACTCAACCTCGACTTCCGAGTCGGATTCTGAGTCAGAATCAACTTCTGAATCTGAATTATCATCGGCGGTGACTTCTTCCTTCACTTGCTTTGCTTGTTTGATGTTCTTGATTTCGGGGAATGTGTCGTCGTCAGTATCAACTTCCTCGTCAGAATCAAGAAGCGTCTCGCCGCCCCCCTCAGCATCTTCATCATCTGTGCCACCAGCCTTTCCAAGGGTAAGAGAACCCTGCTCTTTCTCAGGCACAACCCAATGACCCTCTTCGTCCTCGTCATCACTGTCTGCAACAATGGCCCGATTTCGTGGCTTGCGGATGAGGGCTGGTTTATTTCTATGCTTGTCCTTCTGATTTTTCTTCTCTTTTCTTGACTTGTGCGTCTTTGAAACATCCGCCAGATCTTGTTCACAATCTAAACATCGAATCGCTCCTTGTGAGGCTGCTTCCTTTCCAAGCTCAACTTGACAGACTTCACACTTATTGGAGCCTACTCCAAGAGAGCCAAACATATCTACCATTTCATCGACATCTGCCGTGGGTGATTTTTTCTTCTGACTGCTGCTCTCGGCGGCCAAGGCCTCGCTATCTTTGGCAAGTTTTCCGGCGACGAGTTTCGGATGATTACAAGCCTGTCTGAGGCGCAACAGTAAGACCAGAGCACTGGCATAGTTGACCTTTTCGCCACTCATCATTTGCTCAATACTTGCATCAGTTCGTTGTTCCAGACGCTGATAGAATTTACGCTCTTCGGGCGAAAACTCTGCAAACACTTTCTCGATCTTTCGCTCAGTGACCTTAAAGCCAGTCGTATTGGCAGCACCTACAGCAGATGGCTTTCCACCCGGATTCAACGCTCCATCCTTCTTTAATATCTCCTTGGTCCGACGTTTCATGAAAATCTTTAGATAGTGACGAAGTCGTTTGATGGCAACATCTCCCCGGCCGTTCTTCATTGGTCGATCAATCTGGTCCTTCCATTCTCGCAAATCATCATATGGCTTAATGCGCAAGAATTTGATAAGACTTTGAAGTTCGTCTAGGTTGTTCTGCATTGGTGTTCCTGTTAAGCACCATCTATACTCACTACGTAACGCATAGCAAGCCTGAGTAGCCTTAGCATTACGGTTCTTGATGGTATGGGCCTCGTCAAGGATAACTCGATACCAATGAAGACCGAAGCAACCAACTTTGACGCCATTCTCATCAGATGATGAGTTGCCAAATTCGGAGACAAGGATCTGATAGGTCGTAATGACAACATCAAACTTCTTCAGATCTTGGAATCTCTTCGTACGCTGAGGTCCATGATGAACGCAAACTCGAAGTTGGTGAGAATCTTCTACCTTCTCCTTGATTTCCAACTCCCATTGTCGGATAAGCGCCAAGGGTGCAACGACCAACGTACACTTTTCAAGTCCAGAAGGTAGCTTGCGCTTAGTAAATTCCTCGTCATTAACCGATGGTTTAGAATTTGTAAGGATGAGCGAGATTGACTGTAATGTCTTGCCAAGTCCCATATCGTCAGCAAGAATTCCTCCCTTAGGAACTCGACCTTTCTTGCTAGTTCCAAGCTCTCTTCCCTTCATCCATTCTAGACCTTCTACCTGATGTGGAAGAAGCTTGACTTTGATACCCTCCACTGTACCATCGTCCTCCTCCTCGTCTTCATCATCAGAAGTCACGGCCATCTTCTCCTGATCGACGCTAAGCTCCTTCAATCTTGCGAGTACTCCATTAGTCTCTGATTCTTGCTTCTTCTTCTTCCGAGATCTAGTTCTTGGCATGTCATCTTCCTCGTCTTCAATCACTCCTTCCAACAAGGCCTTGAGATCTTCCTGGGCCTTCGCAGGATCGACGAAAGTAAAGGGATCTGGAATGATCTGCGGACGATAATTATTCCTTGTAAGATCAATGTAATTGGTACCACTGTTTATGGACTGGAAGCCACCATATGTACCGCCCATAGACCCGAATGTCGGTTGCGGTACAGGTCTCGTGGTTTTGTACTGCGTTGATGCGGGGATTGAGGCTGTAACAGGTGCAGAATATCCTGGATTGGGGCTATAGCATGATCATTAGCTTAAATTATAATGGGCGGTGGGAAATTACCCACGTATACTTGTTCTCTGAGTGATGTTGGAATGGCTCTACTACCTTTCTTGTAACATCCTTGAGTGCTTGAAGATGAGGATGTGCTTTGGAAGTTAGCGATTGAATTCCACACCATGTTAGATATCACAAACCTGGTCTATCGCTATCTCGATGGTGCTCAGGTCGGGATTTAGGTTGTATGAACAGGTTCGATTCCCTTGGAGCAGGTCGGTGTAGTGGTGAGTGCGGCATGGTTGGTTGGCCGAATTGGGGGATGCTTGCTTGTGTGGACTTCGCTGGGATAGAGCCTTCTATGGGTCTGGGAGGTTGCTCATTGGGCGCAACAGGGTGTAACGGAGCCTTTGCAGGCGATCTTTCATTTACCATCTTGAACGGATACTTGGATGTACCAAATACAAACGGTATTGGGTTATTTGGATTTTGATATGGTACAGTTCTACCAGTAAACTCGTAGTCGGGCGTTTTGTAAGAGAAAAGGGAGCTTGAATCGCCAAGTTCACTCAGATTTTTGCCTTTTGACTCTGTTGTTGAAGGAGTATTATAAAGTTGATCCTGTTCTCGGCGGACATATAATTGTACACGTTGTTGTTGTAGATCTTTTTGACGCTCTGGGGATCGCGCTGGCTGTCGTTGGTTGCTTGAGGTTTCACTTGATAAGGTATTGTGAGGGATGAATGCACCTCTGTGGATTATCAGTCAATTGTGCTAGAGTGGTCAACATGATTTTAGGAATACCTCATGAGACTCGATGGGTTGATATAGCACCGAATATCATTATCAAAGAAGTATGTTGTCGTTGGTTGAATTATTGTTAAACATCCGTGATGCTCAAAACACAACTAGGAGTCGCGCCTTACCTGTCGTCATAGCAACCTTATTCGCGACTTCCAGGATTTGGGCAAAACCACTTAACGCGAAAATCTTGGCATAAAATGCTTCACTTTCTCAACATTCAATATCTGACCTCTATCAAGGATATTACCCTGAGACGTGATTGGTGAAGAAACCTCTGAGGTTAAACACTCAAAGACCTTAGCCTCAGTCTGGAGCCATAGATCATAATCTTACAATTCCGGTAACTGAGGAACATACACAGTTGTGACAGGCTCTTGACTGAAGGACATAAGTAAGCAAACCATCTTCATTCCTAACTCCTATTATAGGGTATCTTATGCATATCACGCCAGCGGTCAACAAACCAGGGTTCCAAATTCCATATCATACAACTGATGCCTTGGCCCTCATCATAGCTTCATCTAAGAGCCCCCGATGAACCTCATGCTTGAGCCTTGCTCTTTGCATCCGTGCCAGTCCTGTGAAGCTTCTTTCCGGACTTGGTATCGAAAAGGCTCTTCACCCGTCTCAATCTGGCCCATCGTTCCTTATCCTTCTCATCCCTAATGCTCCGCGCTTCATCATCCTCAATATCAGCTCCAAAAGCAGTGCTGATCTCACTGACATTATCAGCAGAAACTTGTATTGTTTTCTCCGCTTGCTGTTCTCCACTATGTTGTAAGTAATAGTCGTTCTTCAGCACACGAATAATGACCTCCCAGCCTGCCAATACAGCAGTACTCGATTTCACAGTAACCTTGGGACCATTTTGTGACGCAGCATTTCGCCAAGGACAGTAATCTCGATGTTGGTTCACAACATCTAAGCAGTCCACTACCGCCCCTTCGACTTCTTCTCCAGCTTCGTTGACCTTCTTGCTTTTAAATAGCCACAATCCAAGAACTCTGAAGCATGCTTGACAAGAGACGGACTCAAGTTGTGCGCCCAATCGTTCGTGGGTATGGCCCTGCCATCCAAACAATGCTAATTGAAAAGCAACCTTGTTGATATTCGTTGATTGTGCCGCAGTCACAGTAATTTCTGAAGAGTCGAGGGTACCAGGTGGGAGGTAGCTTAGCACAAGATCTGAATCAACGCCAGGCGGCAGCCGAATGTTGAATGGGTATGGAAGCTTATTATTCCTGGTGCAAAGTTCATTGTAACGGTTTCGGAGGCCTTGAATAGTAGTTGGAGCATGGTTTAGAGGGAGCTTGAATATCGTATCTGCATGTCAACTTAGTAATTTGCGATACCAGCGTTCCACCTGCCTCACCATCACAACCCCTTCTCTTCCACAAGCAATCCTCATCATGCGAGCTTATAATGAGCTCCACATACTTTTCCACCAAGGCATCCTCTGCAAACGAGTTAGAGCTTTCCTGTAGCCACTTAGAATTTAAACATACCGATATTCTGGGCTATATAGACCGGTTCTTCCTTACCATCCACATTCTTGCGATTCAGCTTCACCAGAATTTCCACGTTGCACAAACAACATCGAACTCTCTCTGATTTCTGACAAACCCATCCCCGCTTCGCCCATTCTACTTCATTTACCTTTGCAGGCTTCGGAGTCCAATCTGTGAGGTTCGAAAAGGACTTGAGTCGCTTGAGGAATGCGGTTCGATCCCATGGAGCATACTTTGGAGGTTCGGACGTGAGGGCTTCTGATGCAGTAGAGGCGGATTTCTTGTGGTTTGCTGAGACAGTGGACTTCGGGAAGGGAGCTTTATTAGAGGCCGAAGCAGATGGTACCAGTCGCCGTTTCTTCGCTTGTAGATCTACGTCCGCAGAAGAGCTCAAATCGACATTGTTGACATCCTTTGACGACAACGAGGTTGTAGATTTGTTGCCGATTCCGTTCAGAAGCGCATTGAATTTCCTCTTCGTGGCATTCATAGTTGCGAGATAGTTGGCAGATGCCCTTGATCAACAGACACATCAGCAATATGGGGAGCGGCCAGGAATATACTGAAGCTCTTAATTTCTACGATTTGTCTGTTGATGGATATTGCTCGATTGCAGGGAGAGAGTATGGTCCGTGTACCTCAGGCAAGGGACCCTGGCTTGTTTACCAGCTTTTAGCGTCCGTACACCAAAAACTTGCGCCTTCTTTACGGAATAAAATTATAGCTTGGTATAATAATAAATTATCTTTTATTTCACTGAATTTATAAGATTTAATTAAAAGGCCGGAAAGATACGTTTTTGAAAATAAGATGTCTTCATAAAAAATTGTGATTTTTACGCTTTTAGTGTATAGAGACTATAAAGCCGGAAAGCGAGCCTGGCTTGAATTTCTTCATGAAGCCAGAATCTGACATATTCCAAACCTATATAGAGGTTGGCCATTCACTTTATGCAACGAGATACAAGTATAAATATTAGGTTCACTCCTTCGACATTCTCACGCTATATTTTTATCATCTCTGTTATATCCGTAGCGCTGGCTGCTCTTACAAAATTCTGGTCCCGTGTCTCTCTTGTTTCCCATCACCTGCCATCTTCAAATTCTCTTTTCACCAACACCATTAAGATGTCTACATACAGCAAGGAACTAGAAGTTGCAGAGCTGGCTGTTCAGCGAGCTGCTATTCTCACCAAGAAAGTGTTTCACGAAAAGGCTAAGGGCACTCTATCTAAGGATGACAAGTCCCCTGTCACTATTGGTGATTTCGGAGCACAAGCTCTTATCATCCATGCCATCAAGAAGAATTTTCCGGAGGATCAAGTTGTTGGAGAGGAGGAGGCAAGCTCTTTGAGAGATGATCATAAGTTGCGTGATCAGATTTGGGCTTTGGTTGAGAGTACCAAGCTGGGGGATTCAAGCGCAGAGCAGATTTTGGGAGGACCAATTCCAAATGTGAATGCTATGTTAGATGCGATCGATGCTGGAAACAGTGCGGGAGGGAGCAAGGGAAGAATTTGGGCCTTGGACCCAATTGATGGCACTAAAGGCTTTCTTCGAGGCGGTCAATATGCTGTTTGTCTTGCACTAATGGTTGATGGAGACGTCAAAGTTGGTGTTTTGGGCTGCCCCAATCTTCCGGTGGATGACTCTACCCCCTTAGCTGCTGATGCAGGAGTTGATCAAACGGATGCTGAAGGAAAAGGTGTACTTTTCGCTGCCGTCTCTGGTCAAGGTGCGATAAGCCGACCTCTAGGTAACGCAGGACTTGGAAAGAGCCGGCCTATTCATATGAAAGCCGTCAAAGATATCTCGCAAGCAACATTTTGCGAAAGCGTCGAAGCTGGTCACTCGTCTCATGGCGATCAATCGGCTATTGCCTCTAAGCTTGGTGTTACAAAGCCTAGCGTCAGGATGGATTCTCAAGCAAAATACGGCTCTATTGCTCGAGGAGCGGGGGACATCTACCTCAGACTACCTGTCAGTGCGACTTACCAGGAGAAGATCTGGGATCATGCAGCTGGAGATCTGATCGTTAGAGAGGCAGGTGGTCAGGTTACAGATTCTCTAGGCAGGAGATTAGATTTCAGCAAGGGGAGAACTTTGGCGGAAAACAAGGGAGTTGTTGCAGCACCTGCAGCAGTGCATGGCCAAGTGCTTGACGTGGTGAAGGAGGTTTTGACTAAGAAATGAATGAACTTAAAAGGCCCAAAACCAACCAAAGTTTATAATCATTTTCTTCTCCATTGTGAACACGACGTATAATACAATGATGATCATGATACAGATACAACTCCATCATTTGATCTTCTTCGCCTTCAACTTGATGGTTTCTCCGTTCACAAATATTCCCTTTCCCTTATACGGTTCTGGAACTCTCCATCTTCGAATCTGCGCAGCATACTGAAGAACCACATGCTTATCTATACCTTCCAGCAATATTCGTGTTGGTTGAGGTACACTCGCCTTTACTCCTTTTGGTACGGGAAGTTCAATGGGATGCGAATACCCAACCTTCAGCACCACGAATTGCTGCCCGTCGAACTCGGGAGATACAGTAGTTGCAGTATTCTCGACAGTCGCCCTATAACCAACTCCAACTAATCGAAGAATAGCGGTGTGTCCCTCTGATACTCCCAGTATATGATTTTGCAGATATGCACGAGTTGTCCCTAAATAGCTGTCAGAAAAGCCCGGTAGTATGACCGAGCGAGAGCCATACCCCACATCTCTCTTTGCTTCTGAATTTCTTTATCTTGAACCGTCACATATGCTTTCCTTAATGCCGGATCATGCTCGAGATTTATGAATGTTGGTATCGGCATGGTCATCTTCCCTGAAAACCAGTCAGTAAAGCTCCAACGTTAGACCTTCTCCGACATACCCAATGGACCTTCAATCTCCACCGTTGGCTGGGAGAGTGCATTTGATGAACGGCCAACCTTCCGCACTGGCTGTAGGATTGTAAAATTAACGTCGGGAGGTATTGACAGAGGTGCTCGTCCAATTTGTGAAGATCTCGAGATTGATGCGGAGAAGGAGCGCGAGAAGCCAATTTGAAAGGCAGGAAGGAGGAAGGATGGAAGGGAAACCGAAGCTGATGAGGTGATTGCTTTTTCTAGGCCTCGCGACCTCGCAGTGGAAAGCATTGTGTCGAAATGCTACTCAATCTTCCTCCTCTCCCGAAATCGAGCTCCATGATTTCCCAAAATTTAGCTTCGGCGACACGTGACTTTTCATGACATATCAGGGGTTTCCTGCGGCCTTCATCATCGTTTATCCAACGCATCTACTGGTCAAATCAGTGCAGTTTATATTGGTTCTCGTTCATCGACTCTCCTTTTTGATCTATATCGATATATGGTTTCCCTCATAATCCTAATAGTCACCCGTATGAAAAGCATAAGGCCAGACATTGTCCAAACAACCTCTTGAAATCCTAACGGCATAACTCATTCTCTCTACCACAGGGGGATCTTTTGAAGTCTCAAGTTGATTTCTCTGCGCATTTTGAATACTGAACGAAGGCTCGTTGTAGATTTCTTCGTGGAGAAATCCATCTTGCAGAGATCACAACACTTTCTATGAACTATTATTCTTATTTCATCAGAACAAATTTCAGCTTCAGAAAGCGATGAGTAATTGATAAATCATCTCTAAAATCGAAATCGGTCCCCCTTAATGCTCTACTGTTTGTATCACAGGCGTTTGAAGATCTCGATTCAACATTCATGTTGCTCTGAATCTTGTAAATGCAGGAAGGACCGAGGAGCAAATACCACATCATTCGACTTGAGAATCATTCACTTGTCTTTCATCCGGAAAGCTTTTTTTTTCTTCACAATTCACTCTCTCGTTCAGTCTTTAATTCGATCTTGTCGGCTACCTCCTTTCTTCCCACTCGACATCGTCTTCGCATACCCTCTTTCCCTCATTGATCTGTAAATAAATCTAACTCCCTTTCCACTCACAACCTCAATTATCTCAACTCCAACGCCATTTCAAATGTTTAACACCTTTCAAGACTATCTACAATATTCAGAACTGTTGATAGCAAGTACAACATTTCCCATCATCCCCAATCTCCAAACCACCTCCAAACCATCTCCATCTCCATCTGTCAAGGTCAAGTCTACAGCCAGCCGTCTTTCCAGTTTGCGTTCAGCTAACGCTTTATCAGATTGGTACCTCAAAGACCGATCCACAATGATGCTCCTCCACTTCACGTTTATAGCCTGCTTTTCCTTCTTAGTCTCTGCATACAACCCTTTCCAACGCTCATCTCAATCTACGTCTACGATCACTGGTAAGAACAAACTACCTCGTCCTATACAATCTAACCAATTCATAGACTCTCCCTCGGCATCCGGTTCTCTAGATTTCAAAGCCAACGAGTTGCTCGAATCAACGGCACGCAAGCCAGATATCTACACCAAAGCAATGATTGAACTGAAACGACTCGAAGAAGAGCCGATATGTCACCGAGTCGCTGTTAAATTGCTCGTTAACAATTGCCAAGGATTGGAAGATTTTCGAGAAGGAGAATACCAGCCTGAAAGCTCACGACTTCAGAGACATCATGTCGAAAGTTTTGCGGCAAGCCTGGCGATCTGTGACTTGGAGAGGGGTAGATTCGTGATTCCATATGCTTGTAACTTGTTTACAAGCCACGCTCTCCAACGAGCTGCAGAGCAAGGAACGTTACAAGTTTCTCCAGAACAAGTTGGAGAATGTTTGGAAGCTTTGGGCCAAGACCACTCCCATTGGAACACTTGGCTTAGCTATCGAGATAAGGCTTTGCTATTTTGTCGTGCTGCTCGATTTGACACCGAAAAAGGTATGTGGGAATTAACGGACCAACGAAATTGATGCTAATATTTGCCAGACCAAGCCCTTCTCTATCACAAGATGCTCATCGAAATTATGGCAACTTTTAGCCATAATCTGGATGAAGACATGAAGAAAGTACAGGCAAAAATGGTAGAACATAGCCAAGCTGCAGAAACATATTTCATGCAACTGAAGGATCAAGCGACATCTGTGGTGGTTAATGCTCGAGATTCGTTGCATGCGTTGGCTAAAGATTTCAAGGTACGTAGCCGGTCTAATAATACCCTATTGGTAGTCTTCTAGGGCTAATACGCTTTCAAGGAAGCAGCTTTTATAGTTAAGAGCTCCCTGAGCGCCGCTGCAGATCTCGAGCGCGCCGTCCAAAACCTCAAGATAATGTTGTATCAGGGTACTGCTGAAATGGCAGCGGAACAAGAAAGGTCTTTGGCTATTACCACAAATCATACCAAGTCTGAACTCGGAGAGCTGAGTTTGTCGATTTTGGAGACTGGAGAAACGATTGCTAGGTTGCAAGATTCCATTGTAAGTGAAAGAAACAGCACTGATATCTATCTCTAACATTCACTAGAATATGCTATTCCCTGCAATCAACTCTCTAAGTGAGCGCCAGGATATTTTAGATCAAGTTAGTCAATGTGCTTCCCCATGATTAAGTTTCTCCCTCTCTAATTTCCAGCAGAGATCCCAGAAGATGGATGAAGCTCTCCAAAATATGACCACTTCGATTTTGGATCACAAGGATATGTTGGAAGAGGCCAGCTCCACGGCCTCTGATATACACGGCAACCTTCAAAAGGCTGCCGCACAGTCATGGAACAAGACCTCCAATATATATGGGGACTGGGTTCTGCGTATCGGCAGTCCAGTATTCTGCGTAATGCTGGGAGGACATGGGCTCGCTCCGTCACTGGCTCGAAATCTAGCACTCCTAGTCAGTGGTAAGTTAAATTCCTGCTCTCACTCAAAAATCATAGCTAAAGGAATATTAGGTTACGGCTTCGCGGAAACATTGATTTGGCTCCGACCGTGGGAATGCAGCTCATGGTGGCCATCTCAACCTGCATCATCAGGTGCAACGTCCATGACCCAATTACCTAAGTCTCAGTTAGACTTTACAACCGCCGAGTCCGATGCTGGTAATTACGAAGTTCATGTTGATATGGTGTGAATACCAATACGCGGGCTCGCATACACTCAGAACCCAGTAAGACGCCAGATACAAGATAGTCATCTCTTCCTCCAGTTCACGACAAAATCTTTATATAATATCTGCAGCTACCGAATTCTTGATATGACTCTCACAATTTGACAGCGCCGTTGGTTTCCGCATTCGACGCTCTTACGACCTTTACGACGTTCACGACTTATCACGAAGGTTCATTCCTTGGTTTCTGATCTGCTCACTTGAACACATAAATATTAATATCTAGCTAGTTGTTGCACTTTTATGCATCTGACTTGGCTCGCTTATCAACGGGGAAGCATTATTTAGGATGGAGAATAGGAGGGCATGGGCATATGGGCATATG
>Ga0182030_10001397_pt1 | contig 49707 bp, 43 predicted proteins | sample 812S3MmetaG_FD_121299 | JGI IMG/M metagenome (GOLD analysis project Ga0182030, IMG submission 121299) | Permafrost microbial communities from Stordalen Mire, Sweden - 812S3M metaG (Illumina Assembly) | ecosystem: Environmental > Terrestrial > Soil > Wetlands > Permafrost | place: Sweden... | reverse complement strand
GGGCGCCCCTGTGCAGGGCGCCCCTGAATGAAGGCATTGATCGCGGTCCTGGCCGGCGACGGCATCGGCACGGAAGTCACCGTCGAGGCAGTGCGCGCGCTCGAAGCGATTGCGCGGCGCTTTCATCATGATTTTGAATTCCAACCGGGTTTGCTCGGCGGCGCCGCCATCGACGCCACCGGCCTGCCGCTGCCGCCGGCAACCCTGGAACTAACCCAGCGCGCCGATGCCACCCTGCTAGGGGCCGTCGGCGGCCCGAAGTGGTCGGATCCGAGCGCCAAGGTACGCCCCGAACAAGGACTGCTGCAGCTGCGCAAGGCGCTCGGCCTGTTTGCCAACTTGCGGCCGGTGGTCCCCCATCCGAAGCTCAAGGACGTGTCGCCCATCAAGACTCATCTGCTGACCGGCGTCGACATCATGGTGGTGCGCGAACTGACCGGGGGCATCTACTTCGGCGCCAAGTCGCGCACGGCTACCGAGGCTGTAGATGAATGTCGCTATAGCTTGACGGAGATAGAACGTGTGGTGCGTCTTGCCGCGACCTTGGCGCGAACCCGACGGCGCAAATTAACCTCGGTAGATAAGGCCAACGTGCTGGAGACCTCGCGCTTGTGGCGTACCACTGTCGATCTCTTGTTGCCGGCCGAGTTTCCGGACGTCGCCTACGAACATATGTTGGTGGACTCGGCGGCCATGCACCTGCTGCAACGGCCGCGCGATTTCGACGTCATCGTCACGGAGAACATGTTCGGCGACATTCTCACCGACGAGGCGTCGATGCTCGCCGGCTCCATGGGACTGCTGCCCTCGGCGTCACTTGGCCTCGACGCCCGCGGCGGGTTATTCGAACCCATTCACGGTTCGGCTCCCGATATCGCCGGCCGCGGCGTGGCGAACCCTTATGCCGCAATCCTGAGCGCGGCGATGCTGCTGCGCCATTCGCTGCGCCTCGAGACCGAGGCGCGCGCATTGGAAGCAGCCGTACATGGCGCCATAGACTCCGGCGTCTTGCCGGCTGATCTTGCGCCGGCCGGCAAGGGCGTTACGACACGCGCCGCTGCAGATGCGGTGCTGGCTGCGCTCTAGCGGCGCGCTCCAGACCGGCATTCAGATCCGCGACCAGATCCGCGGAGTCCTCGATGCCGACCGATACCCGTAGCAGACCGGCGCCGATCCCCGCGCGCAAGCGCGCCTCCTCCTCCATGCCGGCATGCGTCATGCTCGCCGGGTGTGCGATCAGGCTCTCGACCCCGCCAAGCGATTCGGCCAAGGTGAAGCATTCCAGTCCATCCAGAAGAGCGCTGACCGCCGCTTCGCCGCCCAACAGTTCGAAGCTCAGCATGGCCCCGAAGCTGCTTTGCTGGCGGCACGCGATCTCGTGACCCGGATTGCCCTTCAGTCCCGGATAGTGCACGGCCTGAACCGCGGGATGACGGGTCAGCAGCTCGACGACCGCCGCGGTATTTTCCGCGTGCACCCGCATGCGTGCATGCAGCGTGCGCACGCCACGCAAGGTCAGGAAGGAATCGAACGGCGCGCCGGTAACGCCGATGGCGTTCGCCCACCACGACAGTGTTTGATGCAATTCATCGTTGGCTGCGACCACTGCGCCGCCAACCACATCACTGTGCCCGTTCAGATACTTGGTGGTGGAATGCAGCGCCATGTCGGCGCCCAACGCCAACGGCTGCTGCCAGAGCGGCGACAAGAAAGTGTTGTCCACCACCGACAAGGCACCCGCAGCGCGCGCCGCCTGGGTGACCAACCGTATATCGACCACTCGTAGCAAGGGATTGCTGGGCGTCTCTATCCACACCAGTTTCGTATCGCCGCCGGCGAGGCACGCCTGTAACGCCGGCGCATCGCACTGGTCGATAAAGTCCACGCGCAAAGCACCCTTGGCGTGCAACGCCGCCAGCAACCGGTAGGTGCCGCCGTAGCAATCGTAGGGTGCCACCACGCGCGCGCCGGCGGGCAAGGTCGCCAAGATCAAGGTGATCGCCGACAACCCTGTGCAGGTCACCACCGCGCCCGCGCCCCCTTCGAGATCGGCGAGTGTGCCGCTCAACTGATCCCGCGTCGGATTGCCGGAACGTGTGTAATCGTATTTGCGCGGCTGTTTATATCCTTCGAACGCGAAATTGCTCGACAGGTAGATGGGCGGCACCACTGAACCGTGCTGCACGTCGGACTCGAGGCCGGCGCGCACCGATCGGGTCGCCAGGCTCTTCTTCGAGGCCGCTTTGTTGGTAAGGACTTTGCTCATGTCTTTTGCTCCGCCAATGCTTGCTTGATGATAGGGGTCAATGCCGCGCCCTCCTTCAGAAACGCGTCATGTCCGAAAATGGAATTGATCTCGATGAGTTGCCGCGGCCCATTCAGGCGCGCCGACAGCGCCTGCATGTCACCGAAAGGCACCAGCTGGTCTTCGCGCACCGCGATCAGAGTCGCAGGCGTTTGCACCTGCGTGGCGTCCATTTGATGCAGATCGATCGATTCGCTCAGCGCGAGAAACGACTCGGCGCGATACTTCTGCACATAATCATCGCCGCGCGCGAACAAGTATTCCTCGATCGGAAAACGAAATCGGTCGGCCATGCGCACCGGGGCGCCGCCGAAGCGCAGTGAAAACTCCACGGAACTGCGATAAGTGGCCATCGCCAGCGCGCGCGCTAATTTCAGTCCCGCGCCGCCGTCGCCGCGCGCGATCGCCTCGCGCACGATTTGCCGCTGCACGCTGCGCCACGCGGTCGACAGCACCTGAGCCTTGTCGGCCGCGCTCAGCACGATGATGTGCCGGATCAGAGTCGGATAGCGCTCGGCGAAGCACAGCGACACCATGCCGCCATACGATGCGCCCACCATGGCATGCACGGACTTGACATGCAGATGCTCCAGTATCTGCTGCAAGGCGGCGGCTTGATCGTAGGAGCTGATAGGCGGAAATTTCCCGCCGACGGCCGGCGTCGAGCTCGATCCGCGTCCACCGATATAGTCGATGCCGAGCACCCGAAAGCGCCGCGTATCGATCCCGAGATTCGCGCCGACCATTTCCGGCCACCAGCCGTCGGCGGAATCGCCCACGACGCGATGCGCGGAAATGCCGCCTAGGACCGCGATCAGCGGCGCGTCCTTGGGCCCTGCCAAACGAAAGGCCACTTTGGCATCGGGCAAAGGATCGCCGTAATGCAGTGCCCAGTTGCCCGGCAGCGTCAGGGTTTCGTCGAGCAGATCTTTGGTTTTTTCGACCACGTTGCACTCACTTCAAGGCGTTTACATAACCCCTGGAGCGTGCACGCCCTTAAGCCATCTGTTCGCAGCGAATCGCGAATCGGCCGCCTATCTACCGGAGCGGCCCCAAGGACGCGTTCCGCAGGAGTTGGCACCGTTCCTTAGCGAACCTCGCGGTTCTCGTGGTGGTTGCCCCGGCTTCTAAGGGCCTTTCCCTCAGCCGGTCTAGATAAGCGCCTGAATATTAAGCAACCCCCGCCGCCGCGTCAAGGCACGGAGCTCCGCGGTATTGCAACGCCCCAACCAATGTATTAATGTACTAGCACGTTAATACATTGCTGCGCGATCACAATCCATGAAAACCAATCGGCCGGTAACACAGCGCCAGGAACAGCAGCACGAACGCGCGCTGTACGCTGCGATCCTGGCATTGCGCGGCGTCGAGGAATGCCGCAGCTTCTTCCGCGATTTGTGCACGCCCGCCGAACTGCAGGCCATGGCCGATCGCTGGGCGGTGGTCGAACTGCTGGAACGCGGCCTGCCCTACCGCGAGATTCATAAACAAACCGGCGTCAGCGTCACCACCATCGGCCGCGTCGCGCGCTACCTGATCTCCGGCAACGGCGGCTATCGCGCGGTCACGCTGAGGTTGAAACTCAATGCTTAATCCCCCGCACCGCGACACCTCGACACGGCTGAGGATTGCCGTGCAAAAAAGCGGCCGGCTCACCGAGGCTTCGCTCGACCTGCTGTCGCGCTGCGGCTTGAAATACAGCCGCGGCAAAGACCAGCTGATGTGCTACGGGGAGAACATGCCGCTCGATGTGCTGTTCGTGCGCGACGACGACATCCCCGATCTGGTGCAGGAGGACGTGTGCGATTTGGGCTTGGTCGGCTTGAACGTCATCGAGGAGAAGCGGCTGTCATTCGAAGCGCGCAACCTCGGACCTCTTTTCGAGACCGTGCAGTTGCTGGATTTCGGCCGTTGCAAGCTCTGCATCGCGGTTCCGGACGGCTTCGAGTATCAAGGTTCGGAGTCGCTGCGCGGTAAGCGCATAGCGACCAGCTATCCCAATATCCTGACGCGCTTCCTGGCCGACAACGGCATCAAGGCCGAGGTAGTTGTGCTCTCCGGATCTGTTGAAATCGCGCCGCGGCTGGGCCGCGCGGATTTGGTCTGCGATCTGGTGTCGACCGGATCGACCCTGGCGGCCAATCACCTGCGGCGCGCGCAGACGGTGCTGGAAAGCCAGGCTGCTCTCATTCGCACACCCGTGCCCATAGCGGCTGAAAAGCAGGAGTGGACGCGACGCTTGCTGATGCGCATCGATGGCGTCGAACAGGTCAAGGGCAGTAAGTACATCATGCTGCACGCTCCGCGCTCCGCATTGCCCGCGATCGCGAAGCTGCTGCCGGGCAGCGAAGCGCCGACCGTCATTCCCCTGGAAGGTCTCGGCGATCGCGTCGCCGTTCACGCCGTATGCCGCGAAAACGTCTTCTGGGAGACGCTCGAGGATCTCAAGAGCGTGGGCGCGAGTTCGGTGCTGGTGCTGCCCGTCGAGAAGATGCTGGCTTAGGAGCGCACCGAAACTCATGCGCAGCGTGGATTGGAGTTCCCTCTCGAACCTTGAGCGGCGCGAACTGCTGCGGCGGCCGGCGCAGCGCAACGCCGCCGAGGTCTTGGAGGGCGCGCGTCACATCATCGAACACGTGCGGCGCGGCGGCGATGCAGCGCTCCTCGAGCTCACCGAGAAATTCGATGCGGTGCGGCTGACCTTCAGCCAAGTCGGCGCCGCCGAGTTTCGCTACGCGGAAGGCATGCTGAGCAACGAGCAACATGCCGCCATCGAGCGCGCCATCGAGACCGTAACCGCGTTTCACGCCGCGCAAATGCCGGCGGCGCTGCGCGTGGAGACGGCACCGGGCGTCGTTTGCGAGCGCATCAGCGTGCCGATCAGCGCGGTCGGCCTGTACGTTCCGGCGGGATCGGCGCCGCTGCCCTCCACCGCCATCATGCTGGCGGTACCAGCGGCGATCGCGCGCTGTGCCACGCGCGTCATGTGCACGGCGCCGTCGCGCGACGGTGCCGCAAACCCGGCGGTGCTGGTGGCAGCGCGCAAGGCCGGCATCGAACACGTGTTCAAGGTTGGCGGAGCACAAGCCATCGCCGCCATGGCTTACGGCACCTCGAGTATCCCAAAATGCGACAAGGTTTTCGGGCCAGGCAACGCCTGGGTGACCGCGGCGAAATTATTGGTCGCACAAGATGCCGACGGCGCGGCCGCCGATCTTCCCGCAGGCGTGACCGAAGTCATGGTGATCGCAGATGCGGAAGCACACCCGGGCTTCGTGGCTGCCGATCTGTTGGCGCAAGCAGAACACAGTCCCGAGGCGCAAGCATTGCTGGTGACCACTTCCGCCGCGCTCGCCGCGCAGGTTGCCCGCGAGCTCGCGCGCCAGTTGCCGAGCCTGTCGCGCGCCGAAATTCTCGAGCAATCGGTCCAATCCATCCGACTGATCGTCGTCGATGGTCTCGACACGGCGTTCGGCATCGCCAACGCCTACGCGCCCGAACACCTGTTGCTGCAAATCCGCGACGCACGCACCTGGCTGCCGCAGGTCAAGGCTGCGGGTGCGGTATTCCTCGGCAGTTGGTCGCCGGAATCGATGGGCGATTACTGCAGCGGTCCGAACCATACGCTGCCAACCTACGGCCATGCTCGAGCCTACAGCGGTTTGTCACTGGAGGATTTCCAGAAACGAATAACCGTGCAAGAGCTGTCGCGTCGCGGGCTGGAACATCTCGGACCCACGGCGCAGGTGCTGGCCGCCCTCGAAGGACTGGATGCGCATGCCGCCGCCGTCAGCATTCGTTTGGGCATGCCGGCATGAATCCCGTGGTGGCGCTGGCGCGGCCGGAAATCGTTTCACTCAAGCCCTACTCGCACGCCGCTTGGCTGCCGAGCCTGACTCGCTTGCATGCGAACGAGGCGCCGTGGCGGCCGAGCGGCGATGTCAGCGGCGCCGGCTTGAATCGGTATCCCGAGCCGCAACCCAAGGAATTGATCGAGCGCCTCGCTGCGCTGTACCAGGTTCCCGCCGCTTGCGTGCTCGCGACGCGCGGCGCGGACGAAGCCATCGACCTGCTGTCGCGCGTTTTCCTGCGCGCCGGCAGCGACGCGATTCTGCAACTGAGCCCGACCTTCGGCATGTATCAAGTGTCGGCCCGAATACAGGGCGCCGATGTGTTCGAAGTGGCGTTGCGCCGGGAGCGCAGCTGGTCGCTCGATCCAGATGAAGTGCTGTCCGCTTGGCGGCCCGCGATGAAACTGGTGTACCTGTGCTCGCCAAACAACCCCACGGCCAACTCGTTCGAGCGAGCGGCCGTTGAACACATCTGCAAGGCGCTCGACGGCAAGGCCATCGTCGTCATCGACGAGGCCTATATCGAATGGTCGCGCAGCACCAGCCTGACATCATGGCTGGCGCGTTTTCAAACCCTGGCCATCTTGCGCACCCTGTCGAAGGCGCACGCCCTGGCGGGTGCGCGGGTCGGTGCACTGCTCGCTAGCGCGGATTTGGTGCAGCTTGCCAAGCGAGTGATCCCGCCCTACGCGCTGGCGCAGCCCACGGTCGAGGCGGCGATTCGCGCGCTGGCGCCCGAGGAGTTGCGCCTCTCGCGGCAACGGCTCGAGGCGCTGCTCATCGAACGAGAGCGCTTGCATCGCGCCTTGCAGACCTCGCCGCTGGTCGAGAAGGTGTGGCCCAGCGACACCAATTTTTTGCTGGTCGATTGTCGCGACGTCGAGCGCTTCTTGCGTGACAGCGTATCCGGCGGTCTGATCGTGCGCGATCTGCGCGGCTACCCGGCACTGCCCCGCTCGCTGCGCGTGACGGTGGGCGCGTCCGAACACAACGATGTCCTTTTGCGAGCGGTGGGGGTCATATGAGCGGGCGACGCCTGTTGTTCATCGATCGCGACGGCACCTTGAACGAGGAACCGCCGGACGAAACCGTCGACAGCCTGGCAAAGATCCGCTTCATGCCCGGAGCGGTTGCGGCGCTCTTGGAGTTGCAGCGCGCCGGCTACGGTTTCATCATGGTCACCAATCAGGACGGTTTGGGCACGCCGCGCTTCCCGCAGGCTGCCTTCGAGGAACCGCATCGATTCATCGTGGAGATGTTTCGCAGCCAAGGAATCGAGTTCGAGGCGGTTTTCGTCTGCCCGCACTACAAACACGACGGATGTGAATGCCGCAAGCCGAAAATTGGACTACTGCGCGAGTTCCTCGCCGCCAACCAAATCGACAAATCCTCGAGCTTCATGATCGGCGATCGCGCCACCGATATGGAATTCGCCACGAACTTGGGAATCGCAGGACTGCGCATCAGCCTGGGCGGCCCCGCGGCGGAAACCTGGCCCGCGATCGCCGCCCGAATCATCGGTGCGGCACGGCGCGCCGCGGTGCATCGCAAAACGAAGGAAACGGACGTCAAGGTCAGCGTCGATCTGTCGCACGAGGGCGGTAGTCGAATCGTCACGGGTCTAGGGTTCTTCGATCACATGCTCGAACAGATCGCCCGGCACGGTGGCTTCTGCCTCGATCTCACCTGCAGCGGCGATCTGCACATCGATGAGCATCACACGGTGGAGGATTGCGCTTTGGCCTTCGGCACGGCGTTTCGCGAGGCTTTGGGAGACAAACGCGGCATCGCCCGCTACGGATTCTTGTTGGCCATGGATGAGGCCGAAGCGCAGGTAGCTCTCGATATCTCCGGCCGCCCGTTCTTCGTCTGGGAGGGCACGTTGCACCGCGAGCGCGTCGGCGAATTGCCCACGGAACTGGTGCCGCATTTTTTTCGCTCTTTCGCGCAGGAGCTCGGCGCCGCGCTGCATATCCAAGTGCGGGGCGAGAACGCGCATCACATGATCGAATCCTGCTTCAAAGGCGTGGGCCGCTGCCTGCGCCAGGCCGTTCGCCTCGAGGGTGTCGAATTGCCGAGCACCAAGGGCATCTTATGAGTGATGGACGCGATGTCGTCATCATCGCCAGCGGCGGCGCCAACATCGCGTCGCTGCAATATGCCTTGCAGCGGCTCGACACATCCGCCGAGGTCAGCGCCGACCCTCAGCGAATTCGCGCCGCCAGCCACGTCATTCTGCCGGGCGTGGGCGCGGCCGCCGATGCGATGGCGCGTTTGCGCCAGCGCCATCTGCACGGCGTGATTCCCACCCTGCACCAACCCGTGCTAGGTATATGCCTCGGCATGCAACTGTTGTTCGAGAGTTCTGAGGAAGGCCATGCCAGCTGCTTAGGCGTGATTCCCGGGCGCGCCGCGCTGTTGACCGCGGTCCCGGGACTGCCGGTGCCGCATATGGGCTGGAACACCGTGGAGGCGCTGCGCCCCAATCCGCTGCTCGCCGGACTCAAGCGCGGCGACTACGCGTACTTCGTTCACAGCTACGCCCTCAGCGTGAGCGAGGCGACGATCGCCAGTACCGAATATGGCCGTGCCTTCAGCGCCTGCGTGCAGTGGCGCAACTTCTATGGAGCTCAGTTCCACCCGGAGCGTTCGGCGGCCGTCGGTGCACGGCTGCTGCGCAACTTTCTCGCCCTGCGATGAGCCGCGCCCCAACATGCAGTTGATCCCGGCCATCGATCTGAGGGGCGGCCGCTGCGTGCGCCTGCTGCATGGCGACTTCGCCGCCGAAACGCGCTATGACGCGTCGCCGTTCGACTTGGCATCGACGTATCGCGCCATGGGCGCGGAGTGGCTGCACGTCGTCGATTTGGACGGCGCGCGCGATGGCGTCCTCGGCAATCGCGATGCCATCGAACAAATGGCGCGGCGCGCCGATCTGAAATTACAGGTCGGCGGCGGCCTGCGCAGCGCGGCGGCGGTCGAGCAAATGCTGGCACGCGGCGCGGCGCGCGTCGTCATCGGCAGCGCCGCGATCTCCGATCCCGACACCGTTCTGAAATGGCTGCAGGTATTTGGACCCGAGCGGGTCACGCTGGCCTTCGATGTGCGCATCGACGCGGTCGGCACACCGCGCGTCGCCACGCACGGCTGGCAGCGCCAATCGGAACTGTCGCTGTGGAGCGCGCTGCAGCGCTTCGAAGGCGCTGCCCTCATGCACGTGCTGTGTACCGACGTGGCGCGCGACGGCGCGCTGAGCGGACCCAATTTTGAGCTGTACGGCGAGGTAACGCGGCGTCATCCACGAATCCAGTGGCAGGCCTCCGGCGGAGTTCGCAATGCCGCGGACCTGCGCGCGCTCGCGGATCTCGGGTTACGCGCCGCCATCAGCGGCAAGGCGCTGCTGGAGCAGCTCATATCACCCGAGGAGTTGCAGCCATACTTGCCAAACGCATAATTCCCTGCCTCGACGTTCGCGACGGTCAGGTGGTCAAGGGCGTGCGCTTTCGCGATCACCGCGTCGTCGGCGACATATTGGAACTGGCTGCGCGCTACCGGGACGAAGGCGCCGACGAGCTGGTGTTCTACGACATTTCCGCGAGCCCGGAGAATCGCATCGTGGATCGCTCCTGGGTGGCGCGCGTGGGCCGCACGCTGGACATTCCTTTCTGCGTCGCCGGCGGGATCCGCTCGGTGACCGAGGCCGAGGAAGTGCTGGCCGCGGGCGCGGAGAAAATTTCCGTCAACTCCCCTGCCCTCAGCGATCCCGACCTCATCGATGCCTTGAGCGAGCGCTTCGGCGCGCAATGCGTGGTCGTCGGCGTCGACAGCCAAACTTTGGACGGGGAGTATCGAGTGCAGCAATTCACCGGTGACGCCGCGCGTACACGCGATGCCGGCCGCAGCACCGTGGACTGGGTCCTCGAAGCGCAGCGACGCGGTGCCGGAGAGATCGTGCTCAATTGCATGTCGAGCGACGGCGTGCGCGGCGGCTATGACATCGAGCAGCTGCGCGCGGTGCGCGCGCTCTGCCGCGTGCCGTTGGTGGCCTCCGGCGGCGCCGGCACCGCCGCCCATTTCGCTGAAGTCTTCATGCAGGCGCACGTCGACGCGGCGCTGGCAGCCAGCGTATTTCATTCGGCGGAGATTTCGATTTTAAGTCTCAAGCAACACTTGCGCGCCGCAGGCGTCGAGGTCCGAACATGACGCTCGAACTGGATTGGGACAAGACCAACGGGCTGGTGCCCGCGATCGTTCAAGATGTTGGCAGCGGCGCGGTGCTGATGCTGGGGTTTATGAACCGCGAAGCGCTGGGCGCGACCGAATCCACGCGCCGCGTGACCTTCTGGAGTCGCAGCAAGGGACGCCTCTGGACCAAGGGTGAGTCGTCCGGTCATTTCTTGCTGGTGAAGCAGATTGCCGTTGATTGCGACCGCGACACACTGTTGATCCTGGCCGAGCCGACCGGCCCGGTGTGCCACCTAGGCACCGCCACCTGTTGGGGGATTGGCGCGCCGCAATCTCGCGCCGAGAGCCACGCCTTTATCGGTCAGCTCGAAGACACCATCGCGGAGCGAGTGGCCTCGCGGCCGCCCAACAGTTATACGACCAAGCTTCTGGAGCAGGGGTTGACGCGCGTGGCGCAGAAGGTCGGCGAGGAAGGCGTCGAACTGGCGCTCGCCGCCGTCACGCAAACCGACGCAGAAATCTTGGGAGAAGCTGCAGACCTCCTGTACCACATGCTGGTGCTGCTCAGGGCCAAAGGACTGTCGCTCGCCGAGGTGGCCGACACCTTACAAGCGCGCAGCGCGCGGTAGGAGGGTGAGAGGCAGCCGGCCGGCAACTGGCCCGGTGCTGTCCGACGGGGTAAGAGGCCGCGCACCAACTGTGCCTTTAAGTTGCCGCGCGGGCCCTTATCCCGTCGGGCAAGCGCCGCCGAAACTCATTGCGCACCAGCCACAAGCTGAACACTGCTTGCAGCGCGACGCTGGCCACCGATGTGTACCAGAGTTGAATCAATTGGAAATGCGGTTGGGCCGCGAGCATGAGCGACGGAACCACGAAAGTCACGATGCGGCTCGCGGAACTCCACACGGCGGGCATGGTGTTACCGAGTCCCTGGAACACCGCGGAACTCGTGAACACCACGCCGCTGGCGAGGAAGTTCCAGGAAATCACCTGCAGAAACTCACTGCCTACCGCCTGCGCGGTGGCATCGTGGGTGAAGGCGCGGATGGCCGCGGCAGAGCCCCACTGACAGTACAGCGTGAGGCACACCATGATGCAGCTGCCGATGAGAATGGCAAATCCGTAGGTTTCACGCACGCGATCGAATTTACCGGCAGCATAGTTCTGCCCGACGATCGGTGCTGCGGCGAATGCCACCGCCATGGCGGGCAAGAACATGCTCTGCATGACCCGCATGCCGATGCCGAATCCGGCCTGCGCGTCCGGCCCGAAGCGCCGAATGATCCAGTACATGACGGCCATAAATAGAAACATCAGCGCAAATTCGCCGCCCGCGGGCAGGCCCACGCGCAGCAATCGTCCCCAAACCTCGAACCGCGGCCGCCATTGCGAGGAATCGAAACCCACGTATTTCTCGAGCCGGTGAAAATATAGGCCGAGCATGATCACGCCGACCGCCACCGCCAGGGAACTGGCCAGTCCGGCGCCGGCCACTCCCATCTTGATGCCGGTCAGCCAGCCGACGATCAGTATCGGCGCCAACAGCGCGTTCAAAGCCACCGTAATGATCTGCACGATGATGGTGGGCTGAACGATACCCGTGCCGCGCAGCGCCGAGCCCATCACCACCAAGGCAAACTGCAATGCCAAGCTCGGCAGGAACCAGTGCAGATACTGTATGCCCGCGCTCACAGTGGCCGCGTCCGAGCCCAGCGCTCGCATGTAATACACAGCCAGACTGTAACCGAGCAGCAGGGTGAGCAGCGCGCAGCTGGCCGCAAGCGCCAGACTTTGATTGAAGACCAGCATCGCATCCGCCCGGTCCTTGCGGCCCGCGGCGTGCGAGATCAGCGTCACCGTGCCGACACCCAGCACCTGGGTCAGCGCCAGCACGATGAACATGACATTGCCGGCGGCACCGACCCCAGCAAGCGCGGCGCTTCCCAAGCTCGAAACGAAGTACAGATCGATGAGAAAATACAATGTCTGAAAGAACATGCCGGCCGCGATGGGCACGGCCATTTGCAGGATGTTCCTTACGATCGAACTGTCCGTCAGATCCTTCATGGCGAGCATCTTACGTCACTCCACGCCGATAGTCAGGCGCTGGCCTCGCCCTCAAGCGGTGCGCCGCGGCGCGCCGCGCGTCGCCTCACCTCGCCTCGCCTCGCCTCGCCTGCACCGAGATTGCGCATCGCTTTTCCTGCCGCAAGTGCTACGCTGCGAAGTTCAATGACAGCGAGGAGTTTTCATTGGTGACGGCACAGACCCCTGACTCGGCGGACCCGCCCGCGTCGCGTTTTGCGGACTTAGGAGAGCTCTCGAACGCACTGGCCGGCAAGATAGCCTCTGCACTGCAAACGGCGATCGCCGCGCGCGGCATCGCAAGCCTGGTGGTATCGGGCGGAAAATCGCCGACGAAGTTGTTCGAGGTCCTGCGCACCAAGGAGCTGGATTGGAGTTGCGTGTGCATTGCGCTGGCCGACGAGCGCTGGGTCGAGCCGAGCAGCACCGACAGCAACGAGCATTTGGTACGCAGCGTGCTGCTGCGCGAGAAGGCCGGCGCCGCCCGCTTCATCGGCCTGAAGAACGCTGCACCGACGCCGGACATCGGTGCCGTTTCCGCCTGGGAGACATTTGCACGCGTGCCGCGACCCTTCGACGTGGTGGTGTTGGGGATGGGCGATGACGGACATACCGCCTCGTTGTTTCCCCGCTCGCCCAATTTACCTAACGCACTCAACGCGTCGGCGTCTGCCGGGTGCGTGGGGATGTGGGCACCCGTCGCGCCGCAGCCCCGCTTAAGCTTGAATTTGAGCGCGCTGCTGGATAGCCGCCGCATCGTCATTTTGCTGAATGGCGCTGCGAAGTGGCAGACCTATGTCAGCGCCGCTGCCGAAGGTCCGGTAGATGAGATGCCGATACGCGCCGTACTGCGCCAAACCCATACGCCCGTGGAGGTGATGTGGGCGCCGTAGATCGCACCGGATTGAGCACCGATGCGTTGAAGAACTCCTTTCTGGACGACTTGTTCTACATGCAGGGCAAGTTCCCCGCGTTGGCGACGAAAAACGATTACTACATGGCGCTGGCGTACGCGGTTCGCGATCGCATGCTGCAGCGCTGGATCAGCACGGCGGCGGCCTACACCAAGCAGGCCTCGCGTACCGTGGCGTATCTGTCGGCGGAATTTCTCATGGGTCCGCACCTCGGCAACAACCTCATCAATCTCGGCATCTTCGACCGCGTCAAGCAATGCATGACGGAGCTGGGCTTCAATTTCGAGGAGCTGTTGCAGCAGGAAGAAGAGCCTGGTCTGGGCAATGGTGGCTTGGGGCGCCTAGCCGCATGCTTCATCGACTCGCTGGCGACGCTCGAGGTGCCTGCCGTCGGCTACGGCATCCGCTACGAGTTCGGCATCTTTCATCAAGAAATCGTCGATGGCTGGCAGGTGGAGAAAACCGACAAATGGCTGCGCTTCGGCAATCCGTGGGAGCTGGCTCGGCCGGAATGGGCCGTGCAGGTCAAGTTCGGCGGCAGCGCCGAGCACTACGTCGATGAGCAAAACCGCATGCGGGTGCGTTGGGTGCCGCACAAGACCGTCATCGGCGTCCCCTACGACACGCCCATCCTCGGTTATCAGACCAACACCGCCAACACGCTGCGGCTGTGGCGTTCCGAGGCGCCGGAATCGTTCGATTTCGCCATATTCAACAGCGGCGATTATTACGGAGCCGTGCAACAGAAAGTCGCCTCCGAAAACATCAGCAAGGTGCTCTACCCCAACGATGAGCAGGCGCGCGGCAAGGAACTGCGCCTCGAGCAACAATATTTCTTCGTCTCGTGCTCCCTGCAGGACATGTTGCGCATCCTGCGCACCCAGAAGCTGCCGGTGGAGCGTTTTCACGAGAAATTTGCGGTGCAGCTGAACGATACGCATCCTGCCGTCGCCATCGCGGAATTGATGCGGCTGCTGGTGGACGAGGCGCAGGTGCCCTGGACCGCGGCGTGGGAAGTCACCCGCAAGACCTTTGCCTACACCAATCACACGTTGCTGCCGGAAGCGCTCGAGCGCTGGCCCATCGAGGTCTTTGGGCGCGTGCTGCCGCGCCTGCTGCAGATCATCTATGAGATCAACACGCATTTTCTCGAGGAGGTACGCATCCGGTTCCTCGGAGATGAGGCGCGCCTCGCGCGCCTGTCCTTGATCGACGAAAGCGGCGAGCGCTACGTGCGCATGGCGCACCTGGCCTGCGTCGGCAGTCACGCCATCAACGGCGTCGCATCTCTGCATTCGGAGTTGCTGAAGAGCGATGTGCTGAAGGACTTCTATGAATTGTGGCCGCAGAAATTCAGCAACAAGACCAACGGCGTCACGCCGCGGCGCTGGATGGTGTTGTGCAATCCGCGGCTGTCGGCGCTGATTTCCGAACATATCGGCGAGGGCTGGGTCAAGGATTTGTCGCAGCTCACGGCACTCGAACCCCTGGCGGACGATCCCGAGTTCCGTGCGCGATGGCGCGAAATCAAGCACTTCAACAAGCAGAAGCTGGCGGCGCTCGCACTGAGCCAGACCGGCGTGACGATCAATCCGGATTCCCTCTTCGACGTTCTGGTGAAGCGCATCCACGAGTACAAGCGTCAGCATCTGAAGGTGCTGCACATCGTCGCGCTGTATCACGCGATCAAGTCCAACCCATCGTTGCAGGTCCAGCCGCGCACTTTCATTTTTGGCGGCAAGGCGGCCCCCGGATACCATCTGGCCAAGCTCATGATCAAGCTGATCACGGCGGTCGGCGACGTCGTCAATCGCGACCCCGACGTACGTGGACGCCTCAAGGTGGTATTTCTACCCAACTTCAACGTAACCAACGGCCAGCGCGTGTATCCCGCGGCGGATCTGTCGGAGCAAATATCGACGGCCGGCAAGGAGGCGTCGGGCACAGGCAACATGAAGTTCTGTATGAACGGCGCACTGACCATCGGCACCTTGGACGGCGCCAACATCGAAATTCGTGATGAAGTGGGCGCCGAGAATTTCTTCCTGTTCGGATTGAACACGCCGGAGGTGTACGCGTTGAAGGCGCAAGGCTACCGACCGATGGACTATTACGCCGCCAATCCGGGCTTGAGGGAGGTCATCGACTTGATCCGCAGCGGCTTCTTCTCACGCGGCGACACCGAGCTGTTCAAGCCGCTCGTGGATGGCTTGATGTACCACGATCCGTACTTGCTGTTCGCCGACTTCCAGTCGTATATCGAGTGCCAGGCCAAGGTATCCGAGGCTTACTGCGACACCGAGCACTGGACGCGCATGTCGATACTCAATAGCGCGCGCAGCGGCAAATTTTCATCCGATCGAACGATCCAGGATTATTGCGATGGCATTTGGAACTGCAAGCCGGTGCCCATCCAAATGCTCACCCATGAGCAAGCAGGAAACGCATAGTGCGCCGCAGCGGCTCGGCCGCGCCCCACAGCAGTTGATCGCCGACCGTAAAGGCGGATAAATACTGAGGCCCCATCGAGAGCTTGCGCAGGCGGCCGATCGGGATCTCGAGGCGGCCGCTCACGGCCGCCGGCGAGAGCGCATCGATGCTGCTGCTCTTGTCGTTCGGCACGACGCGCACCCAGGGGTTACCGCCGGCGAGCAGGCCTTCGATCTCGGCTAAAGACAGATCTTGCTTCAATTTAATGGTGAGCGCTTGCGAGTGGCAGCGCATCGCGCCGACCCTGACGCAGATTCCCTCTATCGGAATGGGATGCTGCTCCGAGCCTAGAATCTTGTTGGCCTCGGCCGCCGCTTTCCACTCCTCGCGGCTCTGCCCGTTGCCGAGGTCTTTGTCGATCCACGGAATGAGGCTGCCCGCGAGCGGCACGCCGAAGTTGGCGCGCGGCAACTGCGCGCCGCGCAGGGCATCGCTCACGGCGCGATCGATCTCGAGAATTCCCGCCGCCGGATTCGCCAGCAAGGGTTGCGCCGCGGCATAGACGATTCCCATCTGTTCCAGCAGTTCGCGCATGTTTTGTGCGCCGGCGCCGGAGGCGGACTGGTAGGTCATGGCCGTGATCCATTCCACCGCGCCGGCGCGCATCAGGCCCGCCATCGCCATCAGCATCAGCGACACCGTGCAATTGCCGCCTATGAAATCCTTACAACCCTGCTCGCGCGCTGCCTGCATGACTGGCAAATTCACCGGATCGAGCACGATCACGGCATTCGGATCCATGCGCAGCGTCGACGCGGCGTCGATCCAGTAGCCTCGCCATCCCGCGGCACGCAGGCGCGGATGAATGGCCTGCGTGTAGTCGCCGCCTTGGGTGCTGATCAAGATCGGAAATTTGGCGAGCGCGCCAATGTCGTTGGCGTCCTGCACCACGGAGGTTGCGCCGGCGATGATCGGACCGGCCGCGCCGGATTGCGATGTACTGAAGAAGGACGGCGAAATATGCTCGAAGTCCCGTTCCTCGCGCATGCGATCGAGCAGCACTGAACCCACCATGCCGCGCCAGCCGATGATGCCTACCTGTGTCATCATCAAATTATAAACTCGGCGGCGGGCGCGCGCCGGTTGTAGTTCGAAGACATGGAAAATCCATAGGCGCCGCAGGTCGCAATGAGAATTACGTCACCTTCCAGGGTTTCGGGCAGCCAGCGGTCCGATCCGAGCAGGTCGGCGCTTTCACATATGGGTCCCACCACATTGACGCGATGACTCATGGGCTCGCCGAGACGGGTCAAGTTGCGGATGTCATGGTGCGCGCCGTAGAGCGCCGGCCTGATCAGCGAATTCATGCCCGTGGCGATGCCGACGTACTGAACATCTCCCTTGCCTTTCAGCTGCGTAACCACCGCCACCAGCACGCCCGCCTTGGCCACCAGGTAGCGTCCCGGTTCCATCCAGAACTCGAATTGCGGGAATCGCTGGCGTAGTGCAGCCACGCCCCGATCCAGCGCCTGCAGATCGACATCGAAGTGCCCGGGTTGTTCCGGAACGCCGATACCCCCGCCCAAATCCACCACCTTCACCTGCGGAAAGCGCTGCGCCAATTCCGACAGCAAGGTGCCGGTCTCGGTCCAGTTGCCGACATCGAAAATGCCGCTGCCGGTATGTGCGTGCAAGCCGACGACGCGCGCATCGGCGCGCACGGTCAAGTCCACCAGTTCATCCGCTTCGCTCAGCGGCACGCCGAACTTCGAATGCGTGCCCGCCGTGCGCACATGGCTATGATGGCCGCGGCCGGTGCCGGGATCGATGCGCAGGAAGATCTCGCGACCGCGAAACAGGTCGGGCCACATCTTGAGCGGATAGAGATTGTCGAGCGTGACACGCACGCCTTTCTCGAAACCGTACTCATATTCGCCGCGCGGCGCGAAATTGGGCGTGAACAGCACGCGCTCCGGATCGAGATCCGGAATGCTGGCGAAAGCGTGCTCGATCTCGCCGCGCGACACGCATTCGATGGTGATTCCGGCCGCATAAATGCGCCGCAAGATCTGCGGATGCCAGTTCGCCTTCATCGCGTATGCCCAGCGCGCGATCGACGTGACGCTGCGCAGTGCCGCGATGCTCGCATCGAGCGTCGCGGTGTCGTAGACGAAAGCCGCCGACTCGCGCGTGGCGATCTCGAGCAGCTGCGCGCGCTTGAGCGGATCTTCCCACCAGCCAGTGCTGGCCTTGACCACGGCGCCTTCCGCGGCGAACAACTGCTCCCAGGTCGGGCCAAGCACCTTGTCGGAGCCGATGTTCTGGATGAGCCGTTCGTGCAGCTGACGCACCAGACGATCGCCTTGCGATTCGTCGATGACGAAGGTGAAATTCAAGTCGTTCGCGGCCTGCGTCACCAGGTAGATTTTCTGGTCCTGGAACAGCTCGAAGGCGGAGCCCAGCTGGTGCAGTATGCCGCGAATATTCTGACCGAGTAGGCTCAAGGAAGCGCATGGGCCGATGATCTCGACGCGGCACAGCTCGCCCAAAGTGGCGGTCAGACGTCGCAGCGCCGCCTCGTCCAGGGTGTTGGCGGCCGGATCCAGGGACACCGTGACATTGGTCTCCGAGGTCGATACAAGATCGACCGACAATCCGTGTTGCTTGAACACCTGAAAGGCATCGGCGAGAAAGCCGACTTGGTGCCACATGCCGGGACTTTCCATGGAGACCAGCGTGATGCCCTTCTTGATCGCGATGGCTTTGACTTGCGCGGCGCTGTCCGAGACGTTCCCCGAAACCACGGTGCCTTCCATCTCGGGGGCCTGCGTCGCGTAGACGTGCAAGGGAATCTTGTATTGCCGCACCGGCAGCACGCAGCGCGGGTGAAGAATTTTCGCGCCGTTGCTGGCAATCTCCTGCGCCTCATCGTAATGCAAGGCGCGCAGCAAGCGCGCGCTCGGCACCGCACGCGGATTGGCGCTGAACAGCCCAGGAACGTCGGTCCAGATCTCCAGCCGCACGGCATTCAGTTTCGCCGCGAGGTACGCGCCCGAGGTATCGGACCCGCCGCGCCCGAGCAGTACGGTCTCGCCCGCGGCGTTGGCAGCAATGAATCCTTGCGTGATCACCACGCGATCGAGGGCCCCCCAGGCCGCTTGCAGGCGCGCGTCCGGCGCAAAGTCGCAGGTTGCCGATAGCAGACTTGCCTTGTGCGACATGACGCCTTGGCTCTCGGCGCGCAGCGCCGTGCGCGCATCGATCCAGGCCGTGTCGATGCCCTGCGCATTCAGAAAGGCACACCCTAGCGTGGTCGAAAGCAATTCGCCCATGGCCATGACGCGGGCGCGTAGCGCGTCGTCAATGGAATGCGCGCCCACGGCGCGTTGCGCATCGAGGCGCAATTCGCTCATGAAACTCTCGAAACGTGCGCCGGGTTCTACGCTCAATCCTTTGGCGAGATCCCGATGCGTACGCTCGATGCCATCGAGCACTTCGACGTGCCGCCCATGCATGGCCGCAGTCAGCAGGAATTCGAGACGATCGGTGATGCCGGAGAGCGCGGAGTGAACCACGAGCGGATGCAGGGGGCCGCCGGCGGCGCCGGCGGCGAGACGCGTCCTCAGGACGGTCGCAATGTTGTGCCAATTGGCGACCGACGATACGCTGGTGCCGCCAAATTTGAGCACCACCCAACGGCTAAGACGCATGTGAAGAATCCCGCGAGCTGAAGCGCCAGGCTGATCAGCCGTTTAACTTAATATCGGCTAATCGTCTTCGAAGATGTCGCGCAGTTCTTTCTCGAGCTGTCGCTCGGCAAGTACGTCTTCCACGCGGCTCCACGCGGCCTTGCCGCGTTTACCCGGCGCGGCCGCCTTGGGTCGCCTTTCGGTGCGCTCGACCAGGGGATCAAAATCCTGAGATTCTTCAGCTTCCCCAAGAAATTCATCGTCGATATCGAAATGTTCGTCTTCGCGTTCGCTCATTTTTCGAGAAAAGCCCTTGAAATCAACAGGATCGATTAGGCTGGTCTAAGAGTTGCGCACTATAGCCGATTCTGCCCGGCATTCAACTAGTAGGCAGCCCTTTCAAGTACCCGTGCGCGCCGAATCTTCTCTTCCAACCAGAGCCCGCTGCGCGATTGCCCGATTGACGGCCGACAGAATCGCCAACAGCGAGGCCGTGATGATATTGGGGTGCATCCCCGCGCCAAACAAGGTGCGGCGCGAGCGGGTGGTGATTTCGATGTAGGAAACGGCGTTTGCGGCGCTGCCATGCCCGCGGGAGTGTTCCTCGTAGGACAGCACGTCGAAAGGCAGGCCCACGGCCTTGACCATGGCATCGATGGGTCCCGAGCCCTGACCCAGCCAGGTCTGCAAGTGTCCCTCGTTCTCCACCTGCAGGGTCAGGCGCTCGCTATCCGCCCCGTCGGTCGAGGCGGACAGCTGATGCGAGCGGTAAATATAGGGTACCCGCGGGGTCAGATACTCGCGCGTGAACAGCTCCCACAGCTCTTGGGAGGTGAGTTCTTTGCCGGTGATGTCGGCTGCGGCCTGTACCACCTGACTGAACTCGATTTGTAGGCGGCGTGGCATTACCAGTTGAAAGTCCCGCTCCAGCAGGTAGGCCACACCACCCTTCCCCGACTGGCTGTTGACTCGAATGATGGAGTCATAGGACCTGCCCAAGTCGGACGGGTCGATGGGCAGGTACGGCACATCCCAGACGTCCTCATCGGCACGCGCCGCGAGACCCTTTTTGATGGCGTCCTGATGCGACCCCGAAAATGCCGTAAAGACCAGGTCGCCGACGTACGGATGCCGCGGGTGAATCGGCAGCTGATTACAGGCCTCGGCGCAGCGTGCGGCCTCGTTGATATTGGAAAAATCTAGTTTTGGATCAATGCCTTGCGAATAAAGGTTAAGAGCCAATGTCACGATGTCCACATTGCCGGTACGCTCGCCGTTACCGAACAGCGTGCCTTCCACCCGTTCGGCGCCCGCCATCACGGCCAGCTCAGCGGCTGCCACCGCCGTGCCGCGATCATTATGCGGATGGACGCTCAACGTTATGGCGTCGCGACGCGCGATATGCCGGCCGAACCATTCGATTTGGTCGGCGTAGATGTTGGGGGTGGCCATCTCGACCGTGGCCGGCAAATTGAGAATGGCCTTGGCAGTGGGTGTGGGCTCCCAAATGGCGGTCACGGCGTCGCAAATCTCCACCGCGAAATCCAGCTCCGTGCCGGTGAAACTCTCCGGGCTGTATTCAAATACCCATTCCGTATCGCACTGCCGCAGGGCGTGCTCACGCACCTCGGTGGCGCCGCGAACCGCGATGTCGATGATGCCGGCGCGGTCGGTTCGGAACACGACGCGCCGCTGGGCCACCGACGTGGAGTTATAGACATGCACGATGGCCCGACGCGCACCGCGCAGTGACTCGTAGGTGCGCGCAATCAGTTCGGGCCGCGCCTGGGTAAGCACCTGGATGGTGACATCGTCGGGAATCAGGCATTGCTCGATAATTTCACGCACGAAATCGAAATCGGTTTGCGAAGCTGCGGGGAAACCGACTTCGATTTCCTTGAAGCCAATTTTCAGCAACATGTCGAACATGCGCCGCTTGCGCGCGGCATCCATGGGCTCGATCAGCGCTTGGTTGCCGTCGCGCAGGTCGACGCTGCACCACTGCGGGGGCGCCGTGATCAGCCGGCTCGGCCAGGAGCGGTCGCCGAGGTCGATGGGGGCAAAGGCACGATATTTGGTCGATGGACTATGCAACATTGGATTTTTCTCACTCGCAAGCCGGCGTTAGGACGAGGGGCGATTACAGCCAAGTCGTCGTGGTTTTTTCCGGTCTTGTAAGCGCCGACCGATAGCGCGTGAGTGTGGCGCCTAGCGGCGCAGCAGCAGAATCAGCGAACCCCGGCGCGCAGGCGCACCGCAGGCGAACGAAAATCGGCTGTCGGAAGAACACATTACGGCGGAATCTAGCACTGCATGCGCACTTGGCGCAAGTAGACTCAAATCCAACCCTTCAAGGCGGACAGAACCTTGTCGGTGAGCGCTCGGACGTGGCGGTCGGCATCATTCAGTCCGGGCACCAAGCGCAACTCTTCGCCGCCGCAGGCGAGGAAGCGGTGTCGATATTCCATGGCCACTTCCTCCAGCGTCTCCAGACAGTCGACCGCGAACGAGGGCGACACCACCGTGAGCTGGCGCACGCCCTGCTTGGCCAACGCTTCGAGGGTGTCGATGGTGTAGGGCTGCAGCCAGACCACGCTGCCGAAACGTGATTGATAGCAGTGCGACCACTCGCCGCTTTCGAGGCCGAGCCGCGCCGCCACCAGACGCGTAGTGGTTTCCGCCTGCGCTTGATACGGATCGCCGTTGGCGACATACACGGCCGGGATGCCGTGATAGGAGAATAGCAGGTGGGAACGCGTCCCGACTTCTTGCCAGTGCGCCTCGATCTGCGCACTCAACGCAGCGATGAACCCCGCGTCGTCGTGATAATCGTTGATGAATCGCGTTTCCGGCAGCCAGCGCCAGTGTTGCAGGACGCGCGTGGTGGCATCGAAAACGGAGCCGGTGGTCGATGAGCAGTAATGCGGATACAGGGGGAGCACCAGCAACTTATGGACCTGCTGCCGCGCCAAAGACTCGACCGCCGCCGCAATGCTGGGATTGCCGTATGTCATGGCGAGTTCGACGCGCACGCCATCGCCCAGACTGGACTTCAGTTCGCCATCGATTTTCGCCGCCAGGCGCCGCGAATATACCTTCAGCGGCGAGCCCTCCTGCATCCAGATCTTGCGGTAATTACGCGCGGTGCGCAGCGGCCGAAACGGCAGCACCACACCGTACAGCACCGGCAGCCAGATCAGCCGGGGGGTGTCGATGACACGGCGGTCGCCGAGGAAAGCACGCAAATAACGCTGCACGGCGAAATACGTCGGCGAGTCGGGTGTGCCCAGATTGACGAGCAGAACGCCCACTCGCGCCGGCGACGGTTGCGATGCCGACGCCGCGGCTCGATAGTAGGCCATTGATCGAATCCTTCAGGTAACGGCGCCACAGTATACTGTCCGCGACTATGACGATGTGGCCGAGCGCCGATGAATTCGCAGCCTTGCACCTCTCCTTGAGCGTGGCGCTGCGCAGCGTGCTGTTCAGCTTGCCTATCGCGCTGTTGTTTGCATGGCTTTTGACGCGCCGGCGCTTCCTGGGACGCACCCTGCTCGATGCCTTCGTGCATTTGCCGTTGGTGCTGCCGCCGGTCATGGTGGGATACGTGCTGCTGCTGCTGTTCGGCAGCCGCGGACCCGTCGGCGGCTGGCTGCAGCGCGAACTCGGCATTCAGCTCATCTTCACGCGCAACGGTGCTGCCCTGGCCACGGCCGTCATGTCGTTTCCGCTCATGGTGCGCGCCATGCGCCTGTCGCTGGAGAGTGTCGAGCGCGGGCTCGAAGATGCCGCTCGCACCCTCGGTGCTGGCGCCCTGGACCGCTTTGCAACCGTGACGCTGCCGCTGATGCTGCCCGGCGTTCTGGCCGGTGCGATCACGGCATTTTCCGCGGCATTGGGTGAGTTCGGTGCGGTGATCACCTTCGTGTCCAATATTCCCGGCGAGACACGCACGCTGCCGCTGGCGCTATACACGGCCCTGCAGGTCCCCGGCGGCGAACATGCCGCCGCACGCCTGGCCCTCATGTCGTTCATGCTAGGCATGAGCGGTCTGCTGTTGTCCGAGTGGTTCGCGCGGCGCGTGCGCCGGCTGCTGGGACGCTGATGTTTTCCGTGGCGGTCAAGAAACGGCGCGGCAGCTTCGAGTTGAACGCGCAGTTCGAGTCGCCGACGCCGGGTGTGGTCGCTCTGTTCGGCCGGTCGGGCTGCGGCAAAAGCACCCTGGTGCAGGTCATCGCGGGACTGCTGGATGCCGACGTCGGCAGGATCGCGCTGGACGATTCGCTGTTGCTCGACACGGCCGCGCAGGTGAATGTGCCCGCCGAACGGCGCCGCATCGGCGTGGTGTTCCAGGACCCGCGGCTGTTTCCGCACATGAGCGTCGCGGCCAATTTGGACTACGGCCGCAAGCGCGCAGCGCCACCCTTCTTCGTGACGCTGGATGCGGTCGCCGATCTTCTCGGCATCGGGCACTTGATGGATCGGCGCACCCACCAGCTGTCCGGCGGCGAACAACAACGCGTGGCGATCGGCCGCGCGTTGTTGTCGCAGCCGCACCTGCTGCTGCTGGACGAACCGCTGGCCTCGCTCGACGCAGCACGGCGCAGCGAGGTGCTGCCGTATTTGGAATCGTTGCGCGATCAACTCGCGGTTCCCATGGCGTACGTCAGTCACGACTTCGACGAAGTGCTGCGTCTCGCAACCCACCTGGTGCTGATGGATGCGGGGCGTACCATCGCGCAGGGCGAGCTGACCGCCATGAGCCTGAATGCGGAACTGCGCTCCATCATCGGGCCGGAGGCGGTGGGCGCCATTATCGAAGGCACGGTGCTGGACCCGGACGGCTTGAGCGGCTTGACGCGCATTCGCGTCGGCCGGGGCGAGCTCAAGGTCGAGCCGCTGCAGGCCGCTGTCGGCGCCAAGCTGCGGGTGCAATTGTTGGCCCGTGACTTGATCGTCGCCACCAGCGCGCCCCGAGACTTGAGCGTGCGCAATGTCATCGAAGGCGTGGTCACACAACTCGTCAACGATTCAGGTGGTTCCGATCTCGTCAGCATCGACATCGGCGGAGCACTCATCATGGCGCGCATCACCTGCGCGGCGACCCGCGAGCTATTGCTGGCCCCCGGCCGGCCGGTGTGGGCGCTGGTCAAATCGGTATCGCTGCGCGGGCACTTGGGCGGCCTACTTCACGCGCGTGCCTAGGTGCAGAATGGCGATGATGTGGTCCGCGGGCGCCAACCCCACGGCCGCCTTGACGCCGTCATCGTAGGCAGCGGCGCCCGTCTTCCACATGACGCCGAAGCCCATGGCGTGGGCGGCGAGAAACATGTTCTGCACCGCGGCCCCGACGGCGATCAGCTGCTCGATTTCCGGCACTTTGTCCAAATTCTTTTTCAAGACGCAGCCGATGACGATGATGCTGGGCGAGCGATTGATCTTGTCGCGTTCCGCCACCATTTGGTCGTCGGTCAGATCCGGCACCCGCGCGCGCCGGGCGTTGGCGGCGGCGGTCGCGAAGGCCTCGCGGGCGGGACCGTTCACGATGACGATGCGCCAAGGTTTCAGTCGGCCGTGATCAGGGGCGCGTGCCGCGGCGGCAATCAGTTTTTGCAGTTGTTCGGCGTTGGGCCCGGGCTCGGCCAGCCGCCCTGCGGAAACCCGGGAGTTGATTGCTTCATATAATTCCATCGTCAGACCTTTGCTGTGGATATGGGCTATGATTTGCGCCCGAGATTGCCGCCGAGCGGGCGGCTGCTCGAATTATACTCATAGCGTATTCCAAGGAGCCTTCTATGAATCGTATTGTATTGGCGTTCACGGCCGCGGCGCTGAGCGCGAGCGCCTTCGCGGCGCCGGTCACTTATAAACTCGATCCGAATCACACCTACCCGAGCTTCGAGGCCGACCACATGGGCGGATTGTCGGTATGGCGCGGAAAATTCAATTCCACCAGCGGCAGCGTGGTTTACGACAAAGATGCCAAAGCCGGCAGCATCGATGTCAGCGTCGACATGACTTCCATCGATTTCGGCAATGCGAAGCTGGATGAGCACGCCAAGTCGGCGGAACTTTTCGACGCGGCCAAGTATCCGACCGCGAAATATAGCGGCAAATTCACCAAGTGGAACGGCGCCACGCCGACCGAAGCGCAGGGCACTTTGACCATGCATGGCGTCACGAAGCCCGTTACGTTGATGATCGATTCCTTCCAGTGCAAGCCGAATCCCATGACCAAGAAGGAAGTCTGCGGAGCCGACGCGACCGCCAACCTCAACCGAGCCGACTTCGGCGTCAATTTCGGCGATAAGTTTGGCTTCAAACAGGAAGTGAAACTGCTGATCCAGGTCGAGGGCAGCCCCGAGGGTTAGCTCAGACGCTTAAGGGGGCGGCGAACTGCGCCGCCCCTTTGCAGGGGCGCGCCGCGAGGGCGCACCTTGCAGGCCGCCGCCTTGCGGTGCGCCACCTTGCGGTGCGCCACCGTCAATAGATCTCAGGTACCAGCATCTCGGCGGGCACACCCTGACGCGAGTAGTGCTCATGGTGTTCGCGTTCAGGCAGCACGACCGGAGCCTTCTGCACCGTTTTGTAGGGAAACTGCTTCAGCAGATGGTCGATGAAATTGAGGCGGGCGCGCTTCTTATCGACGGCCTGTACCACCCACCACGGCGCTTCGGGAATGTGCGAGCGCTCGAGCATGACTTCCTTCGCCTTGGTGTAATCCTCCCAGCGGCGGCGCGATTCTAGATCCATGGGGCTGAGCTTCCATTGCTTGAGCGGATCATGGATGCGGCCCAGAAAGCGCAGGTGTTGTTCTTCATCGGTGATGGAGAACCAGTACTTGAGCAGCCGAATGCCGGAGCGCACCAGCATGCGTTCGAACTCCGGCACGGAGCGGTAAAACTCCTCGTACTCATCCGGCGTACAGAAGCCCATCACGCGTTCGACACCCGCACGGTTGTACCAGCTGCGGTCGAACAGAACCATTTCGCCCCCCGCTGGCAGATGCGGCACGTAGCGTTGAAAGTACCACTGCGTGCGTTCTCGATCGTTGGGCGCCGGCAGCGCCACGGCCCGGCATACTCGCGGATTCAACCGCATGGCGACGCGCTTGATCGCGCCGCCCTTGCCGGCGGCATCCCGGCCCTCGAACACGATCACGACCTTCTGCCCGGTGGCCACCACCCAATCCTGCAGCTTCACCAGTTCTGCTTGCAGCCTGAATAACTCGCCGAAGTAGCTGCTCCGGTAGTCCTTCTCAGCCTCTCTGTCGCCACCGGCGGGCACGCCGGGCAATGGATGGCGGTCCTCGATCTCCAGTTCGATTTCTTCATCGTAGCTATCGGCAACGTCGCGGCCGACGCGGCGAATCAACTCTTCGCTATCGAGCGATGGTAGGTCTTTCATAACCCTGCAGTTTAGCGCACTAAGATTTACTAATTATGACGCGAGTAGCACCCCCTCTAACGCCTCTGCTTACCGCGTTTCGTTAGCGTTCCGCTTGATGCGGTTGCCGCAAGTCCGATGTTTGCGCCGGCCTCATCATTTCCGCGGCTGTGCGCGTTTTCGCAAAATGCCGCAAGCGCAAGGGCTTCAGAACGAATAACGCCATCAGCCCCGCAAGTACATTGAAAGTCATGGCAACGGAGAACACCGGTCCCCAGCCGTGCGTGTCGGCGATTCGCGCGGCAACGGGCACGAGCAATGCGCCCGCTCCTTTCGCCGTGTACAACATTCCAGCATTCGCGGAGGCATATTTGGATCCAAAGGTGTCGCCCTGCGTTGCGGGAAACAGACTGAATATTTCGCCGTACACCCCGAAGTAGAGAGCGGTGACGAGCACGAAGATGACAGGATTGCTGCCGGACTGACTCAGCGTGAACAGCGCTGCCGCGCCGATGAAGAACGCGAGAGCCATGGTGTATTCGCGGCCGATCTGATCCGAAAGCCAGCCGAAGAACGGCCGGCCAACACCGTCGACAATGCGGTTCAGGGACAGTGCGAACACCAAGGCGGGCATCGCGAAGCCGAGCAATTCCACCGGTACCTTCTCGATCTTCAGATCCTTCGCGATCGGCGCCATCGAAGCGGCCATGGTCAAGCCGCCCGCAGCAATCAGCAAGAACATCAAGTAGAGAACGTAGAATACCGGGTTGCGCAGTACCTCCAGGGGCGTAAAGCCGCGCGCCGTTTGATGGGGCTTCACCCTGGCATTCGCCAGTCGCGCGGGGGGCAGCTGCAGCAACCAGCCCATGACGAACACCAAGCCGCCTTGGATAATTCCAAATTCCAGGAACGCGCGCTCGTACCCGGCAGTATTGATCATGGCCGAGATCGGTCCGATGGTGATCGCGGCACCGGCGCCGAAGCCGGCTGCCGTGATGCCGGCCGCCAGACCGCGCCTTCCAGGGAACCACTTGAGCGCGTTGCCGACGCAAGTACCGTAGACGCAGCCCGTGCCAATGCCGCCCAGGGCAGCCCCCACGTACAGCAGCGTCAATGAGTCGGCATACGCGTTAAGCGTCCAGGCGAGGCCGACCAGCAAGCCGCCTGCGAGGACCACCCAGCGCGGTCCGAAGCGGTCAACAAGGAAGCCCTCCACCGGGATCAGCCAGGTTTCGATCAAGACGAAGATGGTGAAGGCGACCTGAATGGCACTGCGGTCCCAGTGGTATTTGGCGCCGATCGGATTGACGAACAGGGTCCATCCGTACTGGAGGTTGGCGACGCAGGCCATACAGACGACGCCAATGAGCAACTGCACCCAAGGGTAGGCAAGAACGCTGCCCGCGGTGTTTTGGGAATCTGAATCCATCAACGCCCCCTCGCTCCCGCCGCCCACACATGGCACTCCGCAGGCAGAGCCCCGATCTAATATTTAGTGTGTTGGTATACGGTATATCATGGACTATTATATATTCGCGAGCCGTGGCTGGCAAAAACACAGTGATATTTCTTAACCGCAAAGCGTGCTCATGACAAACGAAAATCAACCGACGGCGCTCACAGACGGATTCCATTTGGTGATCGATGCTCTGAAACATAACGGCGTCGACACGATATTCGGACTCGTCGGCATTCCTATCACCGATCTTGCTCGCCTCGCGCAGGCCGAAGGCATGCGCTTCATAGGTTTTCGTCACGAACAAAACGCCGGCCATGCGGCCGCCATCGCGGGCTACATGACGCAAAAGCCAGGGATTTGTCTGACGGTATCGGCGCCGGGTTTCCTGAATGGTCTGACGGCGTTGGCCAATGCGACCACCAACTGCTTCCCGATGATCTTGATCAGCGGCTCGAGCGAACGCGAAATCGTCGACCTGCAGCAGGGCGACTACGAGGAAATGGATCAGCTCAATGCCGCCAAGCCCTTCGCGAAAGCCTCCTATCGGATCAATCACGCCGAGGACATCGGCATCGGCGTGGCCCGCGCCATACGCTCCGCCGTATCGGGCCGCCCCGGCGGCGTCTATTTGGATCTACCCGCAAAATTACTGGCGCAGTCGATGGATGCCGCCGCGGGCCTTAAATCTTTGGTGCACGTGGTCGATGCCGCGCCCCGCCAACTCCCGGCCCCCGAATCGGTGTCGCGCGCCTTGGATTTACTGAGGAGCGCCAAGCGTCCGCTCATCATTCTCGGCAAAGGCGCCGCCTACTCACAGGCAGATGCCGATATTCGTGCGTTCGTGGAAACTTCCGGAATTCCCTACCTGCCGATGTCCATGGCCAAAGGCTTGCTGCCCGACACGCATGCGCAATCAGCGTCGGCGGCGCGCTCCTTCGTTTTGGCGGAGGCGGATGTGGTGATGTTGGTCGGCGCCCGGCTCAACTGGCTGCTGGCGCACGGCAAGGGAAAAACCTGGGGCAGCCCGAAACGATTTATACAAATAGACATCTCGCCGACGGAGATCGACAGCAACGTCGCCATCGAGGCCCCCGTGATCGGCGACATCGGCTCATGCATGTCGGCAATGCTCAACGGACTGAAACCCAGTCCCACGAAACCGATCGCCGATTGGGTTGCGGCCATTCAAGCTCGTAAGGAAAAGAACTCCGCCAAGATGGCGCAGGCTCTCGACGCCAATCCTGTGCCGATGAGTTTTCACAGTGCGCTGCGCGCCATTCGCGACGTGCTCAAGACCCGGCCCGACATCAACCTGGTCAACGAAGGGGCCAACACACTCGACTTCGCCCGCAGCATCATCGACATGTATCAGCCGCGCAAGCGCTTCGACTCAGGTACATGGGGCATCATGGGCATCGGCATGGGCTATGCCATCGGCGCCGCTGTGACCAGCGGGCTGCCCGTGGTCGCCATCGAGGGCGACAGCGCCTTTGGTTTCAGCGGCATGGAACTGGAGACCATCTGCCGCTACCGCTTGCCCGTGACGACAATCGTATTCAACAACAACGGCGTTTATCGCGGTACCGACGTCAACCCCAGCGGAGGCGCCGACGTCGCCCCGACGGTGTTCGTCAAAGGTGCTCGGTACGACAAAATAATCGAAGCGTTCGGCGGCATCGGCTACCACGCGACGACCACAGCGGATTTGGCGAGCGCATTGCGAGAAGCGATCGCCGCCGGCAAGCCGGCGCTGATCAACGCCGTCATCGACGAGTCGGCCGGCACCGAAAGCGGACGACTCACGAATTTGAATCCAGCAAGTGCTGCCAGCAAAAAGTAACGAGGCATCTCATCGTGAGTAAGCCATTAGAAGGCATTCGTATCATCGACTTCACTCATGTGCAGGCGGGGCCGGCCTGCACCCAGCTGCTCGGTTTCTATGGCGCCGACGTCATCAAGGTCGAGCGCCCCGGAAGCGGCGATGTCACCCGCAGCCAATTGCGCGACATTCCCGGAGTGGACGCGCTGTACTTCACCATGCTGAACGGCAATAAGCGTTCCTTGACGCTCGACACGAAGACCAAGGAAGGCAAGGAAGTGCTTGAGAAGATGATCAAGGTCTCCGATGTTCTGGTCGAGAACTTCGGCCCCGGCGCGCTCGATCGCATGGGATTCAGGTGGGAGCGCATTCAGGAACTGAATCCAAAATTGATTCTGGCGTCGGTGAAAGGTTTCAGCGATGGCCACTCGTACGAAGACCTCAAGGTATACGAAAACGTCGCGCAGTGTGCCGGCGGTGCGGCCTCCACCACCGGGTTTTGGGACGGTCCGCCGACGGTGTCCGCCGCCGCGCTGGGCGACAGCAATACCGGCATGCATTTGGCGATCGGCATCCTGACTGCGCTGATGCAGCGCGAAAGAACCGGCAAGGGACAGAAGGTTTCGTGTTCGATGCAAGACGCGGTGCTGAATCTGTGCCGGGTGAAATTGCGCGATCAACAACGATTGGACAAGGTCGGCTACCTCGAAGAATACCCGCAGTATCCGCATGGCACCTTCTCTGATGTCGTGCCGCGCGGCGGAAACGCGGGCGGCGGCGGTCAACCGGGTTGGGTGTAGAAATGCAAGGGCTGGGAGACCGATCCCAATGCGTACATTTATTTCACGATTCAGGGTCACGCCTGGGAGCCGATCACCCGCGCGCTGGGCCGCCCGGAATGGGCCACCGATCCCGCTTATATGTCGGCAAAAGCCCGGCAGGACAAAATCTTCGATATCTTCGCCGTGATCGAGGAGTGGCTCAAGGATAAGACCAAGTTCGAGGCCGTCGATATCCTGCGCAAGTTCGACATCCCGTGCTCTCCAGTACTTTCGATGAAGGAACTCGCGGCATCACCGGATTTGCGCAAGAGCGGCTCGATCGTCGAGGTCGACCACAAAGAGCGCGGCAAGTACCTCACGATTGGCAGCCCGATCAAGTTCTCGGACCTCACGGTGGAGGTCACGCCCTCGCCGGTGGCAATGTCCCTCGATGCAGCCAAGTTGCTCGATATCATCAGCGACGCCGTCATCGTCGCCGATACCGCCGGACGCATCTATTGGAAGCTAAGCGAACCGATTTGCCTCGAGAATTGCTCTAATTGAAAGATCAACGTCCTCCTCGGTGGTGGCCCAAGAGCTGACGCTGATGCGCATGGCAATCCGCCGCTTCCACGTCGTGATCCCGCACCAACACCTGCCGGAATTCTGGATCGAGGCAATCACCCGCTGCGTCCTTTCGTCATCCCCGAAAGTGACCACTACCTGATTCAGAACCACTTCATTCAGGACCTCGACCCCGGCTCGCGTCATCTCATCGGCCATCCTCCGAGCTTGGCGGCAGTTGCGGTTTACAAGTTCGGCCACGCCGGAACGTCCCAGCGACTTCAGCGCTGACCAGACTTCTACGGCCCGAGCACGCCGGGAACTGTCCGGTGTGAGGTTCATCGCGTCGCGGTGTTCGCCGCCAACAGGAAGGTAGGCTCCGCTGATCGACATCGCTCGCCCAAGAGCCTGGGCGTCGCGGACGATAGCGATTCCCGAGTCATAAGGCACGTTGAGCCACTTGTGCGCGTCCATTGCCCACGAGTCCGCGCCGACGAAGGCCGAAGCGCGCGCGGCATGCGCCGGGGACGCCAATGCCCATAGGCCGAAGGCGCCATCTACATGTACCCATGCCTTGCATCGGCGCGCCCATTCGATGACTGCACTAGCCGGATCGAAGGCGCCTGAGTTCACGTTGCCTGCTTGAATACAGACGATCGCTGGCCCCGCGACGGAGGGCAATAGTTCAGGGCGAATACATCCCTGGCCATCTGACGGAACGCATAGGATCCGGTCGCGTCCCAGCCCCAACATCGATAAAACCTTATAGATCGTGGCGTGGGCTTCTTCGCCGAGTACAACAGTAAGTGCCGGGGCGCCGAACAAGCCGTGTCTGTCGACGTCCCAACCATATTCCCGCAGAGTCGAATTCCGTGCAGCTGCCAAGCATGTAAAGTTGGCCATCGTGGCTCCGGTTACCAACGCTCCCTCCGCGGTGGCCGGCAGACCGAGTACTGCCTTTACCCAGCGCAGCGCGGTTGACTCTATACAAGCCACTGCCGGCGAACTGACGAAGCTGAAGCAGTTTTGATCCCAGGCCGCCGCCAGATATTGGGCAGCAACTGTCACAGGCATCGCTCCTCCGGTAACGAAGCCGAAGTACCTACCGCCCGCACTGGCCACGGTGGCGGGCGATCCATAGTCATCGAGAAGCGCGAGCACATCAGTGGGCCTGCTCGGAGTGGCGGGCAATGGGCCGTTGAGAACTTCCATCAGCCGCTCTATGGAACCGCGCAGCGGGCGCACGTCTCTGAGACGCAGTCCCTCAAGGTAGTTCGCCGCTCGGTTTGCCGCGTCAACCAGAAGCTCGCGAGTATCGTCGTTGTTCATTTTTCCCTGTGCCTGCTCTTCATTGAGAACGGTCTCGATTATCGCTCGGATGCCTACGCTACCCACAAACGAGTGGCACCATAATACAAGTCGTGGAGTCAAACCCCTCTTGGAAGGCCAGACCCTATTTGGCAGTTGTGTCCGGTAGCGTACATATAGGGACTTTTACTTACTGACAATGAGCCAGCGACGATCTACTTTGGCGCAACTGAACCCGAGACCCCACTCGCGCAATTAGGGCAGGCCAAAGGATCAGGGATCGGATGGCGATCGGGGGAACAGAAAATCACTAAATTGGAGGAACACGCGATGAAGACGAAACTCGTAATGACATGTTTGGTCTGCGGCATGTTGATAGGGCCGTGCGTTACCATGGCCCAGGATTCGGATGCGGATCGCTCTCATCCGAAAGCTTTTGTGAAGGATTCGACTATCACCACGAAAATCAAAACCCAGCTGGCTGCCGAACATATCACCAGCCTGGGGCGTATTCATGTCGATACGGACAAGGATGGCGTGGTGTGGTTGAGCGGCAGTGCCAGAACCCAGGAAGCCATAGACAAGGCTATGTCCATTGCACGTGAGACAGAAGGCGTCAAGGACGTTCACAACCATATCAAGATCAAGAAGGACGACTGAGCGTCCGGTTCGAGCGGAGAACCATTTGTCCTGGGCGCGTCATGCGTGGCGCGCCCCAGCGACTCATGAGAGTAGCGCGGTAAATTGCGATTAGGAGTAAGTCATGAGCATTGGTACTATTTTATTGATCGTTCTGGTTCTGATACTTCTCGGTGTCCTACCCGTATGGCCGCACGCACGCAGCTGGGGTTACGGCCCAAGCGGAGTCCTCGGGGTCATCGTCGTGATCTTACTCGTGTTGGTGTTGATGGGTCGCCTGTAGTCCCCCGTCAACGGCACTCGGTGTCCAACAATCGCAATGGCTGGGGCGCAACACACCGGTTCGCAGATCGTGCAAACGGGGCCGACTCGCCGTTACATCGACCGGGGCGCACGGCACACAATTTCACCGTAACAACTTGCCGAGGGCAATACGAAACGGTGCATCGGCGCAAGCTTGAGGAGACCAGTTATGGGCAGCACCGCTGACAAGATAAAAGACATTGGACCACGGCCACAATCGTTCGATATTGAACGAGCGACGAAAGAAAATGGAAATTACCGTTCAGTGGCCTGGAGCGGTCGCTATTTGCAAGTGACGCTGATGTCGATCCCCGTCGGCGGCGACATTGGCCTTGAAGCACATCCGGAGACCGATCAATTTCTGCGCCTCGACGCTGGTAGCGGCCGAGTGCAGATGGGAGCTGCGAAGGACAAACTGACCTTTGAAAAAGGCATTTCAAACGGATGGTGCGTCCTCGTTCCGGCGGGGACTTGGCACAACATCACCAATACCGGGGCGACGCCAATGCAGGTCTATGCGATCTACGCGCCCGCCCACCACACGCCCGGCAAGGTGCAGGCGACGGCGGCAGCGGCGGCGGCCGACAAAGACGACGAGCCCGCAGCTTGGTCGGTGCAGCCAAAACAGGCGCCGGATAAACATGGGTGACGCCATTGACAACGCGGTTATTGGCGTTCGCGCGACAGGCACCCATCTCCAAGGAAGTCATCGATCTCAATCGTTTGATCGAAGAGATGACAGATTTGTTGGCGCGCACCGTAGGCAGTGGCTGTCGCATCACTTTGAAACTGAGCTCAGCTTTGTGGCTTGCCTATGGTGACCGCCAACAGAGTCGTCTCGAGCGCCGTCGACGGCATTTCCGTGGGAAAGTATGTCGTGCTGAAGGTTATCGATACAGGCTGCGGCATACCTCCCGAGGCACTGAGTAGAGTGGTCGAGCCGTTCTATACGACTAAGCCGCCCGGCAAGGGCACCGGCCTCGGATTGAGCATGGCGCAGGGGGTAACGCATCAACTGGGTGGGGGGCTACGCATCGCTAGCACGGTCGGCGTGGGAACCACAGTGTCGATGTATCTGCCGCGCCTCCTACCTCGATAACGCCCCGCTTATCGTGCGCAATGTCGACGTGCTCAGTGCACGACGATGTTCAGCAGTAGTCCGAGCGCGCCGGGCTCTTCCTCTTGGCCCTGGCACAGGGAGCTGCGGATTTCGCCACGTTCACCCAAGAAGATGCGCCGTCCCAAGCGATGGCGCAAATCCTGACGATTCAATTGCGTGAGGATGCGACGCCGGAATGGTGCGTCATCGACGTAGCGCAACACGGGCACCGATTTGATGATGCGGCCGAGCTCAGTCAAGCGCTGCTCCTCATCGAAGTATCCGTGAAAGCAATAAAGTTCTAAGTCTGTAATTTCGATAGATGTGGTCTCTGCCAGCTCTGGAGCAGTCGTTCGAGTCGCTGCTCTATGAGTTTTGTGTTTGGCATCAGCTCGCGAGAAAGGCATTGACAACGGTGGCAACGCCCTGCGGATCCTCCCAGAAGGGATTGTGGCCGAGTCCGTCGAAAATCCGGACCTTGGCGTGCGGTAATGCTCTTCGCAGCGTCTGCCGGACCGGCTCCTCCATGATCGGATCCTTGCTGCCCCAGATGAGCAACGTCGGTGCGCGCAAGCGCGGCAGCGTCCGCTGCAGATCGGCGTAGTCATTGTCGGGGGATAGCCCCTGATCCAGAACGGCGAGCCAGACGCGTAGCGGGATACGCGCGGCGTCCTGTCTTTGCCGTCGGATGAACTCGGCATCCACCGTTGTCGGCGAATCCCACCAGGCGATCATGAACGGTGAATCGGGATCAATGGGCTCCTTGAGGTTGCGAATCTCGGTGGCGAAATCGAATGGGGGCGCACGCGGCGCGGCGCTGGGCGGATGACCACCCGTGGAGGCGATCAGTACCACGTGCGCGGTCATGTCGGGCCAGTTTTCGGCGAAGGTCTGCGCGATGATGCTGCCGAGCGAATGGCCGACGATGTCGGCCTTCTTGACACCTATCCCGTCGAGCAACAGCTTGATGTCATACGCGAAATCGAGCCGGCTGTAGCAGCACTCCGGCTTGCTAGATTTCCCATGCCCTCGAATATCGACCAGGATCAGGCGCAAGCCATCCGATAGGTAGGGCAGCATCGGCAACCAGTCCCGCGCATTATCCGTGTATCCATGAATCAACACGACCGGCGCGCCGGAAGGATTGCCCATGTCGATATAGGCGAGTGTCTCGCTATTCGGCAACGCAAGGGTGGTCTTGCGGGCCTCGAAGGCATCCAGATCGATCTTAACCGGCGGCTTCGCGGCCTGCGCCGGAGAGGCTGCGGCGCTCGCCGGCATCATTTGCCGGTCTGTCGTCAGGACCAAGCTGCACAAGAGAATGTGCAGCAGCACGCGGCGGTGGTCGTGACGCGCCCGGGGTGGCACGGGACTATTTCTCTCTCATGATGCGAATCTTGCCTAAGTCGGGCGCTCAAAAGCTATAGCCGAATTTCACTCCTGCGATCCTCGGGCGGGTGACGGTTTCCGTCTGCACGAACTGACCTCCGTTAGTGCCTGTGCTGGCATTGACTGAGGTAAGGTTTTGACAGAACAGTTGCACGTTCCACTTATCCTTCGACGCGCCGAGCGAAGCATCGTAGGTCGTGTAGCCGGGTTGATCGTACGTGATCACGTTGCCGGTGGCCGAGAGTGAGTCACCGATGTGCTGCGCCCCAACCTGCCAGAACGTCTTGTAATCGCCGAGCGGAATCTCGTCGCGCACGCGAACGTTCCATTGCACCAGCGGCGAGTCCGCCAGTCGGGTGCCCACGGCGCCATAAGGATTGAGGATCGAAGTAATGGGTTGTCCGATCCCCGGACTCGCCGGATTATCATTGATCAGAAAAGGCGAGTTGGTTTGCCGGCTGTCGTTGTACGACGTGGAACCCTGCACCGTCAATCCTTCGGTGACGCGCGCCACCAACTGCAATTCGGCGCCCCTGACACGGTAGTTCGGGCCGTTCGTTGCAAAGGTAAGATTGCCCAAGCCGGACTGCGGGTCGAAAAATTGCAGTTGCACGTTTTTCCAATCTTCCTGATAAATCGCCCCGTTCAATTGCAGCCGGTGGTTCAGCCACTGCGTCTTGAAACCAAGCTCATTGTTGACCAGCGAGTCGGGCTTATAGGTGGTTGGAACGAAGTACTGAGCGATGCCGTTAAGGGGCAGGAATCCGTCGCTCGCCCGATTGAAGCCGCCGGGCCGAAAACCCTGCGACCACGTGTAATACACCAGCGCATCGTCGGTGACCTTGTAGCTCAAATTCGCGCGGCTTTTGAAGCCAGTGTATTTCGAGCTGTTCGGATTCTGCGTGTTGAGGTCATTCGTGGAAGCCGTGAGACACGGACCGAAGTACGTCGTGGGCGCGGTGACTAAGCATCCGAAGCTCGAGTCGGTATACCCAAGCTCCTTCTCGTCGAACTGGTAGTAGCGAGTACCCAGTGTCAAGGTCAGCGCTTTCGGAATGATGTCGATGTCGATCGAACCGAAGACTGCTTTTTGGTTGATGGTGCGCTGATAGTTGTCGATGAACGCCGTGTTGTCGCCGCGCACCGAGGGGTTGCTGCTGAAGGCGCCCGCCACCGGCGCCACGTTGTTGAAGCAATTCACGTCGAGCGTTGCAGAACAGGTCGGCACCGTCTTATACAGGTACTCCGTGTCATCGATGATCACAAACTTTTCGTAGTACAGTCCGGCAATCCCGCGTATGCGCCATTCGTCCGGGGTGCTCAGTCGCAATTCATGGCTTTGATGGGTGTTCTTCTCCATTTCAAACCAAGTGGCGCTCGGCGAATAGCATTGCCCGCCTGCGGGCGTGCCGTTGAGGCCGGTGCACTGATAGTAGGATGCATAGACGCCGCGCGAGTAGTTGGTGTAGTCGCCCTGCTGCTCCACGTTGCGCACCAGATAGCTGCCGCTGTAAACGAGCTTTAGATCGCCCACCTTGCCGTTGATCTGCAACGCGGTACTTTCGAATTTATCCTTGTCGTAGGTCGGATTGAACGTGTTCACCGACAAGTGCGGCAGTGGTTGGCTGCCGATCGGCTTGCCGGTCGCGCTGAATGTCGTCCCTTCCGAGCCGTACGGCATTTCATAGAAAACACCCTCGGCATCCATGTCCTGATAGCTCTGCGTTATCAGCGCGTTCCAGTCCTCGTTCAGCTTATAAAGAAGGCCGACCCTGATGCCCTCATACGTCACCGGGTTGATATCGTTTGCGACTGAACTGCTGTTGTTGATGACGACATTGTTGTTGGGGACCACGCCCGCGTTGACGGCGGTCAGATCCAAGTCGGTCCCGGATCGCGTGAACGTGCTCGGCCGATTGTCGATGTAGCCGCCCCGCTTGTCGTCGTAGATCACCGCCCGTATCGCCAGGGTGTCGGGAATCAACGGGAGGTTCAGGGTCGCATCGACATTCGAATTTGGATCTCCGTGCGCCGTATAGCTGTAGCCCGCGTTGACCGTACCCTCCGTCGTATCGAGCTTCGGTTTGTTGGTGATGTAGCGCAACGCGCCCGCCTCCGCCCCCGAGCCGAACAGCGTGCCCTGGGGACCTTCCAACACCTCGATGCGTTCGATATCCGCCGCGTACACGTCCAGATTGCGGCCGGGGAGCGAGGCCGACTGGTCGTCGAGGTACACGGCGACGTTCGGGATCTGCCCGAGAGTTCCGGTCGCCTGGCTGCCGCCCGCGCCCAGCGATAGACCGCGCATGTAGATGTTGCTTTGACCCGGCCCGTTGGTCGCCTGCGTCACGTTTGGCAAATATTTGATGAAATCATCGAACGTGGTGACGCTGAGCTGCACCAACATATCACCCGTCAGTGCCTGAATCGTGATCGGCACGTCCTGCATGTTTTCCGTGCGCCGCTGCGCCGTGACGGTGATTTCCTGAATTCCCTCGGAAGCGGCGGCGGACTCGCCCGCGGCGGCCGCGTCGACGGCGAATGCGCTCGACGAGCCTCCGAGGATTGCCGCGATGGCCCAGGATAATTTCGACATCGTATTCATGCTTCATCCCCTGCTTGACTTGTTGAACACAAAACCCAAGTACCGGGGGCGAGTACGCCGCGCGCCACGCCTTCTATTGGATCGATGAACACAACTCCGCACGAACCTGTCGAGCCGCGCTCGACAGGCCACCAGTGATACAGCCTCCGTGTAAATCCCTCAGACCTGGTCTCGGACATCGCCGATGACCTGCGTCCGATTATTCGATACAGGACGATACCTTCCGCAACATTTACGGAGGTGACCTATACAAAATCGGATGCCATGAAGGGTGGCCCGTCAATCGGGCAGGTACCGAGCGCTCCATGAATCCGCAATCACGTTGTCGCGGATCATTCTCTCGATGTCTTCGCTCGAATATCCCAGCTGGCGCAGCAGTGCACGGGTGCTCGAACCGTATTTTTGCGCCGCAAATCCCGCGCGCAGGGCCGCTCGCTGCGGTCTGACCGCCTTCGGCACCACGTGCTCGACCGCGTGTCCGCTGGGATGGGTGTCGTCACGCATGAACTCGATGGTCCTTGCCGATGCAGCACCGGTCAGGCCGGCGCGGCGAACTTCCGCCAGCGATTCGAGCGGCTGCACCGCCACGTCGAACGGACGAAGGTGGGCCTGCCAGAAGTCCGCCGTATTGCCTTTAAAAATCTCCTCGAGCATCGTTTCGCGCTGTTCGGCGGGAGTGCGTGCCGCCGAACTAAACAACTGCGAACCGGCCAGCTTCGACCACCCGGCGGGGCCCGCCGCGAGAAAGAACCAGCGGTCCGCGGCACGGTAGCAACGGTAGAGCGGGCCTTCGCCTTTCGCCTCTCGACCGCGCGGTTCGTCGAAGGGCGGCCGCCCGTCGAAATCGAACATGAACCTCGACTGCAGCCACTGGCCGGCGGCCGCCAGAGATGAGCGCGCGATATCGCCGCGGCCGGTTTGTTCGCGCCGGTAGAGCGCGAGCGAGACGGCGAAGGCCGCCGCCAGTCCGCCCAGAACGTCGATGGTCCCAAAGTGCGCATGCTCTTCCACCGTCGACAGCGAACCGCCGAATCGTTCCATGATGCCGGTGGACGCCTGCACCAGGTCGTCGTATCCCGGGTAATCGCTGCGTGGTCCGCGGCCAGGGCCGCCGAAAGCATCGAGATGGCAGAGAATCACGCGCGGATTGATCTTCTGCAGTCGCTCGAAGTCCAGCCCCAGCGCGACGAGCTGCTTGTGGGCCGCGTTGATGGTGATGACATCGGCCGTCTCGATCAGTTGCGTGAGAATCTCCCGACCCTGCCGCGTCTTGACATCGATGAGGACGCTCTCCTTGCTCCGGTTGCCGTACATTCCGAATACCACGGTGTTCCAAGGGTCATAGGTCGGGACCACCGCATCGATCTTGATGACCCGGGCGCCAAACCGCGCCAGGGTACCGCCGATGGTCGGACCGGCAATCACATTGGTCATGTCTAGTACGGTGATCCCATCGAGCCAGAGCTGCGGCTTCGTTCCGGATGCCGGCGGCGCCTTGCTTCGCGCGGTGCTGACGATGGACTGGCTCTCCGTTGGCGCCGCGCCGTCCGCGAGTTTCTGCGGGACGCCTTGCGAAATGCTCGGCAGGCATTTTTCGAGCCAAGCCACTGGACCCGGCTGCAGCATCTTGCCATGCACCGGGTCGTCGACCTCGACGATCAAGCCCGCCTGTCGAGGGTGGGTCGAGTGCAGCCACTCCTGGGTGGTGCGATGGGCGGCGGCGGGCGCACCCGCTTCGCCGAACAAGCGTTCCCACTCAGCGCTGTCGCGGGTCAGAAAGGCCGCTGCCATGCGCTCGGTGAGCCGCGCGGCCCACGGCTCCGTAATGGGATAGGCTCTGAGGGTGCAGTCCGCTCCGTCCGGCCAGTCGCGCAGAGGAATGTACGGGTCGGCGAGCGGCACACCGGCCGCCAGCATTTCATCCCACAGGCCGAGGACTTTGAGAACCCGCTCTGCATGATTCAAATGAGAGCCAGCCACCACGTAGAATGGACGCCCGTCACGACACCGATAGGTTCGATAAAAAGGGTCGAGGAACGGCTGCAATTCTTCGTAGGTCAGGTTCATCGGCAGGCCCGCCGCTCTGCGCCGCTCGATCTCGCGCTCGCGCAGCGATTTGTAGCGCTGCGGAAGCTGCTCGACGCGCAGGGAATTGTAAGCAAGCCCTTCCATGAGCGCGGCCGCCAGAGGCACTTCGATGAATTCGCCCGCTGCGGATTGCGCTCGTGAACGCAAGGCCAGGACAACCGATAGTGCGCCGAACACCGACGCATAGGCCGATGCGAGCGTCAGCGGCGAGTAAGACGCTTCGATTCCCATGAGGGTGCGGTTGAGCCCCATATCGGTGAACTGCCCCATGGCCGCGGCCACGACGCCTTCCCAGCCGGGCATGGCGGCGGCCGGCGCGTCATCGTGCGCGAAGGCCGGAAGCGACAAATAGACCAAACCCGGGTTGGTTTTGCGCAACGCGTCGTAGCCGAGCCCCAGCCTCGACATGACGCCGGGACGGAAATTCTCGATCAGCACATCGGCTTCAGCGATCAAGCGGCGCGCCGTCTCGACGTCGATAGCCTTCCTGAGGTCGAGCACCACGCAGCGCTTGCCCCGGTTCAGCACCGCACTCGCCGGACCGGCCATGGCCGGACCGCCGGGCCGCTCGATCCGGGTAACCTGGGCGCCCTGATCGCCAAGCATCATGGCCGCTCCGGGTCCCGCCACGTATTGCCCAAAATCCACCACTTTAAGCCCGGCCAGGGGGCCGCCACGCTTTGAGTCGGTCACGAAATAAAGTCTCCCTTGATTATCCGCCGCACCGGTCAACGGCATCGAGCCGCGGGCAATAGCGCCATCGCCAAATTATTGAGTGTGCTGCTCCCCCGGGTTTGACTTTTCCGGAAGTATTTCGTGCAATGGCGGACCGTTCCGGGGTGCGGAGAGTTCGCAGTGACGACGTTGCAATCCGCCAAGCCGTACGAAGTCACCATTTTGCTTCTAGAGCAATTCGCGATGATTGCATTTTCGTCCACGGTGGAGCCCCTGCGAGAGGCGAATTGGATCGCTGGATCGAGGACCTTCGCATGGAAGGTCGTGTCGCACGACGGCCGCGCGGTTCGCGCCAGCAATGGTTTGACGGTAAGCGTCGACGGTTCGATTGCCGATGCTTCCTTCTGCCCCATGGTGATCGTGTGCAGCAGCTTCGACCCGCACCTCTACACCACTCCCGCCACGCTCGCGTGGCTGCGCAAGTTCGCACGCTGGGGTGCGCACATCGGCGGCGTGGAAACGGGTGCTTACGTGCTGGCGCGCGCCGGACTGCTCAATCATCACAGGGCTACCATCCACTGGGAGAACTCCGAAAGCTTCGCCGCCGAGTTCCCCAAAGTGCAACTCACGGGCCGCATCTACGAAATCGATCGCCGTCGCTTCTCGGCCTCGGGTGCCGCAGCGGCGATGGACATGATGCTGTATTTCATTACGTTGAAGCTGGGGCGTCGGGTGGCCTCCGCCGTCGCCGAAGAATTTATCTATAACCGCATGCGCGAGGGGCAAATTCCACAGCGGCTGGAGGCATCGGAGCGGATGAATACCCGGCAGCCGCGGCTCAGGCGCCTGCTGCGGATGCTCGATTCGCATCTCAACGACCGGCTCGATGTCGGCAAGATGGCTGCATCCGAGGGAATATCGGAACGGGAAGTCCGCCGGCTCTTTCATAGGTATCTGGAGGCCTCGCCGCAGGCTTATCACCGGGCGCTGCGTTTGCAGAAGGCGCGCTTGATGCTGCGCCAGAGCGACATGCCGGTGTCCGACGTGGCGCATCATTGCGGATTCGCATCGGGGTCTGATTTCTCGCGGGCATTCAAGCGCGAATTTGGCAGCACGCCGCTCGATGACCGGTCGGCGATCTATGTCCTCGACCGATCCCCGAGTTAAGGGACTTCCGCAAATGCACAGAATTCATCCGGAAACGTAAAGCCCCTGCGGCGCCTTTATCGATAATGGGGTTCGAGACGGGCGACCGGTTTGAAAGGCAGCGTCCAGACTTGATTTCACACCCGCGCAATCTCTCTATCCCATGAGCCCTCGCCGGCTCATCGAGAAGCGTTCGATCGATTACGTTCCGCTTGCAGAACGCCATGGAAAGGTGTGGCATCTGTGGCCGGTGTGGTTTGCCGGTAGTGCGAACTTGGCAACGCTTGCCACCGGCGTGCTCGGCATCGTCCTTGGCGGCACCCTTTTCTGGACTGTCGTTGCCGTCTTGCTTGGGTGCGCGCTCGGTACGTTTTTCATGGCGTTCCACTCGACCCAGGGTCCACAGCTTGGGTTGCCGCAAATGATCCAGTCCCGGCCGCAATTCGGGTACATGGGCGCGCTCTTGGTCTGGGTCGTGGCTCTGGTGGCCTACATCGGCTTCAATGCGTTCAACCAGGTGATCGCCGCCCAAACCTTGCATCAACTCTCACCCGGCATACCATCGGCATCGGTATCCGCCATGCTCCTGTTCGCCTCACTGGCAGCCGCACTGGCGCTGCTCGGCTACGACAAAATTCATGCGGCGCAACGCTGCTTCGCATTCGCGATGATCGCCCTCCTGGTTGTTTTTTCCGTCGGCGCGTTCATGCGTCTGAAGCTGCCTGCGGGGCAATGGAATCCGCTGCCGTTTCGTCCGGTGCCTTTTCTGGCGCAGTTGTTCGCGGCCGCCTCGTACCAGTTGAGCTGGTCAATCTATGTCTCCGATTACTCTCGCTATCTGCCGCGCGACGTGGGCGTGCGGGCGTCATTCTGGTGGACCTTCATCGGGGCCTTCGTGGGAGGAAGTTGGATGATGCTGGTGGGCAGCGTGGCTGCCGCCCTGTCGCCGCAGCTCAATATGCCGGCCGCGGTGGCGGCGGCGGCCGATTCGATCTGGCCGGGCGGCGGCACCGTGCTGCTGCTGGCAGCGCTGCTCGGACTGTTCACGATTTCCGCGCTGAATTTCTACGGCGCGTCCTTGACGCTGCTGAGCGTTGCCGACTCGATCCGGCCGATAGCTCACACGGTGGCCAATCGCGTGAAGAGCATCCTGCTCGCAGTCGTGGTCGCCGTGATGATCGCCCTCGCCTCGTCGGACGACTTCGCGCATCGCTTCAACGATTTGCTGGCGTTGCTGCTGTATCTGTTCACGCCCTGGACGGCGATCAACCTTGTGGACTTTTACGTGGTGCGCAAAGGTCACTATTCAATCAGGGAAATTTTCAACCCCACCGGCATGTACGGCCGGTGGAACTGGCGCGGCTTGGTGGCCTACGCCGTTGGATTCGTGGCCATGATTCCTTTTTTCAGTGCCGGACAATTCATGGGCCCCGTTGCCCGCGCGCTCGGGGGTGCGGACATCGCGATGTTGGTGGGGCTGCCCGTCGCCGCGGGTGTTTATATCATCACGCACCGCTCGTTCGACCTCGGGCGCGACTACCGGCTCACCATACTGGCGGATCAAGGCCTCGAGCCCGACGCATGACGCAGGCGGCGGGGAAGGTCGAACTCAACAGCAGCCGATTGAGAAAGGAATTGCGTCTTCTCGACCTGATCGGCATGCAAATTCTCAACATCGTCGGTTTGTTCTGGGTTGGCACGGCCGGCAAACTCGGCCCCTCGCATGTCATGTACTGGGTACCCGCGGCGCTGCTGTTCTATGTACCGTCTGGCATCGTCGTCGCGTCGCTGGTAAAGGAAATGCCGCTCGAAGGCGGACTTTATCAGTGGGCCAAACTTCGCTTCAGCCCCTGCATGGGATTCCTCGTCGCGATGAATATTTGGTTGTACAACCTCCTGGTCGTTTGCAAGATCGGCGTGGTCGTCGCAGACAATGGTGCCTATGCGCTGGGACCCGCTGCCTCCTGGCTATCCTCGAGCAAGCTCGCAATCATCTCGATCGGCATTGTGACGATGGCCGGTCTGATGTTCCTGGCATGGCGTGGGCTCGCGCTCGGGAAATGGATCAACAACATCGGCGGTGGCGCAGTCGTGTTCCTGTTCCTGGCCATGATCGTGGTCGCTCTGCCGCGCTGGTTGCACGGGGGCTCGGCAATCCCCTCGGGCGCTGCGCCGATCGCTTTCGCGTTGCCGGCGCTATCGCTGTTCAATCTGAACATTCTCGGCAAAATGGGATTCGGCGCCTTCAGCGGATTCGACGGTGTGGGTGTGTTCGCGGGCGAATGCCGTTCGAGCGATGTCGCCGGGTCCATCCGCCGCTCCGTGTGGACTGCAGCGCCGATAATTTTCGTCATGTTCGTCGCCGGAACGGCCAGTGTGCTCACGTACTCGGCGCCGGATTCCATCGATCTGGTGGCTCCGATGACCCAGGTCTTGAACTCGGGTGCGCCACGGCTGGTAGTTTTTTCAGCCATGTTGCTGATCTTCACGCTACTCGCCGGCGGCGCACTCAGTTTCAGCTTGATGGTGCGGCTGCCGATGGTGGCGGGCTGGGATCACTTGCTTCCCGCCTGGTTCAGCCGCTTGGATCCACGCCATCGTACCCCCGTCGGATCCATCCTGTTCGCCGGAGCGCTCGGGCTTGCCTTCTCCATCCTTGCGAACGTGGGGACCGGCAATCAGGAAGCGTTTCAATTGCTCGACAATATCGGCGGCATCCTCTATGCACTCACCTATTTGGTGATGTTCGGCATACCGCTGATCGCATTCCGCGAGAAACCATCGTGGGGCGTACGCTGGGCCGCAGTCTCCGGCTTTTTGATGACGCTGCTATACGTCCTGTTGTCGGTTGTCCCGATCGTCGAAGTTGCGAACCGATGGCTGTTCACTGTCAAGATCGTGGCGATCGTCGCCGGCCTGCAGGGCGCAGGCGCAGCGTACTATTGGCGCGCTTCGCGCGCGCACGAACGTGTCCGCAAATGTGCATAGCGCTTCCGGAATGGTGAAGCGTCACGCACCACGCAGCCGAATAATCTTGACTCCACGTGCGTCCGAGGTCCCATGAGCCCAGTCAACTCGCACCGAGTCGCACCCAATCGCGGCGCAAGCGTCCAAGGCCTCTGGCCGAACGCGATTATCGAGAATTTCCACGAGCTTCCCGCCGGCGACCCGTCCGACCCGGGAATCTGGTGCTACGCGGACCGCCTATCGTATGCGCCCGGCGAGATACTTCGCATTCATACCTGTACAACCGCATCGCACTACGACCTGAGGATCTACCGCGACGGAGGCGTGGCGACCGAGGTCCTTGCCGAAAGCGGCCTGACGGGCCGGTTCCACGATACCCCGATGGACTGCTCGATCAACGGTTGCGGGTGGCCGGTGGCCAAGGAGATCGAAGTGCCGCCGGATTGGCGAAGCGGCGGCTACATCCTGCACGTCGGCGCGCGCCATGGCGACCAATGCGTCGAACATCATTTTCCATTTGTCGTGCGTTCCCTGGGGCCGTCCTCGCCCGAGGCCATCTTGCTGGTCGCCTGTACCGCAACCTGGGTTGCTTACAACGATTGGGGCGGTTCTAATTTTTATGAGGGCATAGCGGGTGACGATAAAAACGCGGCAAGTCCCGTGGTCAGCACTCAGCGGCCTTTCAGCCGGGGGTTCGCATGGCTGCCCCAAGGCGCTCCTCGCATTCCGTTTTTGCGGCCGCCCGTATTGGGTGCGGCCTTGCGTTATCCGCATATGGAGTGGGCCTATGCCAACGGCTTCAGCAAGAAGTATGCGTCTGCCGGATGGGCTTCCTACGAAAGACACTTTGCCCGTTGGGCCGAATCGGTAGGCTACGTGGTCGATGTCGCCACGCAGCACGATCTGCACGAGAAGCCGGAACTTCTGGACGGCTACCGATGCGTGGTCTTCGTCGGCCACGACGAATACTGGAGCTGGGAAATGCGCGATGCGATCGACGCCTATGTGGACCGCGGCGGCCGCATCGCGCGTTTTGCCGGTAATTTCGGCTGGCAGATCCGCATCGAGGCGGCCGGCACACAGCAAGTTTGCTACAAGGCGGATGCTCCCACGCACGATCCGGTTCGCGGTACGGAGCGCAGTCACTTACTTACGACGGCGTGGGACGACCGGGCCCTCGCTCGTCCCGGAACCCTCACTTTCGGTTTGAGCGGCAGCCGAGGAATCTACGCCGGTTGGGGTGGGTGCGCGCCGCGCGGCAGCGGCGGGTTTACCGTCTACAGGCCGGAGCATTGGGCTTTTGCCGGGACGGATTTGTACTACGGCGATCAGCTCGGCGCGGAAGCGAAGATATTCGGCTACGAAGTGGACAGTTGCGATTACATCATCCGCAACGGCTTGCCCTATGCCACCGGGCTCGATCAAGCGCCGGAAAACCTTGAAATCCTTGCACTGAGTCTTGCCACCACGCTCGAGGCGGATCACGGCAACCCGGGATCCGTATTCTTCATCGGCGATATCGACGCCAAAGCGGTGGCGCGGCGATTGATCGGTCGTATCGACGAAGACGCGGTGGATAGCGTCCAGCGAGGCTCCGGCATGATCGCTTACTTTGAACGCGGCCTAGGCGCCGTTCTGAACGCGGCGAGCTGCGAATGGGTGGCGGGCCTCATCGCACGGGATCCCTTCGTCGAACGAGTCACGGCGAACATTTTATCCAGGTTTCTCGAACTGCCGCCGCTGCGCAGCTCCGAAGGCTGACATGAACGCCGCATCCGCTTTGCCCGCAGTGGAGAGCGACGCGGGTCCGCACTATCTACCGCTGCACAAGGTATTCAGCGTCGGTCTGGGGAACGCCCTGGAGTTCTACGATTTCTTCGCATTCTCGTATTTTGCAATTCAGATCGGACACACCTTTTTTCCCGCATCGCTGACGGCGCATGGGCTATTGTTTTCGCTTGCCTCTTTCGCCGTGGGATCGATTACGCGACCGCTGGGCGGCATCATCATTGGTCGCTACGGCGACCGAGTGGGACGCAAGCCGGCGATGCTATGGTCCTTCGGCCTCATGGGTATCGGACTGTTCGGACTCGCGCTCACGCCGTCATATGCACAGATCGGCGCCGCGGCACCGGTGTTGCTGCTCCTATTTCGCCTCATCCAAGGTGTTGGCGTCGGCGGCGAAGTGGGCCCGACGACGGCGTTTCTCATCGAGGCTGCGCCGCCCAACCGGCGTGGATTGTACGGATCATTGCAATACGGCTCCCAGTATTTTGCCGTGATACTTTCCGGATTTGTCGGCTTCCTGTTGTCGGCCTATCTGTCGCCCGACCAGCTCGATTCCTGGGGCTGGCGCGTCGCATTCTTGCTCGGCACGATCGTAGTGCCGATCGGCCTGTATATTCGCCGCACGTTACCCGAAACGTTGCACACGAGCGTTGTCGACAACCATGTGTCCGCCTCGGTTGCTCTCTCGCCGCGGCTGATTGTCCCTGCTTTGGCAATGCTGACCGCGATGACGATGAGCGGCTATACGGTGAGCTATATGATCACCTACGTGCAGGACACCTTGCGCTTGAGTGCCAACTCCGCATTCGGTGCTCCTTTCGTCGAGGGCCTGTCATACATGTGCGTGGCCGCCGTCAGCGGTTCGCTGTCGGACCGTTTCGGCCGAGTGCCTATCATGCGCATTGGGCTGGGGTTGCTGTTAGTCGCGGCTCTCCCTTGCTACCTCGCCATGGCCAGGTGGCCGAGCGCCTTCGTCGTATATGGAGCCACCGCCACCCTCAGCGGTCTAGGTGCGTTATGGTGCAACCCCGCGCTGGTCAGTATCGTGGAATCACTACCGGCGCGCGAACGTGCGCGGGCGTTCGGCCTCTTGTATTCGCTGGCCACCACGATTTTTGGGGGCTGTACGCAGTTCATGTTGAAGTGGCTGATCGATGTGACCCGCAGTCCGCTCGCGCCCGCCTGGTATCTCGCCGGCTCACTGGGTTTAGCGGGGTGCGCGATGCTATGGGTAAGCGAGTCTGCGCCTTGCGCGCGCTTATCGCGCAGAAGCGCGGAAGAATGATACGCCCTGACGCAAGCGGCGATCCGGCCTACCCACCCTCCCTCACCGGGATGCGGGGCAGCGGCTATCCGAATGCGTACGCAGTTGGCCATGCGCTGCGGGACGGCGACTTCTGGTCGCATGCTGCGGATCCGATCGAAACGCAAGAATACTATGACCTCGTGGTGGTGGGCGCCGGCATCAGCGGCCTGTCCGCCGCTTACTTTTATCAACAGGCGCAAGCGGCCGGTATGCGGATTCTGGTGCTCGACAACCACGATGATTTCGGCGGTCATGCGAAACGCACCCAGTTCAGTCATCGAGGAGACCTTCGAATTTCGAATGCCGGCACTTTCTGGGTCGAAGAACCCTACGGGCCGATCGCTAACAAGCTGCTCGTGGAGCTCGGCATCGACGCGGAGAAATATCAGCGCGAGAATACGCGGCCGAGATTCTATTCCGATCTGGGCATGGGCCAGGGAGTGTTCTTCGACCGCGAGACCTTTGGACGCGACAAGCTGCTGCTGGACCCAGCGCCATGGACGGATTTCGTCGCCTTGTACGAACCGACCACGCCCATCAACCAAACCGAACTCTGGCAACGTTTCATGGCGGAAGCGCCGCTCAGCGAGCGTGCGAAACGCGACCTCTATCGGCTGTACAACGAACCACGCGATTATCTTCCGGGCCTCAGCGTCGAGGAAAAAATCGCGAAGTTGAAGGCGACCAGCTATCCGGATTTCATCACCGAGATCGCCGCTTGCGACCCCATGGTGCTCGCGTACCTGCGCGATCGAGCCTTCGGCAGCGCATCCGGATTGGACCAGTTCAGCGCCTACCGGGCCAGCGGGTACAGGCACCTGCCCGGCCTTTATGGGATGGGCTTGCCCGCTTATAACTTCGTCGGGCCCTATGCGCATTTTCCGGACGGCAATGCCACGGTGGCTCGTTTGCTGGTGCGTCGGTTGATCCCGGCGGCTCTGCCGGG
>Ga0182030_10001396_pt1 | contig 49716 bp, 33 predicted proteins | sample 812S3MmetaG_FD_121299 | JGI IMG/M metagenome (GOLD analysis project Ga0182030, IMG submission 121299) | Permafrost microbial communities from Stordalen Mire, Sweden - 812S3M metaG (Illumina Assembly) | ecosystem: Environmental > Terrestrial > Soil > Wetlands > Permafrost | place: Sweden... | reverse complement strand
CCGTGGTCGGATCGACGCTCGAGAAAGCCGAAGCGCTGCCCTCGGCGAGCGTCATGAATCCCGAAGGCGGAGGCGTCTCGGCGTGGGCGAGCGCCGATCCGCAGGGCGCCCCGGCCGTGGCTGTGCGCGAGGATTTCCCGGGCGGTGGCGTGCAGACGGGCCTGGTGAGCGGTGGCGCCGGAGGGCCGATCTCGGAACTGGCTGTCGGGCGCTCCGGGCTGGGCGACGGGATCGTGGCCTTCCAGCAGGGGCCGATCGGCGACGCGGCGATCGTCGCCGCCCAGGTGACCGCGCCTCCGGCGAGGTTCGTCGTCAACGTCCCGAAGGGATGGCTCGAGCCGGCACAGGCGCAGATCTCCTGGGAACAGGCGGTCAGCGCGAACGGCCCGCTGACCTACACGGTGGTCCTGGATGGCCGTCGACTGCCGACGCGCGCCGGCACATTCGCGTACACGTTCAGTCCCAACGGCCTGGGTAGCGGCGTGCACGAGGTGCAACTGCTCGCCACCGACGCCTACGGCCAGTCGACGCTGACCCCGCCGTCGAAGCTCGAGGTCGACGGCCAGCCGCCGACCGTGAAGGTCACGCGGGCGGATCACGGCGATGGCGTGACGGTGCGCGTCAGCGACGCCTACGCCGGCGTCGATAAGCAGGCGGTGAAGGTCAGCTTCGGAGATGGTCACAGCGCGCACGGGCGCAAGGTGCTCGCGCATCGCTATGCCCACGCCGGGACCTACACGGTCGTCGTGGAGGTTCGCGACAAGCTTGGCAACACGGGGAGCGTGCGGCGGTTGGTGAGCGTGCGATGAGGCGCCGAACGAGGCCTTCGACGGGTCGCCCCGCAGCACTGGTCCGAGCCGTGCCGTCGCCGGGCCGCCTGCGCGGCGTCCTGGTGGGGATCGCGTTGCTGTCTGGGCTCATCGCCTGCGCGCCGGCCGGTGCCGACGTGTTCGGGTCGATCGCGCTCGTCTCCGCGAGCCCCACCGAGCAGGCCGACTACGCTCACGATCCGGCGATCTCCGGCAACGGGCAGTACGCCGTGTTCGACGGGTCTATCGGTGGGGTGACCGGGGTGTGGCGGCGCGAAAACCGTCCCGCAGGCGCCGTCGAAGAGGTCGCCGGCGGAGACGCGGAGCTGCCCTCGATCAGCGCGAACGGGCAGTACGTCAGCTTCACGACCAACGAAGGCGCCCACCTGCCGGAGATCACCGGCGGGCTGCCCGATCCCAAGCACGAAACCCACGAAGCGCCGAACGTGTACGTGCGCAACATGGCCCTCCCGCCCACGGATCCGGCCGCCTTCGAACTGGCCTCCGCGGTCAGCGGCTCGACGCAGGCGCTCACCTATGAATACGCGAGCAAGGAAAACACGCCAAAAGAAACTGAAAGCCGCCAGAAAGAAGTCGAAGAATACGGATCCCTGGCGGCCGGCCGCTCGGCGCTGAGCGCCAACGGACGCGAGGTGGCGTTCGTGACGACCGCGCTCTCGGATCTGAATCAGACCCAGGCGGAAATCGACGCGAACGGTTCCGCGGCGATCACGCCGCCGCTGGAGGTGGCGGTCCGCGATCTGGAAACCGACACGACCGAAATCGTCAGCGTCGAATACGACCCGGCGACGGGTACGCCGGCGATCGACGGCGAAACCGGCCGGCCCAGGCCGGCGCCGGTGGGGCAGGAAGGATCCATCACCTATGGCGCCGTCTACAGCGAACATGGCATTCCGAAGTTCATCCCCGCGGTCCCGTACACGGTCTCGCCCTCCGTGGGCGCGTCGATCAGCGGCGACGGATCGACCGTCGCATGGATGGGCCAGCAGATCGCCGCGCAGGTGCCAACGCTTGCCGGGGAATCGCTCCGGCCCAAGTATGCAGAGCCGCTCTGGCGGCGCATCGTCGACGGGCCGCTGGTGCCGACTCGGCGCGTGGCCGGTGGCTCCGACCCCACCAATCCGGACTGTGCCGCCAGCGGCGAGACCGAGTTGCCCGAGCAGTCTTCGCTGTCGGACCCATGTCAAGGGCCGTTCAAGACCGAACCGACGCTCGGGGTATGGACGGGGGGCGGCGAAGGCGACGTGGTGCCCCGGCTAAGCGAAAACGGTGAAACCGTCCTGTTCATCGCCAACGCGCCGCTGGTCGCGCTGGGCAGCGACTTCGGGCTCGATACCAGCGAAGGACGCAACGGCGATCTGTATGTCGCGAGCATGCGGGAAGGACTCTCCCGCCAGCAGGCGGTGACGCCGCTGACCGAGATCGCGAGTGGCGAAGAAAAGAACTACGCCGACAACGCGCCGATCGTGGACATGGCGATCTCCGCCGATGGGACTCAGGTCGCGTTCGCGACCAAACGGATCGTGTTCCCGCTCGGCGTCCCCGCGTACGTGAGCGCCCCGTTGAGCGTGCCCGGGATGGTCGAACTGTACGAGATCGATCTGGCCGACGAGACGCTCACACGCGTCACCGAGGGATATGAAGGCGGTCCGAGCGAACACCCACATCAAACGCCGATCGCGGGTTCTCGGGACCAGTACACCACGCTCGGCGATGGCTCTCTCTCGCCGTCTTTCTCCGGCAACGGCGACCTGCTCGCGTTCTCCTCGACGGCGTCGAATCTCGTCTACGGGGATGGCAACACCCCGAACATCAACGAAACCAACCTGGACGGCAGCGACGCGTTCGTGGTGCCGCGCGTCGTATTCGGCGCGACTCCCACGCCCGAGGTCATCTCCGCCGCGCCGCCGAACCCGACGTCCACGCCGAGCTGGCGCCTGCAGGTGACCGCGAGCACCTCTGCCAACGGGAGCGTTCGCCTGTTTGTCGAGGCGCCCGGCGCCGGGACGCTGCGCGCCGGCGCGAGCGCCGCGATGAAGATCTCCTCGGCCGTCACCGGACGCGCTGGAGACCGCGCCCGGCACGTCCGGAGCCATGTGAGCGTGCGCACGCTCACGGTGGCCACGGCGAAACGGCTCGAGCAGGCGAGCGGTGGGGGGCTGGTCACGCTCGTGCTCACGCCGGCACCCAAATACAAGGCGCTCGCCGCCCGCCCGGGTGGATTGTCGGCAAACGCCGAAGTCGCCTTCTCCGCGCCGGGACACCCCGTCCTGCATGCGAGCATCGAGGTGACGTTTCTGCGCAAGGGGCCGGTTCGCGCGTCGCGCAAATCCGGCTCCCCGGGCAGGTTTCACGGTAAGGCGAGGGGGGGCAAGCGCTCGTGATCCGCCAGCGCATCGGCCCGGTGTTGCTGGCGCTGCTCGTCCTGTGCCTGCTCGGGAGCGCGTTCGCGAGCGGCGCGGGCGCCGCGGGTCTCGCCGACGACAGCGGCGCGGAATGGCGCCTGGAACAGCCGGCGCCACCCCCGCCTCCGACCGGCGTCGAAGCCGCCGGAGTCCCGGTTGGGCTCGGCAGGATCGGCGACATCGAGTTCTTCTCGCCCAACCGCGGCGCGCTGATCACGGCTGGCAACGGCAGCACGGTATCGGCGGGGGTGTGGCTCTACAACGGCGGCGGCTGGCACGAGCTCGCGAACAAATGCGGCGCAACAGACGGTCGTATCGCGTGGGCCGGCCCGGACGAATTCTGGACGGTCTCCGACGGCCGTCCGGGGCAGGCGGCGAACTCCAAAGGCGAACAGCCGCCGCTGGAAGACGACACGTTGTGCCATTTCGCCCTCAGCCCCAACGGACAGGAACTCGAGGTGAAGGCCTCCTACGCCTCGCTCGCGTTCCAGTCGACCTCCTACCAGCCGATGCACGCCGCTGCCTGTCTCACCAGCGAAGACTGCTGGTTCGGGGGCGACGCGCTGGGGGAACCCGCGATCGGCTCCTTCCAGCTGCACTGGAACGGTCACACGGTCGCCGCGGAACCGTACCTGCCCGAAGGTCATGCCGTCGAGGGCATGACCGCGTTTGACGGGGACATCTACGAGAGCGTGCGGCTGTCCTCCAGCGATCGCGCGATCAAGCGCTCGCTGGAACTGCCGGCGCTGCACCTGATCGACGGCGAAGGGCTCGTCGAACCGATCGTGGGCCTGCCGCTCTACGGTCCCGGCGAGTCCCCCTACGGGCTCGACTACCTGCGTCTCAGCGCCAGCGAAGACGCGCTGTGGGCGGCGGCTGGCTCGGAGCCCAAACCGCCGGAAAAATCGGCGCCCGCCGGGGTCACGGTACTGCGCTACTCACAGCGTCAGTACTCACGTGAAGCGCACGCCTACGAGGAAGAAGCGACCCCGACCTGGCAGCAGGTGATCGGCCCCGAACCCGACGCGACGTCGGGACTCGAAGAATTCCCCGAAGAGGTCGTCGGCTCGATCGCCGCCGAGCCAGCCACCGACAGCGCGTGGATTTCCCTGGTGCCCCAAGAAGAAGCCGGCGAACCGAGCCCGCTCGCCCACGCCGACCTCGCGCGGGTCTCGGCGGACGGAAGCGTCTCGGATAAGCTCGAACTACCGGTCGCAAAGGGTCCGGTCGAGCACATTGCCTGCCCTGCGGTCCACGACTGTTGGGCGACGACGGTAGGTGGCTGGCTGCTGCACCTCAGCACCGAAGAAGAACTCGAACACCCCGCCCTCAACACCGAACTGGCGTTCTCCGGCGGATACCTGATCACCGAACGCCCGCTCGACGAAGGCGTGCCTCAGGAGACTCCCGATACGCTCCCGGTCGACGACTCGGGTCTCGAAGAAGGCCAACCGCCCCAGAGCAACGCGCCGATCAAGGCGCTGGCGCCCAATATCTTCGCCTCGGTTGCGGTGCCGCTGCTCTCCAACATCCACACGAAGCTGATCCACCGCACGACGCTCGTGCTCAGCTTCCATCTCGCGGTCAAGGCGACGGTGCGGCTGCTGGCCAAACGCCACGCGAGCGTCGTCGCGAGCACCCCGACGCGCACGCTGGGCGCCGGCAACCGCAGCCTGCAACTGCATCTGAACCTCCACCGCTGGCCGACGAAGCTGGAACTCCACACCCACGCGCTCGCGCCGCTGCCGACCCGCTCCACTCGCGAAGCGGGCACCAACACCGTATCGACCTCGCTGGCCTTCCCCAACGCGCTTGGGCCGCTGGGACTGGGATTGGGATATTGAGCCCGCCCGCAGGACTCGCACACCGGCCGCGCCGGCACGTGCTGGCCGCGCTCGCGCTGGCTGCGGCGGTGGTCGGGGTCGTACTGCTGATCGCCGTATCGGGGCCGGTCGCGACCCCCGCTGTCGCCGTGCCGGGTGGCGCGGAACCAGCGCCCCAGACCGATGCCTCGGTCCCCGCGCGCGACGTGACGATGATCGGGGCCTCTCCGCAGGAGGCTCCCGGCGAGACGTGGGGCGTCGGTATCGAGGGCGGGGCGTCCACGCTCGTCCGCTACACGGCCGCGACCGGGTGGTCGCTCGGAGGCGCTTTTGAAAGCGCGACGGGCCAGCCGCTGGCGGGGTTTGAGCTCGACCATCCCGAACCGGGGAAATACCCGTTTCCCAGCCCGCTGGCAGGACAGATGACGGCCAACGGCAGCGGCGTGCTCGCCGGCACCGTGCCGGCCACCGGCGCGAGCGGAGCCGGTGCGGTCACGCGCGTGTTGCTCGTCCGCGATCCCGGCAAGCCGTTCAAGGAAATACCGCAGCCCGAAGGCGAAGCGGCGCTGAAGGAAGAAAGCGGAGCGCCAGAACTGCTGTTCGGCGTCAACCGCGCGCCGATGGTCGCCGCGCTCGAAGAACCCGGCGGACACGCCGGGGCGCTGGACGTTCCCGTCAACGAGGCCAAGAATGGCGAAGACCGCGTGCTGCACTGGAACGGCGAACACTGGAGCAGCGAGAAGATCGAAATACCGGCGGAAAGCACGGGAGAATTCCAGGTGCTGGCGATCGGGGCCAGCTCGCCCACGAACGCCTGGCTGCTCGCGAGCCTGTCCCGGCACTACCCGCCCGGATCGGTCGCGCTGTTCCACCGGCGGCTGCAAGGAGAAACCGCGACCTGGCAGCCGGTCGCAGCGAAAGCGGGCGGCGAACCGGGCGAACCGCTGATGGTGCCGGTGCACGGCTCCGCGGTGCGGTTCACGGTGGCCTCACGGGTCCAGTCCCAGATCCTGACCGCCGTCGGCGAAAACGTGTGGATCGACGGCGAACGCTCCGACGTGCAGGGCTCGACGACGATGTTCTTCAAGTCCGAAGGCGAAGCCGGCACGCTCACCTCGTGGTGCAAGCTCCCCGAAGGCGCGCCCAACGGCACCGCACCCTGCGAGAACCAGCTTCCCGAAGCGCTCTCCACGACCCGCATCCGCAGCTTCGCCTGGGCCGGCTCTTCCGAATTCGGAGAACGAGTCGTCACCGGATTACCGAACGGCGTCAGCTGGCGTCTGGAAGGCACTGAATTCAAGCGCGTGCTCGCGCTCGGCGGATCGCCTCCGCCGGAAGACGTCGGCGGCACGTTCGGATCTGCCTTCTCGAGCGCCACCGAGGGATGGCTGGGGCAGGAGACCCTGCCGGTGCACCTGACGCTCGAACACATCGAAAGTCGCCTCGCCCCCTGGCCGACGTCGTTTCGCCGGGCGCTGCTCGCGCTCGCTCCGGCCCCGGGGGCGCCGGTCGGCTCCATCTCCAGCGAAGCGCTCGCGGTCGGCGATCGCGGCGAGGTGGCTCGCTATCAGCCCGGCAAGGGCTGGCTGCCGGAAAGCCTTCTGGGTGTCGGCGGGCGCCACGAAACGCCGCGCCTGCGCGCGGTCGCGTGGCCGCGGCCGAACCGCGCCTACGCCGTCGGAGATCTCGGGCAGATGTGGTTGTGGCGCGGGGAAACAGGGTTGTGGGAACCCGACCCCGCGACGCCGGTGAACTTCCGCGGGAACCTGTTGGGTATCGCCTTCGACCCGAGCAACCCCGCCCGCGGGTACGCCGTCGGCCAGGGCGGCGTGCTGCTGAGGTATGGCAAGACCTGGACGCAGGAAGCCGAAGAAGCGATCCCGCCGCAGGCGCAGGGCGCGAGCTTCACCTCGATCGCGTTCGCCGGCTCGCAGGCGATCGTGGTCTACCGCAAGCTGGTTCCCTCCAGCGAGCGCTACGAAGGCGGGCTGATCGTCAACAGTGGCTCGGGCTGGAGCGTCGACGCCGGCGCGAACGAAGCGATCGGAACGGGCGAACCGTGGGCGGTCGCCGGCCTGCCCGACGGCGGGGCGGCGCTCACGGCCACGAGCTCGGAAGGCGGGGGGGAGGTTTACGAGCGCCAGTCCGTCGGCGCTCCCTGGCAGGCGACGCCGACGCCGTACCCTGGCGATGGCGCGCCGGGCTCGATCTCGCTGTTTCGCGAAGGCGGGGTGCTGCGCGTGATCGCCGTCAGCGCGGTGCCCGACACGTTCGCGTCCGAAAGCGAAGCCAGCCCGCCGCCGGGCTTCCCGCCCGTGCTGCATCCGCCCTACCCCCTCGCCTCGGTGCAAGAAAGCCCCGTGCTGCGCCAGACCGCTAGTGGCTGGAGCGACGAGGAGCACGAACTCAACGACGTCACGGAACCCGTCGGCGAATACGCGCACTACGACTCCCCATATCAGCCCGACCCCGTGGCGGCGGTGCTCGTCAACGAAGCGGGCTCGGAAGGCTGGGCGGTGGGCGGCATCGTCAACAACGACAAAGAACAGATGGACACCTCCGACGTGTGGCGCTATCCGGCCTCCAGTGGCTCGGCCCCCGGGATCGCGACGGCGCCCGCGGCGAGCGAACCGGCCGAAGCGCCCGCGGGCACGTGCTCGACCAAGCATCCCTGCGCGAAGTTCGCGATCGGCGGCGGAGCTCAGTGCGCAGCCCCCTGCGCCGACCTCGCCAACGCCCGCATCGGCCCCGACGTATGGATCGGGCACGCGCTGAAGGTGGCCGGCGAAGTGCCGGGCATGCGTGCGTTCTTCTATACAGGGCCGCGCGTCACCACCGGCGCGACGGTCGGACCGAAGACGCAGCCGGTTCCCTACACGCTCGAGCTCGAACGCTACGCGCAGGTGCTGGGTTCGAGCGCGGCCCATCCGATCCAGGCTTACGCGGCCGCCGCGCATACCGACCTCGACGCCGCCGAAAGCGAGGCCACATTTGAGTCGGCCTTCGCGGGCTTCCCCCAGCCGTTCGGCAAAGCGGCGCCGGCTCCGGGTCTCTCCTCCACCGGGCATCTGCCGGAAGCCGGATGCGCGAGCGCCCCCGGCTGCCAGGCGGCCTACTACGCGATCAACTCGACCGGCACCACCGGCGCGACCGTGCGCGTGCTCGTGCTCGACGACAGCACCGCCGTCGGTCCGGCGCAACTGCGGTGGCTCGAAGAAGAACTCGGCCGCGCCAAGAGCGCCGGGGAGCCGGCGATCGCTGTCGGCGACGCCGACCTGCATGCCGGGCTCGTGAGCGGCGAAGCCGGCGCGACCGCGGTCGTCCAGGCGCTCGTGCGGGGCTCGGCCTCGGCCTACCTCTACGACTCGCCCGAACAGAACGTCCACCTCAAGCTGCAGACCGCCTCCGGCTCGGTCGAAGCCTTCGGATCGGGGACACTTGGCTACGTTAGCTCAGCGGCCCAGGAAGACAGCGAATTCATCGGCGCGAGTGGCTTCCTGCTCGTCGAAGTTGGCGCGCTCAACGCCACGACGCACGTGGCGCCGGTCGGCGTGAAGCTGGTCCCCAACGTCGGCGAACTGGCGCTGGAAGCCAAGGAAGGGACCTTGCTGCGCCGCAGCAACGCGGCGCTGTTCGACGCCCTCGCCCGCCGCCCGCGCGCGGGCAACGACTCCTCCTTCCACTCGGAGATCCCCGAAACCGATCCCTACATCCCGATCCCGGCCGAATGCGTCGGCGCCGCCTGTCCCCCGGGGGGGCCGGGCCTGCTGCCGGAATACGCGTTCAGCTCCTCCAACCCCGAAATCGGGGGTTTCGTCAAGCAGAACCTCGCCGCGGAACCAAAGGGCCACCAGCCCCAGACCGGCGCCAATGGCGAACCCGAGCGCGAACCCGTCAATCCTCTGACCAAACGCGAAGAATCCAAATCCGGCCTGTTCTGCGCCTACAACCCGGGGACTACGATCGTGACGATCGAGGCAGGTGGCCTGTCGGCCTCGCTGCCGGTGACGATCCAGGCGGGAAGCGTCCGCCAGCCCTGCGGCACGGTTCCGTCGAACAGGGCGCCTGTCAGCAGCGCCACCGCCGCGGCCCCCGTGCCGCCACCGGCGCCCACTCCCGCGCCGGCGCCCACCCCCGCCTCTTCGCCCGTCTCGCCGCCTCTGCCGCCGGCCCCGGCCGTGCCGCCCGCCGTCCCACCGGCGCCCGCTCCCGCGCGCCCCACGCCGCCGGCGCAGTTCTTCCCGAACCCGCAGCCCCTGTTCCTGCCGGTCGCGTTCGTCCCGCCGCCGCTGCCCGCCCCGGCCGAGCCGACGCCGCCGACCGGCACCTCGGCGGTGACCTCGCCGGTCGAGGCCGCGCAGAAAGAAGAGGAGCAGGAGGAAGCCACCGAGTCGGTCTCAAACCAGGCGCTCGCCTACCGTTCCCCCGAACACGAGCCCTCGCCGCTCTATCTCGTGGGGATCGTCCTGCTGGCCGCCTTCGCGGGCGCCTCGCTGCGCGGACGGCCCGGTCGCAGGCAGCGCGATCTGCAGGTGGCGCCCGCGACGATCTCGGCGATGCGCTCTGAGCGCCGCAACGCTGGACGGCGCGGACGGCTCGGCTGAGAGCGCGGACCGTCCCGCGCGTTTACGCCCTGTTCACGATTTCATCACGACTTGCGCTCTGAGACACGCCAGCCTGTGCGGTAACTGGCAGTGCAATCGCCAGCCTCGGTTTGCTTCGCGCACGCGACGAGACGATCGTCAGTCGTCCGCTCATATCCAGCACTTCCCTGAATCGCCAACTACAAGATCGGAGCACGATGTTGTCTGACTTCGCAGGTTTCCGTCGACGCCTACTCGCCGCGCTCACGTTTGCCGTGCTCGCGGCGGCCGGAACAGCCGGGGCGGCGCAGGCGGACAACTATGGCGAAATCGCGCACTTCGGTGCAAAGGGGACAGGCTCCGGCGAGTTCGATACCAGCGAAGGGGCCGGATTCGGCGTCGACCCCACCACCAACGACGTCTATGTCGCCGACCTACCCGACGAAAACGATGAATTCCGGATCCAGCGGTTTGACCCGAGCGGGCCGGGAGGGGCATATGAACCGGTCGCGGAAGTGAAATTCAAGCCACACGACGCGGAAGCGAAAAACGAAGAACCGGACGAGATCAGCAACATCGCGGTCGACCCGGAAAAGCACCTGATCTATGTGCTTGCCTCCGAGCTCCGGCCGGCGAAAGAAGGCAAAGCCATCGACCCTGAAACCTATGCGGCGACGGAGCTCTTTGCCTACTCGACCGCCGGAACGTCGCTGGTTCCGGTCTCGCCCGGAGAACCGGGCGAAGAACCGGGAGTGCTGGCGGGCGTCAAGCAACTCAAGCCCTCCTCTAACAAACAGGGCGTGTCGCTGCTCGAACCCAACGGAATCACGGTCGATCCGAGCAATCACGAAGTGATCCTCCTCGGCGAGGAAGACAAAGGATCGGGAAGTGAACCGCCGATTGCGCTCGAGCGAGTCAGCGACACCGGAGTGCTGGGGCAGCGTTGGGTCGACACCACCGATTATCTCGAAGAGGACGCCAGCTCGCCGATCGTGACGAAAGCGGGCAAGGTGCTCGTCGACAACTTCAATCAGATCGACGAAATCCCGGCGAACTTCGCTGAAACGACCCCGCCGAAGCCGGTCCTTCCGTTTGAAAATGAAGAACAGCTCGAAGAAAATGAAGAACGCGACCGCCTGACCGAATTCCCGGGTGGACTCTTGGTGGAATCGGGCGGCGGTCTCGCAATCGGCGAAGAAGGCACGATCTACACGAGGGCGGGCGTCACGCAGGAGGAAGAAAAAAAGGTGCTCGAAGGAAAGCTGACCGGCTCTCGCTACCCGGGAGTGCTGCTGTTCTCCTCCTCCGGCGCCGAGGAAGGTTGGACGGGCGGGCAGAGCGCGGCCTCGGGCGGGGGCAAGTGCACGATCGGCACCAACTCCCCCGCGCAGGTGGCGGCCGGCAAAGAACATCACGTATTCGTGTTCGATACATCGTTTGCAAACCCAAAGGTCGTCGAGTACGGCCCGGGTGGCGAAGGCTGCGCTAAGGGCAAGGTGTTGAAGAGCGCGCTCTCCGTCGACGAAGTGGCTGTCGAAGAAAGCCAATCGATTCCGATCAAGGATTCCGTCAAGCTCGCGACGACGTTGCTCGAGTCCAACGCCCTGAGCGTCGAATGGGAATTTGGCGACGGCACCCCGAAGCAGACGGTCACTACGGACGGTTACCAGCTGCCGTCGGTGGAACACAGGTTCGCCACGCCCGGAACGCACACGGTGACCGAGACGATCCACACCGACGACCTCGCCGAACCGGTGCTGGTCACGCACATCAAAGTCATCTCCAGCCCGCCCACCCCGACCGTAGGCGCCGCCAAGGCGGAAGGCGTCGGCGACGCCGAAGCCACGCTCGCGGGCACGGTCGACCCCAACGGCGCGGAAGTCACCAAATGCGAGTTCGAATACGGCACCACCACCTCCTACGGTTCCACCGCGCCCTGCACGCCCACCCATCCCGGTGGCACTGGGACGACCGCGGTCGCCGTGACCGCGAAGGTCAAAGGGCTCAACCCGCACACCACCTATCACTTCCAGTTGGTGGCCGAAAGCGCGGGCGGAGTCGGAGAAGAAGGCACGAGCGCCGACGCGACGCTCGTGACCGGGCCCAAGCCGGCGGTCGTGTTCGGGTCCGCGGGCGGCGTCACGGAAACGGGAGCGACGCTGAGCGCGACCGTGAACCCCGAGAGCTCCCAGGTGACCGAATGCGAGTTCGAATACGGCACCACCACCTCCTACGGCTCGACCGCGCCCTGCACGCCCTCGCCGGGGTCCGGCGCGGCGCCGGTCGCGGTGTCCGCCGCGGTGGGCGGTCTCAGCGCCGGCACGACCTACCACGTGAGGGTCTTTGCGACGAATGTCAGCGGCGCCGAATACAGCCCGGACGCCACGTTCACGACGACCGAACCGCCGCACCAGGTCTGTGAAACGGCGGAATGCCTGGGCGGTGGGGGCTCGGGCGGCGGAGGCGGTGGCGGCAACACTGGCGGTGGTAGTGGCAATACCGGTGGCAGTGGCGGTGGTATGCCGGGTTCCATCGAAGGCCCTCCGGCCGTGACCGTGGCCGGGACCTCGACGAGCGTCAGCAGTGCCGGCGCGTTCGCTCTGAAGGTCGGCTGCCCGGCCGGCGAGAGCAGCTGCTCCGGCACGGTCACGATCAAGACCGCCGCCGCGGTCGCGGCCAGCGTGGGGCACGAGGCCAAGAAGAAGGCCTCGATTCTCACGCTTGCCACCGGCTCCTTCACGGTGAGCGGGGGTCAGGTCAAGACGCTGAGCCTGCACCTGTCCTCGCAGGGACGCGCGCTGCTCGCCCACTCGCACGTGCTGCGCGTAAAGGCGACGATCATCGCCCACAACCCGGGCGGCAAGAGCGCCACGACGACGCTCACGCTCACGCTGCACTTGTCTGCCAAGAAGTCGAAGAAGTAGCGGCGGTACGGTTCACGTGAACGCGGCTCGGGCCTGCCGGATGGCGGTGGGCCCGAGCGTCGCTGCGTCTCCGTCGTTGAGGTCGATCTGGGTAACCGCCTGGTAACAAGCACAGAACACCTCGGTAACCTGGCCAAAGCTCCCAGCAGCGAGAGTTTGCGGTGCGGAACAAACCCTGTCCCGCTGAATGCGCAAGCATCGTTAAACAAACCAGGGAGGTAGTTGAGCATGAAGTCTCTCTTTACACGTGGGCTCGCGTCCACGTGTATCCTCTCGGCGGCGTCGGTTGCCGCCCTTCTCGCACCGGGCGTCGCAAGCGCCAAGGCCGGGAATCCGGACTGTAAGGGATCGAACATCGTGGGCCAGGGCTCGTCGCTGCAGGTTGGCGCGCAGGGCTTCTGGGATACGGCTTTCAACTCAGCGACGGAAACCAAGAGCAAATTCACCTGCCCCGGCACGGAACCGACCGTCAAATACACCAAGTCCAGCAGCGGCGCCGGCCTTGAATCGTGGGGTGCTGAAAACGGCACGCCCACAGTCGGCTTCGGTATCAACAACGCATTCTTCGGCACCGACGAACCGCCGAACGCCACGCAGCTCACGAACATCGAGAAAAGCGAGAAAACTCCGGCGGCGGAAACCGTCGAGTCGATTCCGGTAGCGCAGGAGTCGGTCGCGGTCATCGTCAACCTGCCGGCGGGCTGCTCGGCGAACAGCGAAGCGGCAGCGGGCCGGTTGGCGCTGAGCGACTCCGATCTGTCGAAGATCTGGGATGGCACCTACACCAAATGGGGCCAGCTGACGGACGACAAAAACGAAGTCAAAGGCACGGGCTGCAGCACGGACCCGATCAAGCCGGTCGTGCGTGAAGATCAGTCGGGAACGACTCACATCTTCAAGCGCTTCCTGTTCCAGACCGACAACGCCGACTTCGCGACATCAGCCGGCACGAAGAACTGGTCGCAGCTGTCCGAGGGTAGCCTGAACACCGTCTGGCCGACGGCGGCCAACGTCACCCCGTCGGGTGGCGAAGGCGGAGGCCAGCTGGCCAAAAAGGTGACCGAAACCGAAGGTGGCATCGGCTACATCAACCTGTTCGAAGCTCGCGCCAAAGGCTTCGCGCCGGCGACCGCTACCCGGTTCTGGGTGAAGCTGCAGAACAGCGAAAAGGCGTCGAAAGCTGGCGCGAAACTCACCTACGCCGATCCGTCGACAGGTGTCGAAGATACGACGTTGACAGCTCAGAGCGCGAACTGTGCCAAGACTGTCTACACCGACAACGAAGACAAACCGTTCCCTCCGGAAAGCACTCTGGTTCCCTGGGACACGGCGACGACGCTGACCACCGAGAAGACGTACGCCCTGTGCGGACTCACCTACGACGTGGCGCTGCAGTCGTACTCATCGGTCACTGAAGGAACCGAAAAAGAGGCCGAAACGGTCAAATCGTTCCTGCGGTTCGTGACCGACAAGAATGGCGGGCAGAAGTTGCTCGAGAACCACGACTACTACCCGCTGCCGAAGGGCGCTGTCGCCTCCGAGGCCGCGGCAGGAGCAGCAGAAGTAGGGTTCTAATCCGAGTCGGTCTCTGCCGCCTCGGGCGGTAGGGCCTAAACCGGAGAGGGACGAGCAGGACTGAGCCGGGCCGCCACAGGGATGTGGTGGCCCGGCTCATTTTCGTGGTGGGCCAAGGTGGCGTAGCCGGCGGACGCCGTGGCGAGTCGGGGTGTCGCGGGCAGCTGGCGAGGGGAGACGCTGTTTACAAGAACTACATATTTACCACTGACAAACTGAGGAATACTGCCTCCGGAAGCTCGAGGCCCGTCGGGCCGAAACCCAACTGACTATCCGGAGGTCACATCGCAATGAAGGTCCTTCCCGCAGGCCGGCTACGACTGATACCGGCATGCGTCATCTCAGCCGCCACGATGGCCGCCCTCGTCTCCCCGGGCGCGGCGAGCGCAACGGTCGGCACGCAATGCTCGGGCAGCGCGATCACGGGCCAGGGCGCCAGCGTCGAGAACGTGGCGCAGGGGCTGTGGACGGCCGGCTTCAACACGTCGTCAGGCAAGAAGGCCTGCGATGGGAAGCAGGGCGCCAAGAAATCGCCGGTCGTCGACTACAGCTCGACGAGCAGCGGTTCGGGCCTGAAGTCCTGGGGCGCGGAAGGCAAAGTCGAAGGCACCGGGGCGATCGGGTTCGCCGCGAACAATGCGTTCATCGGCACCGCCGAAGCTCCCAACGCCTCGCAGCAGACGGACATCATCAACCAGGAGAGCACGCCGACGGCCGAAACGCTGGAGACGCTGCCGGTGGCGCAGTTCGCGCTGGCGATCTACGTCAACCTGCCAACCGGCTGCACGGCGACGAGCAAAATCTCTTCGGGGCGGCTCGTTCTGGACGACGCCGACCTGCAGGGCATCTACGCCGGCACGATCAAAACGTGGGGCGATATCCCCTCGAGCGATGGTGGCGACGCGCTCACCGGATCGGGCTGCTCGACGGATCCGATCAAGGTTGTCGTGCGCAAGGAAAAAGCCGGCACCACGAACGTGCTGAAGAAATATCTCGGCCTGATCAATCCCGCCTCGCTGATCGTCGGGTCGGAAAACCTGACGTGGGACCAGCTCTCGGAAGGGAGCAAGAACACGAAATGGCCCACCGCTCTGCCGGTCGTCCCCACGACCGTGGAAGGCGACGAAGGCGAGGCCAAAACGGTCGCCGAAACGTCCGGCAGCATCGGCTACTCGAACCTGGCCGAACTCCGCGAGACCGACAAATTCAGCGGCACCGGCAACGGCGCGACCACCGCTAAATTCTGGGTCGAGCTCGAGAACGGATCGAAGGGTAGCGGCGCCAAGACGAAGCTGACCTATGCCGATCCCGCCTCGAACGGCGACGTGGAAGCGAAAGCCAGCGCCAACTGCAAGAAGGCCCAGTACTCGAACGGCAAAAACGCCTTCCCGCCGCCGTCGGTGACGGGTCTGTGGAACGAAGTGACCACCTCGGTGCCGACGGTCGCGGAACCGCTGGTCGAGAAGACGTACTCGCTGTGCAACTTCACGTATGTGCTCGCGTTTACGTCCTACTCGTTGCTGACCGGCACCAGCGAACAGGAGGCCACGACGGTCAACAACTTCCTGCAGTACGTCGCCGAAAAGGGCGGCGGCCAGAAGTTGCTCGCCGAAAACGACTACCTGGGAGTGCCCAAGGGCGCCGTCGACTCAGCACTGGTCGCCGGCACGGCGGAAATCGGGTACTAGGTCGATCCGTCGCAAGCAGCACGCGGTAGAAGCACGCAGGACAGGGTAAGAAGCACGCAGGATTCACAAGCGCGGCCGGCCCACTCGACTCGATCGAGTGGGCCGGCCGTCTTTTCGTGACGAGGAGGGACGGAACCTTCAGGGAATCGTCATGGCCCGAGGGCCTCAGACAAGTTATTTGGCTCTCGAGTGCCTCGGTGGGCTCTCGAGAGCCTTGGGCAAGCGGGCCTCAGGCACCCCGAGGCGCCGGCGAACTGTTGATTTAGAACGCTAAACGGTGGCGCGGCCGCGCGACTCGCCGGCTTCGTGCGTCCTGGCCGCGTGAGCGCGAGCCGCACGCGCTCTCGATTGCGCGAGGGCGGCGGAGATCGAACGCACGTTGTCGTCGTCGCGCTCGAGCGGGAGCGATCCGTCTCTGCCTTCGGTGACTTCCGTCACGTGTCGGGAGAGGCGGCGCTGGAAAGCCGCGACCGAGAAGCGCTCGGCGTTGTCGATCGCGTGGGCGGGGTCGAAATCGAGCTTGTCGATTTCCCGTATCGCCTGGGTGAAGGAGTCGATGTCGTCAGGGATCGCCAGTCGTCCGGTCTGCCCGTCGAGCACCGTCTCCAGCGCTCCGCCGGCGGCGGCCGCGATCACCGGCCGCCCGGCGGCCTGTGCCTCGACGGCGGTGATTCCGAACTCCTCGATGCTCGGCACCACGACCGCGCGCGCGCTCGCGTAGAGCTCGGCGAGTTGCTTGTCGTCGGCGCGCCCGAGGAACTCGGCCTCGGGGTAGTACCTGGCGAGCGCGTCGTAGTTGGGCCCCGAACCGACCACGCGAATCGGCACGCGCGCTTGGCGAGCCGCCTCCAGCGCGATGCGCACACGCTTGTGGCGCACGAGCTCGGAGACCACCAGCAGCGAGTCTCCGGGTTCACCCGGCGCGAAGCGGTGGGTGTCGACCGGCGGGTGGATGACCGCGGCATCGCGGTCGTAGCAGCGCCTGATCCGCTCGCGGCCATACTCGGAGATCGCGATGTAGGCGTCCACTCGGCTGCTGGCGGCGAGGTCCCAGTTTCGAATGCGACGCAGCTGCGAACGCAACAGCGGACGCAGCGACGACCGGACCTCGTTCAGGGCGTATTCCTGCTCATACCACGCGTAGCGAAAGGGCGTGTAGCAGTAACAGATATGCATCGCCCCCTCCGGCTTGTGGACGCCGTGCGCGAAGGCGCTCGAGCTGCTGAGCACGATGTCGGAAGCCGGTGGCTTCAAACGCTCGGCGGCGCGCGGGTAGAGCGGCAACAGGCGTCTGAACTTGGACTGGTCGACTCCCAGGCGCTGGAGCGATGAGGTCGTGATCGAGCGGCCGGCAAATCGCTGCTTCGTACCCAGCTCGTCATACAGCAGCGTGAAGATTGGCGCGTCGGCATAGAGGTCGGCGATCGCCGCGAACGTGCGCTCGGCGCCGCGCATCACCAGCAGATAGTCGTGGATGAGGCTGACACGCTCGGCCGACTCGGCCTGTGGTGGTGGAGGGGAAAGGATGGAGAGGTTGTCCATGATTGCTCGTCACGGCGATCCCACAAGCCCAGCGCGATGCAACCTATCCCCGGGCGGCGCGGCAGTTGTAAAGATGTTGAGGGAGAGCGTCTCGGGCGGCCGCTCGGAAGCGAATCCAGCGGCCGCGGGCTTCTGGATCTAGCGGCTGCGGGCTTCTTCGCGTTCGCGCTTCTTGAACGCGGTCTGTTCCTGTGCTTCTTCTCTGGCGAACTGCTTGCGGGCTGCTTCTTCGGCCGCTTCTTCGGCGGCCAGAGTCGAGGACTTACCCGATTTCTTTGATTTCTTTGTGCCCTGGGTTTCTGAGCGATGCGAGCGTTCTCCCGTGTGCGCCGGACGCTTCTTTGCCTTGCTCGACTTCTGTGCCGCCGCGGAGGCTTCCGCCTGCGCTCTGCGGGCCGCTTCCTGTTTCTTTTTGATTTCCGCTACTTCGATTTCTTCACTTTTCTTCGCGATCGCGGCCCGCTTCTTGTCGGCTTCGACTTCCGTGGATTCTTCGCCGCCCGGGAGGGTTTCCGCGTGCCCCGATCCCTTTTCCTGGCCCGAGCCGCTCGATGTGCTTCCGCAGCCGGCGATCGACCCGGCGCATACCAGCAGGAGCAACGCCAGGAATGCCGCCAGCGACGGCTTGTGGCTGCTCGAGGGATTGCGTACGGGTGCGCACCGCCGGTCGCTGTTCATTGACCTGTCGCAGTTGTCGTCGTGGTCGTCGCCGGCGTCGGCGTTGTCGCCTGGGGCTGGGTTGGGGTCGTCGTCACGGTGGAGCCCGTCGAGAGCTTCTTTTCCGCTTCGGTCTTTTGCCTCGCCTTGGACAACGCTTCTCGCTTTCGCTTGACTTCCGCGTTCGCGGCTTCTTCTTTGGCCTTCGCATTGGTCTTCGCGAGCGCTTCCTGCTTCTTGGCCTTCGCTTCGGCCGCCCGTTCCCGCTTCTTCGCTTTGGCCTTTGCCTGCTGTTCTGTCTTCTTGGCCGCGGCTTCCGCGGCTTCTTCTCGCTTCTCGGCTTCAATCTCCGACAGCAGTTCGCGGCTTTTCGTCGTTTCCGCGTCTTCTTCTTGCTTGAGGACGGCCGATTCTTCTTTGTGTTCTTCGCGTTCGATCTCCTGGCTCGACAGCGTCGTCGTGCCCTGCGTCGCAGTCCCTCCGCAGCCCGTGAGCGCGCAGCCGCAGATCGCCGCGAGGAGGCAGAGTGGAGCCGTTGCTGGGAGCCTGCGCATGTTCACCGAATCATCTCTGGCCGGATGTTTCCGGGATGTTACGGCGGAATCTCGAGGGTGGGCCGTCGACGAGCCGTTCGAGCGCCGCCGAGATCCGTTCGCACACCAGCTCGCTCGCGAACAGCGCCTGCGCCTGCGCGTGCGCCGTCGACCGGATCTCGGCCGCGCGCGCGCCGAGCCGCTCGATCATCGTCTCGATCGCCCTCGCCATCGCCTCGACATCGCCGGGCGCGACCTCGATCAGAACCGAGCGGTCCACGCCCTCGATCGCGCCGACCTCGCTGGTCGCCACGACCGGCACGCCGGCGGCCAGCGCCTCCCCGACGGTCAGCCCGAACGGCTCGTACCTGCTGGCCTGCAGCAGCACGTCGCCGCGGGCGAGCTCGGCCGGAATCTCGGCGGCGGGCACCTGGCCGGCGTATTCGGCGTTCTCGGGCGGCAGGTCCTCGAGCAGCTTCGTGTAGTCCGACCACAGGCTCGGGCCGCCGAGGATGCGGAACCTGACGGCTACATCGCGCTCCCGCAACATCTTTGCCACGGCGACGACGTCCTCGACGCCCTTGCGCACTGAGATCCGGCCCAGCACGAGGATTCTCGGCGGCTCTCCGAGCGGGCCGGTCCCACCGGCAAAGCGCCCGACCCGCACGGGGTTCGGGATCACGACCGTGTCGGCCCGCGCGACCCCGTAGTCGTGCACGAGATGATCGCGAAATACGCCGCTGATGCAGATCACCAGGCGGGCCTGGCGGATCGCGATCCGCTGTACGAGCGCGCGTAGCGACATGATCGCCGCCACCGCCGCCAGCATGGGGGCGGGCTGGCAACGCAGGGCCAGCCGGCGCTCGGCGATCAGCCAACGCAGCTCGCCGGCGACGTGGGTCTCGGGGTGGATCACCAGCGGCACTGAGCGCGTGAGGCGCGCCGGCACCGCGGGAGTCTCGATGCTGGAGAACTGGTAGAGCAGGTCATATGGCTCCTGTCGATGGAGGCGCAGGATCTCCTTGCGCAACCGCAGGGAGGCGCTGCCGCGAACGAGCAGCCCCGTCGCGAACGCGCCGAGCCTGGTGCGGCTGTACCAGCGATTCCACTTCCACGCGCTCGTTCCCCAGACGAAGCTCAGGTTTTCCTGTCCGACGAGCTCGGGGGGCAGCGGGTGGCCGGCCGAGGGAAAGAAGCAGTCGATCCGGTGGCCGAGCTTGGCCAATCCATAGAGGATCTCCGTCGCGACCCCCCTGGCGCTCGCGTCTCCGCCCGGGACCGGCCCGAGCCATGCAATGCGCAGTGACCGGGTGGGCATCGCCACGTTATACGCGCTTGACGGCGCATAGCGCGACGCTGAGATGGGGGTAGCGAAATATCCTGCTCAGCGGCGCGTCGAATATCACCAGCGGACGCAGCGGCAGCAGGATTACCCATGCCCCCGACAGCCCGATCCGAGCGCTCAACCTTCTCATCAGGTCGGTCAGCTTCTGCGATACCACGCCGCTGACGAAGCTCTCGCTCTCGACCTCCAGGCCCGCGCGTTCGACGATCTGCCGGAGGCGCAGTTGTGAATATCCGTAACGAACATGTGAACCGTCCTCCACGGGGCTCGGCCGGGGATCCTCTGTATACAGCGGGCGGTGGCGGTCGAAGGGGGTGCTCAGCAGGATCCGGCCTCCGGGCGCGAGCATCGCGGCGAGCGAGTTCACCAGGCGATCGTCGTCGGTGACGTGCTCGATCGTCTCCAGGCAGACGATCTGATCGAACACGCCGAGCGCGTCGCGATGATCGTCGATCTCGCGCAGGTCGATTATCTGAAAATCGATGCCCCTCACCCCGAGCATCGCGGCTCGCCGGCGCGCGCTCTCCTGCTCGCCGGCCGCGAACGACGCCGCCACCACCTGGTTTCCGATACGTGCCGCGAAGATGCTGAATCCACCGTTACCGCACCCGGCGTCGAACGTTCTCAGCTCACCGCCTCGCAGCTTGTCCCGCAGCCACAGCCAGCGGTCCAGGACACAGGGGTCGCCGGTGATGAGCAGAAATCTCCACCCGAAAATCCGCAGCAACATGTCGAGCACGCGGTGACAGTACCCTGGACCGCTCATGCGTGTACTTGTAACCGTGCCTTGGGCCGAGCCGCTGGGGGGCGCCGAGGCGATGCTCCAAGCGGTGCTCGACGGCGCTCGGGAGGAGGGACACGAGCTCGAGCCCGTGTTCTTCGAGCACGGCCCGTGGCCGCTCGCGCTCAGAGACGCGGGCTTTCGCGTCGAGGTGATCGAGGCGGGTCGTCTGCGCGAAGCTCACCGCTGGGTTACGACCGTCGCCCGGCTCAGGCGGATCATGCGCTCCCGCCGGCCGGACCTGATGCTCAACTGGGCCGCCAAAACACAACTGTATGGAGCGCCGGCCGCCGTGCTCGCGGGCATGGCCGACCGGGTCGTCTGGTGGCAGCAGGCAATCCCGAGTCGCACCTGGCTCGACGGCGGCGCGACCCTGCTCCCCGCCGCGGCGATCGGCTGCTACTCGGGCGCATCCGCCCGGGCGCAGGCACGCCTGTTTCCCGCGCGTCGCACGTTCGTCGTCGCCGCCGGAGCGCCGATTCCGCGCGCCGGCTCCCAGGCCGGGCCGCTGGAGCTTCCGAGCGACGTGCCCGTCGTCGGCCTGGTGGGACGTCTGCAGCCGTGGAAGGGTCAGGATCGATTGCTCAGAGCCCAAGCGCTGCTGCACGAGCGGGGACACAGGATGCACCTCGTGATCGTAGGCGGCGATGCCTACGGGCTCTCCGCGGAGTACGCCGCCTCGCTGCCGGCGCTGATCGGTGAGTTGGGCCTGTCCGCAGACGTCACCCTGACCGGCCAGGTTCCCGACGCGGGTCCGTACATCGAGCAGCTCGACGTGCTCGTCAACGCATCCGACCCCGAGCCCTTCGGCATCGTGATCTTGGAGGGGATGGCCAGGGGGGTGGCGGTCGTCGCGGTCGACTCGGGCGGCCCGGGGGAGTTCATCGAGAACGGGCATACGGGCCTGCTCGCGAGCTCCGGCCGGCCGGACGCGCTCGCGGACGCACTGGAACCCCTGCTGGTCTCAGCCGCTCGACGCGAGCAGATCGGAGTGGCCGGCAGGGAGAGCTTCATGCGCGAATTCACCGATGCGGCCATGCGCAAGCGGTTCTTTCACAATCTCCAAGAGGTCGTCCAAGCCAAAGGTGGGGTCTCCGGCGGCCGCGTCGCGCCAGCGTGAGCAAAATGGCATGCTCGGTGACGATCGTCGCGCACGACATCGGCCCGGTGCGGGGGATGGAGCGCCAGCTGTCCGAGCTCGTGGTCGGACTCCAGCGGCTGGGTCACCGGGTCACCGTGATCGCGCGCACGTGTGAGCTGCCGGCGAGCGCCGACGGCGTGGTCTTTCACCGCGTGAGAGGTCCCCGCCGCCCGTTTCTGGTCGCCTATCCGTGGTTCATCGTGGCCGGCTCGCTCGCGCTGCACCGGTGGCGCCGGGGCGTCGTCCAGGCGACGGGCGCGATCGTGCTCAACCGGCTCGACGTGATCGCCGTCCACTACTGCCACCAGGTCGGCGCCGCCACCCCGAGCCGCGCCACGCCGATGTTTCGCGCTCATGTCAAGCTCGCGGGCGCTCTGAAGCGCTTCGGCGAACGGGTCTGTTTTCGCATCAACCGCGCCGCGGCCTTCGTGTGCGTATCCGAGGGCGTCGCCGATGAGCTCCGCGAGCACTACCCGGCGCTCAGCGATCGGGTCCTCACGATTCACAACGGCATCGACACGTCGAGCTTCGCGCCCGGCGTGCGCCACGACGAGGCCGAGGCGCTGCGCTCCGCGCTCGGGATCTCAGCCCAGCGGCTGGTCGCAGCCTTCGTGGCCAGCGAGTGGGAGCGCAAGGGGCTGGCGGCGGCGATCGAAGCGCTGGCGCTGGCACCCGACTGGGATCTGGTGGTCGCGGGAGGCGGCGACGAGCAGCGCTACCGGGCGCTGGCCGAGAGGCTCGGCGTGGGGGAGGCGGTGCACTGGCTGGGTGTGACGCGCGACGTCCAGCCGGTCTACGAGCTCGCGGACGCGTTCGTGCTGCCGACCAGCTACGAGAGCTTTTCGCTGGTGAGCTTCGAGGCCGCCGCGAACGGGCTTCCCGTGCTGGTCACGCCGGTCAACGGCGTGCGTGAGCTGATCGAGGATCGCCGCAACGGCTTCCTGATCGACCGCGACCCGCGCACGATCGCCGAGCGCCTGCGGGAGCTCGGCGCTGACCCGGCGCTGCGAAGGCGCCTGGGGCAGGCCGCCAGACGGTCGGCGCTCGCGTTCGATTCGGAGAAGATGGTCGCCGGCTACCACGAGCTCTACTCGCGGCTGGCCGGAACGTTGGGGCGCTGAGCCGCCGAGCCAGCGGCATCGATCAGGATGCGCTCGAGGCGATCCGTGGCGGCGGGCACGGAGAACAGCCTCTCCACGGCCGCCCGGCCCTTCGCCGCCAGCTCGCGGCGCAGCGCGGGAGCCTCGCGGAGCCTCCTCAGTTGAGCGCTCAGCGCGTCGCGATCGCCCTCTCCGAACACCAGCCCTCCTCCGGTCAGCTCGATCAGCCACGGGATCTCCCCGGAGTCCGAGCCGACCACGGGGACACCGCACCACAGGGCCTCGACGATCACGCGGCCGAACTGCTCCTTCCATGTGGCTGTCGTGCGCGAGGGCACGACGAGTACGTCCAGTTGCGCGTAGCCGCTTGCCATCTGCTCGTGCGTCAAACCGTCCAGCACGCGGAGCCTCGATCCGGGGATCGGCTGATCGGCGAGCTGCGCTCTGATCTCGCCGTTGCCGATCAGCACCAGCTCGACCGGCGCCTCGAGTTTGCGCACCGCCTCCAGCAGGTCGAAGAGACCCTTGCGCTCGACCAGGCGCCCCGCGTAGCCGACGGTGAACGGACGCTCCCGGGGTCCGGGCGCTCCGTCCCGACTTGGCGCTCCGTCCTGACCGGAGGCCCCATTTCGACCGGGCGCTCCGTCCCGCCCGGGCACGCCGTCCCAGTCGGGCACCGCCGGCGGAGCGAAGGCGACCGTTCCCCTCGCGCCCCAGGAGCGCACGAGTCGCGCCGCGCTGTCCGAGCGTGCGGCCACGAACGCGGCGTTGCGCAGCACACGCGAGCGCAGCCAGCGAACGGGCAACGGCAGGTGCCTGTCGATGTTCTCGTAACACTGAACGCCGAACGGGATCCTCAGCCGCGCGAGCGCGTGGCCCCACTGGGTCGCGGCGAGCGAATACGACTCGGCCTCGACGAATGCCACGTGGGGATCCGTGCGCTTACACAGCGCACGAACCCGCGTCAGATACAGATGCCGTTGTATCCGTCCCGGGAACGCGACCGGCGTCGGACGTAGAGAGCTCTCCATGCCCGCGAGTGCCTGCGGACTGACGGTATTTCGCGAATACTCGTTCCGCCAGCGGTTCGGTAACACAATTGTTACATCCCAATCGCGCCGCGCCAGCTCCCGGTAAACCTCCTGGTTGACGTTCACCACGGCGGGATGGCTGATCACCAGCAGCCGCCGCCTGGATTTGCTCATCGACGCCGGCATCTGAGGTAACGCATCGTGCAAGGATGCCACCATGCGCATATCTGTAGTGGTCCCCACCTACAGGCGGCCGGAGAGCTTGACACGGTGTCTCGACGCGCTCGACGCTCAGCGGCGGCTCGCCGAGGAGACGGTCGTGGTGATCCGCCGCGACGACGCGAACAGCGCGGCGCTCGCCCGTTCGCGCGCACGGGCGGTGCGGGTCGTGCTGGTCGAGCGGCCGGGGGTGGTGGCGGCGATGAATGCCGGTCTGGACACGTGTAGCGGCGATGTCGTGGCGTTGACCGACGACGATGCCGCACCTCACGCCGACTGGCTGGCGCGGATCGCGGATGCATACGCGGGCGATCCCCGGATCGTGGCCGTCGGCGGACGCGACTGGGTTTACTCCTATAGAACAGGCCGTCTGAGGGATGAGTCCGAGCCGGTGGTGGGCGCCGTCAACTGGTTCGGTCGCGTCACCGGCAACCACCACGCGGGGGTCGGTCCGGCGCGGGATGTCGACGTGCTCAAGGGTGTAAATCTCAGTGTCAGGAGCGATCTGCTGCGCCGGGTTCGCTTCGACGAGCGCCTGCGCGGTGTGGGGACCGAGCACCACTGGGAGCTGGCGCTCTGTTTGACGCTGCGCCGTCTCGGTGGGCGAATCGTGTATGACCCGGCGATCGCGGTCGACCACCATCCCCAACCGCGTGTCGATGACTCGCGCAAATTCGACGCGCGTGAATTGAGTGACGCAACCCACAACAAGACCGTCGCCCTGCTCGAGTATCTGCCGTTCCCACGGGGGGGGCTGTACCTGCTCTGGGGCGCCGCGATCGGCACCAGCTCGGCTCCCGGCGCGGCGCATCTGGTGCGCTCGCTGCGCCCCGGCGGAGCCGGGTGGTCACTCTTCCGTGGCGCGCAGGCTGGCCTGATCGAGGGTCTGCGTACCTACCGGCGCTCGCGCGCGGCACGGCGGAGAGAGCGCGGGGGTCGCGGCCGGCGCGGCGGAAGCGCGCACGCGACCGTGGGCGCGGGTCGCAGAGGCGCCTCGATCGGATGAGTCGCCGGCCTGGCCATCCGCACGCTGTATCCTTTAGCGTCCACTTACGTGCCGACGTAGGCTTGGCGATGGCCGAACGCGGCCCTGGACGGATCCTGGGATCCTGAGCCGATGGACGAGACCACCGACGCCACCGCTATCTTCGCTCCGCTGTGGAAGCGCAAGTGGCTGATTCTCACCGTCGCGATCCTCGTCGCTGCGGGAAGCTACTTCTATTACAAGCGCCAGCCCTCGCTCTACTCGGCCACGACGCAGGTTTACCTCGGCAACGGCGCCGAAGAACAGTCTCAGATCGGCGCGAGCGGGAGCGCCGCCAAGAAGGCCGGCGCCCCCAACCCGGCCACCCAGGCCGCGCTGATCAATTCGAGCATCATCGAGGAAGCCGTGCGGGCGCGGCTGCGCAGGGAACGAAAAACCCCTCCGGTCCGTGCGGCGCTGAAGGGTAAGACAAAAGCGAAGTCGGCCGAAAAGAGCGAATTCATCGCGATCAACGGGGAAGCGCACAACGCACGGGGGGCCGCCCTGCTCGTCAACACCACGGCGCAGACGTATGTCAAACGCCAGAACGCCCACTACCGCAGGGAGGTGGAAGCGGCGATCGCACTATCGCGCAGGCAGATACGGAGGATCGAAGCCGGGCAGCTTCAGTCTACGAGCACGTCGAAGGATAAGGCGGCGGCCAAGGGCTCCGCCAGCACCACGGCCACGATCCAGTCCGCGACGCTCAGCACCAAGATCAACCAGCTGGAAGCCGATCTGGCGGTGTCGGAGGTTACGCAGGTCAACCCGGCCAAGCCAAAGCAGTCGAAGCTCCTCTCACCTCACCCGCGGAGCAACGCGCTGTTCGGGTTCGCGATCGGGCTGGTGCTGGCCGCGTTCGCGGCCTACGCCCTCAGCCGGCTCGACCGCCGCCTGCGCTCGCTGGCCGCGATCGAAGAGATCTTCCAGACACAGGTGCTGACCGCGCTGCGGTCCGTCAGGCGTCCACTGCTGCACCGCGATGGGCATCCCGTCCCCGCCTATGTTCTGCGCGAGGCCCTGTGGCGGCTGCAGACGACGTTGCAGGTTGGAAGCTCCGCGGTCGATAACGGCCACGCGAGCGTCCCCGGCGTCGAGAACGGCCGCGCGAGCTCCCCCCGCGTGATTCTCTGCGTCAGCGCGGACGCCGGCGATGGCAAGTCGACGCTCGTGGGGACGCTGGCACTCGCCTGGGGGCAGGCCGGCCGGCGGGTGGCGGTTGTCGAGGCCGATTTTCGCAGGCCCGTTCTGAGCAGGCTGCTCGACGTTGGCGCCTCGCCCGGGCTTGCGGACGTGCTCACGGGCAGCCTCACCGTCGGCGAAGCGATGCAGGAGGTTAGCCTGCTGCACCCGGAGGCCGGCATGAGTTCGGCGGCGCCGGCCCCGGTGGGCGCTGCGGCGACCGTGGTCGAGTCCTCGGGAACGGTATCGGTGCTGGTGGGTGCGACGAAGGTCGCCAACCCGCCGGCGCTGCTCGCCCGTCCCACGACGGTGGAGTTGCTGCGCGCGCTCGCGGATGATTTCGACTACGTATTGATCGACGCGCCCTCGCCGCTGCAGGTGAGCGATGCGATGCCGCTGCTGGGGGCGGTCGACGGAATCGTGATCGTCGCGCGGGTCGGACATACGCGCGCGACCTCGGCTGAACGTCTGGTGCAGCTGCTGGAGCGTACGCCGAGCGCGCCGGTGCTCGGTGTCGTGGCCAACGCGGTCTCGCAGGCGGACATCAAGAAATACGGCATCTACGCCGAGCAGTACAAGCGCGGATTGCGCCACAGCCTCATCGGACGATGAGCGCCCCTCCACAGCTGGCCGGTCGCGTCGGATCGAGGCATCCGAGCGTGTTCGGCCAGCGTGCTCGGGAGTATCTGCTCCTGTGCCTCAGTGCGCTGATCCCCCTCGTCCTCGCGCTCGCGATCAGCCTCCACATGCCCAAGCCGAGCGTGGGCAGCGTCGTGGCCGTGATCGGGATCACGCTCGGCGCCGCCGGCGTCGTCGCGCTGATGCTGAGCACGCGTTACGCGGTCACGCTCACCCTACTCGCGCTCTACCTGGGACTGCTGGACGGGCCGGTCAAGCTCGAGAGCGCCAGCAAACTGGCCTCGGGCGTTCGCGACGTGCTGATCATCGCGATCGGTCTCGGCATGCTCATGCGCCTGCAGCTCAAACGGGAGCGCGTGAGGATGCCGCCCCTCTCCGGCTGGGTCCTTGCCTTCGTCGTGGTGGCGGTCATCCAAGCGCTCAATCCCCACACGAACGGGATCCTGAAGATCATCGGCGGATACCGGCAGGAGCTCGAGTTCGTGCCGCTGTTCTTCTTCGGCTATCTGATCATGCGCAGCAAGCAGCGCTTCCGCCAGCTGTTTCTGCTGCTCGGGGTGATCGCCCTGGCCAACGGGCTGGTGGGCACCTATCAATCCCGCCTCAGCCCGGGCCAGCTGGCCAGTTGGGGCCCGGGTTATGGCGAACGGATCAAGGGCAACGGCCTCGGCCAGACGGGACGCACGTATGCCGTCGAAGGGGTCTCGCACCCCCGTCCGCCGGCTCTCGGCTCCGACAGCGGATTCGGCGGTGGCGTCGGGGTGCTCGCGCTGCCGGGCCTGCTGGCGCTGCTCTCGACCGGGCGATTGCGGCGACGATGGCCGGTCCTGCTGTGCTGTATGGGGGCCCTGCTCGGAATTGCCACATCCGCCTCGCGAACTTCGATCATCATCGCGGTGGTGACCCTCCTCAGCTTCGCGGCTCTATCGACGATCTCCGGGCTGCGCGTGAGCCGCCCGCTCGCCGGCCTGCTGGCGGTCCTGGTCCTCGCGGGTGGGGTCGGGGCGGCGCTCGTGGCCACCGACGGCAGCGAGATCTTCGCCCGCCAGGAAAGCATCGCGAGCCTGCAGCCGGGCCAGGAACATGGCGGCGACGCCAAGGAAAAGCACATCGGCGAAATCCCGCGAGACATCTTGCACGCTCCCTTCGGCCTCGGGCTGGGGGTGAGCGGTTCGGCGGGCGGCTTCGGTGGCAAGGAAAAGGTGAGCATCGAAGAAGAAAAGGTCAGTGGGGGATCGGCCTACAACCTGCTCGTAGTCGAAGTCGGAGCGCCGGGTCTGCTCTTGTGGATCGGTCTTTCACTGAGCGTGATCGTGCTCGGAATGCTCCGGCTGAGACGCATCGCCGACCCCGAGCTGCGCGTCTACCTGGTGGCCGTGCTCGCCAGCTTCATTGGATTCACCATCCAGGGATTCGCGGGCACGACGCTGGCGGTGACGCCGGCCGGTGCCTATCTGTGGTTCGTGCCGGGGGTGATTGCATACTGGCTCGCCGGCCCCGGCCGCGCGGCGATGACGAGCGGGCCGATCGGCGCGAGATCGGCGAGCGCGCACGCACCGGCGGCGGCGGCGAACGCCGCCACGACATGACCTCCGCTGTCGGCGCGCCCGCTCTCCGCGCGGGTGCTGTCGAGAAACCCTCTCCCCGTGGGTCGACCTGGTCTCGGCTCGGCCCGCTGCTCGGCGATCGGCGTGGGTCGATCGCGGTGCTCGTGCTCGCCTCCTCCGTATCGGCGCTGATCGAAGCGGCGACGCTCACGCTGATCGCGCTGACGGCCACCACGCTCGTCAAGGGCGCGAGCCATGCGAACGAGTGGATCGGCCCGATCCACGTGCACGCGACCGTGGGCGAGCTGATCGCGCTCGCCTTCGTCCTCGCGACGATTCGTCTCGTGCTGCAGGCCCCGCTCTCGATCCTGCCCGCGCGCATCGCGACCGAGATGCAGGCTTCGCTGCGAACGAAGCTGTTCCATGCCTTTTCGCGCGCCTCCTGGAACGTCCAGGCCCGCGACCGCGAGGGACAGCTGCAGGAGATCATGACCGGCCAGGTGATCCAGGCGACCGGCGCGGTGCTGAACGCGACGGGGCTGGTTACGTCCGCTCTAAACCTCGTGATCCTGCTGGCCTTCGCGTTTTCGCTGAACGTGCCCGCTGCGGCCGTCGTCCTGGCGATCGCCGTTGCCCTGTTTGGGTTGCTGCGGCCCATGCGGGCGATCGGCCGGCGTCGCGCTCGCGCTCTCTCCGATGCCCAGGTGCAATACGCCAGGGGGATCGCGGAGTCGATCCGGGTCGCCGAGGAGACCCAGGTGTTCGGTGCCTGGGAGGCTCAGCGCGGGCGGATCGGAAGCCTCGTCGCCGGCGCCAGGGAGCACTTCTTCGCGACCCAGATGCTGCTCAAATTGATCTCCAATCTCTACCAGGCGTTGATGTACCTGCTGCTCGTCGGCGCGCTGGCCGGTCTGTACGAGGCCGGGCGGGGTCACGCGGCCTCGCTCGGAGCGGTGATCCTGATCCTCGTGCGGGCGAGCTCGACCGGACAGGGAGTCCAGGCTTCCTATCAGGGGCTCTCGCAGGCGATGCCGTTCGTCGAGCGCGCGCACGAGGCGGAGCTCCGGTACATAGAGAGCACACCGCCACGGGGAAGCCTGCGGCTGCCGAAGGTAGTGTCGCTGGCCTTCGAGGGCGTGAGCTACTCCTACCAACCGGGCCGGCCGGTGCTCTCGGACATCAGCTTCGCGGTGCGGGGGGAAGAGGTGGTTGGTGTGATCGGCCCGTCGGGCGCGGGCAAGTCGACGCTGGTGCAGCTCCTGCTGGGCCTGAGGACTCCCGACGAGGGTCGTTATCTGGTCAACGGGATGCCGGCGGCGGAGATCGTGCAGGAGGATTGGCATCGTCGCGTGGCCTATGTGCCCCAGGAGCCGCAGTTGCTGCACGCGTCGGTGGCGGAGAACATCCGCTACTTCCGCGATATCGACGACGAGGCCGTGGAACGGGCCGCACGGCTCGCGCGCATCCACGAGGACGTTCTTGGGTGGGCGGATGGTTATGACACGATCGTCGGTCCGCGCGCCGATGCCGTCTCCGGCGGTCAGCGGCAGCGGATCTGCCTCGCGCGGGCGCTCGCGGCCAGGCCTGAGGTGCTGGTGCTCGACGAGCCGACGAGCGCCCTGGACCCCAGCTCGGAGGCCCTGATCCAGGAGTCGCTGACCGGGCTCAAGCACGAATTGACGCTGTTCATCGTCGCGCACCGCATGTCGACGCTCGAGATCTGCGACCGCGTGATGACGATCATCGACGGCAGGCTCGCGGCCTTCGAGACGATCGGCTTCCTGCGGCAGCACAACGCCTACTACCGCTCCGCCTCCAAGCTCTCGGCGGTGGCGTCCGGCGGCCCGCTGCCCGCGAGGACCAACGGCGGGGGACCGGCCGACCCCGGGCACGCGCGGGCCGCACTCGAGGCGGCGCCTGTGTCCGGATCGGCACCGGGGGACCCACTCACGCCGGCATCCACGCTCGCGTTCGCGCCCATCTCGGCTGCGGCCGGCTCGGGCGGGAGGGTTCCCGAGTTCTTCATCGTCGGCCATCCCAAGTGCGGTACGACCGCTCTGTACGAGGCGCTGCGGCGTCACCCGCAGATCTACATGCCCGACGGCAAGGAGCCGTGGTTCTTCGCCCCGGAGTTGCACGTTCGCACACCGCCGCGACCCGAAGGCACGCCGCGGACGCTCGCGGAGTACGTGTCGCTGTTCGCCGCCGCCGAGCCGGGGCAGATCGCCGGAGAGGCAACGGCGCTGTATCTGTGGTCGCAAACGGCCGCGGCGCGTATCGCGGAGGTGCGGCCCGACGCGCGAATCATCGCGATCCTGCGCGAGCCCGCGAGCTTTCTGCGCTCGCTGCATCTTCAGTTCGTGCAGACCTACGTGGAGACGGAGGGCGATCTGCGCAAGGCCCTCGCACTGGAGCAGGAGCGACGCGGCGGGAGGGCGATTCCGCGCCACAGCTACTGGCCGCAGGCGCTGCTGTATTCCGAGCACGTGCGCTATGTCGAGCAGCTGCGTCGCTACCACGCCGCGTTTCCAAAGGAGAACGTGCTGGTGTTGATCTACGACGATTTTCGCGCCGACAACGCGGGGACGCTGCGCGTCGTGGAGCGCTTCCTCGGCGTCGATGACGCGGTGTCCGTCGAGGTACCCGACGCCAACCCGACCGTGCGCGCGCGATCGCAGCACCTGCACGAGCTGGTCCACGCCCTCTCGGTCGGGCGGGGGCCGATCTCGCTCGCGGCAAAGGGCGCCGTAAAGGCTCTCACCCCGCAGCCGCTGCGCCGCCGGGCGCTGTACGCAGCGCAGCGACGTATCCTCTTCGCCGAGCCCGGCCCGGTCGACGAGGAGCTGATGAGCGAACTGCGCGTCCGCTACGCTGGCGAGGTCGCCGCGCTGAGCGAGTACCTGGGACGGGACCTGGTTAACCTCTGGGGCTATGACAGCGTCGCTCTGGGCTGAGCACCGTGTCAGCTGAGCGTATCGCCACCGCTCGTCTCAGTGCCCGCGATCGAAGGGCGCCCGACTTCTTCATCGTCGGTCATCCCAAGTGCGGCACGACGGCGCTCTATGAGATGCTCAGGTCCCAGCCGCGCATCTACATGCCCGAGCTCAAGGAGCCGCAGTTCTTTGCGGCCGAGATGCGCGGCGAAGGCCGGCCGCGGCACCTGCCCGAAACGCTCGAGGAGTATCTGGCGTTGTTCGAGGCCGCGCGAGCGGACCAGCTCGCCGGCGAGGCGTCCCCGTCCTATCTCAGGTCCCACACCGCGGCGGCCGAGATCGCGCGGGTGGCGCCCGACGCGCGGATCGTCGCGATCCTGCGCGAGCCCGCGAGCCTGCTGCGCTCGGTGCACCTGCAGTTCGTCCAGGCGATGATCGAGTCCGAGTACGACCTGCGCAAAGCGCTCGAGCTCGAGGGGGCCCGGCGCGAAGGCAGGAACCTGCCTCGCCATGGCCTGTGGCCGCAAGCGCTTTTGTATTCCGAGCACGTGCGCTATGTCGAGCAGCTGCGTCGCTACCACGCCGCGTTTCCAAAGGAGAACGTGCTGGTGTTGATCTACGACGATTTTCGCGCCGACAACGCGGGGACGGTCCGCACGGTGCTGCGCTTCCTCGGTGTGGAGGACCCCGCGCCGGTGGTCCAGATCGAGGCCAACCCGACCGTGAGCGCCCGTTCGCGCTCCGTTCACGAATTGATGTACACGGTTACGGTGGGACGGGGCCCCGTGTCATCGGGTGTCAAGGCGGCCGTGAAGACGCTGATGCCCGCGGGCGCGCGCCGCCGGCTGCTGGGATCGCTGCGGCGCAATCTCGTCTACGGCGATCCGCCGCCGGTCGACGAGGAGCTGATGAGCGAGCTGCGCCGGGATTTGAAGGGTGAGGTGGTGGCGCTCAGCGAGTATCTGGATCGCGACCTCGTCGGTCTCTGGGGCTATGACGATGTCGGCTGAGCCGGTCGCGCAGGCCGACTCGAGGAGCGCCGATGCCGGGCGCGCGCAGGGACGCGTGCCGGACTTCTTCATCGTCGGCCACCACAAGAGCGGCACCACGGCGATGTACGAGATGCTCCGCCGCCATCCGCAGATCTTCATGCCGGAGATGAAGGAGCCGGAGTTCTTCGGCAGAGATCGCTCCCGGCGCCGGGAGGACCCGGCGGGGCGCCCTGGCAGGCGGGCGCGAACGTACGCGCAGACGCGTCCCCAGACCTACGCGGAGTACCTCGCGCTGTTCGAGGCGGCGGGAGCCGGTCAGCGCGTCGGAGAGGCCTCGCCGTCGTATCTCTACTCGCCCACGGCGGCCGCGCAGATCGCCGAGGCGCGGCCCGATGCGCGGATCGTCGCGATCCTGCGCGAGCCGGCGAGCTTTCTGCGCTCGTTGCATCTGCAGATGCTGCGCGACCACGTCCAGCGCGAGCCCGATCTCAGGCAGGCGATCGCCGGGGAGGATCTCGCCGATGAGGGCACCGGCGCTCGCGGGCCACGGCCGAGCTACACAGATCGGGTTCGCTACGTCGAGCAGTTGCGCCGCTACCACGACGTGTTCGCCCCGGAGCAGGTGCTGGTGCTGATCTACGACGACTTCCGCGCGGACAATCGGGCGACGGTGCGCGCGGTGCTGCGCTTTCTCGACCTCGACGCGGACGCGCGGATCGAGGCGGTGGACGTCAACCCGACCGTCGTCGCGCGCTCGCGCGTACTCGACGGATGGGTGCGCGCGCTGAGAACGGGCCGCGGGCCCCTCGCACGCGGCGCGAAGAGCACGCTCGAGGCGCTCACACCGGCCAGGGCGCGCCGCCGGGCGGTCCGTTCGTTTCAGCGCAATGTCGTCTACGGCGATGCTCCACCCGCCGACGAGGGCCTGGCGATCGAGCTGCGCAGGCGCTTCAGGGGAGAGGTGGTCGCACTCGGCGATTACCTCGGCCGCGACCTCGTGAGCCTGTGGGGCTATGACAACCTCGGTTGAGTCCGGCGCCGCGCCGTGCGCGCGGTCGCCGAGGATCCCGGACTTTTTCATCGTCGGGCAGCCGAAGAGCGGGACCACGGCTCTGTATGAGATCTTGCGAGCGCATCCGCAGCTGTATCTGCCCGAGCTCAAGGAGCCGATGTTCCTGGCGAGCGATGTGCGCGCCGGCGCGCGCTGGTCGGCGGTTCGCGCCCGCCCGCGGACGCTCGAGGAGTACCTCACGCTGTTCGCGCCGGCTCGCGCGGAGCAGCGCGCGGGCGAGGCTTCGGCACTCTACCTGTGGTCACGCAGCGCGGCGGCGAACATCGCGCGGTTGCAGCCGGCTGCGCGGATCGTCGCGATCCTGCGCGAGCCCGCGAGCTTCCTGCGCTCGCTGCATCTGCAATTTCTGCAGGATCGCAGCGAGACGGAGAAGGACCTCGGAAAGGCGCTCGCGCTCGAGCCCGAAAGACGCTTGGGCAAGTGCATCCCCCGCGATTGCGCGCGCCCGGCGGCGCTGCTGTATTCGGAGTACGTTCACTACCTCGAGCAGCTGCGCCGCTACCACGCGGTGTTCCCATCGGAGCAGGTGCTGGTTCTGATCTACGACGACTTCCGGCGTGACAACGAGGCGACCGCACGATCGGTGTTGCGGTTTCTCGATGTCGAGGACGGCCATCCGATCCGGGTGCTGGAGGCCAACCCAACCGTGCGGCTGCGCTCGAGGCGGCTCGGCGGGGCGGTGCGGGCTTTCTCCGCCGGGCGCGGACCTGCGCTGCGGGTGGTGAAGGTGCCCGTCAAGGCGCTGACATCTCGCCGGTTGCGCCACCGCGGGCTGCGGATCGCCCGGCGTCGCCTGCTCTACGGCGCGCCGTCTCCGCCGGATGAGGATCTGATGCTGGAGTTGCGCCGCGGCTTCAGGGACGAGGTCGGCGCGCTCGGCGAGTACCTGAATCGTGACCTTGTTAGCCTGTGGGGCTATGACGGCATCGACTGACGCGCCGGTGCTCGCGGGTCCCGTGGGGCAGCAGCAGAGGGTCCCCGAATTCTTCGTCGTGGGGCATCACAAGTGCGGTACCTCCGCCATGTATGAGATGTTGAGACGGCATCCGCAGATCTACATGCCCGAGATCAAGGAGACGTGGTATTTCTCTCCGGAGCTGCGCTCGGGTAAGAAAAAACGACCGGCGATCGAGCGTCCGGAAACCCTCGAGCAATATCTTTCACTGTTCGATCGCGCGCGTCCCGACCAGCGTGTCGGGGAGAACTCGCCGGCCTATCTGATGTCCAAGCAGGCGGCGCGCAGAATCGGAGAAGCGCAACCGGATGCGCGGATCATCGCGATCCTGCGCGAGCCCGCGAGTTTTCTGTACTCCTTCCATCTGCAATGCCTGCGTAACCATGTCGAGACCGAGAAGGATTTTGGCAAGGCGATCGCGCTCGAGGACGACAGGCGAGAGGGTAGGCGTATTCCTCGCCACTCGCATCGGCCTCACGAGCTCCTGTATTCCAATCATGTTAAATATGTCGAGCAATTACAGAGTTATGAGGCTGTGTTTCCGCGGGAGCGCATCCTGGTGCTGATTTACGATGATTTCCGCCGCGACAACGAGGAGACGGTACGCAGAGTTCTGAATTTTCTCGAGGTGGACGATTCGGCGCCGATCGAGGCGGTCGAGGCGAACCCGTCGTTCGGCGTGCGCTCGCCGCGGTTGAACGAGATGGTGCGTTCGATCTACATCGGTCGCGGACCCGTCTCGCGCGGCGTTAAGGCGAGCGTAAAATCGCTCACATCGCGCAGGGTGCGTCGAGAGCTCGAGCGGGTGACCCGGCGTCACGTCGTCTACGGCGAGCCCCGGCGTCCGGACGAGAGCGTGATGCTCGAGTTGCGACGCCGCTTCAAGGGTGAGGTGCTCGCCCTCGGCGAGCACCTCGATCGCGACCTCGTCGGCCTGTGGGGCTATGACGGGATCGACTGACCAGGGCACGGCGCCGGCGAAGCCCAAAGCCGGCCAGGGCGCGGGAGGGGAGAAGCTCGAAACCGGCCGGGGCGTGGCACGGGCGGAGTCCGAAGGGCCGCTCGGAGCGAGCTGGCGCGCCGAGCGCGAAGCCGCGCAGGAGCGGGTCATGCCCGCCGGCCAGGTGGTGGTGTCCTCGCCGGCGCCGTTTGGCGCGGGCGGTCTCGGGCGCCACCTGAAGGAGATCGTCGAGGCGCTCGATCGCCGCGGGCCGCCGGCGAAATGCATGTGTGGCCCCGCCTTGCCCCACGCCCCTCTGCCGCCCTCGCCGCTGCGCGATGAACTGCAGGTGAGCGGGTTGGCCACATCGCTGCGTCTGCTGACGCGCTTCTCCCCCGCCTGGACCAACCTGCGTCAGAGCGTCGCGTTCGACGGCTATGCCGCGCGAGCGCTACCCGTGGCCGAGCACCTGATCGCCTTCAACGGCCAGGCCCTGAAACAGTTCGGGGCCGCCAGGCGGCTCGATTACGCGTCGATCTCGCTGCTCTCGGCCAACTCCCATCTGCGGCGCGTCGTTCGCCAGCAGGCCAAGGCTCATCGCCAGTACCCGCTGGAGGGCTCGTGGGCCACGCGCCTGCTCCGGCGCAATCTCGAGGAGTACCGGCAGGCCGACCGTATCTATGTCGCCTCGCGCTACACGTGGGAGTCCTTCGTCGAGGAGGGCTGTCGCGAGGAGCTGCTGTCGCTGTTTCCGTTCCTGCCCGACGTTCGCTTTCGGCCTCGCGAGGAGCCACCCGCCTCGCCGACCTTCGACGTGGTGTTCATCGGACGCCTGTGCGTCGCCAAGGGCGTGCCGCTGCTCGTCGACGCGATCCGCAGGCTGCCCTACGAGGATCTGCGGCTCGTGCTCGTCGGGGGCTGGAGCTCCCGGGGCATGCGCCGTTTCCTCGAAGAGTCCCGCGCGCGGGACTCGCGCATCGAGATCGGCCCCGGCGATCCGCTGCCCCATCTGCGCGGCGCGCGGCTGTGCGCGCATCCCAGCTACGAGGACGGCTTCGCCTACGCCCCGGTCGAGGCGCTGGCATGTGGAGTGCCCGTGCTCGTCACCGAGGACACCGGCATGAAGGATCTGGTCGATCCCGGGGTCAACGGCCTGGTCCTGCCGACCGGTGATCTCTCCGCGCTGACCGAGGCGATCGACGCCGCCTACCACGAAACGGCCTTCAGCGGCTGAGCGCCGTCGGGAGATTCGCGGGCGTGCCCGCGCCGGTGCTCTGAGGCGTGCCCGCGCCGGTGCTCTGTGTGCGAGCCAGGCCCGCGCGCACGGAGGTCTCGATGTCGGCGCGGATCGCGCGACGGCGCAGCCGCAAAAAGGCTCCGCGCAGCCTCACCGACAGCCGGTGGCCGCGCACCGAGACCAGGTCTCGGTCGTTGAACGTGATCGTGGAAATGCGGTGCTCGCCGAGCAGCCGGCGGAACTCCCTGTCCGCGGTGGGGTCGATCTTGGAGAGATCGTCCCACATGCCGTAGTAGCCGTCGATGCAGCCGTCGAGGCCGGCGGCGATCAGGTCCTCGATCACGCCCCGCTCGGCGCCCTCGATGTTCATACGCAGGATCACGGGGATCCCCGCGAGCTCGTGCCCGCCGGCGGCAAGCACATCTGAGAGCCTGCGGGCGGGGACCACCTCGTACTCTTGGCCGCGCGCCGCGAACAGCGAGTCGCCCTTGCCGCTGTTGCCTTCCTTGTAGAGGCGCACCTCCTCGCCGACGTGGTCGGGCCCGACGAGCGCGGCGTGGTGGAGTTGGACGAGGTCGAAATCGAGGTCGCCGAGCGCCGCCCGTGCGTCCCGGATGTGCTCCGCGCTGGCCTCGAAGCCCAGGATGTGCAGCTCGAAGCGGTCGCCGAACCACCTGTGCATCCAGCGGATCTGCTCACCGTGCTTGTGCACTCCGCAGTCGATGTACAGAACCCGCGGCCGTTCCTCACCCGCGGACCTCGTCGCGGCACGGGTCTCGCGGCGCAGCCGGCGCCAGAGGACACGGGCCACGAGCATCGCCGAATCCGCTCCGATCAGCGCCACGATGGCCGCCTGCTGCGCCGGCCTATAGCCGACGGTGCGCCTCACGGCGCTCACCAGCGACCAGTTCCAGAGCTTTTGATGCGGATGCCACAGCACCCACTGCGGCTGCGCGCGCATCCGCGCTAAACCCCGCCCACCCGTGACGGGCCGGGGATCGATCTCGGTTCCGCTAGGGCGCCTGCGGTGCCGTGTGCCGAGGCGGAGCGGTAGTAGGTGTTGTGCTGTTGCAGGAAATCGATCGTCTCGAACGCGGCGAGCTTGCCGTCGATGATGATCATCACGCGGTCGCAGATGCCCAGTGTCGACATGCGGTGCGCGACGATGAACAGCGTCAGCTCGTGCTTGAGCCCGGTCAGCGACTCCTGGATCAAGGCCTCCGACCGGGGATCCAGGGCGCTCGTCGGCTCGTCGAGGATAAGCACCTCGGGCCGGGCGGCGAGCGCGCGAGCGAGACAGATCCGTTGCTGCTGGCCACCGGAGACCGCGTCGGCGCGCGGGCCGACAATCGTCTCATAGCCTCGCGGCCAGCCGCTTACGTCGTCGTGGATGCGCGCGAGCCGTGCGGCCCGTTCGACGGCGTCGTCGTCGAGGTCGCGGAAGTAGCGGATGTTCTCCGCGACCGACGCGTGCAGCAGGCGTGGTTCTTGGGGCACATAGGCAACCCGTCGATTCCAGTCCTCTTGGGCGATCTCCCCCGCCGGCATGCCGTTGAGGAGGTAACGTCCCGTGCCTGGCGCTCGCAGTCGCAACAGCAACTGCACCAGCGTCGACTTGCCCGCTCCGGATGGGCCGATGATGCCCACCGTCTCACCCCCGCTCACCTCGAAATGGATGTCGGAGAGAACCGGCCGGCCCGATCGGTAGGCATAGCCGACGCCCGAGAACGCGAGCGTCCTCACCCGCGACAGCGCTCGCGTGCCCTCGCCACGGGCGCTCTTCCTGTAGCGCCGTTCGGTCTCCTGAATGCGCTCGACGAACGGCAGCGCCTGGATCACGCCCTGATAGCTGCTCTGGATCCCCTGTCCGCTGGAGCTTGCTCGCACGAGGATCAGCACGACCGCGCCGAGCGATCCCGCATGGTTGGCGCCTTTGGCGTGGAGGAGGGCGAGGCCGCCCACGAGCAGTAGATAGATGAGGCTCTGAGAGATGTTGGCGCCGAGGCGCATGAGGATCTGCGTTTCGAAGAAAAGCTTCCGGCATCTCCTCACCAGCTCGTCGATCAGGCCGCGCTGCGCCGCGCCCGCGCCGAACACATGAGTCTCTTCCGCGAGCCTGATCGACTCGGCGATGCCGGCGGCATAGGAGACCTGCGCCTGGGACAGGCTGCGTGCCCGGTTCTTGCCCAGCCCTCGTAACGGTCGCAGCAGCGCAAACATCGCGCCCCCCAGCACGAGCACGATGCAGGCGGCGAACAGGTTGAGCGCGAAGGCCGCGGCGAGCAGGACGAGAAATGTGACCGTCGATGTAATTAATCCCAGAAAGTTCACCACGCTGACGGTCGCCTGCCCGACCTGGCTGGTCATCGTCTCCTGCAGCTGGCCCTCGCGCTCGCGGGACTGGATCTCCCAGGATGCGCGGCTGAAGGCGTCGAACAGGTTCGTGCGTATCCGCGCCTGTGCATCGGAGGCGATCCGCGCGGGCAGGATCGCCAGCGGTATCTGCAACAGCAGCCGGATGACGGCGATCGCGAACGCGATCGCGATCAGCGTCGCCGTCGGCGCGTGTACATGCACGAGGCTGAGTCGCACATGTGTCCCGTGTACCCTGACGAGTGTCGCGGCCACCTGTGCGACGAGCGCGAGCAGCACGGCTTCGCTAAGCGCCGACAGGAACGCGGTCAGCGTAAGCAGGGCGATCGGTTTGCGCCGATCGCCGATCAGCTGCTCCATCCGCGACAGCATCGACGGAATCCTATCGTCTCGATGGTGTCCCCGTTCGCGGGAAGTATATGATCGCGATCGAAGGAGGCACCCTGATGTTATATGTCGCCACGGTTCACTACAAGTCACCGCGTTGGATAGATATCCAGGCGAGATATTTGCGGCGAAACATCACAGTTCCTTATCAAGTTTGGACGTCGATCGAGGGTATAGATCCTATACACGCCGCATCGTTTGACAGGGTGCTAGAGCAGCGCGGGCCTCACGCCGGAAAGTTGAATCACCTCGCGCTCGAGATCTGTCACACAGCCGCGGATGACGACCTGATCATGTTCCTCGACGGGGACGCGTTCCCGATCGCGGACCCCATGCCGGTGATCGCGGAGAGCCTCGACCGGACACCGCTGCTCGCCGTGCGGCGGGCGGAGAATGTCGATGAGCCCCAGCCACATCCCTGCTTCTGCGTGACCACTGTTGGCGCCTGGCGCAGCCTGCCGGGCGACTGGTCGGTAGGTCCGGTCTGGCCCGGTGTCAATGGAAACCTCGTGAGCGACGTGGGTGCAAACCTGCTGCGCGCGCTGACGCTATCGGGGACACCGTGGGTTCAGCTGCCGCGGACAAATGGCTCGGGGTTGCACCCGCTGTTCTTTGGAATTTATGGTGACCTCGTCTATCACCACGGAGCGGGTTTTCGCAACGACCGGCTGCCCCGCACCGATCGCGAGCGGTTGAAGTCGCGCGTCGCCGAAGAAAAGGCGCGGCATCCGGCGCGGCATTTGCTGAGGGCGGGTGTCGAGCGAGTTCGGGGTAGCGCGTGGAACGAGGCGATGGAGCGAAACAACGAGCGGTCGCGCCTGATCTTCGAGGCGATTCGCGACGGCGACCCCGACTGGTTGGCGCGGGTGCGGGGAGACGTGGCGACGGAGCAGGGCTCCTGAGCGCGTCCGTGCGGGTGCCGGATTTTTTCGTCGTCGGCCACGCCAAGAGCGGCACGACGGCTCTGTACGAGATGCTTAGGCGCCATCCCCAGGTATTCATGCCCAATCTCAAGGAGCCGTGGTTCTTCGCCCGCGATAATCCACATCCTCAGAGAGATGGCGAGCGTTCGATCGCGTTCACCGGTAGAAAGCGCGAAAGCCTCGAGGACTATCTGTCGCTGTTTGCCGGCGCGCGAGCCGATCAGCGCGTGGGGGAGGCCTCGACCTCGTATCTCTGGTCTCAAAGCGCGCCGTCGAGAATCGCGGCGTTGCAGCCCGGCGCTCGGATCATCGCGATGTTTCGAGAGCCCGCGAGCTTTCTGAGATCTCTGCATCTGCAGCTGCTCGCCTCTCACGAGGAGACCGAGAAGAGCTTCCGCAAGGCGGTTGAGCTCGAGGGTGCGCGTCGTGAAAACAGGAATCTGCCGAAGTACGCGTACTGGCCGCAGACGCTGATCTATACAGACCGCGTCAGGTATGTCGAGCAGCTGCACCGCTACCTGACCGTCTTTCCGGCGGAGCAATTGCTGGTGCTTGTCTACGATGATTTCCGCGCCGACAACGAGGCGGTCGTGCGGCGTCTGATGCGCTTCCTCGAGCTCGACGACACCCAGCCGGTCGAGGTGGTGGAGGCCAACCCCACGGTCGGCGTGCGCTCGGTGCGCCTCGACGACTTCAGGCGTTCACTGCGTGCCGGGCGCGGTCCGGCCTTCAGGGCTCTGCGCGGTGCCGGCAAGGCGGTGAGCACCCGGCGCGTGCGTGAGGCGCTCTACTATCCGCTGCTGCGCGGCAGCGTCTACACCAAGCCTCCGCCGGTCGATGTCGAGTTCATGTCAGAGCTGCGCAGGCGCTTCAAGGGAGAGGTCGTGGCTCTCAGCGAGTATCTCGACCGCGATCTGGTGAAGCTGTGGGGTTACGACTCCGTTGGCTGAGCTTGGGACTTCTCGGGGTTGAGTCCCACTTGCGTATCGCGTGCGGAACCCCCGATCTCAGCTGATCGAGCTCAGCCAGTCGGGGTCGCCTCGCTGGATCTTCTCGAAGACCCGCTTTGACTCTCGCATCTGCGGCAGCCTGGTCCGCAGCCGCCAGGAGGTGAGCCTCGCCGCTTCGATTTTACGGGTCGCGCTGCGCAAAAGCGGCGAGCGGGGCATCGGCAGAATCCGCCTGGGCATCGAGTCCCTGGCTGTGCCGCCGCGGCGAAAGCCGGCGCCGTGGTGGTAGACGATGCCGCCATAGACGGCGAACAGAAGCGGGTCGAGATGCGTGCGGTTCGACCGCAGGATATCGACCCACGGCGTTTTGGTGAGCTCGAGCGAGCGCAGCAGGTTTCCCCCGACGTCCGACGGGCGTCTTCCGTCGGGGAGCGTCCACTTGTGTCCCGGCGACCAGTCGCCGTGCAGGTCGCGCCACGTCCCCACGGTCGTCACGCAGAAGCAGGGGTGTGGCTGGCGGTCGCCGCCGTTCTCCGCCCTGCGCACGGCCAGCAGCGGCGCCTTGGCGAGCGCGTCGAGAATGACGGGCATCGGATCGGCGATCGGAAAGGCATCTCCGTCGAGGAACATCAGCAGGTCGCCGTCCTGCGCCTCGTGGGTGATCTCCAGGGCTAGGTTGTTCAGCTTGCCCGGGTGACGGCCGGCCTGGTCGATGACCCGATCGAAGTACGCGCCATATGACGGATCGATCCCCTGCAGCGAGGTCCAGGTTCGATAGGGGACGGAAATGTGCTCGCGCAGATATCGCGTCTGGATCTCGACCCAGCGAGGGGATCCGAAATGTACGGTGGCGATGTGGAGCACTCGTGGTTACCTTCGTGAGGGCCTGATTGCATGCCGTGTCCCTGACCGCTGATCGACGCGGCGGGACCGTAGCACACGGTCGTTTCAGCGGCGTGATCCGGTCGTCATCCAGAAGATGATGCCGCGCGAGCGTGGGTTGGCCCGAAGAAACGGCTGCGGAATCGCCGCTTGCGCGAGGGGGCCGAGCTGCGGATGGTGCGTCACATACCAGCAGGGAAGCAGCGGGTGAATCCAGCTCGGTTCGCCCAGGAGCATGCTCGCGAGCAGATACTGCTCCGAGTAGTGACGCGGCGCGTGCTCGGGGCGATAGTCATCCGGGAGGTAGATGTCGTGTATGCCGACGATCACGCCCGGCGGCAGCTCTGGCAGGACGTCGAGGAAGAAGACCGTGACATCGGAGTTCATGAACACGCGGTGGGTGCCGTCGAGGAACACGACGTCACCGCTTTGCAGATCGTCGAAGACCCGCAGATCGGCGCTCTCGAGCGGCTGTCTCAGGAGACGGTCGCAGATGCGGTCGATCTCGCGGCGAGGGTGGGGGTCGATCGAGGTGATCTCGACGTCGATTCCCCCGTCGCGGCGGGCGCGATCGACGAACAGCGTGGAATTACCGGAACCGATCTCGAGATAGCGGCGAGGCGCGTATTTGCGGGTGAAGCAATACAGGGATACGCCGTCCAGGCCAAACAGGAGTTCGTTGCGCCAGTGCGGCTCGCGCGGATCCGTGCGGTCGAGCGGTATCGCCTCGAGCTCATCCGCGTAGGCTCCGAATTCCTCCAGCACCGTCTTGTACTCCGCATCCTCGCGGGCAAGCAGTTGTGAAAGCCGCGCGTGGGGAGGGCGCCCATGTCCATAGCGAGGCGCATTTTCAGCCGAGGGCGGAAATTGCACCCGAATGAAATAACGTTCGCCGGGCAGGGCGTTTGCGGCTCTCGTCGCGAGCGAGCGAGCGGCGCGGCGGCCTCGTTTGAGCGCCTGCGATTTGGAGTGCGAGACGGCCACGGCCCGCGATCATATCGACCGTTGCGTGCGCCCGGCTGGGGCTAACGGGCTAGGATCCCGCCCTGAGTTGGCTGCGTGGAGGACTGCCAGATCGCGCGGGCGTCGCGGTATGCCTCCAGGATCATCGTGGCGTGACGTTCTGGTGAAAATCGGGTACTCACCGCCTGTCTGCCCGCCATCCCCATCGTGTGCTGGCGCTCCGGGTCGGCCAGCAGCAGGTTGAGCGCCTCGGCCAGCTCGCCGGCGTCCCCGGGCTTTACGCACAGGCCGCTGACGCCGTCGTCGAGCCAGTCCTCGACCCCGCCGGTCGCGCTGGCGATTACCGGCCGGCCGGCCGCCAGCCCCTCGATCCCGACGAGTCCGAAGGGCTCGGGCCACAGCGACGGCACGACGACCACCGACGCTTCCGCGAATTCCCTCGCGAGCTGCTCGGAATCGAGCCAGCCCGTGAACGTGATGCGCTCCTGCACTCCACTGCGCCGCGCGAGCCTGCGCATCGCCTCCAGCAGCCTGCCGTCTCCACAGATGACAAATTCGGCATCGACCTCGCGCGCGGCGCGGATCAGGACGTCGACGCCCTTCTCGCGCACCATCCGACCCGCGAACAGCACCCTCCGCCGCCCGGCATGACCGGATCCAAGCCGCGCGGCGATCGTGGCGGAGTAGGGGACCAGCCTACGCTGTGTCAGACCGTTGGCGGCCAGGTGCCGGTCCACCGAGCTCGAGTAGGAGACGACCAGATCCGCGCTGTGGAGGGCCTCGGCCCGCAGGGACGCGTTTTTGTAGCGTTTCGGCAGCGGCTTGGGGTTGTGCGTGTGCGCGCATCCGCGGGCGAGCATGTTCACGACGCACGCCGGCCCGTGGGCACGCGTACATTCCTGGCCCGGGCGGAAATAGTAGGCTCCGGCCGAGCACGCCGGGTAGTTGTGCGCGCTGAGGATCACCGGCGCGCTCGCTCGCATCGCCCGAACGACATCTGGTAGATCCACCTGGTGGAGGTGAATCACCTCTGGGCCGAACGCGATCGCCTCGCCGATGCGCGTGCTCATCGGCACATCGATGTGAAAGAGATCGGGGCACCGGTAGAGCGTCACCCCGGGAATCTCCTCGGTGGATTCGATCCGGGCGGCGAGCACCCGCACATCCACTCCCCGGCGGGAGAGGATCTCCGCGCTCGTTTGTACATGGGCGGATACCCCGCCATCGCGCGTCCACCGCGGCACCGCCATCAGCACAGAACGCGGGGTGGGGGGGTCGGACGGGAGCGCGCTCGCGGCGGCTCGTTCGTCTGCGGTCATGTGCCGCGCAACGATAGCCGCGAAAAAACGATCGACCACGGAAGCTGGAGCAGCTTGGTCAAGCGCGACGGATGAGCCTGCCGGTCGGCCGCGCCTTTGAGCGCGAGCACGTCGGAGCGGAGTAGCCGGTTGCCCTGGAAGGCGGGGCCGGTCCTCAGGGCTTGCAGATCGGGGATCGCCGCCGGTGAGTCGATCAGGTCCAGAATCTGTCGGAGCACGATCTCCGGCCGGGCGATGAAGTCCTCGTAACGCACGAACAGGCGCCGGTCGTGCCGGTGGCGCGAGAAGACGAACAGGGATACGAGGTGCGTCAACCACAGATAGGCGTTGGCCGTAGGCGCGTCGAACCTGCGCTCCACCACGTCGCGCCGGTTGAGGGATGCGACCACGCTCTGCGGGTCTCGGGCAAGGAACAGGAGGTACAGATCGATCCCGCTCAGCGCCTGCAGCTCGCGGGCGCGCAGCGGGTAATGGGAGGTGTCGACGAGGCAGTCGCTCCCCGTCTCATCGGCGATCGCGCGATACAGCTCCTGCGAGATCTGCCGGTAGCGCGACCGCAGCCGGCCGCGGTCGCGCCAGGCACGGATGCGGAACACCGCGGAGGAGCGCTCCAGCGAGCGCTGGGCGGCATAGCCGAAGAGATCCTCGCCGTCGACGTGCTCGTGCACGCCGCTCCAGAAGCTGGTTCGCTCGGGGTCCTCCAGCTGTGGAACCCCCGAGCGCGCGAGCCACTTGTCGAGCTCGCCCGCGAAGAACACGCCTTCACAGTTGCCCAGCGTGACGCCGAGGATCGTGCTGCCGCTGCGCCCGGCGCCCATCACGTAGATCACCTTTGGCCTCGCGGGCCGGGATCGCGGCGGCGGCAAGTCGGGTGTCGCCGGCCCGGGCATTTAACTCGGGCAGCCTAGCAGCGGAGCTGCTCCCCTAGCGGGAGATCTGATAGCTGACCGGCGCTGAGACGGCGGCGGCGTAGCGCCCGTGGGAGTGAACCACGACCCGGATGTTCGCCTGGCCCGGTCTGACGAATGTGTGCGGGATCGAGAACCCGCCTTCCGGGTCGACCTGGCCGACGCCGATGCGGTGCCACGCTTCCTTGCGGTATTCACGCTGCAGTGTGACCGTCTCGCCGGCGGCGGCCGAGCCGGCCGTACCGGTGAAGGTCACCGCGTTCGCGTCCGCCGCGCTGTCGCTCGCCGTACGATCGGCGGCGCCGGCGGCGATCAGTTGCGTTCCGGCGATGGGAGTGTCGATCGCGACCTGCAGGGCGTCGATCTCGACGCGGACGTGAGCGCTCTTTACACCGTCGGATCGGACGTAGAGGACGCTGTCGACTTCAGGTCCGGAAAGCGTGAATGTGAACTCGCCATTTGCTTCTGTGGTCGTGCCGGTGGCGGTGTTGAAACCGGTCGTATGGGAGAGCTTCTGAAATAGGGTCACCGCCTGTCCGGCCGCGCTCGCGACTTCCGGGCAACTCAGGGTTCCGCTGAGAGCGAGCGGCGCTCCGGGCGCAACCGCCGCCGGTGTCGCTACGAGATCGATTGAGCACCCTGTCGCGGCCCGGGCGCCGCGACGCGCTCGCCGTTCTTCGGCGCGTGTTTCGGTGGCGCTGGGTTCCTCGGTGGGGGTGGGGGCGGCGCCAGGTTCCTGGGTGGGGGTGGCGCTCGATCCTTCGGTGGGTTCCCCGTTCGTCGACGGTGCGATCGTGACTTCGCTGAGTGCGCCCGTGGCCGCCTGTCGGCCGCCGCCGGACTCCCGCTGGGGCCTTCCGTGTGCGCTTGCGGCGATCGGGGAGAGCAGGCCGAGGCAGGTGGCGAAGGCGGCGAGGCCGAGCAGCGCTGCGCGCCGGACATGCCGGCGAAGAAGATTGAGCATCGATCGCGCTTTCGTGTCGAGGTGAGGCAGGGACGGGCTGCCCGAAAGGGATCGACATCGAACGCCGGATCCTTTAGCGACCTCGCGGCCTCGGTCTCCTCCGGTACGCCTTTAGCGTCCTCGCGCTCCGGTCTCCGCCAGCACGCGCTCGTAGACCAGCTCGAGCCGGCGCGCCACCGCATCCGGGTGGTAGTCCGCGACGGCGCCTCGCGCGGCGGCCCCCAGGAGCTCGCGCTCGCGCGGGTGATCGCGCAGTGCCCGCATCGCCGCGGCGAGCGAGTCCGGCTCGCGGCTGCGGAACAGCCGCCCGGTCCGTCCGTCGTCGATCACGCTCGCGGGGCCGCCCTCGTCGGCGGCGATCACCGCCAGGCCCGCGGCCATCCCCTCGAGCACCACCGTGCCGAAGGGCTCGGGGATTACCGAGGCGTGCACGAGCACGTCGAAGCTCGCCAGCTCGGGCCAGATGTCCTCGCGGAAACCGCGGAACTCCACCCGCGCAGCGATTCCGAGGCTCGTGGCGAGCGCATGCAGCTCGCGCTCGTAGTCCTCCTCGCCGAACATCGCCGCGCCCACCACGACCGCCCGCTCCTCGCCTTCCGGGAAGGCCGCGGCGAAGGCGCGCAGGAACAGATCCTGGCCCTTCCACGGGGCGATCCGCCCGAGCATGCCGAACGTGGTGGCGCTCGAGCCGCGCGCTGGGCGGACGCGGGACTCGACCGCTGCGGGGGCCTGCACCGACGCGGGGATCACCCAGCTCAGGCGGCCGCGGTCGGCGGGAGAGAGCGTCTGCAGCGTGGCGGTGGAGTTCGCGATCACGCCGTCGGCCAGGTGCCGGATGAGGGTCCGAACGAGACGGATCGCCGGGCGCGGGAGGTAGTCGTCGGCGATCCGGTCGCGCACGTGCCACACGACCGGCACGCCGGCGGCCTTCGCCGCGAGGCTCCCGTACACGCCGGCCTTCAGCGAGTTGGTGTGTACGAGATCGGGCCGCAGCCTGCGCAGGCGCAGGGCGAGCCTGGCGATGTAGTCGAGCGTGTGCAGCGCGGCGGCGGGCGATCTCGTGTCGAGCCGCACGGCCTCCCGCCGGGTATCGCGCGCCGAGGGCGCGATCGGGAGGACCTCGACGGAGACGCCGGCCTGCTGCAGGCGAGCGGCGAGCGGGCCATCCTCGGCGAGGATCATGTGGGGATTCACGTTCTCGAAATGGGTGAGCAGGCGCATCAGCGCGAGCTCTCCGCCGGACAGCCGCGCGACGTGATCGAGGTACACGACCCGTAGCCGCGGATCGCGCTCGCCGTCGATCAGGCGGCGGTAGAGGGCGCGGTGGCGCTCGGCGAGCGCCGGCCAGGAGAAGCGCTCGGCGAAGCTGCGCGTCGCCTCCCGCGTGGGCAGCTCGCCTCGCGCCGCTGCCTCGATACGGGCGCCGAGGGCGGCGACGTCGCCGGCAGGGACCACCAGCGAGCGCTCCAGTGGGAGCACCACCTCCGGCAGGCCGCCGACATCGCTGACGATGCTCGGCGTGCCGCAGGCGGCCGCCTCGGGTACGACCAAGCCGAAGCCCTCGAGCGCCACGCTCGGCACGACGGCCACGTCGGCGGCGCGGTAGGCCTCGACGAGGTTCTCTTCGGACAGGCGGCCGAGGACGCGCACGCTGCCGCCGAGGGACGGGCTCGCCGCACGCGTGGCCAGCGCCTCGCGCAGCGGACCGTCGCCGGCGAGCAGCAGCACCGAGCCCGCGGGCAGCTCGTCCTCGATCCGCTCCCAGGCGTCGAGCAGGACCTCGAGGCCCATGCGGGGCACCATACGTCGTACGCAGATCGCGACGAACGCCCGCTCGTCGATCTCCAGTCGCTGCCGTGCCTGGACTCTGTCACCGGGTGTGAAAACGTCGAGCGCCACGCCGGGAGCCCACACCTGCACCTCCCACGGGCGCATCCCATAGCGCTCCACCAGCACCCTGCGAAAGGCCGACGACAGCACCACGTGGGCGTCGGCGCGGCGCAGCACGCCCCGCTCGAGCGCCGCGCGCAGGGCATATCTGACGCGGGAGCCATCCCCCGCGGCGAGATTCTCGCCTGCCCAGGGCCCGTGGAAGTGAAATACCACCGGGCGTCCGCGCCCCGCTCCCAGCAACAGCGGCGCCGCCGCGTAGAGCGCGAAGTGCGCGTCGATCACCTCCACGCCGTGTGCCGCGCGGCGCGCGAGCAGCCAGAAGTCCAGCAGGCGACGCGGGAGTGGGACCTCCGGGCCGTCGATGACCTCGACCGCCGCCGGCGCGTCCTCGGCGGGGCCGATCACCACCCCGTGCGCCTGTGGGAGCTGCTCCAGCAGCGAGCGGTAGTACCGGTTGAGGCCGCCCAGCGTTGCGGGGAACCAGCCCATTCCCAGCATCAGCACCCGCGGATGTCGTCGCATTAGCCCGCGGAGGCTACTCCAGCACGGTCGGCCGCATGTACCGGTAAGTACATAATCTTTACAGGTAGCAAGTCGTCGGCACCCCACACTGATTCTCGATGCAGGACACCGCACAGCAGAGTCACCCGCTCATCGAAACCCGGCCACCGGCCGGTGGCGATCGCAGCGCCTCGAGCTCGCTGGGCAGGGTTCCGGACTTCTTCATCGTCGGCCATCCCAAGTGCGGCACGACTGCCCTCTATGAGATGTTGAGGTCGCATCCCGAGATTCACATGCCCGCGAAGGAGCCGCGGTTCTTCGCGATGCAGCAGGTCGAGCTGGGGGAGGGGGCTCGAGGCGAGGTCGGCGCCGGGGCGCCGGCTCGCTCCCTCGCCGGTCCGTCCGCCGGCGGCGCTCCCGACCCACGGCAGCCGCCGCGTCTGCGCCCGCGCACGCTCGACGGCTATATGGCGCTGTTCGCGGGCGCTCGCCCGGGGCAGCGAATCGGCGAGGCGACGCCCGCCTACCTCCGGTCTCCCCTCGCTCCGGGTCGCATCGCGGCGCTGCGGCCGGATGCGCGGATCATCGCGATCCTGCGCGAGCCCACCAGCTTCCTGCGCTCGTTTCACCTGCAGGCGATACGAGGCTACAACGAGACGCAGAAGGACTTTCGCAAGGCGATCGCGCTGGAAGACGAAAGACGCGCGGGGCGTCACATCCCGCGCCTGTCGCTTGCGCCGCCGGACCATCTCCTGTACTCGGACCACGTGCGCTATGTCGAGCAGTTGCGCCGCTACCACTCCGCGTTTTCACCCGAGCAGGTGCTGGTGCTGATCTACGAGGACTTCCGACGCGACAACGAGGCCACCGTACGCACGGTGCTGCGGTTCCTCGAGGTGGACGACACGTATCGGATCGATCCGGTCCAGACGCGCCCCTCGCGCGATCTGCGCCT
>Ga0182030_10001395_pt1 | contig 49721 bp, 46 predicted proteins | sample 812S3MmetaG_FD_121299 | JGI IMG/M metagenome (GOLD analysis project Ga0182030, IMG submission 121299) | Permafrost microbial communities from Stordalen Mire, Sweden - 812S3M metaG (Illumina Assembly) | ecosystem: Environmental > Terrestrial > Soil > Wetlands > Permafrost | place: Sweden... | reverse complement strand
GTTGATCGAGGCCTACACCTACCGAATCGGCGCGCACACGACGTCCGACGACCCGACCAGGTACCGAATCGACGCCGAGGTCGAGGTGTGGAAGCACCGCGACCCCGTCGAGCGCGTGAAGGCATTGTTGGTGCGCGAGTACAAGGTGAAGAACGCCGACTTCGACGACGTCGCCGCCGAGGCCGACGTCATGGCCCTCAAGTTGCGCGACGACGTGCTCGCCATGAGCCGCCCCGACCCGATCACGATGTTCGACAACGCGTACGCGTCAGAACATCCGCTGATCGAAGAGGGTCGTCGCGAGATGATCGATCTTGGGATCTCCGGAGGTGAGCTCTAATGGCCGCGACCACCATGACCATGGCCAAGGCCCTCAACGAGGGCCTACGTCGCGCGATGGAGAAGAACCCCAAGGTCCTCTTGATGGGCGAGGACATCGGGCGCCTCGGTGGCGTCTTTCGCATCACCGACGGCCTGCAGAAGGACTTCGGCGAAGACCGTGTCATCGACTCGCCGTTGGCGGAGTCGGCGATCGTCGGTACGGCGGTCGGACTCGCGATTCGCGGCTACCGCGCGGTCTGCGAGATCCAATTCGACGGCTTCGTCTATCCGGCGTTCGACCAGATCGTCTCACAGGTCGCCAAGTTGCACAAGCGCTCCGACGGCGCGTACAACATGGCCATGGTCATCCGCATTCCCTTCCAGGGGGGCATCGGCGCGATCGAACACCACTCGGAGAGCCCCGAGCCCTACTTCGCCCAGACCGCCGGTCTACGCGTCGTCTCGTGTTCGACGCCGAATGACGCCTACTGGATGATCCAACAGTCGATCGAACACGATGACCCGATCATCTTCTGTGAGCCCAAGAGTCGCTACTGGGAGAAGGGCGAGGTCGACCTCGAATCACCGCCCGTCGGACTGTTCGACGCGGTCGTGCGCCGTGAGGGAACTGACGTCACGCTCATTGGCTACGGCGCGTCGATGAAGACGGCGCTACGCGCGGCCGAGACGGCCGCCGTTGAAGGCACGTCGATTGAAGTGATCGACGCGCGCTCTATCGCCCCACTCGACATCGAAGTAATGGCGAAGTCCCTCGAAAAGACCGGTCGCGTCGTCGTCGTCCAGGAGTCGCCGCACACCGCCTCGATCGGTTCAGAGATCATCTCGGAGTTGACGCAGCGCTGCTTCTACTCGTTGAAGGCCCCCGGTCTTCGCGTGAGCGGCTACCACGTGCCGTACCCACCGACGCGAATCGAAGAGGACTACCGACCAACGGTCGATCGGATCCTCGACGCCGTCGACCGAGTGATGGGATTCGAGAGTTGAGCGAAGAGATATTCCTACTGCCCGACGTCGGTGAAGGATTGACCGAGGCCGAGATCGTGACCTGGAAGGTCGCGGTCGGCGACGTCGTCGTCCTGAACCAACCGCTGGTCGACATCGAGACCGCGAAGGCCACGGTAGAGCTGCCGAGTCCCTACGCGGGAACCGTGGTGACGCTCCACGGCAACGTCGGAGACGTCCTGGAAGTCCACAAGCCGCTCATCACGTTCGAGGTTGGCGGAAGTGGCACTTCGGCGCCCGCCGCGAGCGCGCCCGCCGAACCGAGCGAACCGGCTCCGGCGAAAGAGCCGTCTGACAAGCAAGAGGGATCGGTCGGCGAAGGACGCGAAGCCGTCCTCATCGGCTACGGCGTCGCCAACGAAGACGCGATTGTCACGCGCAAGCACCGTCGACAAAGTGGATCGCCAACCCCCGCGCCCGTGCCCGCCGCGGTCGCGCCGGCCATCCACGCCACTGCGACTGCGATGTTGCCGTCGCTCGCCGCACGTTCGACGCCACCAGTTCGCCTCTACGCGAAACAACACGGCGTCGACATCGCATCGCTGACCGGTTCGGGACGCGACGGTCTCATCACGCGTCACGACGTCGAACAGGCGCTCAGCGGCGCGCCGGGTGCGCCGACACCTCGAGTGAGCGCACCGATCACGGGACCGAACACGACGTCACGCTTCGTCGGTCGCGAACTTGAATCGTGGTCGACCGGTCCCAAGGAAGAGCGCATTCCCGTCAAGGGTGTGCTTCGCTCGATGGCCGAGGCGATGGTGCAGAGTGCGTTCACGCAGCCCCGCGCCGCCGTGTGGGTACGCGTCGACGCCACGCGCACGATGGACCTCCTGGCCTCGCTTAAGCAACAGCCGAATCTGGCCGGAATTCGTCTCTCGCCACTGACGATCATCGCGCTCGCGGTGTGCGACGCGGCGCGACACTTCCCGGGGATCAACTCCAGTTTCGACGCAGCCGCGAATGAAGTAATCGTGCGGCGCAGTGTCAATCTTGGAATTGCGGCCGACACCCCGCGCGGACTGATCGTGCCGAACATCAAGGGCGCCGACCAACTCGATCTCGTGGGAATGGCCTCGGCGTTGAGCGTGCTCGTCGACAAGGCCCGCCAGGGGACGACCACACCGAATGAGATGATTGGCACGACCTTGAGCATCACCAACGTCGGCCCCTTCGGCGTCGACGCCGCCATACCGATTCTGCCGCCCGGAACCGGGGCGATTCTCGCCGTGGGTCAGATAGCCAAGGCGCCGTGGGTTGTCGACGAGGAGGTCGTGGTTCGACAGGTCGTCGAGTTGGCGATGGCCTTCGATCATCGCCAGGTCGACGGCGCGATGGCCTCTGCGGTGCTCGCCCACATCGGTCGCTTCTTGCACGACCCGGCCGCGGCGATAATCGCGGGTTAGGCCTTCAGCACGCGCAGCGCGTCGAGCGACTTATCGGCGTGCGTGTTCATACTCAGCTCACTGTTGATGATCTCGGTGATACGGCGGTCTTGGCCGATGACGAATGTCGTGCGCTTGACCTTCAGCGCGTCGAGCGAGCGCTTCACGCCGTAGAGCTTGGCGACGTCGCCGTTGACGTCAGCGAGTAACGGGTAGTCGAGGTCATTCTTCGCGGTGAACTCGGCCTGCTTCTCCACACTGTCCATGGAGATGCCGAGTCGCTGCGCGCCCAGCGCCGCGAACTCCGCGGCCAGGTCGCGGAAGTGGCATGACTCTTTGGTGCAGCCCTTGGTCATCGCGGCGGGGTAGAAGAACAGCACTACCGGACCGTTCAGCAGCATCGTCGACAGCGTGCGCTCGTCGCCGTTCTGGTCTTTGAGTTTGAAGTCGGGGGCGGGATCACCTTTTTGCATGAAGGCAAGGTTAGGGGTCCAGCCGGAATCCCACTCCACGGATGGTGATGAGGTGACGGGGATTGGCGGGGTCGTTCTCGATCTTCTGGCGCAGTCGCTTGACGTGCGTGTCCAGGGTGCGGGTGTCTGAGAGTTCGAGCCCCCACCACAACGTGTCGAGGCAGACCTCGCGTGTCACGACCTGGCCCAGCCGCGAGGCGAACAGGGCCAACAGGTCGAACTCCTTGCGGCTCAGTTCGATCTCTTCGCCGCCACGGATGACGGTCCGTCGAACGAAGTCGATGCGGAGGTCGCCGAAGGTCACGATCTCGTCTTCGGTGTTCGTGAGAGGTCGACGCAACACCGCGCGAATGCGCGCGATGAGTTCACGCAGGCGAAACGGCTTGGTGACGTAGTCAGCGGCGCCGATCTCGAGTCCCAGCACGACGTCGACTTCACTGGACCGAGCGGTCACCATGATGACCGGCGTGCGCGTCGAGTCGTAGAGCTCGCGGCAGTAGTCGATGCCTGAACCGTCGGGCAGCATGATGTCCAACAACACGAGGTCCGGCTTGGCCGAGACCATGAGTTGACGCGCTTGGGCGATATTCGTCGCGCCGATGACCACGAAACCTTCGACGGTGAGCCCGATGTTCAAGGCGTCCTGATAACTCTCCTCGTCCTCGACGACGAGAATCACGCTTCGGTTTTCAGCGTCAGTCACGATCACGTCGAACTCCGAGCGATTCGTGGCGAATGGCGGCACGGCTCGATGTCAAAGGGGGACTTGGAGATCGCCGACGTGCCACGTCTTTCAAGGTAGGGAGGTTGGGTTACCGCAACGTGAAGCGCGTGCAATCACGAGGTGTTAATCGGATGAAACGTTTTCCACGCCCGTCGTTCATTGGCGCCGGCCAGTTGAGACGCGGTGATTTACTCTAGAGACCGACAACGGATGGAGATGAGATGCCAAGCCCTTCAGTGAAAATCGGTCGTGACGAGCACGTCTGGTCCTTCGACGCCGAACGCCAGCCGGTCGTGACCGTCGACCCGGGCGCCATCATCGAAATCGAGACGTGGGACTGTTTCACCGGTCAGGTGCAGAGTGAGGAGGACACGCTCGAGAAGCTCGATCTCACGCGCGTGAACAGCGCGACCGGACCGATCGCCGTGCGCGGCGCCGAACCGGGCGACACGTTGTCGGTCACGCTGCTCGACATACGGCCCAACGAACAAGGCGCCGCGATGTGTATCCCGGAGTGGGGCCAGCTGATCGACACGGTGCACTCACCGACGACGCGGATCTTCAAAGTCATTGACGGCACGGTCACGATGAACGATCGCGTGTCGTTTCCCGCCCGCCCGATGTTCGGGGTCGTCGGCGTCTCGCCGGAGTCCGGCGACATCTCGACGTTCTTCGCCGACCGTCACGGTGGCAACATGGACGACCACGTGAACGGGATCGGCGCCACGATCCACCTGCCGGTATTTCAGAGCGGCGCCCAGCTCGCGATAGGTGACATGCACGCCTCGATGGGCGACGGCGAGATCTCGGGTACCGGAGTGGAGATCGGCGGGATTGGCATCATCAAAGTCGATGTCATCAAAGCCAAGAGCGGGGGCTGGCCGATCACCGAGACGGCCGACGCGTTCTACACGCACGGGACCTCGATCGGCGACCTCAGCGAAGCCCTCCAGCACGCCTGCGAAGAGGCGTCGCGGTTGTTGGTCGACGAGTGGGGATTCTCGCGCGAAGACGCCTTCATGTTCCTGTCGGTCGCGGGCGACCTCGGCATCGCGCAGTACTGCCATCCTTCACCGGGCAGCGTGATCGCTCGAATGAGAGTGCCGAAATTGGCGTCGAACCCTTCTCCGTTTCGACGTTGATCAACTCGTGGTGACGGTGAAACCTTCGTAGTTGGTGAGTGTCTTCAAGTAGCTCCCGGTCGCGGTGCACGGACCCTTGGCGTGACAGATCAGGCCGTAGACGCCACCGTCGACGCCGACGGTGTTGTTGCCCGTCGGCAGTGTGATCTTGCGTCCGGACTCCCATCGACCTCGGACCTCATTGACGATCAACGCCTGATACTCGCTCGACCTGTCCAGGTACGCGGCACCGGCGCTGCAGTTACCCGCGGAGCGACACGAAACCGCGACGACCCCACCGTTCTTGCCCGCCATCTGCGCCCCCGCGGGCAGCACCATCTCGGCCGCAGGCTCCCATGTGCCTCGCACCTCGTTCACGAAGAATCCCTCATACGTGCTCGTGCCGACCAGGTACTGACCGCCGGCACTGCAGTTGCCGACCGACGGGCAGGTCAAGCCTCCATAGCCATAAAAGAAGGTGTGCGGATTGGCCGCGGCGCCACTGGGCATCTCCATGGCGAGCGCTCTCGCCCACACGGAGTGCGTTTCGTTCACGGTCATTCCCTCGACGTCGCCGGCGACGTCGGTGTAGGTGCCCACGGCGGTGCAGTTATTCGTCGAGGCGCAGGTCACTTCGCTCAACAACGCGCTGGGGTAGGCGCTGGCGTTGCCCGGTAGGACCGCGGCCGTGGCGTCCTTCCACGTGCCGCCGGATTCGGTGATGATCAGGCCTTCGGTGGCGCCGTCTCGGCTGATGTATGAACCGACGGCAGCGCAACTGCCCGCGCGGGTGCAGGCTACTTGATTGAGATCGACGAAGGGGTCCACGTTGGCATCGGGCGGGAGGACGGTTTTTCGTGCCCGCCCCCACACTCCACGGACTTCATTGACCTCGAGACCTTGCACGTAGCCGGTCGGCGAAGTGTTGTCGACATAACTGCCGATGGCGCTGCAGTTACCAGGCAACCAGCACTCCACGGAGTGAATTTCGCTGTTCTGGACACTCGATGCTGCGCCCGAAGGCAGTATCACCTCTTGGGCCTTCATCCAACGTCCGCGAACCTCATTGGCGACGAAGCTCTGTCCGTTGCTGTGGCTGTCTTCGAAACTTCCGACCGCGACACAGTTCCCAGCCGTGGCGCACGACAGAGAGTTGATAGTGAGTGCAGGATTGGCGTGGGACCGTGACGGAGGGAGCAACTCCGTCGGCGTTTTCCAGACCCCATTGACCTCACTGAGCAAAAGACCTTGGACGTTGCCGGAACTGTCGCTGTAGGAACCTCCGGCGCTGCAATTACCTGCCGAAGGACACGAAAGGGCGGGCAAGAATCCGTCGGGAAGACCCTTGGCACCCGAGGGCAGCCTGACGACTTCTGCGCTGTGCCACTGAGGGGCGCTCGCGGTCGCGCCGGCCGGAAGCGAAAAGAGGAAAAGGCTGAGGGGCGCGATGAGGAGTACGGTGCGTCTGAACTTCACGGGCGAGACTCCAACTGACTAGGTCGTGGGCGAGTCGCGAGCCGGGTGATCACCCGAACACCGCGGGGATCGACCACGAGTTGAGTTCAGTATAAATAGGTGGCGATGGTCGCGGCCATCACGAGAGCTCCGGCGGCGTTGCTTTACCCAATTCTTATTAGTCGAACTCTTGAAAACGGTGGCCGACAAAAAGAGTGCCACGCCGGCTCAGATCGCGTTGGCGTGGTTGCCGGCGCAGCGAACGTGGAGCGTGCCGATTCCCGGATCAAAGAAGACGTACCGCCTCGAAGAGAACGTGGCTGCGGCCAGCGTCAATCTTTCCGACGGTGAGGTCACCGAACTACGTCGAGCGGCGAACGAAATCGATGTCGTCGGCGAGAGTAATCGGAATCACTGGAACGGATGACCGGCCTCTATTCGCCTCTATGTCCACGCGGAAACGACACCGCACCGCGACGCTGAGTGATCTCGCTCCAGACGTTCACCGAGACTTCACCTTCAGTTAACCCTGGCTTGGTGGCGCGTTCAATCTGGTTTGGAAGGATGGTGGACGAAGAACACGACGCCGAAGAGGATGCGAATGACGGATGTGAAAGCGACTGGATGGTCCGAGGGACCGTCGCGATTCGACATCGGAGGCGAGGTTGCCTCTCCTGTCTTGCCCGCATCGACGACCGCCGCTCTGACCGTGAGCCAGTTACTCGACGACGCGCCGACGAGCCGATTCCACCACCGCACCGTACTTATCTCGGGCATGGGATTTTTCACTGACGCCTACGACCTCTTCGTCATCGGGACCGTCGCCGCCCTGGTCAAGGTCCAATGGAATCTCTCGACGACCCAGACCAGTTGGGTCACCGGCGCGGCCATTCTCGGGGCCTTCGTGGGAGCCTTCGTGTTCGGCAGGATCGCGGACATCTTTGGTCGCAAGGTCGTCTACACGACCGTCGCCGCCATCATGATCTTTGGCGCCATCGCGTCGGCCTTGGCGCCGAGCTTCCTCTTCTTGGTCTTCGCGCGCCTGATACTCGGTCTGGGAATTGGCGGGGATTACCCGGTATCAGCGGTCTTGATGAGTGAGTACTCCAATCGCGCCGATCGCGGCCGACTGGTTGGACTCGTGTTTTCGATGCAGGCCGTCGGGCTCGTCGTCGGTCCGCTCGTCGGAATCGTGCTGCTCTCCTCGGGCGTGGGCGACCCGTTGGCGTGGCGGATCCTGCTGGGACTGGGTGCGCTCCCGGCGGCCGCGGTCATCTATTTCCGGGCCAAGATGCCCGAATCACCTCGGTACACGGCACTCGTCAAAGGGCGAGCCGATAAGGCGGCGAAGGAACTGCACCAATTCGCCGGCGGAGCGCTCGACGCGACCACGGTGTCCGATGACGCCAAGCATCTCATGGGGCTTCGCCAGTTCCTGGCCAACCCGCGGATGCTGCTGATGCTCGTGGGGACCGCGGGCTGCTGGTTCCTGTTCGATTACGCGTACTACGGCAACACCCTGTCGCTGCCGAGCATCCTCACCGAAGTGTCGCCCACCGCGAGCATCGAGATGAAACTCTTTCTGACGCTGGCGCTGTTCGTCGTTTTCGCCCTGCCGGGCTACGCGTTAGCGGTCTGGAAGATGGACAAGATCGGTCACCGACGATTGCAGTTCATCGGTTTTGGCGTCATGGCGGGATGCTTCGTCCTCCTCGGGGCCGTGCCGTCATTGACGTCGAGCGTTGCACCGTTCATCGCGATCTTCGGCGTCAGCTACCTGTTCACGGAGTTCGGACCGAACATGACGACGTTCGTCCTTCCGTCCGAGGTGTTCCCGGTCAACATGCGCACGACCGGACACGGCGTGGCCGCCGGAGTTGGAAAACTCGGGGCCTTCGTCGGTGTGTTTCTGGTGCCCCAGCTCGCCAACCACATCGGACTCAGGGGTTTGCTCTACGTCGCTGGAGGTGCCGCAGTACTGGGCTTCTTGCTCACCAACGTCCTGCCCGAGACGACGGGGCGATCACTCGAAGAGATCTCTGGTGAGAGCGTCCTACCGATACAGGAGCCCACTCCGGCGAACGTGCCGTAGCCGCCTTCGAACTCTCGGGTCACTCAGCGTACGTGGGGCACCCGATGTCGCCAGTACGGCGTCGCTAGAGTGGCCGGTTTCCTTCCCAGCCGTCATCGATGCCCTTGCACTTGATGCAGAGGGTTCGGAAGTATCCCTGGCCCGGTGCCGCGGTTCCCTTTTTCTTGACTTCTTGACCGATGGGACATTCGGATTGGTTGTGAAAGACGAGTTCGTCCACGTCCTCAATGCCCGTGGTGTGAAACTCTGACACTTTGGTCATCGACACCCCCTCTTGCCACGAACGATTCCGGCACCATTCGGAGCGTATCGGACTGACAAAGTGGCCACGTGGTTCGACGTCCCGGGAGGCAGAACACCGCGAGCTGAACTTTAATCACAACCTTATGCACAGAAAACCCGCGTAGGAGTCAGAAGAATCCAATGTTCTCTCGTTTCCTGTGAAAAATTCACATACCATTACCCGATGAATTCTCGGGACCGCCGTTCGACGATTACCGAAAGACTGAAGGTCAATCGTGAGGCGTCGATCGCCGAACTGGCGTCTGCCTTCGGCACGTCGGAGATGACTATTCGTCGCGACCTTGAGTTGCTCGAAGCCGAAGGACTCGCTCGACGCGTCCGTGGCGGGGCGATCTCGACCCAGGGTCGCTCCTATGAGCCGCCGATACTGCATCGAGGGGCGTTCCGCTCGGACGCAAAAAAACGAATCGGGGCCGCCGCCGCCGGACTTCTACATCCGGATGAGACCGTGATACTCGACGTGGGAACGACCACCCTCGAGATGGCCAAGGCGATCGCCCCGAACCTTGCCTTGAGCGTCATCACCAGCTCACTGCTCATCGCCTCTGAGATGGTTCGCAAGCCCAAGGTTCGCACCATCGTCACTGGGGGAGTCCTGCGAAGTGGCGAGATGAGCCTGGTCGGCTCGAGGGCCGAGGCCTCCTACCGCGATTTGAACTGCGACACGTTGTTCCTCGGGGTCGCCGGTGTCGATATCGACAAGGGCCTGAGTGAATACAACATTGATGACGCGATGGTCAAGCAGTCGGCGTTCTCGGCCGCGCGACGCGTCGTGGTGCTCGCCGACGCGTCCAAGATCGGTCACGTGGCCTTCGTCAGCGTGGCGGCGCTCAACGTGGTCGATCTCTTGGTGACCGACGCATCGCCGGACGGGGCCATCATTCGCGCCATCAAGGACCACGGCGTGGAGATCTTGCACGTCGAGCCGTATACCGACGAGAGTTCTTCATGAACCGATGCCGAGATGGACTGAAGTCCACGAGGACCACAGTTCACCTACTTGAACCGCCGACACCCCAAATGATTGGTGGTCGTTGAAATCCGCAACGAACATTTGAACCGACAGGTCTGACTTCTCGATTTTGTTCACATTGTTAACCGGGTGTTCACACGCGCGCCGAGTTCTTGGACCAGTGATCGTTCAATACCGGTAGGTTGGGTACGGAAGTCAAACAGGCTGCCAGCTCTTCAGAGGCGCCGATCCTGGGTTCGACGGTCGTTCGAATCGCCGACCTAATTGGTCGCCTCCGGCTGCTGATTGCCTCACGCGGCTCGTACTTTGGCGAAGGCGCGAAGTGCGTTGTCGCGGGTGAGTTGACGACCGCGTCACCGATGCGTAGATGAGAGGAGACCAGTGACACGATTCCGGATTTTGACAAGTATTTCGGATGACCGACAGGACGTCGACATTCACTCGAGCAAAGGAGCCGCGCGTGCTTGAGGACAAGCCGATGAGCGATCACCAGACCCGTACCTACGCGATGGTGTCGACCTACCCACCAACGCAATGTGGCATTGCGACGTTCGCCGCGGCGCTCTCCGGCGGGCTCTATGAGTACGGCGACGACGTCGGTATCGTGCGCGTCGGTGCCGACGGTGAAGCGCCAGCCAAGATCGTGATCGCCGAGTTGAACGACCGCGACCAACTTGAGATGATCGACGCCATGGATGCCCTCAATCGAGCCGACGTCGTCATCGTCCAGCACGAGTACGGGATTTACGACGGACCTGACGGGGAATCGATTGTCGAGGTCCTCGAAGGAATCGAACGGCCGACGATAGTCGTGGCCCACACGGTGCTGGAGCACCCGACGCCGCACCAACGGTCCGTGCTCGAAGCCGTCGTTCGCGCGGCCGACGCCGTCGTGGTGATGACCGAAGCCGGGCGCGTGCGACTCTGTTCCAGCTTCGACGTGGACGCGCGCAAGATCTCAGTGATCCCCCACGGGGCCGCCGTGTCGAGCGCGGTTCGTCTCGAGGACTCCAAGGAGCGACCGAGGCTGCTCACGTGGGGACTGCTCGGGCCGGGCAAGGGCATCGAATGGGCCATCGACGCGCTCGCCATGCTCGATGACCTGCGACCGAAGCCGGTCTACGTGGTCGCGGGCAATACTCACCCCAAGGTTCAGGAGTACGAAGGCGACGTCTACCGTGAGATGTTGATGCAGCGCGCTAAAGAGCGCCGCGTCGATGTCGTCTTCGACCCCGAATATCGAACACTGGCGTCCCTGGCGCGACTGATCAGTGAGTCGACAATGGTCATCTTGCCGTATGACTCACCCGATCAAGTGACCTCGGGCGTGCTGGTCGACGCGATCGCCGCCGGTCGTCCGGTCATCGCGACGGCATTCCCACACGCGGTTGAACTGCTCTCGAGCGGTGCCGGCATCGTGGTGCCGCGACGCGACCCCGAGGCACTCGCCGATGCCATTCGGACCGTGTTGACGACACCGGGCATGGTCAACGCGATGGCCAGTGAGGCCCGACGTCTCGCGCCGGAGTTGGCGTGGCCTTACATCGCCTCTCGCTACGCCGCTCTCGGTGAAGAGTTGCTGGACAATCGAGCCCCACTGTCGGCGAACCGATGACCGAGAGCCCGCGCTTTGACCACCTGGTCCGGCTGACTGATCGATTCGGCACCTTCGAGCACGCCGAGCACGCCGTACCTCGTCGCGAGCACGGATACTGCGTCGATGACGTCGCGCGCGTGCTCGTCGTGAGCGCGCGCGAACCGCAGCCGAACGCTTCGGTCCGTTCCCTGGCCCAGGGTTCGCTCGCATTCGTCGGCGACGCGATGGGACCGCACGGTGAGTGTCGAAACCGTCGGTCGGCCGACGGCACGTGGACCAGCGAAGGTTCAACGGAGGACTGTTGGGGACGAAGCCTATGGGGGCTCGGCACGGCGGCGGCCAGCACACAGTTCTCGATCGCCAGTCCCGCGCTCTCGCTCTTCGAACGCGGCGCGGCCCAGCGCTCTCAGTACCCGCGCGCCATGGCCTTCGCCGCCCTCGGCGCCGCGGCCGTTCTTGGAGTTCATCCGACGAACGACGCCGCCCGTTCGTTGCTCGTCGACGTCGCTGACCATTTTCTACCCGCGAGCACCGACCCGGCGTGGCCGTGGCCCGAGGTTCGCCTGTACTACGCCAACGCGCTACTGCCCGACGCGATGATTGCTACGGGCGTGGCCCTCGAACGACCAAATTTGGTGACGAGGGGGCTCGAATTGCTCGGATGGCTCCTGGCGCGCGAGACGCGCGACGGACATCTTTCGGTGACGCCGGCACAGGGTTCGGGCCCGGGCGACGTCGGCCCCAGCTTCGATCAGCAACCCATCGAGCTTTCGACGATGGCCGACGCCTGTGCTCGAGCGCTCAGTGTCGACGATTCGCCGAAGTGGCATGAGGCCATTTCGATGGCCAACGCGTGGTTCAACGGGGACAATGACGCCAAAGTCATGATGTGGGATCCCGAGACGGGCGGGGGCTTCGACGGTCTTCACGCCGACGTCGCCAATCAGAATCAGGGGGCGGAGTCAACTTTGGCGCTGGTATCAACCCGTCAGCAGGCCTTCGCGCACCAAACTATCTCTACATGAAAGAAAACTCCCTCGCGTCACGCTCCGATGTCCATATCGTCCCCGATTCGTCACGAGTCGTGGCGCTGCTCTTCGTGGCCGGTCAAGAACTTGGTGGCGCCGAGTCGCGCGCGTCGAGTGTGGTCAAGCGAATCGTGGCGTTGCCGGAAGCCGACGTGCGGCGTCGCTTGAAAGAAGTCATCCAGCGATTCGCGAGACGACACCGCGACATCGTGACGGTCTTCAGTCAACACGCCGAGCGCGTGAGCAACCGTCTCGATCCGAAAGAAGACCTCAGTGAAGAGCGCTGGCTCCTCCTCGGTGCATCGTTCACACACGAGTATTCACTCGAAGCCGCCGCGGTGTGCAACCCCAGCATCGTCGTGCATCCGGATCAGTCGGACGTACCCGAGGGCGCGGTGCGATTCGTGATGAGCTATCGCGGCGTCGGTGAGGGACACCGTTCGAGCATCGGGTTTCGCACCGGTCTCGTGAGCGCTGACGGGGAGATCACCATCGACCCGCGCGAGCCGTATCCGATGATCGGCACGGCGCGTGACGGCCTGTTCCATCGCGACGTCTTTCACGCGCGCCTGAAGGCGATGGGCCAAGACGGTGAGAGCGCCGCCTACGTCCTCGACGAGCTGCCCATCGTGTTCTCAATCGAGGAACTCGAAGCGCGCCTGGAGATTCTGATCTCGGAGTTCGACACGCGCCAAGACGCCCACACCATCGCCCGTCACCATCGATCGATCGCGGCGTGCAGCTACGGCGTGCACTTCGACGAGGAGGTCGATATCTCGGAGCGGGTCCTCTGGCCGGTCATGTCGGCCGAGGCGCACGGCATGGAAGACGCCCGGTTCGTCCTCTTCACCGAGACCGATGGCACCACCACGTACCTCGCCACCTACACCGCCTTCGACGGCGTGAATATCTCTCAGCAACTCCTGCGAACCGACGACTTCATCTCCTTCGACGCCTCACCCGTCGTCGGCGCCGCGGCGCCGCGGAAGGGACTCGCGCTCTTCCCGCGTCGCATCAACGGGAAGTACGCCGCGCTCACCCGCTACGACAGTGAGACCAACGCGGTCTGCTTCTCGGACACGCTCGGACACTGGGGTCGAGCCGTGACCTTTCAGATGCCGGAATGGGACTGGGAGGTCATCCAGCTCGGCAACTGCGGATCGCCGATCGAAACCGAAGCCGGTTGGCTCGTCCTGACGCACGCCGTCGGGCCGATGCGCACCTACAGCATCGGCGCGGTCCTGCTCGACCTCGACGATCCCACCAGGATGATCGCCGCGTTGAAAGAGCCGCTTCTTATCGCGTCGGCCGAAGAGCAAGACGGCTACGTTCCGAACGTTGTCTACACCTGCGGGGCGTTGGCGCACGGTGACATCCTCGTCATCCCCTACGGCGTGGCCGATCATCGGATCAACTTCGCCACCGCGAGCATTTCTGCACTGCTCGAGGCCATGACGACGACCGAGCATCCGACCATCGTGGCCAAGGTGCGACACCGGCGTATCGAGGACTTAGCACTCGAACACTGAGGGATCGAGCCCCTCGCACTTGGGCTTCGGTCCGGCGTTCACGTTGCCGTACCGATGATGGGTGACCGAGACGCTCTGTTCCAGTAGCCAACGCGCCGCCTCGACGTCGCCACGTTGGGCGAGTGCGCGGGGATCGACGCTTATCCCGCGCCGCAATAACTCCACGGTCGGAGCGGTTTCACTCGAGAGCCATCGCACCCGATCGATTCCCTCGGCGCGCGCGACGAGCGCGGACGTCGTTTCGATCAACGCTTCGGGAACCGTGGCGACCGGTACGGGCGCGCTGAAGGTGACGACGGCGCCCATCGCGCGCGCGATGGCGTCGATGAACGCTCGCTGCGTTTCATCGAACGTGGCGTCGACGCGAACGGCGATCGGCTTGGCGTGACGACGATATCGCTGGAAGTTCTTCTCGACGCCGAGCCCGGTTCGGTCGATCGCCTGCGAGCCGGTGGAACGCCACCACTGATCGACCATCTCGAGTGACGTCGTGGCGTTCGTCAGTGGTATCCAACGTCGAAGTGAGTTGACGTAGTGGTGGCCGCCGGCTTTCGCGGTCGGCCCGACACTGCTGCGGCGCCATCCGCCGAAGGGCTGACGGTTCACGATCGCGCCCGTCGTCCCGCGGTTGACGTAGAGATTGCCGGCTCGGATCTGGTCCATCCATCGTTCGCACTCGGCCTCGTCGAGTGATTGGAGACCGGCGGTGAGGCCGAAGTCCGTCCGGTTCTGCCATTTGATCGCGGTGGCGAAATCCGGGGCGACCATGACGCCGAGCACCGGGCCGAACCATTCGTGTTGATGACTCCACGAACCGGAACGCACGCCGAGTTTCACGCCCGGGCTCCACTGCAGTCCCGCGGCGTCGAGCTGGCGTGGTTCGAGCAGCCAACTCTCACCAGGGTCGAGGTGATGGAGCGCGCGCTCGAGCGCCGGCTCGGCGTTGCGGATAATCGGTCCGACCGAGGTTGAGAGCTCCCAACTGGGTCCGACACGAAGGCTTCGAACGGCGTCGGACAGTTGGCGCAAGAAGGCGGGATCTTCGTAGACGTCGCGCACCACGATGGCGAGGCTCGCCGCACTGCACTTCTGGCCGGCGTGACCGAAGGCCGATTGCACCAGGTCCTTCACCGCGACGTCGATATCGGCGCAGGCGCTGATGAGTATGGCGTTCTTGCCACTCGTCTCAGCGAGGAGATTGATATCGGGTCGCCACGTGGTGAACATGAGGGCGGTGTCGAACGAACCGGTCAAAATCACCGCGTCCACGAGTTCGTGAGTGACGAGACGGCGACCGGTGTCGTCGTCGCGCGTCGCCACGAACTGGAGTACGTCGCGCGGCACCCCGCCCGCCCAGAGTTGTCGCGCCAGTTGCCACGCGGTCGCCACGGTCTCCGGGGCCGGCTTCAAGATGACGGCGTTGCCCGCCGCTAAGGCGGCACAGACGCCTCCCGCCGGTATCGCGTAAGGAAAGTTCCACGGCGCGACGACGAGCACCGTCCCCACCGGCGACGAGTCGTTGAAATCCGAGGCCGACGTCGCGTAGAACCTGGCGAAGTCGATTCCTTCGCTCACTTCGGGATCGGCTTCGGCCTCGGTCTTACCGGCGTCGCGCGCCATCACGGCGATGGTCTCGATTCTTTCGTCTTCCATCACCGCGGCGCCCGCGAAGAGTATCTGTCGGCGCTCTTCAATCGAGCGGCTCGCCCATTCTCCTTGGGCTCGAGCCGCGCAGCGCAGCGCGTCGTCGATGCGTTCGGCGTCGGCGACGGAGTATCGATACCACGCCTCGCCATTGGTGCTCGGATCACGTCCGACCTCACACGCCTCGGTGACGATCTCCTCTGCGCCGATGACCAACGGGATCTGTCGATCCGGAATGGCCCGGATATTCGCGAAGGCCTCTTCGATATCGTCAAAGGCCGTCGTCGACGTCGGATCAAAGTCCGCGACGTTGGCAAATCCCGTCGAATCTGTGCGACTCGACGGCGCGTGGCGAAGCGATGCACTCGAGATCTCGTGGCGCTCTCGCACCGAGGCCGCGAATCGTTCGCGCTGTTCTTCGAATCGCTCCTCGTCCGTGCCGATATCAAAGGCTGCTTTCAAGTAATTCTCGTCTGACGTGTTCTCGTCAAGACGCCGTACGAGGTACGCGACCGCCGAGGCGAAATCATCGCGCCGAGTGACGGGCGCGTACAGGAGCACGCGCTGGCCGGTCTTGGCGATGGCGAGCGACTCGGAGTTCGCCATCCCTTCGAGCATTTCGATGTCAACCTGTTGTTCGACACCTCGTGATCGGGCCACCTCGAGGGCCCAGGACAGATGAAAGAGATTGTGGCTCGCGATGCCGATCCGAACGGCGTCGGCGTGCTCGCGCCTCAGCGCCGCGTCGATCAGTCGGGCGTAACTCGCGTCGACGTCGGCCTTGGATCGGTAGGGCGCGGCCTTCCATCCGTGGAGCTCGGCCTCGGTCGTCTCCATCGCCAGGTTGGCGCCCTTGACCAATCGGACTTTGATCGCGCCACCGAAGCGTTCGTAACGCGACGTGGACCACTCGACCAGGTCGGCGAAGGCGGCGTGCGATTCGGGCAGGTAGGCCTGGAGCACGATGCCGGCTCCAATGCTCGAGAATTCCGGTTCGGCGAGGACCCGCTTGAAGGCCGCCACCGTGAGTTCGAGGTCGCGGTACTCCTCCATGTCGAGATTGATGAAGGTCGCGTGTGATTCGGCCTCGCGATAAAGGCGACGCATCTTGGCAGTGACGCGTTCGAGGCAACCGACGCGGTCGATCGTGATGATTTGGCTCACGACGGATGACAGCTTCACGGACACGTAGTTGATCTCGGGTCGTCGAATCATTTCGAGCACTCGCTCGAATCGTTCGTCGGCCTCACCCTCGCCGAGGACGGCTTCGCCCAGCACGTTGATGTTCAACGCAATGTCATCGCGCCGCCGTCGCTCGAGGTGCTTCTTCAGGGGCGCGTCTTCGTAGGGAAGTATCAGGTCCTTTGAAAGGCGACGAATCTGATGGGCCACGACGTTGATAACCGGCGACGGTGCCAATCGGGAACCGGCGGCGAGGAATTTAAGACCGGCGGCGTTGAAGGCGCCGAAACCTTCGACCGACGCCTGGGCCGCCGCGCGGCGAAAGATGTTGATCGAACTCTTGACCGAGTGGATTCGCATGACTTCGTCGGTCAACGAGATGGTGACCTCCAGAGCACGAGGGTCGCGAAACAGTCGCGAGAATCGCCGACGGTTGGCTTTCTCGGAATGGCCACGCAGTCGCTCGGCCTCACGAATCAGGTTGCGCGCATTTTCTACCGCAGGGTCGGTGAGTGAATCAATCGAAGGGTCGGTGGGGATCAGCGCCACGGATATCGCGCCGTCTCGAGGGGAGCCCAGCGCCACGCCACCGTCCCAGCTCCACTCATCACAACAGTTCCTATGCCTCCACCGTAGACGCCCACTCCCACTTCACGCCTGGGACCGGTCGATGGATCACCGCGGTCCATGAGGAGAGACTCAGCGACTGCGCATCCGCGCCACGACCTCGTCGACGACTTCGGAGGTGGAGGCCGAGCCTCCGAGGTCAAAGGTGCGAATGCCGTCCATCGCCGCGGCGAGTGTGGCACTGCGCAGTTCTCGCGAGGCCTCGGCGGCGCGCTCGTCACCCTGGATCCCGGCGTGTTCGAGCACGGCGGCGCACGCGAGCAGCATGGCCATGGGATTGGCCACGTTCTTGCCCTCGAGCGAGGGCGCGGTGCCGTGCGGCGCCTCAGCCATCGCGGTGGTTGGATTCAACTGGTCGTCCAACGCCAAGAGCACCGACTCGGCGCCCGCGATTGAGCCGAACATCGCGAGCACGAGGTCGCTCAGGCAGTCGCCGTCTCGATTCAAGGTAGGAATGATCACGCTGCAGTCCCACTGTTCGGTCATCAGGCCGGCGTAGGCCGCGTCGATGAGCATCGGATGGTAGGCGACGTTGGGGTGTCGACTCGCGGCGCGGTCCATCTCCTCCTTGAGCATTCCTTCGTAGATCGCCGAAACGGTCCATTTCGGTCCGCCGTACACCAGACCGTCCACGGACGCCGCAGTCGCGAACGCGAACTCGGCGACCGATTGACACACACTTCGGTCGATGCGTTCGGTTCGCCAGGCCGATTCGCCACGCGAACCCGGTTCGCCGTCTCGACCTTCGGCCGCGCCGTAGGCGTCGCCAACGGCCATGCGAACGACGACGACGGGATGCGAGAGTGATACCACCGGGGCGACGCCGGGAATTCGGCGACCGGTTCGCACGATCACCTTGCCGTCGATGCCCTCGCGCAGAATGCGATTCGGTGATCCCACGCTCCCGATCTCGGTGGGCGTGATGGTCGCGGCCTTCAGTCCCAGACCCGTCTCAATTATCGCCGCGGCGGCGTCACGAACGACCTGGTTGTTGGTCGCTCGACGCTTCTCCAACGACAGGTCGAAGCGCACGAGGTCGACTTCGAATCCCAACACACTTGGTTCGAGAACGCGTAGGGACTCGGCGAGAAGTTCTTGGCCGGTCTGGTCGCCTTCACAGACGACGATCGTGTTTGTTTTCATCACCTCACGTTACTGACGCGGCAGTTCGCGATACTCCGCCCGCGATAGACGACGATCAGTGAAATTGCCGCAACTTCTCCGGTGAAGTGAGAACGCGGGCAGTGCCCCGAGTGGCCGCTACGACGATTTCGGCGGGATCCAGATCGCGGCCGATTCGTCGCCGTAGGCGGTGCAGTCGCCCTCCAGATATTTGATGCCGACCCATCCTCCGACGAGAGCGTCGACGGCGTCCTCGAAACGCTTGAGCGAGGTCGAGGGAAAGTCCTCGAGTTCGGTCTTGGACGGCAACGGCAGATCGATCTTGTTGATCGTGTGCGACAGTTGGTCCAGGATCTTGCGCCAGTTCTTCACGATTCGACGTCGACGATCGGCGGGACTCTTTTCGGGCCAATACTCACTGGCGCGGCCGATCTTGTACTTGAAGCGAAAATCCTTGCCCAACAGGTGTAAGAGAGCGGGGTGCGGATAGACCTCGGCCAACACGTAGGTGCTGCCCACGGGCGTCTCAACGGTCGCCACGGTGTAGCCCAGTTCCTTGAAGCGCTCAGTCAGCTGACTTCCCACTTCTCCGGGTCGCACTTCGCTGGGCGAATGGGTGCTGCAGCCCTTGGAGCCGAACTTCTGGGACACCGCGCTGTCGGCCTCGCGACGTTTGCGAATTACCGTCAGCGCCACGGGCATGTCGATCGTGACGAGGTCGACGGCTTCGCCGTCGAGCAGGGTACGCGCGGCATCCAATAACGCGTCGACGTCCGGGCGACCGGCACTGGGCACCTTTGTCCAGTCGACGGACGTGCCCTTCGCGAGTTCTATGAACTGGCCGTAGCTCGGCGCGAGTCCGACGCACTTCCAACGGTCCTTCGACTGTTGGAGGAGTGCCACACCACTTGGTTCGGTTGTCGTCCATGCCGGATCGAGGGCCAGGATGCTCGTCATCCTGGGCAGGTTATACCTTCTCGAGACGAAGTGGTGACGACAGCTCGTCGGATCCACGCGACGCTCGTTCTCGGCGCGATGGTGGCGTGGCGCAACGGTATCCTCAGCATCAATGGCGCCTTCAAGGAAAAGTTCGTTGCGCAGGGTACGCAACATCCCTCGACGGGTCGTTGACGAATGGATCCGAGTTCGTCAACGACACCTGTGGATGGTCATCGGCAATGGTTTCGCACGGCCGTTCATCGATCGCTGGCTACGTCGCGAGTACCGCACCGAGGAAATCAATCGGCTGCGCTCGATCGTGGGACTCACGCCACTGCTGAAGTATCGACCCGACGCGGTGCCGAGCGAACTTTGGTCGCCTCGTCGTCTCAACACCCTGATTCGCGAACTGCACCTCAGTTCGTACCTCGAAATCGGTGTGCTCGACGGAGAGACGTTCGCCAACGTGAACGCGCGGCGGCGCTACGGCGTTGATCCCCATCCGCTGTTCGACGCAGTGTTCTTGCCCCGTGGTGCCTCGTTCGCCGTGATGACGAGTGACGCGTTCTTCGCGACGATCCGGAAATCGAAACACTTCGACGTCGCCTTCATCGATGGACTGCACACCGTCGATCAGACGTACCGAGACTTGATTAACACCTTCTCGCATTTGCGTTCCGGGGTGATCTTGATCGACGACACCGTACCGAGTGACGAGTTCTCAGCGATTCCCGACCAAGAGGCATCGTACCTGGCTCGCGACGCGGCGGGGCTCGAAGGACGGCCGTGGCACGGTGACGTGTGGCGAGTGGTGATGCTGCTCGATCGACATCATCCGGAGTTGGAGTGGCGGACCATCATCGACGAGGGCAATCCTCAAACGCTCGTGTGGCGTCGACGTCGCGGCGCGAACGTCGCGGCGGCTTCAAACGAAGAGATCGCGCTGGTGATGCAGACGACGTACGTCGAAGAATTCGCTGACGGAGTCCCGCACTACTTTCAACCGACATCGGAGTCTGCGGCGTTGGCCGAATGCATCTCTTCTCTTCGCGATTAGGAGACTGTGTCGGTGTATCGAACGTCTCTCAGTGCGTCGCTGACGGCGTTTGTGACTTTAGACCTGGGAATTCAGGCGAAATAGAGCGGTCATCGCTCTTAAGTTGAACATTGAAGGTCATTCAAACGGCATTCGAGAGTGAGAGTTACCGAAGGTCTCAAGACCGTTTGAACCTAACGAATACGAAAGAAGGACTTCTGATGAACAATGTCATCGCTATTTTCGGCAATCCCGCTGAGCGTACGACGCCAGGTGTGGTCGCGTGGCTTCGCGAATCCAAGGTCGCCTCCATCGCGTGGTTGGCCGTTCGCGTGTGGGTCGGGATCATGTGGATCCAGGCCGGCGTGTCCAAGGTGTGGGGCGCCGAGAATCCAGCGTTTCTCCACAACAACGGAGCCGGCGTCGCCGGATTCGCCAGTCACGGCGTCGCGGCGTACAGCTGGTGGGGCAGTTTCATGCACAGCTTCGTCGTTCCCAACGCCAGTTGGATCGCGGTCATCGTCGCCTTCAGTGAACTGGCCATCGGTATCGGACTCGCTTTCGGTTTCCTCACCCGAGTCGCCGCGATCGCCAGCCTGGCGCTGCTCTTCACGTACGTGATGTCGGGAACGGCCAGCGTTTGCGCCTTCTACGCAGCATGCGCGATCATCGTGCTCGCCACGTGGCGCACGTCGTCGTGGATCGGCGTCGATGGTCTCATCGCCGGCTACAAGCAGCGTCGTCACCACGCCGGACCCGTCGCACCCGTCGAGGCGCGCGTTGCAACGCCGGCCCCGGAACTCGTTTCGGTTGGCTAATTAAAACTGAATCGCAAGGTTCACGACGCTCCCACAAGGGGCGTCGTGAACCTTTTGCATTTAGTGCGAGGCGTCAAAGACGGTGTTGAGCGCGTCGTCGAGGTCGGCCCAAAGGTCCGCGGGGTGTTCGAGTCCCACACTGAGTCGAAGCAGCCCTCCCGGCACGTGATCCTCGCCCTTCCATCGGGCCCGTCGATCGATCGTCGATTCGACGCCACCGAGACTCGTGCCGCCGACGACGAGTCCTAAGGACTCGATGACTCGGTCCGCACTCTCGGCGTTGCGTACTTCAAAGGACAGCATCGCGCCGAAGCCGCCCATCTGGGCGCTGGCGCGTTCGAACCCGGGATCCGAGGCGAGTCCGGGATAGCGAACTCGAAGGACGTGTCGATGGTCGTCGAGTCGTTCGGCGAGTTCGGCCGCGGTGCGCTGTTGTCGAGCGAAGCGAACGGGCAACGTACGAAGCCCGCGAAGCGCCAGGTACGCCTCCATGACGCCGGGGATCGCGCCTTGGGTCGTGCGCCATTCGACGAGTTCGTCGCGTCGGCTCTCGTCAGCGACGATGACCGCGCCCATCAAGAGGTCGGAATGTCCGCCGATGTACTTGGTCGCCGAGTGCACGACCGCCGTCGCGCCCAGTGCGAGCGGCTGTTGCAGCATCGGCGTCGCGAAGGTGTTGTCGACCACGGCGCTGACGCCCGCGTCGCGAGCGGCTCGCAGAATCGTCGGCAGGTCGGCGATGCCGAGCAACGGATTGGTCGGGGACTCGAGCCACAGCATGTCCGCGCCATCAATCGCGTCCAGAACCTCTTGAGTATCGACCACGTCGACGGCGCGCGTACTGAGTCGACCTTCCTTCTCCAAACGTTCGAGGAGACCTCGCGTGCCGTTGTAGCCGTTGCTCGGAAATACGACGGTCGTGCCGAGGGGCACCGACGCGAGCAGCGCGGAGACCGCGGCCAGTCCTGATGCAAAGGACACGCAGTAGCCGCCTTCGAGCTCGCCGAGCGTCTCTTCGAAGGCGCTCCACGTCGGGTTACCCCACCGGCCGTAACCGAGGTCGCCGCCGTCGCGGTACGTGGAAGCGAATGTCGGGGGAACGTTGAAGGGACCGCCGGGTGAGGGTGCTCGCCCGGCAACGATCGCGAGCGTCTCGGCATGCCACTTCTTTGACTCGGCCATCAATCAAGTATTGCGGAAGACCTCGCCGCCTCCGACGAGACGAAGCGACGATGTGCGCGCACACGACAAAGCCCGCGCCCCCGAAGTGAAATTCGAGGGCGCGGGCCCAGCGGTTTAGGACTCGTCTTCCGCCAATAAGCGGTAGATCGACCTTCGAGCGTCGGCCAGGATGGTCGTCGCCTTCTGGGTCTGCGCGTCGGAACCGGCCATCGCCACTTGGCGAACCGAGTGGACGACCTGTCGGAGGGTCCCGAACAGGTCCGACGTGACGTCACTGACGCCCGCGGCTGCGGTCTCCCACGGCTTGCCGAGCGTCGCACGATCCTTTTCCACCAGGGCCTTGCCCGCGGCGGTCAGGTTGTACGTCTTGCCGGACCCTGTCGAGGCGATCTCGACGAGACCCTCGTCCTCAAGCTGTTGAAGAATCGGGTAAACCGATCCCGGGCTGGGACGCCACGCTCCGTCGGAGCGCTCACTCAACTCTTGGATGATCTGGTAGCCGTTGCGCGGTTCTTCATCGAGCAAGACCAAGACGGCCGCTCGAACGTCGCCGCGGCGAAGTCGTTGACGGCCTCGAGGGGGAAATCCGCCTCGGAACATGTCGTCGCCTCGACCAAACGGTCCTCCGCGGTGTCCTCCTGGGCCCCGGCCGCGTCCGCGTCCGTCTCCCCGGGGACCACGGTCGCGCTCGGAGCGCTCGCCGTGGTTGTGTTCGTGAAATTCGTGATTCATTGTTTCTCCTTTGTTGTAAAACTGACTATAACGATATATCGTTATAGTCAGTCTGTCAAGGGCTACTTTGGAATCTTGGAAAGAGAGCTCAATCAGGGGGTTCGCGTGGGTGGACCCGTTCGATCCCTCGCATGGACCGAATTCGCCCTACGCGAACTACTGAAAATCCCAAAGCGGTGAACCAATCGGGCAACTCTTCAAACGGCGAGATAGTCAACGAGCAGCGAACTGAGTTGCGCGCTGGCGTAGACCGGGATCCAGTGATTCGCTCCCTCAACGCGTTCGTAGCGCCAGGGTCCCGAGACGAAGCGCTCCGATTCGGTCATCTGCTTCTCGCTCAGGGCCATGTCGCCACTGCTCCATACGCCCATCGTGGGACAGGTGACCGGCGGCAGATCGATTGTTCGGCCGTCGCCGGCAAACGTATCGGGCGAGATGTTCGCTCGATACCAGTTGAATCCGGCACTCAGTCTCCCCGGCCTCGTGAGGTCGGCGATCTGTCGTTCCATGTAGGCGTCGCTGTCCCGCGGCGCGCCGCCGTGGGCCCAGTCGCGGAACATCTCCCAATCATTCGCGGCCAATCCGATCTCGGCGACTCCCGGAAACTGGAACCACAGCATGTACCACGAGAGCTGTTTCTGGATGAATCCAGCACCGGAGAAGGCGCGGGGATGGCCCACCGAGACCGCCACCAAGCGCTCGACGCGTTCGGGCAAGAACGTGGCGAAGAGCCACGCCACGGCAGCTCCCCAGTCGTGTCCCACGACCGCCGCGCGTTCGATCTGGAATTCGTCCAAAAGTGCGCCGACGTCGCCGATGAGATTGCTCAGTGAATACGCTTCGACCGCTTCAGGACAGTCGCTCTCACCAAAGCCTCGAAGATCAGGTGCAATCACGCGATGACCACTGTTCGCCAGCGCTTCCATCTGGTCGCGCCATAGATGCCACGAATCGGGCCACCCGTGCAGCAAGATGACCGGTTTCCCCGCGCCGACCTCGGCCACGTTGAAGGTCAGATCACCTACCTTGACCCGGTGCTCGATGATTTCGTGGTTAGCCATTGCCGGACGTTAGCAATGAACGATCCTTAGGGCGCGAGGATCTTCTGGAAGCGTCGCGAGGCGATGTAGAGACCGAGGGCGGCGATCGCGAGTAGGTAGCCGATACGCATGAACATGATCAAACCGAACTGGTCCAACGAAAATCCGCGCAACAGGGCGGCCGATTGGTACAAGGGTGAGAACGAGACGATGGCGCCGAGCCAATGCGGGTACGAGCTGATCGGGAAAAATGTCCCCGAGAACAAGAAGAGCGGCAACTGGACCAACGTCACGAGATCGAAGTCTTGCCACGTCCGCATGAACGTACACGCCGCGAGGCCGACGCAACTGAAGGTCAGGCTCGTGAGGATGGCGCCGGGCCAACACAGGATCACCCACGCACTGCCCGCGTCGCCCAGCGCCGCCATGCAGACAATGAAGGACGCCGAGTACACGGTGGCCCTCGAGAGGGCCCAGAGGACCTCGCCGAGCGCGATGTCCGTGACCTCGAGGGGCGTGGCGAGCAGCGCGTCGTACGAATGCGAGATCTTCAAGCGGAAGAACGTATTGAAGATCGAATCGATCATGGCGCCGTTCATCGCTGAGGTCGCGAGCATCCCCGGTGCGACGAATAAGGCGTAGCTGATTATTCGGCCGTGCACCGGCAGTGGTCCGACGAGTTTGTTGAGTCCGATGCCGATCGAGAGCAGGTAAAACAATGGCTCGAAGAAACCCGAGACGAGCATCACCCACTGCGCGCGATAGATCATCGCGTTGCGTTCGAGCACACGCAGCGATCGGCGAGAGCCGATCATTGGGAACGATCGCGTCAACATCAGTCGGTCAGTCGACGTCGCATCGTACGCCGCCCCCACGCGACTCCGATAACGGTCATCGCTACGAGAACCGCGATGTGTCCGAGCTCGGGGACGATCGAACCTTGTCCGAAGGCCGCCGAGCGCGCCAGCGCGACGCCGTGGTACAGCGGGAAGAACTGCACGACGGGGCGCAGGTAGCCGGGGTACGCCGACAGTGGGTAGAACGTCGCCGAGAAGAGAAACATCGGCACGAACGCGAAGCGGTAGAGCGTGGTGAAGGAAGCGTCAGATTGCGACCGCGCGGCGTAGGCGACCAGAGGTGCGGAGAAGGCCAACGTCACCAGCGTCCCGATGAACGGCAGTGTCAGGCACCACCAGGATTGAATGGCACCGAAACAGGCGATGATGATGGTGTAGAGCACCGAAGTGAGGAACGCCCTCGTCGCGACCCAGGCGAGTTTGCCGAAGAGAATGTCGTCCGGATCCAGTGGCGTGGTGGCCGCCGCGTGATAGGTGCGAATCCACTTGACACAGGCGAGGACTGGCCACAGGGACTCACCCTCACCCAACTGCATCGTCGTCGTCGCGAGCAGGCTCGGGGCGATGAAGTGCAGATAGGTCTGACCGTCGGGGAGAAGACCAGTGTGATGAGAAACCAAATGACCCACGCCGACGCCGAGTGCCGCGAGATAAAGGATCGGGAAGAGGACGGAACTCGCGACGGACCCTCGCCACGTCTGGGCGTAGTACTCCGCGTGGTAGCCCCAACTTCGAAGCCACCTCGAGCGGCCAACGTCGGTGTTGGTGGATTCGATCATGACTACTCCGTCAGCGATCGACCGGTGAGGTGCAAGAAGACGTCCTCGAGTGAACTGCGTCGAACGAGCGCGCTCGATGGTGTGATGTGCGCGGCGTGAACATCACGAAGTGTTTCGTCACCGTTGTTGACGTAGAGCAATACTCGGTCCGGTAGGACTTCGATACGCTCGGCGAACGGTGAGAGCCGGTCGAAGTACTCCTCATGATCGTTGGTCACGAAGCGGAGTTCCACGACTTCGCGCGTGGAGTACTGCTCAATAAGTGTCCGCGGTGCGCCTTCGGCCACGATCGATCCCTGGTCCATCACGACGAGTCGATCGCAGAGTTGCTCGGCTTCATCCATGTAGTGCGTCGTGATGATGAGAGTGACGCCTTCTCGCTTGAGGCGATAGAGACGATCCCAGAGCAGATGGCGGGCCTGCGGGTCGAGGCCCGTCGTCGGTTCGTCGAGAATGAGGATCTCGGGTCGATTCATCAGACCCCGCGCAATGGTCAGGCGTCGCTTCATTCCTCCGGACAGGTTGTCGACCTTGTCATTGGCTCGCTCGGTGAGTTGAGTGAACTCGAGGAGTTCAGTGGCGCGTTCACGAACAACTCGACGAGACAAGTCGAAGTAGCGACCGAACATCTCCAAGTTATGTCGAACCGAAAGTTCCAATTCGAGCGAGTCCTCTTGGGGAACGACGCCGAGTCGACTTCGGATCTGCGGTCCGTCGGTTCGTGGGTCCAGGCCGAAGATGGAGATCGTCCCGCCGGAAGGTTGGGATATCGCTGAGATCATCCGCATTGTGCTGGTCTTGCCCGCACCGTTGGGACCAAGAAATCCGAAGCTCTCGCCGCGGTCGATGACGACGTCGATACCTTTCACGGCCTCGAAGTCGCCGAAGCGCTTCACCAACTGATGGGCCTCGAGGACGTGGGTTTCGGTCACGGCGCCGCTCCGTCGAGACGCTCATCGACCTCGACTGCTCCTGAAGTACTTCCCAACGTGAACACGAGTGTCGTCCCCCTTGACCGTGTACTCATGACGGACTCGGTCGCCCCAAGAATGAGGGGAGCACCGTCTTGTGTCCGAGGAATCAAGTTACTAGGCGAGTGTGACAATGAGAAGTCGCCCCGACGCGTGACTAATCGAGTTCGCTGTTCCAATCACGCGTGGTCAAGACTTCGGCCATTCGATTCAAGAATCTCGCCGCGTAGGCGCCGTCGACGGCTCGATGGTCGAACGTGAGCGCCAATAGGCCGACCGAGTGGATACCTACCGACTCGGTGCCGTCCGGTGCCGTGATCACGACTGGCTTTCGCACGACGGAGTCCGTGGAAAGAATCGCGACCTGGGGCTGATTGATGACCGCCCCGGTGAGCAGGGTGCCGAACGGACCGGGGTTCGAGATGGTGAACGTTCCTCCGGCAAGTTCATCGGGCCCGAGACGCTTCGAACGCGCCCTCTCCGCGGCGTCACGAACCGCGAGGGCTATCTGTTTCAGGTTGAGGAGCCCGGCATTTCGGATGACCGGGACGACGAGCCCCTCATTGTCAATGTCGACGGCGATTCCAAGGTTGACGTCGAGGTGAACGATGAGTTGATCGTCACCAACTGAAGCGTTGAGACGTGGAAAATCGCGTAGCGCTTCGATGACCGCGATGGCGTTGAAGGGCAGGTAGCTGAGACCGAAGCCCGCACTCTCTTTGAACGCGGCGCCGCGGCGAGCGCGCACACCCTCCACTTGTTCGTAGTCGACCTCTTTGACCATGAGCGTGTGGGCCGACGTCGCCTTCGATCGGACCATGTGCTCCGCGGTGAGGCGGCGGATCTTGGTGAAGGGAATCACTTCGTCACGAGGCGCGCCGTCGACAGTGGCGGCGGGCGTCGCACCGAGCAACGCGTCAATGTCGTGACGAGTGATAGCGCCGTTGGGTCCGGAGCCGACGACGCTCTTCGGGTCGATGTTGTGTTCACTCATCAGTCGCCGGACAATCGGAGACTGCGGAGCCGTGGTCTCGTCGTTCGATGGCGTCTTCATCTGTTCAATGACCGCGAGGACGTCTTGACGAGTGACGCGACCGTTGGGTCCGGAGCCGACGATGTCGGCATCGTCGAGGTGATGCTCCTCGAGAAGGCGCCGCACGACGGGGGAGAGTTGCGACTGCTCGGACGTCGACTTCTTTTCGCGGGCGTCGAGAGTCTTCGCGCCGCTCGGCTTCTTGCTCGCCGCCGAGGCGACGGGACTCGGTGACGGTGCGGATGTCTCGTCGGAGCCGTCGCCGATGATGGCGAGCACCGTACCGACGTCGACGGTCACTCCTTCGTCAACGAGAATGGAGGACAGTACGCCGTTTGCGGGTGACGGAATCTCGGTGTCCACCTTGTCGGTCGACACCTCGAAAAGTGGTTCGCCCTTCACTACGGTGTCGCCGACTTTCTTGAACCATTTCGTGACCGTGCCGTCGGCGACCGTCTCACCCAGTTGTGGCATCGTGACATTGGCCATGAGATCTGTCCTTCATTGTCGGTGGTGACGGGCAACGCGCGCGAGCTTCAAGTGGAACGACTGCAACGTCGCGAGCCGTTTATTCTTCGTTCTAATCCCCTACGGCGAAGTTATAGGCAACTTCTCGTTAAGTCACACTAAACGATGGTGCGAGGGTTGACCAGATCTCTTCGCTGCACCGAGTGAAACGTTTTCAATCGTTCACGCGGGAGGTTGCGAACCGCTCTGCACGATGTCGCGACGCCCACCTTGACCAATGAGATCGACCTCTATCGTTCTCAACTGGCCCCGCGGAACTTCGAAGAGCGAGACCGCGTCACGCTGGAGTCGATGGCTCGATATCGGGGGACTGACCCAACGCCAGTTGAAGGCTCGGCAACAGGGACGCGAAATCGATCTCGCCGTAGCCGTTCGTTGACGCGACGTGGGTCAGGGAATTGACCAACTCGATCACCGGGAGCGTGAGCTCGGCACCGCGCGCGACGTCGAGCGCCAGCTCAAGGTCCTTGATCAAGAGGTTGGTCGTGAAGGTGGCGGAATAATCGTGGGCGACGAGCGCCGGTGTCTTGTAGCGAACGAATGGTGAACCCATCACCGACTCACCGAGGGCGTGCAACAGTATTGATCGTTCGATGCCGTTGTTCTCGCCGAAGACGATGAGCTCGGCCATGATCTGCGCGGTCACAGCCAGTCCCGCGTTGATCGCGAGTTTGAGCGTCCGTGAGTGCTCGGCGTCGCCGACGTACAACACCGTTAGCCCGATCGAATTCATCAATACCTCGACGCGCTCGAACGTATCGCGCGGACCCGAGACGATCAGCGTGATGTTGCCCGCCGAGAGAACTGCCGGGTTGCCGCTGACGGGCGAACGCAGGTAATCGACGCCGACGGCCTCGGCTCTCGCCGAAATCTCCGAGGAGATCCGTGGCGACACGGTTGACATGTCAATCAGGACACGGTCACTCGCGCCCGACCGCAGCACGCCGCCGTCCTCGAAACAGACACTGGCTAGGGCGTCGTCATTGGCGAGGAACGTGATCACGATCGAGGCGCGGTCCCATAGTTGGTCGAGGGAGTCGAGGAGAACCGCACCCCGAGATTCCAGGTGTGAAAAGTCCTTGGGCGAGCGATTCCAAATGACGACTCCCCATCCCTGGTCGAGCAAACGTCCGGCGAGCGCCTGGCCCATCTTTCCCATACCCAACACCGCGATCGTTCGTCGATCCTCAGCGTGTGCCATTGAGGTTCCTTTCTCGGAGATGACGGAGCGAGACGATGCTCTCTCGGTCCCTCGCATCGACGAGGAGCCCCTAGTTCCCTCGAAATTCGAGGTTGACCCAGATCGCCTCGACCGCGACGTCGCCAGTGTTGTACAGGCGATGGGGGCGACTCGAGTCGAAACAGATGGAGTCGCCGGCGTTGAGTTCGTAGGTGTCGAAACCTAAGGCGATCTGCAACGTCCCTTTGAGTATGAATCCATATTCGGTTCCGACGTGTCGAATAAGGCGATCCTCCAACGTGGAGCTACCTCCGACGTCGTAACGAACGAACATGAAATCTGTCTTGTCGCGATGTGAGGCAATCAGTGACTCCCAGGTCACCCCGGAATCGAGGACGAGCACCTTACGTTCGTTCGTTCGTACGACTGGCGACGAACCGCTCTCGTGACGAACGCGCCCTTTCGCCGGAGGTGCGACACTCTCTTCAGCGCTGAGCCAGAGATTATGGGCCGCGTCAGTTCGGCCGCTGGTGGCGTCTTCGGTCGAGGGGTCCACGGGTTCGTCGTAGTTGAACAACTCGTCGATGGAGATGTCCAGTGCGGCACAGATCGAGTAAAACGTCGCGACTGACGGCTGGGCTTTGCCCGTTTCGAGCTGGGAAATGAAGGATGCCGACACGTCGATGTCGCGCGCAAATTGGCGCAGCGTGATACCTCGCTCAAGTCGACGCTCGCGCAGCCGGGCACCCACCAAACCCGGTGCGAATCGGTTGTTGTTGGGAATCGATGACGACTCGACGGCCCCGGTCTTGCGGAGGCTTTTCGGCGTCGTACGAGAAGAAACCGTCGGCCTTGGTTCGGTGGCCACCCTCTTGGGAACCGCCATCAGTCAATCCCTCTTCCCGCGCTCGTTATCCGTAAACCTAAGTTGGGATTGACGTTCGCCCGCGCATTTGGCGTTAACAGATTCTATTGACACCTACTCATCCGCCTTCAATTTGTCCGAGAGATGCTCCCACTCTCGACTGAAGCGATAGGAATGCCGAGGCGGTGGAGCGGGCGCCTGAACCTCAATCCATCGAACGAGTCCGGAACCTCGGTTCTCGAAACCGTGGTCGCATCCAACGCCGGCCCAGAGCACGTCGCCGGGATGCAGAACCACTAGTTCGCCGTCGATCAGACCGTGGACCTCGCCTTCGACAAAAACGTAGGCCTCTTCGAACGGATGGTCGTGGGGGTGCGCGATCGCCGTCGGCTGATAGTCGACCATGAACATCGTGTGCAAAAGAGCGCCGACTTGCTCGTCGATCAGCATCTTCACCCCGATGCCGCTGTAGGCGAGGAGTGCCGTCGCCATGCTGGGCGACACCGTCGGGGCACCGACGTCCGAGCCCCCGGCGAGTCTCTTGAGGTCCATGGCATCGGAGTCGAACCGAGCGATATTGCGATTGCGAGGGTCGCGCATGTCGGGCGTCCCCGGATCGGTGCCCACCAGTGTTTCGCCAGTGAAAAACGTGTCCTGTCGGCGCCCGTCATCCAATTCGGACGGCGATTGCATCTGGAGCCAGCGCACTGGTCCTTCAACAGCGCGAAGTTGGTACGTCGTGGCGAGGGGAAGCACGATGCAGTGGTCGGGCCCGAGATGCGTCGTCTGTCCCAGTGTCGTTAGAGCGAGGGTTCCCGAAAGTACGTAGAAACTGGTCTCGAAAGAGTGCAACACCGCGTTGACGTGTCCACCCTGGGCGAGATGATTCACCGACAGCGTCATGTGGGGCGAACCGGTTGCCCGATTCACGAGGATCTGGCGTCGGTATCCCGACGAGTTATCCGCGAAGTGCGCGGGGGTTTGAGCAGTCTGGTCATCAATCGCTGTTAGGTGGTAAATACGCAACTCCTCCGATCGCGGTCAACGACGGGTAAGGCACTCGCTACTTCAGTAGCCAGCCACCGTCAACCGCCAGATTTACTCCATTTATTCCCGTGTTGTTCAGTAAGAACTCAACCGAATCAACGATCTCGGCCATCGTGACGAGACGACCGAGCGGAGTTCGGTTGATCACGGGGCTGTTGTCCTTACCTTCCCAATAGGGGCTGTCGCCGATGATGCCGGGGTGAATGCCGTTGACGCGAATCGGGGCCAGCTCGGTGGTGAGTGAATTGACGATGCCGACGATGCCACCGTTGACCGTCGACACGGTGGTCGATCCGGGGTAGGGGCGCATCAGGGCCAGGCCGCCGAAGAGAACGATGGACGCTCGCGGAGTCAGACGGTCGCGAAGGGCGTGTACGGCTTCGGTGTAGCCGACCAATTTGAGCGTGACGAGGCGAACCGCCGCGGCGACGTCGTAATTCGTCAGCGTGTTGGCGTCGCGCTCGATCGCCGCGATGACCAAATCGTCGACTGACGGCACGCTCGAGAGCGCGCCGGCGACGGTCTCGGGCATCGAAAGATCGACGGCCAGACCAATCGATCCCTGCCCGATCTCCTCGGCCGCGGCGTCCGCGCTCTCTTGTGTGCGACCCGAGAGGTAGACGGTCGCGCCCTTGGCGGCAAGCGTCCTCACGATCTCCTTGCCGAGGCCGTGCGTTCCCCCGAGGACAACTGCGGTGCGACCTGCTCGGCTTTCTGACATCGACCGACCCCCTTTGAGTGTTCAGTGAAGTAAAACATAGTCCAAGAAATCACGCAGTGAAATAGAGAATGTGAGTGGTTCGCCACGCGGGCACTCTCGAGAAATCATTGACTGCGTATGGAGAATGAGCCGTTTACGATCGTAGTTACGAGTGTGAAGTCACTATTGACATTGAGGAACGCGGTGCTACGCTCAAGCCCCTAACGGCTAATTATTGGGGGGCTTGTAATGGGCAATGACGTCAACTCGAAGGGCGAATCGCTCGAGCACGGACGACCGATTGTGTTTCGAAACGGCATCGTGATCACGATGGACAATCAACATCGCGTCTTGAAGAACAGTGACGTCCTTGTGGTCGACGGCGTCATCAAAGAGATTGGTCCGAACCTCAGCGCGCCCGAAGGTGCCCTCAGTATTGACGCGACTGGCGGCATCATCGTGCCGGGGATGATCGACACCCATCGACACATGTGGCAGACGGCGATGAGGGGCTACGGCGCGGACTGGAGTCTGTCGCAGTACTTCGTCTGGTACTACCTGCAGCACGGTAAGAACTTTCGACCGGAGGACATCTACGCCGGAAACCTCCTTTCAGCGATCGAGGCAGTCGACGCGGGTGTTACGACCTCGGTCGATTGGTCGCACGGGCTGTCGAGCACCGACCACGCCGACGCCGCGGTCGATGCGCTCGAGGCGGTGCCCGGACGGTTCGTCCTCGCGTACGGCAACATTCAGGCGGCGCCATGGGATTGGTCGGTCTCCAAGGAGTTCAAGGACTTCTACAGTCGTCGTTTCGGGGCGAAGAACGACATGCTCGGTTTCCAGGTGGCTTTTGACGTGCTCGGTGACCCGTCATTCCCCGAGAAGCCAGCGTTTGACACGGCTAAGGAGTTGGGCGTGCCGGTCACGACACATGCCGGGGTCTATGGCGTCAACGGCGACGAAAGCATCCGGCTGATGCACGAGAACGACTGCATGGGCCCGGACACCGTCTTCGTCCACTGTTCGTCGCTCTCTGAAGACTCCTATCACCGCATCGCGGCCTCGGGTGGGTCAGCTTCGGTGTCGACCGAGAGTGAGCAGAGTGCGGGCCAGGGTTACCCGTCTTCGTGGATCTTGCGCCAATACGACATTCCCATCTCGCTGTCCCACGACACCTCGGTGTGGTGGAGTGCGGACTTCTTCACCGCCATGCGAGCGACCGCTGGAGCGGACCGGTCGCGTCAGCACTTCGAGTCCCAGCTCAAGGGCGAACAGGTCGTCAACCTCGACATTCGGTGCGAGGAAGTCATCCACTGGGCCACCCGTGGCGGCGCCAAGGCCCTCGGACTCGAGGACAAGATCGGCAGCATCGAAGTCGGCAAACGCGCCGACATCGTGCTCGTGAAGAACGACGACTCGCCGGCCATGTTCCCGATCATCAACCCCTACGGTCACGTCGTGATGCAGGCTCAGCGTGCCGACGTCGACACGGTGGTCATTGACGGCAACATCGTTAAGCACGAGCACAAACTCGTCGGCATCGACTTAGCCGCCGCCCGATCCAAAACTGAGAAGACGGTCTCCTTCCTCGCTGACACGATCGGCGAAGAAGCGTGGGTGAGCGGCATGAACCCAGAGTTGACGGAGCGCCAAGTCAATGAGAACCCCTACAAGTACGTGAACGAGTGAGAAGCCTTATGAAACATTGAAAGTGTCCCCGCAGTGAAACCGATTGTCGCGAACCCGACGCCTTTTTGGCGTCGGGTTCGCGTATGTTCGGCCCCGCAACAAGTGGGTGCAATCAGTCCGAATCTGGGACCGAAATTGGTGATGAAACACGGGCGAGAACTGTTCACTATCGGTTGACACGTTAAGTAAACACGTGTACTGTCAGTCACCTATGGCAGTTCGTTCCGAGCGGAACGTTGGTCTTTGCTGAGCCTCTCGCTGAGAGTTCACCGGGGGGCCACAGACGCAAAGAACATCGCAACATCTGTCGGAGGTAAAGCGCCTCCGGCTTCTTAGGGGGGATTAATGCTCAAAAACAGATTTCGTATTTTCACGATTCTGACGGCCGGATTGATGGTCATGACGTCGGTTGGTTTTGGCGTCATGTCCAGCGCGCAGGCCGCCACGAAGCACAAGGTGAAGACCTACAACGTTGCCTACCTGTCGTACGGGGTCGCGAACAGCTACGACGCGCCGATGCTCGCCGCCGCTAAAGCAGTCGCCGCGGCCACGGGTCACGTCAACGTGCAGGTGTTCGACTCACAAAGCACCGACACCCTTCAAGTGTCGGATCTGCAACAGGTGATCAGCTCGGGCAAGTTCCAGGGCATTATCACTCAGCCGATTTATGGACCGGTCCTCGTTCCCGGCGTGAAGGCCGCGATCAAGAAGGGGATAAAGGTCGTCAACATCGACCAGATCCTGGGTACGAACTACAGCAGCGACCAAATTGAGGTGCATGGCCTCTCCGGAAACGTCGTGTTCTTCCCCGCGAAGATCGGTTCCCAGCTGGCCGCAGAGGCGATTTCAGCCTGTGGTTCAGCCAACCCTTGCCAAATCGCGCTGGTTCACAACTACATCGGTGATGAGCCGGATGCCGAGATCACGTCGACGTTCGACGCTGGTATCGCGAAGGACGCAAACGCGAGCATCGTGGCCAACGGTGACGGTCTCTACACGCCATCAGTCGCGTTGACCTTCATCGCCGACCAGCTCGTGGCCCACCCGAACTTGAACGTGATCGTCGGAGCCGACCAGGACTGTGAAGGCGCTCAGTCGGCGCTCACGTCTGCGAAGAACACCTCGGTGAAGCTCGTTTGCTACGGCGCCAGTGCGACCGGAATCGCGGCCGTGAAGAGTGGCGCCTGGTTCGCGGACGTCGCGCAGTTGCCGGCGACCGAAGGTACGCTCGGCATGATCGCGCTCATCAAGGCCATGAAGACGGGCAAGGGTTCGGGTTCACAGAACCCCGTCGCCAAGTTGCCGAACAACGGCATCGTGACCCAGGCAAACGCCAGCAAGTTCAACGGCGAATGGCCGGGTTGATCCGTCACTAGGAGAGGGAACGAATATCCGAGACTGACATGGATAGCTTGAACTGACATGTCGATTGGGAACGTTGAAGAGGCACCCCGCGGTACTGCGACGGGCACCGGTAGCGACTTCGTCGTCACCGGTGTCTCGAAGCGGTATGGCGGGGTGCCCGCTCTCAGTGACATTTCACTGACGATCACCCCCGGCACGGTGCACGCGCTGGTCGGGGAGAACGGCGCCGGGAAGTCGACGCTGGGGAAAATCATCTCCGGGGTCATCAGTCCCGACGAGGGGACCATGTCACTGGGTGGCGAACCCCTCAGTTTCAAGTCGCCGCGCGAGGCCCTGGCACACGGCATCGTGACGATCGTTCAAGAACTCGCGATCGTGCCCGGACTGACGGTCGCCGAAAACGTCTATCTCGGTGTCGAAGTGTCGACCGCGGGATTCGTGCGACGGCGTGAGTCCCGACGTCGATTTCGTGAGCTCGCGAAGACGGTGGGATTTGATCTGTCGCCGGATCGTCGCGCGGGAAGTCTTTCCATCGCCGATCAACAAAAGGTCGAAATCATGCGAGCGCTCTCTCGCAACGCCTCGATCGTCGTCATGGATGAGCCGACGGCCGCACTTTCGGGAAACGAAACCGTCGCCCTCCACGAGATCATCCGATCACTGGCGCGTGACGGCAAGTCCGTTGTCCTGATCTCGCACTTCCTTTCTGAAGTGCTGGCACTCGCCGATGTCATCACGACTCTTCGAGATGGCCAACTGATCCGCACGGTGGACGCGAAGGACGCGAGTGAAGAGTCCTTGATCGAAGGGATGCTGGGCCACTCGCTCCTGACGGCCTTCCCCCAGAAGGCAACGACGAATGAAGAGGGAACTGTCGTGTTGGAGGTTGAACACCTCAAGGCGCCAGGAGTCAATGACTGCTCATTCGTTCTTCACGAGAGGGAGATTCTCGGCATCGCTGGGCTCGTCGGTGCCGGAAGGTCTGAGTTGGCTCGTGCAATTTTTCGAGACTCCAAGGTCGCCGCAGGAACCGTTCGATTGAAGGGCACCGAGCTCTCGGGTCACAGCCCGTCGAGTTCGATTCGACGGGGATTGGTCTTCATTCCGGAGTCGCGCAAGGAAATGGGTCTGCTGGTCGGACGCTCAGTGAAAGAGAACATCTCGCTGTCGCGCCTCGACCTCGTCAGTCGCTTCGGTTGGATTTCGGGTATTCGAGAACGCCGCAAGGTCACTGAACTCATGAAAGCCGTAACCGTGAAAGCCGCCAGCATTCGAATGCCGGTTTCAATGCTGTCGGGTGGCAATCAGCAGAAACTCATGTTCGCCCGCTCTGTCATGTGTTCGCCCAGTGTCTTGATCGCTGACGAACCGACACGGGGCGTTGACGTTGGCTCGAAGAGGGCCATCTACGACCTCTTGACCGAGATGGCCGCGTCGGGAATGGGCGTCGTCGTCATCTCATCAGACTTAGAAGAAGTACTGGGACTGGCGCATCGCGTCCTCGTCATGCGCCACGGTCGCATCATCACCGAACTCTCGGGCGAACGAATGAATGAGCAGGCAGTACTTGCCGCCGCGTTCACCGAGTCGAGCAACGAAGGAACGGATTAATAATGAACGTACCAGTTGAGACCCCCGACGCCATCGACATCGACGACGGCGGATCCATGGGCTTCCGCTCCGGTGTGAGTCGGTTACTTGGTTCGTGGAGGCTCGCGGGCATCGCCATACCGTTCTTGGTTCTCTTCATCACCCTGTGTGTGTGGAGTGAGCCATTCCACTCCAAGACGAACTTGATCAACATTCTTGACCAACAGTCGGCCGTCCTCGCCATTGCCGCTGCCGGAACACTCGTACTCGTCGCCGGAGGACTCGACCTGTCGGTGGGGGCGATCTACGGCCTCGCCACCGTGGTGTCGGGCGAAGTCGCGGAACATCATTCCGCGTGGATCGCGATAGCCGCCGCACTGCTCGTGGGCCTCGGCGTCGGTCTGGTCAACGGGATGATCGTGGCGTTCCTCAAGATCAATCCGCTGATTGCGACGTTGGCGATGTCATTCGTCATCAGTGGGGTGGCTCTTCGAGTGTCCAGCGGCAACCTCATCGTCCTCTCCCAGAACTCGGCGTTCTATACGTTCGCCAATGCGGAGCTCTGGTCGGTGCCCAGCGCGGTGTGGATCGTCTTCGTGTTTCTCGTGATTCTCGGCTTGCTCTTGGCGAAAACGTCGTTCGGCCGCTACGTCGTGGCCTCCGGTGGGAACGCCGAAGCGGCTCGATTGGCCGGTGTGCGGGTCAACCAAATTCGCATCATCACCTTCGCGTTGAGTGGTTTGGCGGCCGGACTGGGCGGCGTCATTGACACCTCGAGACTGCTCAGCGCACAGTCCACCGGGGGTGGTCCCAACCTGACGTTCACCGTCCTCGCCGGCATCGTGGTCGGCGGCACGTCGATTGCCGGTGGTGAAGGTTCGGTGCCGCGAACGACCATTGGCGTCCTCTTCATCGCGTTGATTGGCAACGGCATCAACCTTTTGAACATCAATGAGCTGTATCAGCAGATCGTCCTCGGGATAATCCTGCTGCTCGCAGTCTCGATCGACGTCTGGGCGCGAAAGCGTCGACGATAATTAGTCGCTAGATACCTGGAGGAATGATGGGCATTCACACCTACGGAAGCAACGTCGTCGACTGGGAGAACCGCGTCGACATGCCCCGTCTTCGCGAGGAGCGGCTCGCCAAGCTGCAGGCCGAACTAGAGCGATCTGACCTCGGGGCTCTTCTGACGTTTGACTTTCACAACATTCGCTACATGACCGGAACACACATCGGCACGTGGGCGATGGACAAGTTGATCCGCTTCGCGTTGCTACCTCGCGGTGGCAAACCCATCGTGTGGGATTTCGGTTCGGCCGCTCGTCACCACCAGCTCTACAACCCGTGGCTGTCGGGGGTCCAGATCGGACCCGACGGAAACGAGATGCCGTACGAAGGCGCGCGCGCCGGAATCTCCACGCTGCGCGGGGCGATCCCCCCGGGAGCCGACCGCGCCGGCACCGTGGCCGAGAAGATCAAAGAGGTGCTGTCGCAGTTCGGTCTTCAGAACGAACCGATCGGCGTCGACGTCATTGAGATGCCCGTCCTCGCTGCGTTCGCCAAGGAGGGTATGACGTTGGTCGACGGGCAACAGGTCTTTCTCGAAGCTCGTCGCGTCAAGACGTCCGATGAGATCTCGCTGTTGACCCACGCCGCCTCGATGGTCGACACGGCCTACGAGGAGCTCTATTCGTTCCTGCGACCGGGAGTCCGAGAGAACGAGTGTGTCGGGCTGGTGAACAAGACGCTGTATGACCTGGGTTCTGAGCACGTCGAGGGCGTCAACGCTATTTCCGGCGAACGGTGTTCACCCCATCCGCACGTCTTCAGCGATCGGCTCATCCGACCGGGCGACCCGGCCTTCTTTGACATCCTTCACAGCTTCAACGGCTACCGCACCTGTTACTACCGCACGTTCGCGGTGGGCAGCGCCTCGGTCGCCCAGCGTGACGCGTACACGAAGTGCCGAGAGTTGGTCGACTCCGCGATATCGATCGTGAAGCCCGGGACGACGACCGCCGACGTGGTCTCTTTGTGGCCCAAGGCGACGGAGTTCGGCTTCGTCAACGAAGAGGCGGCGTTCGGTCTTCAGTACGGCCACGGTATCGGACTGTCGATCTGGGAACGACCGATCTTCAGCCGAATGATGTCACTCGATCACCCCGAGGTCTTGGAAGAGGGAATGGTCTTCGCGCTGGAGACGTATTGGCCGGCGAAGGATGGCTGGTCGGCGGCGCGCATCGAGGAAGAAGTCGTGGTCACGGCGACGGGATGCGAAGTCATCACCAAGTTCCCGGCCGAGGAGCTCTTGGTCGCCGGTCAGCGTTACTTCAGCGCCGGCGGGCCGGTCAACGGACTGAGGGAGTCACAGTCACACCTCAACACCGCTGCCGGTCGCGGCGAAGGTGGTACCAGCTAACTCGTCGTCCGCCGATTCGAAACGTCGTTCCTCGATTTTTGAAGGCTGACGACAGGCTGGATCAACGTCGCCGAAACGTGAACACCGAGTTCTCCCGCTCGTCACTTGAGATTCGTAGGCTACGTGCGGTGAGCCCCGACACTTACTTGAGAGTGGTAGGTGGAACGAGAACATGATCGACGACGCCGAAACCGGGCAACGGGTCTCGCTCGTGACCATCGCACGAGAGTGGACACGACTGGGCTGCATCGGATTCGGCGGGCCACCGGCGCATATCGCGTTGCTGCGACGTCTCTGCGTCGAACAGCGGCGATGGATGGGTGAACGAGAGTTCGAAGATGGTGTCGCCGCTACGAACCTTCTCCCGGGTCCCGCGTCGACTCAATTGGCCATATTTTGTGCGTGGCGGCTGAGGGGTGCGGTGGGCGCCGTCATCGGCGGGGTGTGCTTCATCGTGCCCGGGCTGATCCTCATCCTCGCGCTGTCGGTCCTCGTTCTCGATCGTCACGCGCCCGCGTGGGTGCTGGGAAGCGCGGCGGGCGCCGGCGCGGCCGTCCCGGCCGTCGCCCTAAAAGCGGCGTGGACCTTGGTCCCGGCGAGTCGAAGGACCGCCGGAGGTCGAGCGGTGCTCGTTCGGTGGTCCACCTACGTCGCGATCGGCGCGGTGGCGGCCGCCACCATTGGCTCATCGCTCGTTCTCGCACTCGTCGCCTGTGGAGTGTTCGAGATCGTGGCGCGAGGTCGCGAGAACACTGCACCATCGCGATCGGCGCGTGCAACGATTCCCTGGGCTCTCGGCCACGTGGGCAGTACGGGTGGAATCGGCGCAATCTGCTGGGTCGCCCTGAAAGTGGGCGCCCTCTCCTATGGCGGAGGATTCGTCATAGTTCCGCTGATGCAACACGACGTCGTGAGCACGTACCACTGGATGAGTGGCACGCAATTTCTGAGTGTGGTGGCACTCGGCCAGCTGACGCCCGGTCCGGTCGTGCAAACGGTCGCCGCGGTGGGTTACGCCGCCGGCGGGATTGGGGGAGGTCTTCTGGCCGCGCTGATCGTATTCAGTCCATCATTCTTCTTTGTCCTCGCCGGAGCTCCTCACTTCGAGCGACTACGCGAGAACTACTCCGTTCGGTCGTTTCTTCGGGGTGCCGGACCGGCGGTCATCGGAGCGATCGCCGGATCGGCCATTCCGCTTGGACGGTCATTTACCCATCTATGGCAAATCCCGATTCTCGCGGGCGCACTGGCACTCCTCTTCGTCTTCCGGCGAAGCGTCGTGGTCTGTCTGCTCCTCGCCGGATTCGTGGGACTGTTGATGGCGCTGTCCGGCGTGCCGGTATGAGCCGATGGAGATGGTCCGCAAGTCGACGACGATACCGCGGTGCCTCGACTACTGAAGTTCCCGGTAATGCTCTCGCCAGATGATGCGGTAGACACGCGTTTTTCGCGGGATTGATCGAAGCCCCGGGATGAAGGGCATCAACAAGAGCCCCGCGGAGAGCACCATCATGATGCCCCAGACGAGGATGTCACCGTTCCCGCTCGAATTCATGGGCGAGACCTGGTACCAGAAGGTGTAGAGCCAGAGCCACGCCTGACCGGGGTAGTTGCCGGTCTCGTTCATCATGCCCCACTGGTCTCCCGTGAGGTGCTGCTTCTGGGCGAGGTTCGCCATGTACGTTCCGTCGGCCAAGAACAGCAGTGGCAACGTGTAGTCGGTCGTGTAGAAGCCGTTCTGCGTGATGAGCGCCTGGTCCAACGCACCGGATCGGGCCATCTGCAACAGGTCCGCCATCATCACCGGGACCGGTCCAGCGTTCGTCGTCGGCACGACGAGTTGACCGCTCACGATCTTCATTTGGTTCGCGGCTTTCGTGTAGGTAGTCACCCACTGCGAACGCGTCGACGACGAGGCGCTCGACCACTGTGACAGGTCCGTCGACAGTGCGGTTTGCCCGGGCAGCGACTTCAGGGGGTCGATGACGAACTCATTGACCGTGTTGATCGGGATTCGCGCTCCCACCCATTTGGCCAAGGTCAGTGGTCCGAGCTGTTGCCCCGTCGCCGCCGTGTTGTACGGCGCGCCGTACTGCGCCGTGCCGGACGTGCCGTTCAATTCGCTCAACGCCGTGGCGGCGAAGTCCATGGGATCGTGCGTCGACCAGGCCTTGACCGTGATCGCCGCTTCGTCGGGCGAACCAAAGACGACCGCGAGCAACACCGTCAATACGGCGACCACCACGAGCGCGATCACGCCCTCTTTGATGATGTCGTAGGGACTGTGGCCGCCCTTCCACTCTGGTGCGTCCACGTCTGGACGAAACTTCTTCGACGTCATGACGCCACCTCCGCCGTACGCTCCTCGAAGGGCGGGACGACACCCTTGATCCGGACGAGCAGCACGTGTAAGACGGTCAAGACAATCGCGGCGAGGGGCAGCAGGACGATGTGCCACATCAACATCTGGCCCATGTTCAAGACGTTCCAAAACGCGCCCGCGCCGGTGGCGTTGATGCCGTCCTTGGCCTGGGTGGAGATCCACTGCGAGTCGAAGTTGGATTGGCTCACGTAACCAGTGAACGCCGCCGCGACAGAAGTAAGGAAGGTCACCACTCCGGTCATCCACGTCAGAGCGCGCCCACCGCGCCACGCGGCCATGAAGTACTTACCCCACAAGTGGATAACCATGGCGAAGAAGAAGATCTCCACGCTCCAAAGGTGAAGCGAATTGACGAAGTGACCGACGGAAGAAGTGTGCCACCACTGCGGACCGCGTATTGCGAGCAGGCAGCCGGACGCGATGACGACCCCAAGTGCGGCCATCGTCGTGACGCCAAAGACGTAGATCCATGACGAGACGTAGGACGGCTGGGTGTCGGGCAGTAACTTTTCCGGGGGGAGCTTGCCGGCGACGCGCTTGCGAAGCCGGGTCGTCCATTGGCGATCGATCTCGGTGGTGCTCATCGGTTTTCCTTTCGGCGCTTGCGGCCGGGAAATGGTGCGAAGAGCGCAACGACGAACGTGACGATCATCAAGATGATGACAATCAGGTTGGCGACGCTGATCTGGATGATGTGCCAATGGATGTAGTGACCCAGTGTGTTGAGCGGAAATATGGCTGCGAACCACCCCGAAATCGTCATTTAACCCTCCCCGACGGCTTTCACAAATCTCCCACGCGAAAAAGAGGGCCAAATAGAGAATAAAGTCCTTTCTTAAGCGTCCGAGCGCTGAACGCGCATCTCTCGCGCGATCACGCGTAAATGTCGCGTGTTCGATTCGAATGTGTGAAGGTCGAGTCAGACCTGATTGAGGCCACTTTTTCTACACGCTCGGCTTCAACGTCAGGGGACTGTTGCGTTGCCTCTCGCTGACGTCGTGATTAATCTCACGACACTCGTGATTGTCAGAGCGATCCCATCAGTCATGATTCGCCGGTGCATTGTGCGCCCGTAGGACTCGCGGAACGCTGTGGCCGTTGCCGTGACCGAATATGCCAGCTCGCTCGATCCAGTCGCGCCGTCTCGGATCAGAGCAATATCGTTGGAGGATGAAATCTGCTCGGATCGTGCTCGTGGCGGCGCTCAGCGCCCTCGGACTGAGTGCCTGTGGGTCGGGCAGTCATCAGAGTTCGAGTTTCGTGGCGTCGACCAATTGCACGGTCAGCGTGACCAACGTCGATTACGCGGGTTGTGACCTCGCCCACCACGACTTCCGGGGCCTCGACGTATCATCGGACGACTTTCGTCGTGCGAACCTGTCCTACGCGAACATGGACGGGGCCAATCTGCAAGGGGCCGACCTCCGTGGTGCCAAGACCTTCCACGTACAGACCAATACCTCGACCGTGTGTGAAAACGCCTCGTTCGGGCCGTGTACCGGGTCCCGTCTTCGTGGTACATAACCCAGTCGTTTGACGCCGATTTGACCGTGCCAACGGGGGTTGCGTCGGCGTCACCGACGCGGTGGCCTTGGTACTCTTCAGGAATGACCGGGCGGGTGCACAAGGGGTGGTCAGGAGCATGAATCGTTCCAAAACGAAGTGTCGCGCTCGCGCCCCTCACCGAGCATCGTCGCGGCCATGACGTATCTCTCCCACCACTGGGGCTATCCGGAGATCGCGGTCATCGCCATCCTCATTATCGCCGTGCACGAACGGGGCCTCCGCGTCTTGAACGCCCGTTCCACTCACGCCCACGCCACTCGACGACGCCGTCGCATGTGGCTCGCCTACGCCGGCATCGCGGTTGCGACGCTCAGTGTCGTGTCACCGCTGCAGTACTGGTCGATGGAGTACTTCTGGGTGCACATGATCCAGCACGTCACGGTCATGCTCGCCGCACCGGCTCTCTACGTGGCCGGAGCCCCCGCGATCCCGCTCGTGTTCACCTTGCCGGTCGCGACGCGTCGGCGACTCCTTCGTTGGGTGTTCCTACGGCCTGGGCGCCCACTACTGCGAAGGGTCGGCGCGGTCGTGTTCTCCCCGCTCTTCGCCATCATCGTCTTCAACGCGGTGATGGTCGTGTGGATGGTGCCGAGCGTCTTCAACCCCGTGATGGGTAATCCCAAACTCCACATCGGGTTGATGTTGACGAGCTTCTTCGTCTCGGGTCTCTTGTTCTGGTTGCAGTTCATCCCGTCGCGACCGTGGCGCCCAACCATGGCACCCTTCGCGCGCGTCGGCGCTCTGTTGCTCACGAACCTCGTGATGACGATCATCGCGATGTCCTTGAGCTTCTTCGCCTCCGGAGCGTTCTACGACATCGGCAATTCAATGCTCCATATGGCCAACATGTCCGCAATGACGCACACCACGCTCAATCCCTTCGCGGATCAGCAGATCGGCGCCGCGATCCTATGGGTGTGCGGCGACTTCTGGTGCTTCCCGGCGTTGGTGATGGCGCTTCGATTGACGACCAAGAACGACCCGAATTCGAGCGACATGGACGAGATACTTCGGGGACGTCGATCGATGACCGTCGACGAATTCCGATCGCTGGCGCGCGACGAGCCCGTGACCTGACTCTCGGCGTTGAGCACGAGTTTTACCTCGCGGTGGAGGCCGGCTCCGAGGTAAGAGGATGCGTGTCATCGATCATCGGGATCAGGTAGCCGAAGAACGCCACGGACACCCCGACGAACATCAACGCCATACCCAGGAGACGCAGTGGGTGGCTGACGCACAACACCCCGCCAAGAGCGCCGATGAGCATGCCGACAAGCCCACTCACCGCGGCGACTCGGTCCACGCGATGCACCCGCGTTCGACTCGAGACGTGGAGTACCACGGCGATCGCCGCGACCCCCAACAGCCCACCGAGGACCGCGTGGACGAGGTAGAACGTCTCACCGCGATGCGCGAGCCACCCGTTCGGCCGATTGAACGGGACATACAACATGCCGATCAACCCGGCGAAGAACTCGATCGCGACCGCAATCATCAAGACCACCCACACGACGCGGGGCATCCGTTCGGGCGCCGTGTCCTCTTGGGGGACTTCGTCGGAGCGAGGTATTGGCGCGGCGACTGTCGTCGCGTCGTGCACTCCCATCGGCGCGGCGAAGACCAAAGCGTTGTAAGTGATCAGTGCGATAGCGAGGTGCATCACGATGAGAAAGATCACGGCGCGTGTTGGTTCGTGCTTGATGAGGAGCCAGACGTCGGGCACCCACAGGACCAACATCACGGCGACGGCCACTTGGAAAAAAGTGTGCCGAGGCGCAGCGAGGTTTCGTGTGGCGACGTACCACGCCGCGCCGGCGCAGATCACCCCGAGGACGGTGAGTGTGCCGTAGTCCAGGAGACGAAAATGCGAGTAATGGCGCAGCGAGGGATCGAATGCCGTCGCCAGCCACACGAGCGCGGCGTTGACGACGACCGAAGCGATCGCCGCGAGTGAAGTGACGACCGCGACGCGCGGACCCGACGGCGGTGATGAAATCACGGTGATCGGTAGCGATTCACTCATCGTCGAGCGCCACGGCGTCGCCGGTCTTTTGCCCCGTCGCGGCTTCTTCGGTCCTGCGGTTCAACTCGAGTTTGCGCACCTCGTCCTGCCAGGCGTGGAGCATTCCTTCGTATTCGGGCGCGACGGTCGGCTTTTCGCGCACGCGTCGGATCGTGAAACCGGGGTGAAGCAATTTCCACCACATATAGACGGCGAAGATGGCGAGCAACGGCCACTCAAAGACGTAGGCCCAACTGAGTTCATTGCCGCCCTCGGCCCGACCGAGCTCGAACCAGAAGGCCGCGACGCACAGGGCCAGGCCAATCACCAACGTGAGGTGCGTCTTCATCGCCGCGGCGCCCAGGAGTGGGGATTTGGCCCCCTTCGCCGGCTGCTCGGGCACCTTTTCGGCGTCGCTCACGTACCTAATGTACTGGCCCCTAACGCCATCGTCGTTGGCGGCTCGATGCATCGCGCGGTTCCCCTGAGCGCCAAATCTCGCGCGATTCCCTATGGTAAAAATGACGTCGAGCGATGGGCAGCGAGATGACGAACGGCAATGAGGAGACCTCGCGAGAACCCGGCGAGCTAGACGAGGTGCAGCGCGCCGCGATTTTCGCCGCCGCGAATGCCCCGAAGGACCGACACGGTGCTCCACGGACCCGGCGAGTGACGGTGCCGCCCAAGTTCATCGCTTGGTTCATCGTCGCGGTCCTGGTCCTGGGACTCGGGGGCGAGGTGGGCCAGCACTTCTTCGAGACCTACGGGAAGGCGTCGCCCACGACGACGACCCCGGTGCTCAAGGGCACGCCGACGACGAACCCCCATCAGCCCTCGTTGATCTCGCTTCAAGTGTTCATGGGGTTGAAGGACATCGGTACTGAAATCGCCCCTAAGTTCACACTCCACACCCAGCTCGGGCGCTCGTGGCGACTCACTTCGCACAAGGGTCAAGTCATCGTCCTCGCGTTCTATGACTCGATCTGCAATGACATCTGCCCGGTGCTGGGCGAAGAGATCGCGCTCGCGTCTCACGAACTCATAGCGGGCGACCCAGTCCACTTCGTGATCGTCAACACGGATCCCCACGCGACCAAGATCTCCGCGCAAAGTCCTGCGCTCACCGTGCCGGGTCTGAGCAATGACCCTTCGGTCACGTTATTGTCGGGCAGTGTCGATACGCTCGATCGTGTCTGGTCGGCCTACGGAGTGCGTGTAGTGGTCGGCGCCAAAGCGAGCGAGGTCTCGCACAACAACGTGTTGTACTTCATTGGAACCAACGGCAATCTCGTGTCGTACTCATCACCCTTCGGCACCGAAAGCAAGACCGGACGGTACTCACTTGACCTGCCCAGCCTGAGAACCTACGCCCGGGCAATCGCCGAGACCGCCGATAGTCTTGTCCAGTGACTGACGACCTCTCCGGCTTCGAGAACGTCCCTTTCGACCCGGCGTCGATGCCGACCTCGTCGTTGGGCATCACCAAGGCCGTCTGGTACCGACGACCGTGGGTCCTCGCGACGCTGGCACTGATCGTCATCGTCGCCATTTCGGTCGTGATCGACCTGCCGCGACCCATCACCAAAGCCCAGGACAAGGCCTCCCAGAACGCGTCCATCAAGGAGATAAACGCCGACCTCGCCGACTGCGCGTTCGCGGTGAAGGAGTCCTTCAGTTTCTACAACATGGAGGTCACGGGCAAACTGACCTCGTCGGACCTGGCTCAGATACCGACCTTGCTCACCGGGGACGAGACCGCGTGCTCCTTCGCCAGTGAGCCCGTCTATGACCTCACGAACAACCTCCAGGTCGACGACACCAAATCGGGCAAGCACATCGACCGCATGCTCACTGTCGTGGAGCAATGGATCACTGACTACTCGCTGGCATCGATTCGAGATATCCAGTACCTCTTCAATCATCCCGGTGACGCGCAGACGATTCGCCACCTCGCCAAAGAAGAACAACAGCTCGCCATCGAGCGCGCTACCGCGCTCAGTGACGAGGCCCTCGCGGAACGAGCGCTCGGCAAGTCGCTGTATCGGCTCAAGATCCCGTCGCTCGTACACCTGAAGGGCACCTGAGGCGCGCAGCGTCCGACGCAGACTTCGAGCGACGTCGCTTAATCGCGCTAACGTTTGTTATGAAGAAATCGGGCCCCGACGGTGTCGGCCACACGATTGACACCAACTCGGTGATTCGATGGTTGATCATCGGGATTGAGTACGCCATCGTGGCGAGCCTGATGTTGGTGGCGGCCATTGTCCTGGTGCGATCACTCGTCAACTTCCTGGATGATTGGAACGAGTTCCCCCAATCCGTGGTGTCAGCGATCGACGGCATCCTTGTGGTGATCATCCTGCTCGACATCGCTCACACCGTGTTCGGACACCTGCGGGCGTCGGTCTTTCCGGTTCGACCTTTCCTCATCATTGGGATATTGGCGGGCGTTCGAGACATCCTGAGTTCGTCGGCCCACCTCGCGCTGAGTGGCACCCTCTCCTCGGTCGACTTTCGCGACACCATGATCTCTCTCGGCGTCGGTGTCGGGGTGGTCGTGATCTTGCTGCTCGGTCTGCTCATCTTGCGTTTTGCCACGCTGCCCGGCGACGAAGACCCGAGCGAAGGGTCCGTGACGGCTTCGACACCGCGAGGGTGACGCAGGCGCCTAGGGGTTCGTGCCGAAGAACCCGCGTGAGCGATCGCGTCGAACGAGCTGATAGAGCTCCTCGTCGGGGTCTTCCTCGGACTGCAGCCATCGGTTGAGGTTCGAGAAGATGATCGGCAAGAGGGCGCACGCCGAGATGAACCACATCAGCGCCGTGGTGACCTGCTGGTCCACCGCCAGGGAGAAGAGACGCCCCGATACGTGGCGAAAGCCGCTATACCACGTGTTCTGGGCCATGGCCATGAGATAGGCGATCACCCACACCGTCCACATGGCGACCGCAGCGACCCCGATGCGGTACGGGCGCGCCGTCGTCGGACGAAAGGGCGCCGACTCCACCAATTCGAGCCAGAACAACGCGCCACCGACTACGAGCGTGAACGATTCCACGATCGAGAGCCACGGGTGGCGAATCAGCGCGTCCACGACGGGCGCCGAACGCCAGAGGATTGCCTGGGCCACGAAGATGAGCAAGAGCGCGACGGCGCGGCGATAGCCCTTGCGTACGGAGCGGCCTCGCACCCAGCGATCCAGGGGTCGAGAGTGCGTGGCGGCGATCGCGTGACCGTCGCTGTCGACGATGGGTTCATCGAGCGACGCCAGGTTGAACCATCGCCACGGGCCGCCCACGACGAGCAGGGCGGGGATCACGATCGCGAAGAGGCAGAACTGTGTGGACTGCGCGAACTCGTACTCACCGGTCAGAGTGAGTACGGGGGGCGTCACTGCGAGCACCCATAGGACCAGGGCGCCGCAGGCGAGCAGATCATGAAAGAGAACGCGACGTGGTGAAAACGGCCGGCGAGGCGGCTCGGTGCTCACTCCGAATGATGGCGCTGGAAGAATCCCCAGATGACGACGACGAACAGCGTGCCCAAAAGAATCACCATTGTCTCGACCTGTGGGCCGATGAAACTATCCACGCCTGCCATCACGACCACCTCAACTCTCGAACATCAACTCGCACCTTGTTGAACACCTTATGACTCCTACGTTTGGTCACTACAGCAGGTAAAACATTGCGAACAACAGCGTGCTGGCGAGCGCCACGAAACCCAAGAAGTACGTCATCGACGCCACATTGGCGCGGAATGCCTGGGCCGAGGGGTGCATCGACAGTTGGGGCGAGACGCCGTCGAGTTCCTTCTTCAAACGAAGAGAACGCGCGACGGTCGTTTCCAACCAGTACGCCACGATGGAGATCGTCAGGATGTTGATGACCGAGAAGCCAATGAACGTCGAGGCGTAACCGCTCGAGCCGGGGTAGAAGGGGACCGCCGTGAACTCCCAGACCTGTAGGAACAGGGCGAGCACCGAAGCCGCGATGCCCACCCAGACGGCGGTCTGCCAATCGGACACGTATCCCTTTCGCAGCCTCGACCGACCGAAGATGGCCATGAGGGCAGCGAGAAGGGTCAGGGTGTAGATGGTCCATCCGTAGGCCGTAGGAGCCGTCACGTGATCCGGTCGCCACAGCAGCCCGTTATTGCTCGAGCGTAGGTAGAAGTAGCTGAAGGCGAGCGACGCGAGCAAGAAGGTGTACATGCCGATGAACAGGCGGCCACCGCTCCATATCGCACCGATGTGCGCGCGTAGTTCGAACTCCCGCTCTTCCGGAGTGTCACTCATCTTGTGTGAGCTCTTGATCATGTCCGTCATGTCGTTACTCTCTACTCGCTATTGATCCGGGTCAGTGTTGGAAGCGACGGAACTACTGGCGTGCGCCG
>Ga0182030_10001394_pt1 | contig 49727 bp, 49 predicted proteins | sample 812S3MmetaG_FD_121299 | JGI IMG/M metagenome (GOLD analysis project Ga0182030, IMG submission 121299) | Permafrost microbial communities from Stordalen Mire, Sweden - 812S3M metaG (Illumina Assembly) | ecosystem: Environmental > Terrestrial > Soil > Wetlands > Permafrost | place: Sweden... | reverse complement strand
GTCCCCAATGCCCGCTATCATCTCGTTGTCGTTATCAATCTACTTCCCGATCGCTTCGTTACTACCTCATCATCTTCCATCCTTAATGTTATTACCTCTACTTCGTCGTCATTTTTCTTCCCATCGTCGCCACCTCTTGCAATCGCTATCCTCGTCATCGTCGGCTTCACTTTCCGTCATCGCCATTCCTTTTCATGAACTCAATCTTCATTGCTGTCGCATTCCATCCTCGTCATACTTCAATCCCTTGCGGCCTCATTTTTGCTCGTAGTCATCATCTCATTCTCGTCCCAATTCAAATCGTCGTCCCATTCCTTTTTCTTACTGTCTTCATAGTCTTTCCTTTTCGTTGCCATCCTTCGTCGTTGTCTCTGTCCTCAATGCCAACAAGATTCTTTTCGTTGATCATATCGCTTCTTCTTCATTAGCACTAGCCTTCATCGTCACGCTGAGTTCTCATTGCGGCAGAATTTATCATAGATTAATTTTGACATTGCTGTCCTCATCCTCCTCGTGATCTTTCGAGGATGGTTGAGCGCTATAGTTGAACATGAGGGGGCTGAGCAGAGGTGATAATTAGAGTAGAAGAGGCTCATACGACATGTGGGAGGGCATAGAGAAACCGGTGCTTCTCAACAATAGCTTGCAAATAAAAATATCACTCAATTCATTGCAGGGTTCACAATTGTCTTTCTATTCTCCATTCGAGATTGCGCAATCACAGCAAGATGAGTCCTTCAAAGCCTTTCCCCGCTGTGCCCTCAGAGTTCCTCTTCCCCCAAGGTGCTATTTGATCAAATTCCGTCCAAAATCCTTCCCCGTAGTCAAAACATCTGCATCAGTCCTACCCAGCGATGGGTGGATCGCAGCAAAATCGATCACCACAGCCATCGCATCCTTCGTTATAACGGTTATATGTCCTCGAACCGCTGAGATTGATACGTCGCCGAGCATTTCCTTGATCCTCGATGAAGAATTGCTGGCTCACAGATTAGTATATACCAGAAACAGAGGCCAAAAATCGCACCGCATTACTCCATCATCGTAAATTTCCTGTTCAATCGGCGTCCTTGCTGGCAAGGCGCTTCGACGCTCAGAGACCAGGCTTCCCTATCTGCTGCAATCTGTCCCTGGATCTACAACATCAGTCAGATCCTACAGCTCTATCTGCCTCCGCTGTAATCGTCCATCCTCTCAGAGTACCACATTTATCAGTTGTCCTAGATTGCGGGGCATCCTCGAGGTCTGCGATACCCACAGAATCGGATTCGAGGTGCGTAGTTTCATCTTATAGGCAAGCAATGGGTTTTCGAGCATGCTGTATGCTATGAGACATTTGTATTGAAACCTTGGCGGGAAGCTGTGTGTATTGTGCAGCTATAATGTGTAATTTGAACGACTGCATTGAGGCATGTCGCCATGCTCGTAAAATATATGGTGATCAAAGCACTATAATCATGGTGGGGCAAGCGCTGTCAGCATGCATATTCATCGGCAAACCCTTTCATTTCTGGAAGGTGCGGAGAAAGAGGCGCCCACTAAGATAACTCACAGTAGAAGATCCCTTGCTATCGCCAGGAACAATGCTCGTTCCCACCAATCTTATCTTTTCCGAGTTTATAAAATGACGCCCCAACGGTCGCAATGCAACCTAATAAAGCGTGGTGAGCATGGATAGCTTCATGGGGAGCTCTTCCGGAGCACAAGAGCTTGTACCATCAAGGAAGCTCTTAATCATAATCGCGGGAAAATGCAGGGCCGTGGTCTACATAAGAGCAAGATGCCCCGCGCGATTGAGCTTGTGTTCAAGTCACAGCCGCTCGTAAAGTAGTCTCAATTCATGATGTTGGGCCCCTCAGTCTTCCTCGCGATCGCGGTCGCTGCGCAGGCGGCTTTAGGAACACCAATTAAGTCGCGAACTGAATATGCTGTCAAAGGAAAGCATCCGGTTCCTCGACAATGGACTCAGCAGGGTCGAGCTCCTCAGTCGCAAATGCTTCATTTGCAAATTGGAGTGAAGCAGAGCCAATTTGACGAATTGGAACGTCATCTCTATGAGGGTATGTTTGGCCATTACCCATGTTCCACTGCAGCTACTAATTTGGATTCTTCAGTCTCCGACCCTGACCACGAACGCTATGGAAATGTGAGTTGAGATCAATTCCCTACTTCCGCGCTTCGTACTGACAAATGATCAGCATCTCAGCGTTGAAGACGTGAACGAGCTCGTCAAGCCCACAGATGAAGCTTTGGATCTCGTCCACGAGTGGCTGGCTGCCAATGGCATTGGAAAATGTGACTACAGCCCCGCAAAGGACTGGGTCAACGTCTACATTGACGTCGAGTCTGCTGAACGCCTGCTGGACACCGAATACTATGTCTTTGAGCATGCAGATGGCACACAAGTATCCCGCGCACCGGAATGGTCACTTCCTAAGCATCTACATGAGCATATCGACACGATCCAACCCACCACAGCTTTCATGAACACAAAGGCCTTAGCAACCCAATGGAAGCAATTCGATACTCCCTGGACGCCTCCCGACTACACCACCCCCACAGACCCTGCGATTGCGCAAGCTTGTTCAATCAACGGAACGACCCCAGACTGCTTCGCAACTTTATACCAAACGAAAGGATATATTCAAAAGGTTCCCGGGATCAATCAGATCGGGTTCAATAATTTCCTCGGCGAGATCCCGATTCAGCCTGATGCTGTTAAGTTCTTGAAGCAGTACCGTCCAGATGCGGTACCAGGGGCGTATTCGGTGAAACGAATTGATATTGCGGGTGGACCCGATCAAACCGGTCCTTTGAATATTTCAGAAGCTGCGAGTGGCATAAGCAAGGAAGCAAATCTAGATTTCCAGACTATCCTTGGGCAGACTTTCCCGATGCCGATTACTTCATATTCGACCGGTGGGGCTCCGCCAGAAGTTGGCGATGCGGCATCTGGGTACGGCAACCCCGGGAATGAGCCGTATCTAACCTGGGTCAATTATGTATTGAGCCAGCCATCTCCTCCCCAGGTTATCAGTACTTCGTACGCGGATGATGAACAGACTGTTCCTTTGGATTTTGCAACGAGAGTTTGTCAATCTTTCGCGCAATTAGGAGCTCGTGGACACACCTTACTTTTTGGCTCTGGGGATGGCGGTGCAGGTGGTGAGTCTACCTTGACATTCTGTCTTCCAAAATAGATGCTAACGGGTGGGCTTTTCAGCTATTGCGGGAAACAATGCTTCGGAATGTGTCTCCAATGATGGCAAGAGCACTTTCAAGTTCTTACCAGAATTCCCGGCCTCGTGTCCGTACATTACTACCGTCGGAGCGACGCAAAATTTTGAGCCTGAGGTGGCTGCTTATCGACCAGCAAACAGTCTCGGTCCAGATGGCAAATTGCATGGGTATTATGCTTCTGGCAGTGGATTCAGCGAGTCAGTTGTTCCCTATTCCTTCTTGTTGTGACATGGCCTTCTGACCTTGTAATTCAGATACTTTCCTCGTCCATCGTATCAGGATAAGGTGGTCCCAGCTTACGTTGCGAGTTTAAACGGCGAACATGCAGGGCTTTTCAACCCCAGTGCGTATTCCCATTCATCAATTGACCCTCCCTATAAGCAAAAACACTAACGCCCCCATTCCCAGACGGCCGCGGCTATCCCGACATCGCAGCCCAAGGTCTCTACTTCGAATACGTCTGGAACAACACCAATGGCGTAATCAGCGGTACCTCAGCCGCCACGCCCTTGGCGTCCAGTGTCCTCGCTCTCGTCAATGACGCGCTCATCTCCTCTGGCAAATCTCCACTCGGTTTCCTCAATCCATGGCTGTACTCGAAGGGATACCAAGGCTTCACGGATATCTTGAGTGGTGGGAATGGTGGGTGTAATACGACAGGCTTCCCGGTGAAGGAGGGGTGGGATGCTGTTACTGGATTTGGGACACCGGTTTTCCCGAAGATCGTGGCGTTGGCGAAGGGAGAAGCGGGGTGGTAGTTGTTTCATGAAGAAGGAGTGGGACTCCATAAGATGAATGATTATATCTAAAAGTAATGAGTATAATTGCAAGTAAAATTTCTTCAATGCTCGTCGTGCTTTCTTCCATTCTATTTCCCTTACACCCCCAAACATCCTGCTTGAATCAATATATATCAAGTTATCAACCATACGAGAAGGAGTACAGATATTGAGATTCACTGTAAATTTTGAGCAGCAACGAGTCATTCCCCAAAGCCTCAGAGAAAGTGTATAAAAAACAGCACTCGAGTTCTAGCTTCTGATAAAAATTTCGGAGATGAAGTGGGAACATTAGGGCGAGTATCGCAGCCTTAATCGCCTGAACCCTCTATTGACTTAACCTCCGTACTCAACCCCCCGGAATCTAGATTTCGGAACATCTTTGTGCTAGATAGGGATATTTCTTCCGGGGATGTTAGGAGGCTATGCCCTGCGGTCCTGCTGTTGCTTTCTGTTATTTCCTGTTGTCGTTCTGCGGACCGCTGTCATAGCTCTCACAGCGCGTGCACTGTGAAATGTTCTGGGATGTAACTTGCACGATGTGGGGTTCTTGACGCTCCGAACGGTAGTTTTTTTTTTTAGATTTGGCATTTGAGTGTGCCAGTCTCAAGTTCTTGCCACTTCTGGTTTGTCTGGTTCGTGAATAACTTTCTTTGGAATTGTATGGTGTTTCGGGTAGCTTGAGAGGGTGTTTATATACTTAAAATGCTTTAAGCTAAAGCAAGAGGTTAAAACGAAAGTGAATGGGAGCGAATATGAATAGCGAGCTCAATTTGATGTATCAATTTAAATTTGAAATCTGAAGTCTCGATCAGAGTGATCTATCTCAATGCAATAAATGCAAATTTGGTAAAAGTAGGGAGTTCTCACGATCTGGGTATATAAGCAGTGGGAAAGTCGTCTGGGAACATCAAGATCTGAATGCCACAAACGAAAGACTACACGTGAGAGAGATCAAAGCCCCGAGAAGTGTAGGGCTGAGAAATATATGAAGTGCCAATTGATTCTCGTTTGATTCGTGGGATAAAGCGAATCAAACCCCCAACCCCCTGGTGTCCTATTTCCCCAAAATTCCATGTTCGTTGCCATTGCAGTCACCACTGTCAATACACTCCTCGGCACTTCCCTCCTTCCAAAATACCAAATTTTCAGAACATTTAGGTAACTAGCATTGATCCAATATTTCGTTAAGCCGAATATTTGTTCTGAGATGGGAGGGTCTACTTGTGAAAGGACTCTAAAGGGGTATGAACTGCAAGGCAAAAGGTCCAAGGAGAATCTAGAGAAGAAGTAGTAACTTTTTTGACGTAGCTCTTTAACTGGGTAGAGATAGATTGGGGTTGTGCAAAGAAAAGCAAGGCCTGAAGACTGCGGAGTTTGGAAAGGCTCGAGGCCCCTGGGGGTTCGATTGTACGAAGGGTTTCGGAGCTGAAGACGTTTAAGTTCAAGGAGTTTATTGGCAAGATGTCTGTTGACGAGGGATAGGAGTTCAAAGGTCTCGGTTCTATAAGAGGTGCCAAAGTTGAAGGTGTTAGCTGGACTCGGATGGTTTGGTTTGCTTCTCCCTTCCCTCTCCACGGCCGCCATGTTCTTGAGGAAAATGGAACCACTCTACGAGGATCCCGATGTACACTTAAAATGTTAGGAGAAATGAGGCTCGGTCCTTATCTGGTAATGCAATAAAGTTTGTCAAGTGTCTGCATCAGGCATTGCATGTTTAGCTGCATCCCAAATCCAATTCCTTTCTGGGCAACAGGCGTGACTTTGCTTCTTATATCGTATGAGAGCTCAAGCTTTGTTTTCCAATTTATGACATAGATTTTACACAGTTAAAAAATGGCAAAACAAGGTGAACATTATAGGCAGCTTTCACTACTAGTAAGTTTAACCAGATTGTATTATAAATACCACCAGGGATAATAAAATCTGCTTTTTTAGGATTAAGTCAAGTCGATGATCTTTGTTACAGGTGAGGGGTTTAATAACAAATATTTCCAGCATGTTTTGTTTGGTTCAATCTCATGCCAATATTGAGAGACTGTACATCAAGCTCTCTTACTCTCTGTGGTTCTTACTTCGGTTGTCAATATCTTTTCCCTGTCAAGGTGTTTCCTCATCTTACTGTCTGTCATTTTGAAACTAAGCTGCTATCACGGGACTCGCTAGGCAGACTAAGGTATCTGCGCCTCTAGGGCACCATCATTCCTTAATATATGAACCAACTTTACGCTCCCTTGACAGCTGCCCACACTTGTTACATCGAACCTGATAATTTTAGCTGTATGAATCTTGGTAGAAATTTAAATTGAAAGCTGGTAGCTTGAATATCTAAAGTGAAATTACTTGCCCTCGGAGTGGTTTATATTCAATTTCTTTGCTGATTAAAATATTACTATGAAATTGAACACTTTTATCCTGACAATTTTAAACTGGATTGTAGCTTAAGGTCATGTCACCTTGTTGTTTGATATAGGAATTATGGAAAAGGATGGGTGGACAACTCATAAGCTTCAGCTTATCCATTTGAAGCTCAGCTCATCCCAGCCCAAACTCTTTGATCATTCTCACTCATAGCTTGACCTGATCCCTCTCAATCTCCGAGTACAGTTCTTAGCATTGAGATCGGCATATTTAAGAAGTTTCTCATGAGCTATAATCCACACATTCTCCCGCTTGATTTTTATAAGGATAATTAGGATTTGGATTTATATACTAGCGTTCCTCGTTGACTTATGATTAAGTGCTATGCCTTGCTGGAAAGGATAGGGTTTGTCAAAGTGTTACGTTTCTTCGGAATGACCTGCCCCTAGAATATCTTGTCGCTGTGATTATGCTTTTGATTGTCAGGCCACCAGTTGCTGTCGCTTACTTCACGACTATAATTGTAGAGAAGGCTTGAAAATTTTGGATTGTCAGGTGGGGTGGATGTGATGATAGAGCCAGGGACCTATGACTCTTCGCCTTGCAAGACACGTTGCATTTGAATGAGTTGACGCTGCATGCGCGAGAGAGTCTGAAAGTTGATTATTGTTGTAGGTAGGACATGCTAATGTCGTGGATTATATACTAATTCCACTTAGAACTGTGGAAGTGACCTAGTTGGGGTGAATACATAATTGCACAGTTTTTTTTTAGCTTTATTATACATTGGCTCCCCTAGATAGACAAATCCAAATAGTAAGGAATCAACTAAAACTTTGTTTTTCCTCCCTATTATACTCTGCTTATAGATATCATTCTTTCATTACTATATCCTCTACATAAGACATGTTCTTGTCCGTATCTTTATTTAAGAAGCAAAGATATTTTGATCTCGTATTTACTTCAGAAAGGACCAAAGATAGTAATCTAGGGCTGTGAATTCTCATAGCAATAAAATCCAAGAATATGTGTGAATACTCTTTTCAGAGTTGAGAGTTAAGGTAGGATTGGTTGTAGTGAATAAGAAAGTAGAGTTGTGCATTTGATGGTGGTGGGCAAGTGGAGAGGGAGGGAAAATATTGGTATTTCTCAGGCTAGATGGGGAGGGTGTGGAGCAGTGAAGTGATAGGTAATGAGTGATTTAAAGGGAGATTGAGTGCCATAGTCCCGTTATAAAAAGGTATACTTGTTTGTTTGATAATTTGATTGATATCGCTATCTAAATCAGTATTGGTCATCACCCCTACCTTAAAAACCCCAAAGATAGTTTTATCCCTTCTAGATTTGCCTCTCATATTCTCCCATATTTGTATACACGCATGCACCTCACCTCGCCTCCCACCAGAAATATATGTATATGCATGCTAAAATCAAGGAATCTTATAAAGAGAATTGTGAGTCGTAATCTATCTCATTGAGTAATAATGATATTGCCTTAACTTTATTTATTCCACACATCTAGAGTCGTCCATTCCCTGCAACTGTAAACCTAAATAAATACGATCCAACAATTAGAATAACTCCCCCTATTATATAACTCTCTTACCCAGAAAAGTAAATATCCGGTATATTAATAAACTTCCGAAAACCATAACCCATTTTACTCCGCGGAATCAGAAAATTACCCACCTATTACGTACCGTCTTGCCGCCTGACGTCTCTCGGCCTCGAGCGTCGCAGCATCAGCGGCTTCTCTTTCAAGTCTTTCCTCCTCGAGCCTTTCTCTTTCGAGTCTCTCCGCCTCGATTCTCTCTGTGTGCCGTTTTTGCACGTCGACCCGTACTGCCTTATGACGCTCGTATTCTTCTTGTGCTTCTACCGCTAGTCTAGTCAAAATAGCATCAAACGGCTCTCCCCTCAGATAACGTATGTTAACCTCTCTGCTCAGTTGTAGCAGAACTTCTCGAGCCCTAGCCTCTGCTCCTTCTGCCAACGCAATCTCTCTTGACTGATTGTACAATTGATACTGTTGTCGCAGAGCAGCTCTTGCAGCATCTCTGGATTCTTGATCCTGTTCTAAGGCAATCCTTGCATCTTCTATAGCTTGCCTTTCCTCTTCCGAAACAACAATTCCTGCTATTCGGTTTCGTTCATCCGCAGCAGTTAACCTCTCAACTCTTTGGCGTCTAATTCTCTCCCTTTCAATCTCTTTGTCTTCCTCAGTTTGATCCTCATATTCTGGTATCTCAACATAGTCTCTGGATCCTGGCCCCACCCCAACCGATCCTGCGATAACTCTCTCCATTCTCCTTGTTCCTATTAGCACTATCCTTGGCATTCTATTGTCTAGAATATCATTCGGTAATTCCCCCAATACTTCCTGCATTAACTCGCGTATACCATAGTCCACATAACTAGGATCAATAGGCGGCTCGACATAAATGGCGTCAAGGTCAGCAAACGTTCCAAGCAAGCGGAACAAATCTTCAAAATTACCGTCATCTAGAAGATCTGCCCAGTTTGAACGCAAAGCTAGTGATCTAATGGGTCGATTTCGTTGTTCGAGCGTGTCATAATTCTGACGATTGGGCTCGAGGGAGCCGCAGAATGCTATTAGCGCTTCTCCGTCTTCCATAAGAAGAATATCCGAGATGGGGTCATAGGGCACACCCGGAAGTTGTTGAGGTAGTACGTTTGTTTGCCTTGTACGTCCATTGGATCTAGAAGCCTGCGCACGAGCTTCCCGATTGACCTGGGAAATGTTACGAACCGATTGAAATGGATCCGGGACTCGAGCTCTCTGGTCGCCGGGCTGAGGAACTTGCCCAGGTGCTCGAACGTCAACGACTGTGAGGAAATGGCGGCGACGCCCAGCTATTCCCCATATTCTTTCTCTTATCTCACGAGGTAGATCTGGAAATCGAGGAAATCGGATTCTTCTTTCCTTGGGCCGACTCGGAGGTGGTATATTTTCTTCCATATTCGTTTTCTAAGGAGCTAGAGGGGGAGTATTGAGATGGACATGATAGAGCTTTACTAACGACTTTTATGAGGATTGGTCGCTTTGTTTTCTTCATTAAGTATTTTCTTCTATCAAGCTGAGAAACTCCATCCGGCGATCTCACAAAGATTTGTCTCTTTTATGAAAGCCACAACAAAGCTAAAAGCGCATGGCTCAATATTTCTTGCAAACTTTCCTTTACAAATACATTGCATTAACTCAACAAAGAGGTGCTTTAATGTTTGAACTATCGAGCAGTCTCCCAAACCATTTGTTCCAATTTAGGATATCCTACTTGATAGGGTCAGAATTTTCGATTTCAAAGCTAACAAACCGCCTTCCGCCTTGTAGAATATCTTTCTTTTGCTCCCATGGGACATATTTCTCTTTAATCTATGGCCCCTATGATTTTACAAATGCTTATCTATATTGTATTTAATATAATACAGATATAGGCGATTTCCACAAAGATTATAAAAACCAAACAACGATGCAAAAAAATGTGAAAAGAAATCAAAAAGAAAAAATTAGGACGCTATTTAATATTGGTGTCGCCATTTCCATTAGCAACATTGCCACAGCTTCTTCTGCTGCCATTTGTTTTCCTGTTTGAATTCTAGGTTGATATCCCGCTTCTAGGGACCAGGCAACATTCCCGCTATTTTCGAAAAATTCTTTGATAACTAGACATATTGTCCCGACCATGTAGCAGCAAATCGTATTTGAAAGTGATCCACCATTTTAAGCTCTCTTGATATCGATTACTATCAGATCTCCAGCTCTAAATTAATGCTAGCTACCTTTTGGCATAGAGTTGGGAAAGACGTATGAAGCTAAAAATTCACGAAGAGATATCAAAATTTAGGGAAATCTAAGCACTTCAGGCCAATAGTACTCTTTTCCGGAAAGCCCTTCTTACAGCTAATCGGCATAAATAATAGAGCAGGAACCTTTCTTGAGGTAGGAATTTGCGGGGATATGTACTCACAATAGGGGTCCTCGCTTGAAAAATGCCCCTAAAGCTCGTAAAATACAGCGCTTGTGAGTTGTACGTAAAGGTATATGATGTCTGCCTTGCAGTGCCGCGCGATTGACTGACAGACTGCGCCACAGAACGTAATTTTTCATGTTGGCATCTCATATGACAACTACATCCGTCCCAAATTTTTCTCTACGGGAGCTATTTCCAAGGTGACTCGCGAAATTCTAACATACCGAAACTCCAAAATGCCACCCACAACGTTGGCAGCCCTTACAAACCTCACTTCCAGTCGGTGAACCCCCTCAAATTTGAAACCTAATCGAAAGCTGACATCTCAGCAGCCGCCCCCTACCCTCTCATTTTCAACAACCCCCGCACGGTCACCCAAATCCTCACCCCCTTCCTAGTTCTTTGGATAGGCACCGTAATCATAGCGCAACTCGCTCTCACGAAAGCGCGGAATCTTTCTCCTAAGGCGCGAGGGAATTCTCTTCTCTTATTCGCCTTCCTGCCTACCTATCCTGTTGCCTCGTTAATATGTCGAGCGGTTCTCTACTCAAAAATCGCCCTGACGGAGCCTTGGCCGAAGGCCCGAGTGGTATATTTCAAGTACCTTATCTCTGCCCTCCTGGGTCTCAAAGCCTCAGTCAACACCCAGAGTAGTAGCGATGATGCTGAGAAAGAATTGCCGGTCGGCAATGAAGACAAACCAAGTCCTTCTCGTCCCTCTACCTTGAACCTCTCCCTCCCCATCCCCGGCGCTGACAGGAAATCCCCCGTCGGAATTGAAGTTAAATCTCCTCCGTCGACGAAAACTAAAAGTATCGAACTTCTCGCCAATGACTTCGAGGATTACACTCTTGTGCCCTGCTTGTGCCGACCCACCAAAACTTTCTGCTCCCGCTATACCCGCCCCTTCTTTAGCACCCTCCTAACGCTTACTTTCGTCACCTATATCTGCACCACAACATTGTTTCTCTATCTTGAGCGTTGCTCACTATCATGGCAGGATATGGCGAGGCAAACACTAATTCCATCTGCTGAGGGGACGGTAACGATTGATGCGAAGGGATTCGAAACTATATCCGTGCTTGATGATTTAAAGGCTGTTTTTGCGTTAGGAGGATGTGTGGTTGCGGTGCAGGCATTTTTGCTCAGGGTTGCGGGGTGGCAGTGGGTATTTAGGGGTGAGGGAGCTGGTTCTGCAGAGAAGAGAGAGCATGAGAAAGAGGAGAGCAAGCAGGAGGGAAGTGAAGAGTCAGATCATCATCTCAGGAGTTTGCGTATTTCAGGGCTAGATGTCAGGATCGAATTGCCTTTAGCAATGCTCATCTACATGGTCCTAACACGCCATTCTTGGTTGCGCCTCGCGAAAGGGTGGGATAGTTGGCCAATAGTGACATGGATTGTGGTGGGGGCGACAGGGTTTAATTTCTTATCTCAATATATTTGGTGGACGACGAATTGGCGGGCGGAGAAGCTCCAGGAGAGGCCTAGAATGTTTGTTTTTGGGTTCTTGTTTGTTGCGGAGTTTGTGTTTGTTCATACGTGGAACGATATGTGGGATATGAGGGCGTGTGTGGCGGGAGGGAAGTGCCCCCAGAAGTTGTTTATGTGGAAGAGTGAGTGGTCGAATACTTTGTGGTCATATTGAGGCATGGCTGAATAATGTGGCTGAAAGAATATTTACTACATTCGTGCTTCACTTTTGAAACCGGATTCAATGGCCAATGCTCCCCAAAAAGCCTGGATCATCCTAATATTGCCAAACTATTTTCTGTTACCATCGTAATCACTGAATGGCTTTGTTTCTCAAAACGGATATGCGAGTGGCACAGAACGATTCATAAATGACTTTTATATTTTACAGAGCTGGTCACTTCAATGGTGACTCTAGCAAGAGGTTCTGGCCCCATCTGTTGGCCTCTTCGCTGGCCATATCCCGTCCTAAATTATGCGCAGAAATAAGGGAGCATTAGGTTCGTAAAGATAGCATAGAGAAACTCTCTATGAGGAAATACAGAATAATCTAGCAAATCCACAATAAATTTGTCAGCATCCAACCCCTTATTTTCACAGCTTTTCTGTTTTTCCCAGCTTAATTTCTATCCTGGCATGAGCTGTTCTTTTTCCATGCCGATTCGCGATTCCAATGATAATATACGCAAACACCGGTAACAAAATACGTCTTCAACATCTGTAAATGATTACACTGATTTGGGGAAGAAGATGCTGAGGACTTGGTTACAGTCTCCTCTTCCTGTGATAAGACATTTTGTCTTATTGAATGTCTGCTCAAAATAATCAATGGCATAGTTTCAAACACCGTGGTTCCATTTCCTCTCGAAATGCTGTCAGAACTATCACAAATGTCATAGCACCTCCTACTGTCATGCTGACCGAATACCTCTTTTCAAGAACGCTGAATTCGTATCTTACTTTTAGATAACGGAAGAATTATTTTCCTTAGCTAATTATCAGTATATACAATCACGAAGACCAATTATTACATCCTTGAGCCTTGTCCATGCCTATGAGGCCACGTTTGCAAAATGATGTCGGCGGCCCGTCTAATAAAGTGGTGAGGAACACCGGGGACTTGATCTGTGTATTTATACTTTGACGGCAAGTTAATCATATGGAATATTACCAGATTACCAAGATACGGTATCCCTCGAAAAATATTCCAAAGGAAGCTCTTCGCAAAATCTCCAGTAGTGTGAGACGGATCAACTAAACAAGAATTCAACTTCCATAGTACTTAAAGTAGGTGATTCATTCTTTTAGTTCTCTGATTGTCAACGTTATAGATCCCTTTGTTGCAAGCATACAATGCTCTTGTACAGTGGAGACTTTATTGCTGTGTCTCGTTTAGATGTCCCAGCGGGAATGGTCTTATTGGGGGGTTTTAAGATATAGCTCGAGATATCTCGATGTGGGAATCATTATCATTTTGCTCTTAATTATTATTGCCATTGAACTCTCCGCTGTCATTACTGTCCGAATGTCCCTTAGGAAAGCCGGGCTCTGGTTTGATAATTGAACAGGATGACCACCTCTCTCTTGTTAGAGGAAATTATTAGAATATCAGAAATACCAGAACTCGCTCATAAATCTAGTATCGACTTCTAGACCTCGATCTTTGCTATTGACCAGAATCATGACGCGATGCTTTGGGGGGTGGGGGGATAACAACATGCTTTTATCCTCTCTACTCGGAGAACGGACAACAAAGAGCGGACAGTCTTAATTAAAGTGAGGGTCTAAATCTCTTCCCATTACCACCTCAAAAATTGAGAGTATGACAAGGCTTTTCAATCAAACCAACTCTTCTCACCTTATGAAAGAATATTTAAACACTAAATTGTGAAACCTTTGAGGAATAAAGTTACTCAGATTCTTTTATTGCACCTCAAAAGTCAGTGGGCAACATGCTTTGATGCTGCACTTCGATATTTGAACGCCTGATGAACGAACTGTTTGTCATCTCAATTCTTCGTTTAAAGACGTCGAAAAAACCTTTCGATCATATGTAGCATATCTTCTCCCTTGCGTTGTCACCAACGTTTCTGTTGTCATGACCATCAATATCCCCCGTCTCGTCCGCCCTCCATCAAACAGGAACATAATCCAAGGTAGAGGATCATTGCATATCCACCAAGTATAGTCAGTGAGAAATGAAAACATATGCCATAGAAATCGATAGAGAGCTATCCGCTGTGGAAGTTCCACCGTGGATGGAGCTGGATAAATGCAATTTTTGGATTAGCTAGAAGTTGTGTGAAAGGAAACTATTTATATACACCTGGCCAGTGGGGTTAGGAGAGTCTATTTCAAGTCCAAATTCCGAATTAGAGAATAAGGACTTTGCAAGGCATTTTCTCTGGGGGCTTTCTATGACAGCTTATATTCACCGCTGTACTGCTTTTCTTTTCTCATGCTTTTGTGTCTTTCCGCATAGAACCACCGCCTAAACTGAACTCTAATTCTATGCAAACCACATCACAATTCATGTTCAACTTTTAAGCAAATCTCCTTCCACGCGTAAAAATCATCCCTCTGCCTCAATCTCATAACTATTCGACTTATGCTTCGGTTGAAACCTAAAATCCTTATGCGCAGGTCCCAAGAACATCTCACTACCCAAAATTAGCCTCAATCCAATGTTAACAACACGGAAAACATACCTAATCTTAATCCAATCCAAGTAATTCGAACTAGCAAGCATGGTCTCCAAATCATTCCTCCCCCGGTAAGCCGGCGGTCGATCCTGCAGACTAGGCGGCAAATGATCCAGAATCCCCACTGGCACATACCTATGCGCGAAGCTCAACCACTCCAGCAAAAACCTCCTAGTTGTTCCAACACCCATCTCATCAGAGCCCCAAGCTTCAAGACCGTAGCGTACAAAACGTTCTACGTAGCCGAGACGTTCGGACGCGGATTTGTCGATGTATTGACCTTTTTCGATTTCTTCAAAGAGCCAGGGTTTGATGAGAGCGCCACGGGCGACCATAACGGAGTCCACGCCGGCGCTATCAATGTGGTTGAGGTAGTCGATGTGTGAGTAACAGTCGCCGTTGCCGATGAAGTACATTCTTCCGTCGGGGTTGTTGGCTTGTGTTCGTGCCTCTGGTTCTCGTACCGTGTCGGTCAACTCATCCTTCTTCGCATTGTATGACTTTACCAAAGCCGAGCACTCAGCGATGTATGACCAATCTGCGTTCTTTGTATATCGTTGTTGCTTGCTTCGGCCGTGAAGTGTAATAGCTGCGCATCCTGGAGCTCCGAGCCGGTCTCGCCATTCACGTCCTCCGAATGCTAGTCGTTCGATGGTTCTCTGTGCTGTAGGTTTGTTGTCTCTCGTGCCCATGCGAATTTTGGTTGTGATTGGGATCTCGCCGGAGACTACATTCATACCTCGGATCATTTTCTCATGTTTTGATGGAGAATCTAGTAATGCTGAACCAGCCCCTGTCCGACACACTAAGTCGATTGGACACCCGCAGTTCAGATCAATAACTCGCAGGTGTGGAAGTAGTTTTGAAAGAATCTCCGCTGCTTTCAAAGCTTGCCATGGCTTATTGGCTGATATTTGAGCACCAAACTTCAGGTCTTTGGAGTTGTCATAATCTTGCACGATTGACTTTGGCGTGTATTTTGGTGGGGTGATCTCGTTCTCGTGTGCCTTCATCAATGCCCACTCAGGTTTCGTTCCTTGGATTAGAGGTAATGACAATGCCATCTCAGAATAGGTGACCTGGGCGCCGAAGTCCACACACATTCTTCGGAACGGAAGATTCCCCTGAGTAGTGAGAGGAGCAAGAACAGGTGTCTCCGGGCCGAAGTATATTCTTCGTTTTTCAGATGGTAGAAATGGTGGGTCGATAAATGTGGCTCGATGTTCTTGCTTAGGTTCCTCCTTCGATTCTTGTGGCACTTCCTGACTTTGCTTCGCCGCTTCCTCTCCGGGCTTTAGTTCCTCATCCTGGTTTGAATCGCCCTCCTTCGGTTTGTTCTCACTCTCATTCTTTCTCTGGTGGTAAAACTTGTCCGCCTCCTTTCCTTCCTTGTCCAACCAATCCGAGTATTTCTCTGCCTTCTCGATTTTGAATCTTTTCCTAGCCAAATCCACTTTATCATCGGTCCTAACGACATTGTAGACTCCTATTCTATTCTCGTCATCATCTGTGTTTGACACTCCAAATTTCGAAGGGTCCTCTGTAAGCACCAATTCCTTCCTCCCGTCCTCATGCTCAATCTCTTTTGAGTGACTGCCCAGAAATCGACATTTCCATCCGGCGAAGCATTTTCCATTAACTTCCCACACTGGGCATTTGGCATTGAAGGTAGTCAAATCCTCCCTCTTTCCGTCTTTCAAATACTTCCTCAAGTCGTGGCAGCAATTGCACTTCTCCCCAAATCTGCAATCTTTTGGAGAGAATTCTGGAGAGTTGGCTCGACTATTGCACAATTTGATCGCGTCGAACCACTTTCCAAATTGTCGGTCCTTGTTTTGCCCTTTCTCCTTCTTCTTCTTCTCGCCACCGTTGGATCGGCTATCTCCTCGAATGTTACCTTCTGCAGCATCGTCGTTCTCGGCAGGATTTGAGGTAGGGTCTCTTTTGGAGGTATCGATAAGGTATCTAAGAATTGCCCGTTAGCACTCGAAGGAACTAAGGTGGAGTGGCAGGTAATTACTCAGGCTTGACTAGAGCAACTCCCTTGACCTTGTCCCTGGCATCAACTCTCGGCGTATCTCCTGCAGCATCGAGCTTCACACGCTTCGCTGCTGGTTCATTGGAGTCCAATTGGCTCTTCTCCCCCTCCGCGGTGCCATTTCTCTCAAGCTTTTCGGATTTTGTCACAGTCGAGTCTCCTGGCAAAACAGGTTGTGGGGGATGAGCTTCTTCCAATTGCTCTCCATTCAACGGTCTCTTCAATGATTGACCTGGGTCGAGCGGATTTTCGACATTATCTGCCATTATGTTGTGATTTCTTGACTTACTGCGACTGAGCTCTTTGTCGATGTTGAAGCTCCCCTCAATTTTTTATCGAGCTTATCTTAGCGTTTATTCACCTAAATTAGCGATGTAGAAGCCACACTGTGACCTGAATCAGACCCTGTGGCTTGTCATATCTTACCTTCCGTCCGTCAGGTACCTAGACCCTTGGTCTGAGGGCCGGCCGCATATATTAATCATATTTGACATCTGTTCGAGGGGTCTGCACGATATATGTTTTACGAATAGCTGCAATATCTACACCATTGATTGGTCTTACCTTCAATCCCCTATCTCCGATGATGTACGGCGTAGATCATTTGAAACTAATGTAACAGGGGAGCATCCATCTTCATGCGACAACAACATCCTTCAATTACCCGTCAATCAGCCTCCCATTCCCCAATCATCCAGAGCATTCGACAAACAATGCTCATAAGGACCTATAGCCCAAGAAGCAGCCAGCGCATACACAATGGGTGATTCCTCGAGGTCCTCAGAGAAGGACAAGGCTCGACCAGGCTTGAAAACCAAGAATGTACGATCCCAGAAGATCATTCAGCTGTCTCCTTCGGATACGCGACCTCAAGATATCCCTGAAGAGTCAGAACCACCTCGAGAACATGCGCCAACACGCAGTCATACCCCAGGACATCTATCTACAAAGAGTCAGGATAGGAGGAAGAAGGCTTCCGAATTAGCATTACGACAACGATCGCAATCCTTGTCACAGAAAGATGCAGGTCCAACATCTCCAAAGTCCTCCAAGCCGCCTTCTACGCATAGCAATGGCACAGCTACACCAAGACCAAACAATCCTCTGTCCCCGCCAGCGATCTCCACTCCGGTCCCTGCTTCGTTATCTCCCAATCTCATGAACCCAACTGCGCCAAGACCTCTCAATCTACGCTCTACATCTGCAATAGCCCCAAAGACTCCGCAGGGGACGAGGTCTTCCCCGGCGCCCTCAGGACCTGCGCAACGACAACCTCCTCCAAAAGGCCCATACATCCCTTTCCCACCACTTCCCGACCCAAAAACCGCACCAGACGTACAACCCGCTCCCGCAAGTGGAATGTACTGGTCCAAAGCCCCCATATCCGGGACTCCTCCTCTCTCGCTCCGAGCCCACACAATCACATTAATTGGTTCCTCTATCTACATATTTGGCGGCTGTTCCTCCCTGTCTTGCTTTAACGAACTCTACATCCTCGACGCTGATGCGTTCTACTTCTCTACTCCCTACGTGTGCGGCGATATTCCGGTGCCTCTCCGCGCAATGACATGTACGGCTGTAGGCAAAAAGCTTGTCGTGTTCGGAGGCGGTGATGGGCCTGCCTATTACAACGACGTTTACGTCCTCGACACGATGAATTTCCGGTGGACGAAACCACAAGTTCAGGGGGATGGAAGAGCAGGCGATAGATACCCCTCGAAAAGGAGAGCACATACCGCATGTTTATACAGGAATGGGATATATGTGTTTGGGGGCGGTGATGGGGTTCGTGCACTGAATGATGTCTGGAGATTGGATGTAGCAGATACCAACAAAATGAGTTGGAAACTTATATCCCCACCGACAACACCGACAGCAGAAGATAAAACGAAACCGAAAGCCCGGGGATATCATACCGCGAATATGGTTGGGAGTAAACTGATTATATTTGGGGGATCGGATGGAGGGGAGTGTTTTCGAGATGTTTGGATATTCGATGCTGCAACATCCTTATTTAGCCCGGTCACGATTCCATTTGAGTCTTCGTACCCCAGGCTTTCGCATACGGCTACGATTGTGGGATCGTATTTGTTTGTGATAGGTGGTCATGATGGGGTGGAATATTGTAATGAGGTATTGTTATTGAACTTGGTAACAATGGTTTGGGATAAGAGACATGTGTATGGAGCGAAGATGAAAGCGAGGGGATATCATGGTGCGGTTTTACATGATAGTAGGTTAGTAGTTGTTGGTGGATTTGATGGTGGGACAGTGTTTGGGGATGTTTGGATTTTGGAATTAGCGGTTCATGCTTATTATAGTCAGATTAGTCATTTCAGCATTGATGTTTGAGGGCGGTGATGAGCGGGAGTGAGAATTGCGAAGATTAGAGGGCGATGACGCTTGGGATTTGGAGTATATTGAGCGCGGGATGGAAAAGAAGTGAGATAGAGGGGAATTGCCATATTTCAGAGACGACATTTGGAGATGAAAATACGGGGGATATGAGTTACGAAGATATGCTTTACATGTACAAATCTAGGAAAATGCCATTTAGACGACCCTTAGCCTGATAGTTGGAAAAGTCAGACATGTGTTCAATCTTGAATCTCGAGATCTTGATACGAATCCTAAGGGAATGGGGCGTCAACATCAGTTTCTTGCAGCATGATGAGCACGGAAACAGAAGAGTTTCTGTCCGAACCAAGGAGCCCCATCCACGCCGATTTCCAAGTCGGAGCATTTGATGAACATTCAGCGACCCTGCCTCTATCAATACGGCCGCTGGTTTCATAATTATGCGGAGGATTCCCTGTCTTGCTTTTTGGAATTCAGCTAGCTTGATGCAACAAAGACAATATTGGTCTACTGAAGTTTCCCTGCCTCGTGGCAAAGATTCTACCCGTTGCAGAGGTACTTGGAGACAGTTGTCCGAAAGCGCTTCATTGAATTGGAACTACAATTAGTTATAAATCGTACTGCTGAAGAGCAGATATGTGACTCTAGTACGAAGATTGCGGCAATTAGTCTTGTCACTTTAGCGTGTAGGCCCTGTAAGTACGCTATAAGGCCCTGTAACGGTACATATATTGGCAAAGCCTGTAAAACAGTACCTCAGCCACTATAATTGCTATGCCAATAGTGCTAAATTTGGAAATTTTTAGCCGAGTCCAGTAGATTTTGATAAAATGTTTTAGATGCTATACTTAGAGCCTATAATCGGGTACTAATTTCACTATAATCACAGTGCCCTATACACTATTCCTGCCAGATCAGCACTAGAGATTAGCGAGTCCCTTCAGGGCTTTGCCAATTATGTACTGTTACAGGGCCTATACGCTAAAGTGACAAGACTAATTGCCGCAATCTTCATACAAGCAGATCAAATCTGGTAGTTAGGCAACGTCGGAGATGGAGTTCCAACCTGGCCAGTAAATTCACGGCACAGCAAACACAGCTCAATATGCAGGAATGAAAAAAGAAAAAGAAAAAGGAGAAGTTGTGCATGATGGACGAGGCTGACTTCGAACCCTTAGTCAATCATAATCGAGTACGCTCAGCCTTCCACACTTCAACGTTGTTGGAGAGCCGGATTAATAACGTGCTCAACTCCTATGCCAGCCCAAGAAAAATCTCAAGCAAGGCTTGTGAAAAGAAAAGGTTTTAGCAGAGGCTGGAGAACTCAGGTGTGCATAGTCAAAAATAGATTTGGGGCACAGAGGCATTTTAGCGTACTAGTACAATGTGTAGTGTAGCGCTCGCACTGAGCACTGTCGCTTGCACAAAGATTTGTGGCTGTTGTCCTTGAAACCCTACATTATTTCGAGCTCATCCTCCCAAATCCAAGGGTTCTGGGCCAACCATGTCCCCGCCATATTTCTGATGTCAAACTAGTCCGATGGATGCGCATAAGAGGCTGAGCCGCGATCACTCGCACCTCAACCGATAAAGCATGGAAGACCGCTCAGCCTCGAAATTTATCACGGCGTATCCTTCTGTGCTTGAAATCATCTCACGTCGAAACTTGTTCAGCGATCTTAGATGGCAAATATCTACCATTCAACACCTCTATCTCCCCAGCGCAGGACCATCCGCCTACTTCATGTCCACTCTGCTGGCGACAATGATTTGAGCAAGGCTGTGTCATGTGACCTTGGTGTTATAGACCTGGATGCAGACCATCAACCCTTCGCTACGTTAACGTATGTGTGGAAAGTTAATGCCGACGAGAAGCGTGCTGTGATTAGCTGCGGTGGGCAGACATTGTCTTTGACACGAAATGGACATGATGCCTTGAGGCATCTTCGAAAGCGACTGGGAACTTTCACCATCTGGATCGATGCCATTTGCATTGACCAAGCGAATCATGAAGAGAAATTGAGTCAGGTTCGGTTGATGGGTGACATATATCGGAGGCCGAAACCGTCTATGTCTGGTTAGGGAGCGGTAATGTCGCCTGCGATCGAGCTCTCAATTTCGTTGAGCACGCTGGGTTTCAACGCTATTTTCAGTGGGAATTAGAGTCAGCTTCCTATGAGATACGTCAAGTCGAGACGCGTAAAGCTACTTACGACTATGTTTTTGGGCGAATGGGACAGATTCGGGCATCTTCATCACCCAGGAAGAGTAAGTGGGCAGAGCAGGGTTGCAACGTATCTTCAGACTAATGACTGTAGATCAAGGTTTCCACCGAGCTATGGCGAGGGACAAGAATGGATCTGATCGAGTCTCATTTGACGATCTTATTGTTCTCCTTGATAACCTTTGGATCACTCGTATGTGGACCTACCAGGAAATCCTGCTGGCCTCCAATCCCATTCTTGTTGTTGGCAGTTTTCATCTTCAGTGGTCTCTCCTAGAAAGAGCCATCATCTTCCTACAATACTCGGGGACCTATCACCACTCGCAACCCCGTCTCAATCAGGTCCTCGAGGCTTGGATTGAGCTTGTCCTCAGCCGTGATCAGCTAGTTGCCGTGCAAGGGGCCTGCAGCAACCCGCTCGCTTCTGAGTCCAGCCAACCTTCGCCAGACCCCAACGGTCTACAGCCAACACACTTGCTGCAATACCGAGACTCCGTCATTGAGGTCGCTGAAGCTGTCAACCAAATGAGGGCCCTCAGCTTGAGTGTTGCTGGGTACACATTTTTCTTGGCGTTTATAGTGGGTGTCGCCGCCGGCTTCGGCACTATAATAGATATGGGAGTACACAATGGATTCGTCAACAAATCCATGAAAGAGAGACTGCAGTCAATGCTAAATGCGTCCGATGATGCTATTGGGCCAATCACAGCTTGTTTGCAAGCCTGCCAAAATCCTACGGCCGCTACCTGCTTGTCTACATGTAAGAATGTAAAGAACACGGTGTCAGAACTCTCATTGGCAATCTCTGATTTGAGTTCGCCCGCAGACAGCTGGAACAGAGCTGTCTGGACTATTGCGTTTCCATCTATAATCGGCCTCCTCTTACTTCTCTCTGTTTTGTCTATATCTTTCGCAAACTTCATGGGTCAGAGAACAGCAGGTCCACTATATCCGCCAAACGACACGACACTGAATCTAGTCAAAGGCCTTTGTACAAGAGAATGTAGCGATATTAAGGACAAAGCACTTGCTATGCACGCTGTTTTGCAGCGTCTCTCAAGCCTTGACGTACAACTGACTGATACAACACTACCTGTCCGCAAGAGTTATAGAGAACTTTCGAAGAACATTATTGAGGTGACCAGGTCATTGGCCTTACTCATCCCAGCAGCGATCCAACGATTCGACGATAACCCATCGTGGATTCCGGACTGGTCGGCACAGATGGATCCATTCTGGATTAGCCCGCCTCTATTTGACGGCCATCCTGCTGACGCAACACCAGGGTCTCATAGTATATTCAGCTGGGACGATCAAGATGAGAACGTACTCACAGTTAGTGGCATACTTCGAGAAGGCACGGTCTTCGAATGCTATCAATTTTTGGAAACATCAGATATGTACGAACCTAAGGATGAGGCCAAGCACTTCAAGAACCTTGAAATGATGCTGCGTTTCTGGAATTGCGTCCGGGTATCAGAGGCGGTCACCAAGATCTTGACCATGCTCTCAGGAACGGATTCGTGCGGTTTATCAGGATTGAAGCCTCGGCATTTCAAGGAATGGATCAACTTCTTTATCATCTTGCGAGGAGATGATCCCACCCTGGTCTTCTCGCTCTTTAGGCGAAGGAAGTTCAAGAACTTAATTTCTGTGCTCGTGGATACTCCAGCAGGTCTAAGTACAGCACAGTTAAGGAGTCGTTTCATACTGGCTGTGAGTTCACACGCTAAGGTGTGGAAGACTCATATCACGATATGTAATGCCTTGGCGAGAGGTCGAAGAGTACTCTTCTCCATCTCTGTCAGAATGCATTACATCGCCTCTCAAAGAGATCCCAGACAGAGAGCACACCAGCGAAGACGCGAGGAAGACGTGGAAGGAACATCGCGTTCCATTGTCGAAGAGCGGGGCGTCCATTACGATATCGCTGACATCGGTATTGCTTGTGATACCGTTCAACCTGGCGACAATATAATTCTGGTTGGTGGCGTCCGAACACCGCTGGTCATTCGGGCCACGTCAGAATTGTATACACTCGTAAGTCCGGCTCTGATACCTAGTTTGATGGCAGGGCATGGGTGGAATGATTCCTTGAAAAATGAAGATCTCACTAAGTTTTCCTTATCTTGAATAATGTAACCAGACCGATGGGAAAGAAATATACAATGGCATATTTCAATAGGTCAACGAAATAGAGCTCATACTGGCTTCTACACGGTATCAAGGGCAATAAATGCTCTTAGTCAACCAACTTTGGGCAATTTTATCTGGGTAAAACCCTATTTTGCACACTCTGATTGGTTTAATTTCCACTTAAAACCTCAATATAAGTTTCAGAAGAGATTCCACTTATGCGTTATAAAAAACGGCACTTTGAACAAGGCCCATTTATTACCCTTGATTCTGTGTCCATCGGACCGGATAAGTAATTCTCAGGCTATAGTACATTGTGCATTGGGTATTCGCCGTGCCTCTTTTAGGCTGTTACAGATATCGATCCGTCGAATAAAACCCCCCCGAAAACACGGGAGGTTTAAATTTAGAAAATTCCAGTCAATAAAAGAGGCCCGGTTTCGGGCTCTACAAGATACTCTGCAAACCTGCTTGGGACGTACGGAGGTTCCGGTCACGGATCCGCACTTTAGTAAATAAGCCCTGTAACTATACTACAAGGCCCTCTAAGCAGTATATTCGCTTACCTTACAAAGTCTATAAAGAACCAGAATTATAGTATATAATCCACTATAATTGCTCTATTAACAATGGAAGACTAAAATAATAAGAGTTTAGGAAGTTCAATAACAGCGTCAGAATTTATTTCATTAAGTACTTCAAAATATACTCTTACACAGCCTTATAGCAGCATACCTACAGGGCTTATCTACTGAAGTAGGTACAAATATACGTGACCAGAACATCTTTACTCCACAGCTCCTTCTGCTTATAAACAGCCGAGATTCAGTTTGAAACCGCTTTACTCGGGTCTGAACGCGGAACGGAATGTGAGAAGGTTAATCGATACGCACGTATCATGCGGTACCTATTACGGGTTCAATCTCGATCTCAGAACGGCAAATATGTAGTTTCAAGACGACAAGCAGCGCGGCATGAACCTCCCAATCAAGCAACCTCACCCCTTCTTCCCACCCGGTCCCGTCCCAGCCATAAATAATGTCTCGGAACAACCCCGGTTCCCACCCGGCATCTGACGGCGAGTCTGTCCACTTTCCACTAACCTCGTATCAGGAAATGAGCCAGAAGCTATCGAAGCACGCTAGAAATAAATAGCTCAAATCTTCAGCTCCGCTCTTCCATTCTCTGACATGCATGTACGCTGTAATGGGCCTAGCATGGAAGGTATTCTGGAACGGTGGAAGGAAAGATATGGAACTGTGCATCCTTCTCCAGGGACCAGGGGGCGTGGCGTGATCCTTCTCGCGTCTTTTACTGCATTGAATGGATGAGTAGGGTGTTCTAGAAATGCCTTGGAAAAGCGATGGAAGCTCGAATGGAAGGATGAGAAACCTTCCATCGTTTAAATACCGCGCCTCTTCCCTGCTTACCCTGGACCGGGTTCAAACAACTCTATCCTGACCTACCTACGTGATATACCTACCTATCTTAGGTAGGTGGGGAAATGTGAGAGCCTTACGTAGGGAGGTAGGGTTGCGTGGAGCGGTGTGGTAATGAGACCGAGCCATTGATCCGCCATCAGCCCTGGAGGGAATAGAAGAGCGTCCCGTTCAAGGTGAGCAAAATAACGAAGACACACGCATAAATAGACGGAGGAGCTCAGATACCGGTTTCATAACGCCCGCAATGCTTGTCCTGGAGGTATGCTGCTGCTGCAGCAGCAGGCATTTTCCTATTCCGTCCCGTGGGCGTTTGAGGCTATTTTATTTTATTTTTCTTTCTTATTCCGCTGTCGGCTCTCAAAGAAGCAGGTCTACTACCTAATAGTAAATACCCGATTTCTAGACAGGGCCAGGGGGTCATTATACATTATGTCATTGTGACGTCCACCCCGTCCCACCTTCTCACAGAACGGGAATTCATCGGGATAATGATCGCTGTAATCCCATCTCCTATTAAGTGTCAGAACACGACCGCAAATCACCCACGCCTGGCCTACGGTACTAGTACGGCAAATGCCACTGCCGCACAGGAGGACCTCGACAGACGCACGCAGGGTCCCGTCCAGCTGGGCGCACGCGCGCCATAGGTCCTAGCAAGCTCTCTTCCTTTGCATCCTGGCGCCCGTCAGCATGAGAGCTTTGGCATCGAGCTACTGCGCGCACTATTTGTTTCTAGAAACGTTCGAAACAAATAGGGCCTTTTTGCCGACGAGTTAGCGACTCGCTGCTTTGAGCTGTCATTCCATACCCAAGGTACCTAGGTACTAGTAGATTACTTAGTTACCTTAGATACCTGCACCAGACCCAGCTTCGGCATATGCTATGAATGCCGGACGATCTCAGAGTGCGTTCAAGTCAAGTCAAGTCAAGTCAAGTCAACGTAGAAGTTCACGGCCGGCACATCCCCCCCCCCCCCTAAAAAAGGTGGCATGTTCTTCTTGGCACACCGTGAATAGGGGAATAATAGCAAGCGACATAAGGTTTCGGCCACCGCCGACATGCTGCATACCTTACCTACCCTACCCTACCCTACCCGACCACGCCTCCCCTTTTCCTTTTCCGTTTCTCCGTCCACCTTCCCACATCTCCAGCGTCCATTTTCTCCACAAACCTTCCCCCCCCCTTCTGGCCTGCAGGACCCCTATTCCTAAACCCGCATCTAAACCCAAAAGGAAATTTAAGTTTATACCTTGAGGTTTCAGGGTGTTGATGCACATACTAGTACAGGACCTGACTCATGTTGTCACAGCTGGCGATTGGCGCTGTGGAAATATCGTGTTCGTGCGTTACTGGCGGAGGATGAGGGGATGCTTTTTCGGGTAATCCTTGGCGAGGCGAGGTGTTTTGATGGAGAAGGTAGGTAGGTTGGGAAGTTAAAATGGGAAAATGTTAAGGATGAATGGGGAGTCTGTATGAGGAAGGCCTTGCAAGTAAGTCGAGTCATTTTATAGAACTTTATCGTGGTGCGGTGGGGTGAGTTGGAGGGATGAGCGGGATTTGTTGTGTTAGGTGAAGTTTGGGGTTTGGGGTTTGGTTCGGGGTAGTGTAGTTACTCCAGGATTTAGAGGAGGGATGAACTATCTTGTAGTGTATATTTTGATGCTTGGGGAATGCCCTGGTTTCAATATGTAGAGACAGTGTAAAGAAATTGGCATTAAAAACAAGAGATTCGATGTTTATCGGCAACTATCATTCAATCAATCTCGTCACTCAAGCTCTATAGTACTAATCCCATCAAACACTGCCTTTCCACTGCTTTTAACAATGTACTGCAGTCCCACAGCTAATTCAAGATACTCCTTCTCATCCAGCTTTCGCCATCCAAGGGTATCCATCCTATTGTCCAAGCCAAAGCACATCCATATACACAAATACAAACACCCAGCCATTGCAAGTCTATCCACACTATTGTACGCCATCCATTCAGCCAAAGTAAAAACAAGAAAGAGAATCCTAACAATGCCGCCAACTTTTGTTTCTTTTCATTTGATCCATCTCGATGTCGCTGGGAAAATTGAAATAATGTTGAGCTCGAGCTCGATACCACGGGAAATATGACCATCGAAAGGAAGTGCGAGCTTGATCAAGGCATTCGTGTATGATGCTCGATCATCCAAAAAGAAAGCACGGTCTATAGCAGCCAAACCAGCCCAGCCCAGTTCCTCGCCCAATCAATCTATCCGGGGTATAGTCTTCACTCGTCATGAAAAATGTAGGAAATTTGATAACTCCGCCCAATGCAATTTTGAGAAGGAAATAGGTGCGCTAGTGTATGTTGGAAAGGAAAGAGGTTGGATGTTGTGGTTGAACGGTAACGGTGGCGATCACATCAGTCCTTCTTCGCCAATACCAGGTAACCCGGTGACGTTGACTCCTAAGCCACCTAGACCTGCCGCTGCCATATGACTATTAAGCTTCAGCTCTGGGTTGCATGGAGGCGAATGTTGCTTATGCTAGAAGGGTTAGCCGAGGCGGTGTAATCAGGGGAAGGCTGCTTACGTATTTGAGCCCATTGAGGTTCTTGTATCGTTTGCCACAGACTTCGCATTTGTAAGGTTTCTCCTTTTCCATGCCGAGGGTTCCTGGGTAAGGGGTTGATGTTTCGGGGTTTACGATTGAAAAGGTACCATCTCCGTTCTCGTGTAATTGTTGAGTTTGGTGACCATGTGTCTTGTGGTACCTGAGACAATTAGCACATGTAAATGCATGTAGACAAGATACATACTTGAGACCATTTTGGTTCTTGTAGGCCTTCTCACATCCGATAACCGGACACCTGAATGGTTTATGTTCTTCTCCCATCATTGCCAATGCGGCTGCCTGTTCGTTATTCATCCCATTCATAGCCATCATTTGTTGTTGTCGGTACGCTCTCATCAGATCATTGTTGTTCCCATATTGACCCTGCCCTAAACCGAAAGCCGCAAATTGTTGTTGAAGTGCCCTTCGGTCGCCGAATCCTCCATTAGGGCTGTACAATCGCTTCGCAGGCTCATCTATGCAAAGATCCAGACCCAAATCATTTGATCCATATCCAAACTGATATTGCATATTCATAGCCCCCATATTTCCCATACCCATGTTCATCGGCAGATTTGAGAAATCGTCCTCCATTTCGCCCGCGGGTGTTCCAGGAAGCGAGGTGTTGGGAGAAAATTGTTGTTGTTGCTGCTGCTGCATGGGTTGCGTGCTCAATGTGGGGGTGTTGACGGATGAAACTGTAGGGTTGTGTTGGAAGCCGAAACCGGCGGATGCTGGGGTAGGGGGTTGGGATGTTCGAAGTCCTTGATGTTGTAGGTTAGAGTTGAGGTTTAATTGTGGCCGTGGTTGTTGGCCAAATAATGATTGTTGTGCTGCTTGTACGGGCTGTTGTTTCTGTTGAACTGGCGTCTCTGGTGCTTGATCCATGGGGCCTATCGCATCATCCATCTCCATATCTTCGACTCCATCCATTTCATCTGCCGCAGGTTGTACATTCTTCTGGACTGGAGTTGATGGTTGCGATTGTTGTTGTTGGCGTAACAGCTGAATCCCTCCTGCCGTTCCACCCGGAGGCATTTGTAAGTTCGGCCGAGGTGGTTGAGCCTGCTGTTGCTGAGTTTGTTGTTGGACTGAAGACGCAGCCTGTGCTGCAATGGCAGCTTTACTATTCGGAGTCGAGTTCTCTCTCGCCCTTTGTGCCGCCGAAATCGTTCTTAGTGATTGTGGCGTTTGCTGTGCGTGACTCTCCTCGTAATGTTGCAACAGATCATGTAATGTAGGCAATGTCTGTCCACAGCATGCGAAATCTCTCATGAAGTTGGCTTCGAGTTTTGGTAAGTATGAAGAGGAATGGTAAGAGGGTGATTGCATAGGAAATGGCGATGTTCCGGCCATGATGATGCTGTGATGTTGTTAGTACACAAATCGACCGGTGGCGCGAGTGGAGGATGGACTCGAAACTCGAGCAGAACTCCACTTGAGATTCAGGAATAGACTCACTCATCTCTAATCCAACTCCCAACTGAAACTCCTCCCCAACTCATACCACCAACAAGGCTTCCAGCCAGACTTTCTCGCCGTGGTCGTCCATCTGCATTTCTGTTTGGATTGTTCATAGAAATAGGTTTGGCACCGCCGAAAGAATCCTCTCTCCCTCTCCCCATACTCGAATCAAGACCAGAAGTCATCATAGCGGAGGTTCGCGAGTCAGTGTCGAGAAACTTGGGGTTCTTCTTTCCTTGTGACGAAGGCGAAGATGATGCGTTTCGTGTGGGAGTGGCAATGTCGATAGGAGAGGTCGATGGCATCGTAGGATGATGTCGATCGAAGTCAATGTTCTGCGGTGTTAATGGTTGTGAGGAAGAAGAAGGAGGAGAGTCGAGGTCGGATCTCAACGCAGGTATTGGAGTGCCTTCGTCAGCGTCGATAAAGTCAGGCTCGCGTACAGCGGCGCTGGAAGTCGAGGATGAATGGCCTCCCAGCCAATCAAAGGATAGCATGGGCATCCGGCGAGAACTAACGCAATTGAGGATCTAGTCCGATGGGAGCCGACACCGCAAATTATTTAGACTATGATTGATGGGGTCAAGATTTTGGTAGGTTCCTTTGCTCTGGGACGGGATGGGATGGGATATAAGAAGAGGTGTACGGAATAAGGTGACAGAGTGCAATGAGGTGTTGATGAGGATGTCGCATGGGGGGGTGTGTGGAAGGACTGGGCTTGGGTTGTATCTTATTTAAGTTCAAAGGCCGACGGTTCGTTCGGGGGGGCCTACCGCCAAAGAGACGAAGAAGGATGACAACTAATTCTAGGTCTAGGTTCTAAGCATTCCCTTGGATGTTTGGCGTCGGGAATCTCTGGTATGAATGCCAACTTAAGCGTTTGTAGAATACCAAATTAGGTCTGGTGGATGTCTACCCGGCAGTCAAAGAATGGGGGTGGGTTGGGTAAAGAACGGTGAAGTCCACCCTCCTATTCCTGGGCGGTGAAGAGGTCTTATATAATAGGTCAAGGGCTCGAATGACTCTTTGTCGGTCAGATCACCATGATACCTTTCGATATATTGGTGATGTTAGGAGAAGTGACTTTGCTTGATTCGGCATGACAGGATTGGCCTTCGAGGACGGGTTCTTGGCACGCTCGGACTGGTCCTTACGATAGATAGTCACTAGGACGTGTACTAGTACTTGTACTAGTCCTTCTACTAGGTACTACTACTGTACGAGTAGTTGTAGGTACTTCGTCAAAAATATCCCATTTCTACCGTCTACCAATAAGGTATTACGCACAGATGTGGATGAACAAGCCATCTTGTTTTGAACCTTATTATGTCCACTCAATTAACAGAGGGTGGCCATGGCAATAGAAGCATTATATGATAGACCCTCCCTCTCCGAGTCATACTTGGGCATCCTTGCTCCTAACAAGTCAACGACTCATGTCCAGCCTTTCATCCGACAGAACGCCTTGTCTCACATATCCGCGGTGGCTCTCGGATGAAATGGGGAAATTGTCGTGGCGAATAAAGTGGCGTTTATTTTGAGAGCCAATGTTTACTGTTGGTGACTTGGATCATGGATCACTATTCAGCTGTTCAGGACATTCTCTAGAACCTGCGTGCAGTTGATTTGTCCTTGGATGGGCATCACGTGGAGACTGCCTGGTGTAAGAGTAGAGCCTAGGTAGGTACCTAGAACATCTGGATCTGGATGCTGCTTTATATTGTGTACGTACTTTTGAACGGAGGAGAATCTCCATAGAAGTTATCAGCCAGTACAATCTGAGGAGCACGCGAGCATCATCTGCAAACCACGGCAGGAGTTGCAGCTACTAGTACCTATACCTGACTCAACTTCCTCAAGATCGACGGTAAAGATGTTTAGCCAGGTCAGAGAGGAGAACTTACACATAACATGGGAGTCTCCTGAGAATCTCCCTTCCCTATACTCCCGATGCGATTTCACGTCCCCGGAGATGCATAGGAAATATATAGTCCATAGGGCAGACAAGAATGTGGAAGTCGGCGACGCAGGAGATACATCGGAGAATACGGCGACCATTTCAGGGGTCTGTTCGTCACAACCACACCACTTTTCTCCATTACATCATGCGAGACCTGGAAATTCTGCTGCAGCAAGCTTACGAGAACAACAGACCACATCACATCTGCAGAACCCCGACAAACATTCTCGGGATTTGAAGAGGGGATTGCATAGGATTCAGTATATTTAATAGGGTTCTCCCTCAATTGACTTCTTCATCTTTTGCGCATTTCATCTCACGACCTCACGACATCATCAACGACGGTCTCCGAACATTTTCCGGGAGAAGATATTATCAACAAACGACATCTTAACCTCGGAGGGCAACAACTGATCAATTGACGTTTAATGAACTTGAAGTCCACGTTAACGAGGATTAAGAAACTTTCAGGACCGAAAATCACCAATTGCAATTGAATTAAAAACAGTCAATTGTCTCCACGACCCCTCTATAACATTCCGAGGAAACTCACCTAGAACACCACAACCATGAAGATTCTCACCAAGGAGGAAGAACAGGCCCATTACAATACCACCCTCAAAGGAGGCATCACCGGCGGAGCCGTCGGACTTCTCCTAGTACATTCTCCCAACTCCCAAGCACTCACAACCACATTCTAACAAACCCAGGGAGGAGCAGTAGTATACGGCGCCAACGCCCGTTTCGCCGGCTTCCGATCCCTCACCCTCCCCATGAAAACCTTCCTCGTCACCTCCTCCTCCACCTTCGCTGCTATCGTCTCTGCCGACCGAGCATCCCGGAAGTACGAAACTGCCCGCGACCCTTCCCGACAATACCGAGACCGTGCCACCACCGACCTCGAATCTGTCCGAGCCAACGAATCCACACTCACGAGACTCAAGGACTGGGGTAGAGAACACAGATACCCTATCGTAACAGCGAGTTGGGTGGCTAGTATGGGCATCGCGTTAGGTCTGGTAGGACGGAATCCGTATTTGACTAAGGCGCAGAAGTTGGTGCAGGCAAGGGTTTACGCGCAGGGGTTGACACTGGCGGTACTGGTGGCGACGGCGGCGTTTGAGGTGGGTGATGCGAATAAGGGGCGGGGAAGGTGGGAGACGGTCAAGATTTTGGATCCGAATGATCCGGAGCATAAGCATTTGATTGAGAAGAGGATTCACCATGAGGCATATGAGGGGGAGGATTTGTGGAGGGGTACGTTTTCCCACTCGGTTTCTTTTGGAGGGGACTGTGCTAACTACGTCCAGATATGGTTGCTACTGAGGAGCGAAAGATTGAAAGCCGAAAGAAGGCTGTCAGGGAACAAGAAGCTGCTGATAAGGCAAATAATATGTATGGCAATGTCCAAGCCAAGGGGAAAGAGAACAAGGACAGAATCGTCAGCGAGTCAAAATCAGCTGGCAAGGTCGACTACAAGGAGGCCGAAACAATAGAGGCCAAGAACCAAGAGAGACAGCGAGAGAAGCAAACTGATGCCCGGAAAGAGGCAACCCAGGATGGTGTGCAAATTACGGATAGGGGCAAGTACTGAACAAACGATGAGTCTTGGAGGTGCTAGAGACTGCTTAATGGGGTTGTTATGAGTATTGGGACAGATGGTTGTATATAAAGGACTGGGCGGCTGCATTGCATTGGTGCGGGCAAGTTATCATTCATAGGAGCCGTAAATATAAAATTCCTTCATCAAGCCGCTGGCCTCACATGACCTGTCAATGCATGAAATCCGATTTTCTAGGTCCTCGAAGCCATTCACCTCGATCCAGCAAATCCAACTGCAGACACCAACCAGCAATATCCCATACCTAATACTTCACCTCCATCCTCCTCAAGCTCGATCTCACCGCACACCAAACACCAAACCCCCACCTCCATCCCTCCTCCTCACCCTCCCCAATCACCTCACAACAGCTAACCCCCGTCTTCAAAATGACCACGCCCTTCGACCCCTTTATCCTCGGTGCCACGAACGCCGAAACCACCGCCCTAATTCTCCACCTCCAACTCGCAGATAACGCAGAACTACTTCGCCAATTCCAAGGACAGGATCACAATCACGATCACGATGTCACGGGTGCGAACACGGATGCTGAGATCGCGTTTCGCGTCTACAGAGAGCAGTTGGAGTTTACGAAGCGTATGTTCTTGGATGTCGAGGCTGCGAAGAGGATTGCGGATGGAGAGGAGCCGGATGAGGAGGGGAATGTTTGGGTTGCTGTGAGGGAGATTTTTGAGGTTGCGGTAAGGGAGGTTGAGGTTGAGGATGAGGATGGTGATGCTATGGTTGGTGAGCGTTATATTTGTTTTGTTTGATTTGATTTACTGGGTGAAATGGAAACTGATGGGAATGTTGTAGAAGTTGGTGAGGGATCAGCTACGGGTGCGCAGACGAATGCGAGCGGAAGTATTGATGATGCGGTTGCGAGGGAGAATGCTGCTGTTTAGGATGATGAACGTGTTAGAGAATTGGCTAGTCATGGCGATGAGGAACTCGATAGAGGTAGTTTTGAATTAGAGGGAGGTAGTAGAGAGCGCATTGCATTGGATGGTAAGTGCGATATTCTTGGGTTTAAGGTGCGAGGAAAGCTAATGATTTGTCATAGAAGCTTCTGAGGGCTCAGCTACCGGTGCTCAGACGAACGAAATCGGAAGTATCGATGATACAGCTGCCAAGGAGAATGCTAATATTCCGGATGATGAAGTGGCTGAGATATCGGTGGTTCATGATAATGAAGAACTCGAGGAGGATCACAACTCATTGGGCGAGAAATCTGCTTCTGACCATGAACATATGGATACTCAACCCACAGCACCCGATGTTCCTGCGTTGGTCGAGCAACCAGTTGTCGCCGCCACATCTTGTGTTAGCTGCATCAATGCATTCCCTGAAGGACGTCTTGCTACTCTTCCCTGCACCCACGTCTACTGCGAGGGCTGCCTTCGACACTTATTCCGCCGTTCTTTCATCGATGAACAACTCTTCCCTCCTCGATGCTGCAGACAGCCCATCGTCCCCCACGATGAGAGCGTTTCTGCCTTTCTAGACGATGATATCCGAAATACTTTCAACTTAAAGTCGATTGAGTTCGGAACCACAGATCGGACCTACTGTTCTAACCATGACTGCGGAAGATTCCTCGCAACGAATGAAGGAGATACATGGACATACTGCTGGACTTGCGAGACACGAACTTGCACTAGCTGCAAAAAGGCACAACATGAAGGTCCATGCGAGGAGGATGGAAATGATCGATTGTTTGCTGAAATGGCTGTAGAAGAGCATTGGCAGAAATGTCCTAATTGCTCGCGCACCATTGAGCTTGTTCAAGGATGTTATCATATCGCGTATGTTATACTCCATCCCCCTCCACGAAATCATACATTTGCTGACAGCCATAGCTGCCCCTGTGGAACCCAATTCTGTTACAGCTGTGCCGCCCGCTGGAAGACATGCTCCTGCCCCCAATGGGACGAAGCCTTTCTTCAGCGCCGCGCAAACGACGTTGTCGATCGGCGAGCAACTCAAGCAGGAGTCCCTCGCGCAGATGCCGTTGCAGCCGCTGTTCGAGCTCTTCGTTTCCATTGCGAGCATCGCGGCGGATGGGTTTTTCATCATGGTGCGGGACGAGGCGAGGGCTGTGCGGAGTTCATGCCGGTCTTTAGGATGGAGTGCGCGAATTGCCCGGTGTTGTTCTATCGACAATGCACGTTGAATCGACTCTGATTCTTGGATTCGTTCTTTCTTGGGTAAGGCAATCTTTGAAAGTATTGGTTTACTTGCCCTTACGTATTTGCAGAACATTCGCCGCAAGACGCAGACGGGTAAGGGATATGCTTGACGCCGTACAGGCAAATTCAGTCTCTTCCTTTCTCTGTTTTGCACCTCTATTTCTCTATGTATGTTACATTTTCAATTCTGGAGAATTTTGGATGCCCTGCGCCTTCGCAGCGTTCCTTGCTCGTCAGATTGGATACTCGTCGTTGTAGCACCTTTTGCGTAGCACGTACAACACGAGTTCAGCCTTGCATCAATCAAAACCCTTTTTAAAATAGTTCCTTGTATTGAATCGCTGCGTTTGTTTGGTTTTGTGCTTGTATTTGCGTGTTGTTGTTACTTTGATTTGGATATTGATCAATATGCACAGTATTTGAATTCTAAGCAATCTCACGTATTGGGTCTATGGGGACGCTATTATTCTCGAGTGAATGAAAATAATGAGTATAGTCGCCGCCGAAAAAATCCTGGTATCCCAGTTTCGATGTCCTGTACTTTCGGATGCTTTTGAAAAGGGGTAATTCCGTAAGCGAGCCGGGATAAACTTCTTGTTGACTGCTTGTTCGCCCTTCTGCACTTCCTCCACCACGAACGATATTCCCAATCGTGGTCCTTCCGCTTGTACTTTTACGTGGTGGCGTTGGACTCATCTTAATGAGCCATTCTTTCAAAAGATACAATACCTTTGTCTGTTCATCAACTCCTGTCTCACGATTCTCCTAATCTTGCAACGTTAAGGGGGCCTACCTGAAGAATAGTACGTTGATTGCAATGAACCTTTCATCTTGCCGAGTATTCACTTATCTGAGGACTTAGCTTATTCGTCTCTTGTCACGCCGCTTGAGGTATCTTCAACTTCTCAATCTTCTCACAAAAAAGAATATCAACGCCGAGTTCGATCCTACGTAATACATCCTGAGAAGCGTCTCATAGGAATACAAACGTGAGTAACTCACACCTCATACGATTCTCTCCCATTGTTCTGAACGGAATGTAATAGGGAATTACCACTAAGAATATTCATTTGTCCACAATTCGGCGATTTTCAAAACAAACATGGCGTCGCACATCCCACAGGGCGCCTTCGATGGTATGGACGATGCAACGGCAAGATTGATCTTACAATTAGAGCGTGAGAATTTTACGGAAGTTGGACAGCATTTTATGGCTCGGGTTCCGCCGGAACTACAAGGGGACATCGCGTTCATGACTCAGCAGCAGAGGATAGAGCTCGAACTTGCGGCGGCCGAGTTCAGAGTTCGAGCAGTTGAAGGAGGTCAAGCTCAAGAATCGGAGCCTGTACACATTATCAATCCTCAAGGATATGCTACTACAGCTCCAGCAGAGGCTCCGCAAGTTGCTGAAGCTGAGATCCATCACGTTTTGCCGGTAGCTTCAGCTGTAGTGGATCAAATTGAGGCAGTGGATATTCACCTGGATCACTCTGAATCTGAAGCTGAGGAAGTGGGTGTTCACCCAACTTCTGATCTCAGCTCAGAAATCTCCACCACACCTGGTAGCCCTCCGGCCGAAAAGGTTGAAATCGAATTATTAGCTCCTTCACCCGCAGCGACCATCCGAGTCCTCCCCGAAAATGACCAAGCTGAACCGAAGGACGAAAGCACTGGACAAAATTCGCCCATCGAGCCTAGTCATAGTATCACAAACACGGTTCCTGTCACCAACACCCTCAACACCGCCCCATTGCAAAGTCGCCAAACTCAGTTCAATTCTACCGCTATCCCGCCATCTCCGAATGCCATCTCGACTCCAACTGGAATCACATTGATGCTCTTGTTTATGATCGGTGCTCTCAGTACCACCATTACTCCTGAATCTGCGTCCTCTGCAGATGCGTCAGTGGGCCAACATTCGTCCAAACACGAAAATCCAGGCCCTGAACCAGCCGCATCAGCAGATCCGAACGACCTAATTTCCTTTGACGATGCTTCATCGGAAGCTTTTGCTTCAAGCTTCATTACAGAACACCAAAGATTCCACACCGAGAACGAGGTCCATTCCAACAAGGTGCCAGAGACTTCGCCGTTATCTACATTTGAAGCAGCTTTCGGTCAAAATTCGTGGGACTTCTCAAAGCTCGAGGTGAACGAGAATCGGGACTTCAAGGATGGTACATCTGTTGTTGAAGTTCTAGGTCGCTCCCGCTCTTTCCCGGAGCCTGCATGGGGAATTCCCTCACAACCCACACTTGAAACCCCAACTATCTCTCCGAACGGATCCTTCACGGAGTCTGTTAGCGAAACTACCACTATTTCCTTCCCGTACGTAGGTATCCGGGAGCAAGGCAGTGTCGAAACCCACGAATGTCTCGTTTGCCAGGACAATCTACTGGAGAAGAACACGATCACCCTGCCGTGCGGTCATGAATGTTGCCAATCATGTCTCCGGGAGATTTTTTCAGCTGCGTGCCGAAACGAAAACAAGTTCCCTCCTCGTTGCTGTGAATCTCATACTATTAACTTACAGACATACCAACATTACTTGGATGTAGAACTAGTTTCCCTTTTCCGAGAGAAGGCCATCGAGTTCGCAACACCACTCCCTCGTTACTACTGCTCGAACTCATCCTGCGGAAGAATGCTCCGGCCAGAGGATATTGATGGACACCGTGGTGGATGTTCAAAATGTTGGGAATGGACTTGTATCATGTGCTCAGAGCACTGGCATGACGGAGACTGTCCCAAAGATGAGAATCTTCAAAAGCTTCTTGCTTTAGCCGAGGAGAATCACTGGCAACGATGCCGTTGTGGATTCATGATAGAAATACATGATGGATGCAATCGGATGGAGTATGTCTTTTCCCCCCTTCATGATCAGGATCAGTTGCTAATCATATTAGGTGTCGTGGCTGCAGTGCTACCTGGTGCTATCAATGTAAATCAGCTTGGCCAGATGAAGAGACCCATCCTTGTGCTTGTCGAAACACCTATCGAGATCGCCCAACAGCTACTAGAGTTACCGATATCGATGCATTCCGAAATACGCCTGCACACTTGGGCGGTCCAAACTGCACGCATACTCAAGGTTGGGAGTCCGTTCGCGCATCAGGAACTTGCTCAGTTTGCTCTCATACCATGCCACAGTTTGTCTACCAATGTCGCGGATGCCGTATTGAGAGATGCAGAAACTGTAGCCAGCCTACCCCGGCGGACTTGAGCGGTTCGAATTGTACTCATACTCAAGGTTGGGAATCAGTTCGTGCCTCAGGTACTTGCTTGGTTTGCTCCCATACTATGTCGCAGTTTGTCTATCGATGCCGTGGATGTCGTGTTGAGAGATGTAGACGCTGTAGAGGCACTTGAAATACTGAAAGGGATCTTGTAAGGTAGTCAATAAGTCCAGAAACCTCATGGCAATACTGACAGGGACCCGATACTTGACGAGGGCTCAGATGATTCGAGAGCATTCAGCCAGGCGTATGTTTTTCTTTTAGAGAAGATCATTGAGATTGTTGTACGATATCAACCTTTCAAAGTTTCTGAACACTAAAGAGTGAGGATAGAGCGCGGTGCCTTCCGCTTCGGTCCTCATCTGAGAACTCATTCAAGAGCGGCATTCATGTACATACACTCCTTACATCACTCTACACCAAGAAATAAAGATCTAAAGTAAAAATGCTGCCAAAAAAGTATGATATAGAGAGCTTGGCAGATCCAAGCCATCCCTCTCTCCAATCATACAGAACCGTATAATCTCTAATACGCAAACCCTACCGCTCCACCCACACTTCTCTCCACAATCAAAAATGGGCATCTAATGCAACACATACCGATATCATGGACTAAGACTCAGAACCCCCTAGGCGGTTTGCGATTGAAGTTTCGGCACGAATGAAATATCAGCTATCACGCCCAATAACTCGCCGAGATTTCTCATTAACCTAAGGTATCCAAATTTCTTTACTGCAATATTTGAAGTTAAGGTAATAAGGTTATAAATAATCTCTGCCTTCCTATCTTAACATCAATTCCTAAAAACCAACCGTCCTCTTCCCGCCATTACGAAGTGAACTAATTAATAACCACTGGATTTTAACCCGTTATATTACCGATTGCATAGCCAACATTAGGTATTTGAACTGACAGGGGAAATCAAGATATTCCTGTGAATAGACATGTTCTGGTATAAACCTGTCTGACAATAGCTGGAGAACTTGACAGCAGAAATAACAGTGGCAAGGATTGCGGATTTGGGCTTTTCAAAAATGGAAGTATCGAGATGCCTGTTGGGTTTTGGGTTATACCTGAATCATGATTGTAGGTGACGGATTTTTCTCTTTTGGAAAGTACAGTAGCCGATTGGATTTCTTGCTTTGGGTTGATACGTAAGTCGTTCTTCATGTTGAGATAGGAAATGTTTTGGGGGAGCAGGTGGCAGATGTGCGATTTGGTCTTATATGAAAATATGCATGCTTTGGGATTATATTGCACTTGTATTGGATAGATATTTATTTGCTCAAAACTTTCCTAATGAGAATCCAATTATATCCTGACTTCTAATTTTTAGGTGTAAAGAAACTCAGTCCGTTTCTATCACTTCTATTAGAGAATGCCGGGATACTCGCGGTGGTATCCAGGAACAGGTCAATCTAATCTCAGATTTTAATCCCTGCTCATCTGTTCACAACCTTCACCATATCATTGATACGTATCACAGATTTAGGAGTCTTGAAATACGCTTGTAATAATAGTTGAAGCACATTTGTACAATGATAGTTGCAGTAATGGCAGAACCTGGAGTGTTTTGGGTGATTGGCATCTGCTGCCAGGGTATCAGATTTCCCGCGTTCTTGGGGTCTTCACGCACTCGCTTTTCACAACCGGGCATCATTTATTTCTTGTTTCTTCTTCACTTGTCTCTTCGTGTAGAGAGGAGGTGAATTTACTAGCGCTCGCAAGACCCCCTAGCGCATCTCCTGAGCCTCGTAAAAACAAACAACTTCTGTAACACAGTTTTGCAATCTCAATTGCTCTTGCACCAGATCTATCCACTTGCTTCTTCCACAACTTCGTATTATAAGCCAGCGCGATACCGAGCTCAATTTCGTTTCGCTTCGGCGCGTCTACCACAAGAGTCGATTTCCCCTGAGAGACATCCAACATGAACGACTTTTCTCCCAACCCCCACTCCACGCCAATTCAGACGCACAACCAAACCACTCTCATCATCGGCCCTGATGGTCAAGCTACCATATACAGAGCTGGACAACCCCGCCCCCCTGGCCGCTGGGAAGCCGCGAACCGAGACCCCTATTCCTGGCTGCGACAAGGAAAGATCCATGACTTAGCTCAACTCACACCACGAGCGCGCCTTTCCATAGCATGCCGTCTCGCAGAGATAACAAACGAGCTGAATTATGACTACAAGCCACCATCCCAGATCAACACGTGGATCTGGCAACCGAGACCTCCTCACGCTCTAGCAGTCACGTTGGCTGAGACGACGGCTTTCATCGATGATGCGGTCAAGGCTTTTGGGCTTCGAGAACAACGAAGAGAGAGGGCTTTGCTGGCATCATTGAGGGCTCGGGTAGATTCTGTTCCTGCTCCTTCTGCATCTACCAGTCAACCACATCAACAACCAGTTGGTCCCGCGGTTCAAGAACCCCCATTTGAGGAATCTGGTAGTCGTGGTGGAAAATTTGTAAATGCAGAGGTTGTCACTGGTGGACAGTGTATGCATAATGGGTGGTGGCACCAAGTGTTACCAGGAGGCTATTGCATGAACCATGGGTTCTTGTTCACGGATGTGGATTTCATTTATGGGTGTGAGATTTGTAGGATTACTTGGTGTCGGTATTGTTGTCGTGAGCATGGGAAGTTTTGGATGATTGATTATGCCTGAGGGAAGAGAGGTCAGGGGTGTGGGATTTTGTAGGATGGATCTCATGGAAAGGATCATCACGTCTAGATTTTTCGGCTGGGTTAATTTCTGGTTTTGAGTCTGGCGCATGTTGCGAGGATACCAAAGAAGTTCTCTGGTGTTTGTGTTTAGTGGAGTTCTGACTAAATAAGAGTCCTAATTCAGCAAGACAATGAAAAAGCCTGGGGCAACAAAACAACGTCCCAATATCACCATCCTATAGTGCTTATCATAATATATCACTGAAACAGCCCTGGATTGTTGGAGCAAATATCCACTGGTAAAATTACCTTCTTGTCTCCTTTTTTCATAGTGCTGATTTGACAATGAAATCCCAATTGCACAGTGATGGTCTTCATCATTTGTTGGTTGCTCTCCTTTCCCCGTTCTCTTTTAAGTTTCTTTGCTGGTACTTTCTTCTTTGAGCATAAAGGGGCATATAATGGTCGTTTTTCGGAATTACAGAAATCTGGATCAACTTCTACTCAACCTCATGAATGAGCCAAAGCTCAATTTGCGGTGAAGATAATAGTTACCCCACTGATGAAAGCCCAAATAGGAAGAGAAACGGAGCTAACGGAGAATAACTTCCTTTCCAATAGGGAAACCCAAATCATGCTATACGTCGTCAGGGGGTGTCTATCACCCGGCAATGCGACGCCCTATCGCCGAAACAATTGGAAGTCTTACAAGCTAGGTGAAAAAAATTCAATATTAGCTGTACCTCGTCGTCTACTTCGATTGAAAGTCTCACAGTAGCCTCACCGGTCTCAGTGTCTTAGGATACACTCATGAGCATGACGAGGAATTATCTATATCCATCAAGGAATCTCTCTGCCTAGCTACACAGCAACTCACTCCCGCTTTTTACACAAAAGGACTTGGTCCGCCATGTCCTCCTGGTCAAAGAAGTGTGCAAACTTCCAGAGCCAATGAAGATGGTAGCTATTCTTGGGTGACCATCAGTGGACAGCCTCCTCTAGGTCAAGTGTACACTGCTGCCAACTTCGATATTCAATCTTTTCTCGCAGAATTAGTAAGGACACCAACGCCACTTACCTATTACAAAGGTTGAAAATGCTAAGCCCTACCACCATTGCGACAATTCAGTAGGCCAAACCTGATTGGCCCTTCAAGTTTTGCCAATCAAACCCCTTTGCTATTCTCTCAGGCCAAATCTACTCTTCCTTATTATCCTTACCAGACAGATATGGTGATTGGATCAAAGAGCTATCCCATGGAGAGACAGAAATGGGAACTACGTCAGCCAGTGATGGAACTTCCTCATACTTACAGTTCATCCCGTCCTCCAAACTCTTCATTCTACCATTGCCCAGTTTGACTCTGCATATACTAATCAGCCGCTGTCTCCAGGCGAGCGATTCAGGCATAGTCCAGGTATGCTGGACCGCTAAATCCGAGGCCAGGCTGGTATCGAAATATGGCATCTACATGGCCCAGTATCCATTCTCCCTGTTTGCCACAATCGATATTCTCGACTTCTCTGATAAGCCCTACTCCCCCATGTCCAGACGAAGGGTGTCCTCATTCCGATATCAGCTATGGTAAGCAGCCGTTTACGTACCTCATAACCGAAAATCCATGGCCTCGATGCGAGAAAAAGCCTCTTGACTTTCTTTTCTTTGTGAGAAATGTAATGATTTTTGGTGCAGGAGATGTATGCCAAAGGAATGGACAAGCACGTGGGAAAATATTGTACCGTAAGATGAGCGGGAAGATCGAGAAGAGCATGAGGAGAATAGAAAGTGGAGAGAGCTAAGGGAAGTTGCAGAGTTTCATCCTTGCGATTGCTTTGGCTGATATTCAATTTTCACATGCTTGATATTGAGTGAAAGTGATGCTAGAGTATTGCTCCCAAATTGAGTTACAAATTGAAATCCCGTACTGAGTGGCAACCACATCAAGACTCGAACCCTCTCAAAGCAATGCTGGGCATCTACTGTATCATATTCCTCTCAGTGGTTTTCTTGCACTGGATTTTCGAAATCACTTATGCAATTGAAGAACCCCTTTTGATACTCGATCCAGACCAGGGGATTCAACTACTTTTCGAATGATAAGATTGACGAGGTGTAGTTTTGTATTCACTGTTTTCCCCGCTTTGGAAGGAACCTAGCTTGCTTCCTCTCTCGTCTGAAAAACAACAGAGTTCTTCTTCAATCAAAACTTCGAAACAGCTCTTTGCACATCCGTGTGGTCTTGAAGAACGCTCGATTCCCAATTATCTTTGCCTTCCACCACATTTCCGATACAACAACCATCGTTACTACGCCTTGATCTTCAGATCCAGAAGTTCATTCACTCAATCTGCTTCCCACAGAGGGAGACTTCGAACTAATCTTCGAGGTTTGATGAAAATTCTTCTCCTCACTTTTATTCAATCGCAAATTCCACAAGATGGGTGGACGCACCAACCCTGACCGCCTGAAAGGCCGTAACTACGAGTCTGAAATCCGTTCAGGGGCACTTGATCATGCTTACGAGCGGGAAACTCTCGATGATCCTATCCCAACTCGGCGTACAAATAAAGAACTGCGGTCTGGGCTTGAGTTTAACCGCTCCTCAATATCTGTCCCCATCAAAGGGGAGAAGGTTAAAGGAAAATGGGAGAAGAAACCTGGTCGCCGGGGACGAGTCACCGAAGTGCCTCGTGACTTCAAGTGGGAGGGTGAGGAGGATGAGGCTGAAAAGTTGATGGTCGATGATTCGAGGGTACAAATCTTTCTTTTTCTGCGAAACTTGGGTCAATAGTTCTGACATGTCTTAGTCTTCACTGGTGATTCGAGATCTCTCCGAAGGATTTGATGCACCGTCAAGCCGCCGAAGCCAGCCTGCTAAAAGGAAACAGCAAAAGACAAACATCTTCGGTCTCCTCGACCCATGCACCAATTGCAAAGGAGCCTTCGACGACCCCGAGTTTGCTTACCTCAAGTGTGGCCACAAATACTGCCGAGGATGCATTCGGCAGGTTGTTAAAATATCGTTAGAGAGCCAAGACAAAGTTTCGTTGCAATGCTGCGGAAACCCGGTCTCTCTAAACTCCATCAACCAGCTCTTGACCAAGGGGATGAGAGAGCAATACAAGATGAAGCACGTCGAGATCGAAAACCCTGCTCCAATTTCCTCTGAGGATGCGCATAAAGTCACAGCAAAGCGCGCGGGCAGATACAGCCACCTTAACGATGCAGCGTTAGAGGATTTGGAAGAACTTGAGAATGAACCTGAAGGAGAGCTGCCCCATAACTTGGAGACTGATGATACTGCGAATATGGAGGAGGATTTCAAAGAACTCCAAGATGAAGTTGAAGGAGAGCTTCCCGAAGACTCAGAGACTGAAGGTCCCGCGAATACGGAGGAAGTTCGCGTTGAGTGTCCAGAGTCGCAGGCAGGTGGTGAGTATGGAAATGATGAGGACGACTCTTCACCAGAGTAGATCGGGCTCTTGAAAAGGTATGAGTCACGCGTGCGAAAGATAATTTCTGCTTACATGGGAATTGTAGGGTGTGGAGCCATGTAATGAGTGGGAGGTTTCTCCCGTCGGAATATTTACTGTGTGTACGATGAAAGCTGCGCTTGCGGCAATGATGTTAAGGGTAAGTAGCCTTCCCCTAGAAGGGAATTAGGGTTGAACACAAGTCAGATCCAATTTCCAAGATAATAAGTTCGAGGCTTGTGGGTGGGACATAGCAAATTTCGCTTTCTCTTGCAGTGGCTATGCTTTGAGCTTCTACTTTGCGCGCTTTTACTCGGCGCGGTATGTATGTATGTATGTATGTATGTATGTCTCTGCTCTAACGAATAGGGCAAGGCTAACTTAGCAGCAGTTGAAGAGCTAAGGGAGATGATGTTATGAGGACATCTATCTTCCGCGTATCCTACTGCGGAGTTCATTTTGTATGATTTGAAGCTGAGTGTAGTGTTACTTTTTATGTGCTCGAGATGCTCAAGGTACCTGACCCCCTTCCCTCCCTCCCCCCCTCAAACAGATAAAGCGCTAACCATAACGCAGCTGGAGTACTCGGTCTTTCCGCCAAGGCTTATCTTCGATTGGCATGCTGTATGTGTTGATTAAAAAACAGTGGACATAATTGTGGCAGGTGGGATGAGCCTCTAGCTTTGCGGGGTGTATACTGCGGAGGACATGATGCAGGACAGCACTTAATGTATTTGAGGAGTGCCTGCTTCGACTCCATTGAACCACCTTGATGTCTTCGATAGCTCATAATAAAATTCTTTCAACTTGCTGTTCTTATCGATGTCTCCAAGAAAGTGATGGGCTCATTGTTGGGTAGTCCGCAAATTTCAATCAGTTCAAGCCGTCACTCGATGAGTTCACCCGCCAAACCTTCCTTCACTTTAAGGATTTCATCCCGAATAGTATTAAGATGGAGCAAACTTTGTCAATGTACTGGAAAGAAAGGAAATATCCCGTCGATCCTCTCAACTCCCCTTCGCGTTCCCACGCCTCATGGTCCTATCATTGATCACCATATCCAAATAAATGCGCCTCAGAATGGTTTCATCTTAATGATTCACCCGATGTCGCCTCCTTCTTGAGGCAATCAACTTCTCTGTACACAGGGATAACGATAGGCCCAGCGACATATCTTAATTTGATACAATTGAGACGGACTTTAGGAATCGAAATAATCATAAGGGATGCTAAACAGGCTAAGTTTACTGTCTTTCGCAGAAGAAACAATTGGAAATGAATTTGAAGTTAGGGAGGGAAATGAAGAGGCACTTTAAGGATCTGTGGACGAGCTTAAGCCCAAGATATATCGTAAAGCAGCCAAGGTATCAAGAGATACATCCTCGTCGTCCTGAATCTTCATAATATCCGGTATCTCTGAATCGCGGCGGAGATTGTGATCGTTTAATTGTAAATTTACCTTTCAGGGATTGGTGTCAAGGATACTCAACGAAATCGTTGAGGCGTGGACAAAGCGCTCATCAAGGAGAAAGACGAATAAATGAACTAAGACGCCTAGTTTGTGCGCCTCGCACCAACATTAGCATCACCTGATGTTCCTTTCAGCTCCATGACCGAGGCTCTTGAGTCAAAGTGTATCAAATAAGCTAAGTTGATTCCAAAGGATTGCAAGTGTAAGATTTGGGTTCTTTCTACGGCTATGATAGAGCTCGAAGAGTGTCCATTTGGATCCTCTCCTCGTTCGTCTCATTCATTGGGCGATGAATCGTAAAGGGGCAAAGCGAAAGCTCAAGGCTTTCCTCGCGTACCAGGAGTTCTCCATGCGATATTCATTGGTGTCAGCGGTCTCACAACACAGTTATGCTCTTTGCTATCGGAGGCAAGATTGTCGCTTTCGATAAGGAGTCTGTGGCTGGTGGGAGCTGGCCAACTTATCTGTACGAGAGCGTTCGCCTCCATTACCCTGAGTTCATGATCTAATTGCCATTATTCCCGGTACCCAGCGAAGGAATTAGGAATATTTGACTGGCAGAGAATTGTCGTCCTTCTTTGTGAGTGCTATAGGGACTCAAGCTTCCAGTCTTTAGTGGCATCGACGTTGTGAGAAGGATCTGGAACCAAGGGAAAAAACGATGGCTCGTTACTGTGACTCATTACTGTGAATTATTTTGAGGCCGGAGACACAATCACACTTAAGGCAACGAATATTGTTGTCTCGGGAAGCTTCGTCTTAGGCCCAGAGAATCCTTCTTCCCCTAATAGCAAGATCAACTTTTCAAGGGACCGGTGCAGCACACAACCCAGTATCAAACACCAGAGTCATACAAGAATAAGGATGCCACCGTAGTCGGCTTAGGTTCCGGTGATGGGATATGAGAACGTTCATCTGCCAAAGTGGTATGCGAAGAGCGGATTCATCGACCCAAATCAGCATGCTCGAGAATGTCAGCTTATTCAGTGTCGATACTAAAGGCAATATCCCTGGATATTTAACATTATCTGGGCGTAGGCCCCCTTTTCTTACCATCTGAATTAAGGTGAAGATACTGACATCTCCTTGCTAGACCCCACCTTCACTTTTCAAGGATTGGGTTCTATATGAATCGTTGGGTCGTAAGTTGTTCCCAATTTATTCCACTGTGGACCGTCCTATTGAATCTTAGGATCATAGGCAGGACATGCAGCAGTCGAGATCATTGCTGATGTGAATGGAGTCTTCCCCGCCAGGTACTCCAGCTTGTGGTGCGGATCGGCTATGGTGGAAGCCATGTCTTTCTCGTCTGTGCTCCACATGAGCATAATATGAGTCCCCAAAATACGGAAATACTATAGTTGCGTGATGATTCCCCTTATACGATGTATGTAAATAGTCTCTAGGAAGTAATGCTGTCGTCCTCCTAACATCGAAGACGAGTCACGTGAAAGGACCCCTGCGCAAATCTTGGAAGCCTAGCTGCAAAATTCTTGGAAGCGAAAGATGACGTTGAAGCTTCGAGCTATCAAGTGCACACGACTTCTCTTTCACAACCATTTTCTAACTTTGCACGACAAGACACTTCACCTCCTTTTTCCTGCGAATAATTGTTCGTAATACGTTTCATACTTGTGAGCCCTCCTGACTGCAGATTCAACTTGAAAAGCCGGAGAAAATTCCTCAGTTTAGCAGCCTGGTAAACATTGACTGACGAATCCTCAAACAGGCCACGATTCAGCGCAACACGCTCTGCGAATATAATAAAGGTACTATCCGATCAAGATGACGCTCTACTATAGCCTTGTAAGTCCATTCGTCTCCCTCCCTTCATAACCTCTCTTGTGCTACGATTCCTCGACCTACGCCAGCTTGCCCAAACACTGCTAATGCCACGTTTCTAGGTCTTCCTCCTGCTCGTAGCAGAGATGGCACTCTTCATGCTGCTCATCGTCCCTTTCCCCTTCACCATCCGTCGCAAGATGTTTACCTTCATGTATGCCCCGGCTATCTCTCAACTTAGTGCACCCACTGACGATCGCCTAGAAGCGAAAGCCCACTGGTAGCTAAACTACAATATGGGATGAAGATAACCTTCATCTTCATTCTGATCCTCTTTGTCGATAGTGTTAATCGCGTCTACCGAGTGCAAGTCGAGCTCGCCGAGTCGAACAAACAGCAGGGCGGGTATGTGTCTCATTCCGAGTCTGAGCGAGTGAGATTGAAGGCTAACAAACCAGCAGAGCCGCCGTCCTTGGCCACGAACGCATGGAAGTCCAAGCCCGAAAGTTCTACTCCCAGCGCAATATGTACCTTTGCGGTTTCACACTCTTCCTTTCCCTCATCCTCAACCGTACCTACACTATGATTCTCGATGTCCTACGTCTCGAAGAGAAGGTCAAGAAATACGAAGGAGACCCAAAGGCATCTGGAAAGGAGAGTGAGAAGTTGAACAATGCTGGTAATGCGGGCGAGATTGGCAAACTTAGGAAGGAATTGGCGAAGAAGGATCAGGATATCGAGACCCTTAAGAAGCAGAGTGCGGGGTTGACCAGGGAATACGGTGACTTGTCTGACAAGTTGGAAGCCACCCAAGCAGATGGTATGCCCAAAAAAGACAGGTAGATTGCCACATTTTGCCCGTCATACTGTGGCTGTGGTATATCGGAATTGGGAATAGCTAGGAGGGCGTTGCACATCTGATTATGGAGTGGGCGCAGTGAGGTGATGAGTAGTGTGAATAGCATGTAGGCATATACAAGAACGAGGCTCTTGAGTTTGGGGAGAAAAAATATTTTGTTGGCAACGAATTCTTTTTTCTTATAATGTAGTCTAGCTTGGGAACAAGATGTTTTCCTCTTTATCCATCTTCCTTGCACCCAAATCACTATCCGAGTTTCTTTATCAACAAGTCTCCAATATTCATCTAATTGTAAGCATTCACTATGATATAAATCCGCCTAATCTTACCAATTAAATATTTAACGAGATCTCGTCTCCTCCTCGGCCTTCTCTTTTCTTTGCAACACCTACTTCATTTTCAAGTGACAACGAGAATCATGGCTGTTTTTGACGGCCTTCCCGGAGTGGAGGTGACTGTCCTGCAGGGCACTCACGCAATGGCAGAGTACGACGCCGAGGCGGTCGAAGTCAGTCCATTGGCTACGATGGCTGAATCCCACCAACACAATCGCACCACCACTAAATACATAGAGTCGGTTGATGATGCTGAGTTTGCTATCAATTTCACCGTTGTTGAGGCTTATAATCTAGACTGCCCATTCCTATCGTTCAAAACTGAAGTGGATGGAACCTGGATCGGCAGTCCCTCCATGAACAGCAAGGCCTTGAAGGTTAAGAAACAGTGGAGTAGAATACTTAGTGGCCCTGAATCGAAGTCAGTTGATCACGTTCTCATTAAGCAAATGAAATTTGCAAAGCTGGGCATCAGTAAGTTCGCCTCAAATAGATCTAAAAGTTTCCCGCGGCTAATGAGGTTCTAGCTGATGACTGCATGAACAACTCCAATATTAGAAACCAAACTGAGCAGATTTCCACGGTTGGAGAGATAATCGTAAAGGTGTTTCGTCTCGGCCCCCCAAACCCAGGTCGTGCCGGACAGACACTTGGTAATCTTGGTACGGCACAATACGGAGATCCAGTTCATGAGAAGGCACTTAAGGGCGAGGCAAAGACCCACGGAACAGTGCAAGTTTCTCCAGATGAATCCGAACTATCTCCTTCTGACCATCCGCTCAGACTTGGTGCTACCAAAGTCCGCCACGAAAAGACAGAATTGATACGAGCCGAGAAGTTGGACGGCGAAGATTTTCCTGTTGCAATCTTCAAGTTTATTTACCGCTCCAAGAGTAAGAAATCTTCTTGTACTACCTACTTACCACTGACAGAACTACAGAGGCACTCCAATCACTCCTTATCCTTCCTCGAACCCCTTCGCCCGAGCCTGAACGTTTTACTATAAACACCATGAGTCCAGATGAGGCGGCTTTGGTTGAAAGCTTTGTCCAACAGCACTTGGGTGTAGGTGATTGTGCCCTTTACTAAAGAATAAATTCTAACGTTTGAGAATGAAAGAGTCACGGCCGGCAGAAGTTGAAGGACCTGTTGACGCGTAGGCCGGTCAAGCGAGAGATCACCGAGGACGACGAAGATGATGATATTCAACCCCGGAAACGAACCCGCATCGGCAAACTTAAAATTACCACTCAGAGCGGAAAAGAAAGAGTTGAGATCGATTTGACGGGCGATTAAGAGCGCTCTCAAATTCTCGACAACATCAGGAACTGTGATTTGGGCCTCACTGGGTTCCTGGTCATC
>Ga0182030_10001392_pt1 | contig 49731 bp, 48 predicted proteins | sample 812S3MmetaG_FD_121299 | JGI IMG/M metagenome (GOLD analysis project Ga0182030, IMG submission 121299) | Permafrost microbial communities from Stordalen Mire, Sweden - 812S3M metaG (Illumina Assembly) | ecosystem: Environmental > Terrestrial > Soil > Wetlands > Permafrost | place: Sweden... | reverse complement strand
TTCCCGCTGCCGCCCATCGAAGCGATGGCGTGCGGCACGTCGGTGATCACCACTCCTTACGGAACCGAAGACTATGCCATCGACGGTCATACCGCGATCGTCGTGCGCCCGCGCGTGGTGGCAGACTTTATCGTCGCGCTCGACGGCTTGGTTCGTCTTCCTGAATTACGCGATCGGCTGGCTCGCAACGGCCGCGCGATCGCCGAGAGCCTGACCTGGGATAAGGCCGTGAGTGCCAGAGAAGAACTCTTGTGGCGGATTCATCGCAACCAAATGCCCACGTCGGGACTGCAAGGCTTCGACACCGGAATTATGGATGGCTACGGGAATTCGTTTGACCGCTTGAGCGCCGAAATCGGAGCCAAGGAAGGCGAACTGCTCCAAGGTGCCGACCACAAGCAATACCTCGTGGAATCGGGGCGCCTGCGCCATGTGGTAAATCCATCGGCGTTAGGATTGCAGTCCGCCCCGACCCGCGCTCTCGATCTGCTGAGCCTGCTGCGCAGCGAGCATGGTCCGGATATCACTTCCACTGCCAACTATTACGGCCTGCGGGCTTAGACCATTTGCGGAGTTAGTCGAGCTGTTCCTCGTTGAGCCCCATGCGTGAGAGCGTGGGGCTTAAGACTTCTTCGCGATTCGGAAGAGACTTGCTTCGTGGAGTGAAACGGATGCGGGCGCGGTTCCTATCGTTGTTCCCAGACGCGGTGCGGCTTTACGGATTGGCGTGCGGAACGCTCTCGTGGATCACGATCTCCACGCGGCGATTGATCGCGCGGCCGTCCGGCGTGTCATTCGTGCTTTTGGGATCGTAAGATCCGAAGCTCTCCACGGAAAGACGCGATTCTTCCATGCCGAATTGGCTGCTCAGCAGTTCCAGCAGGCGCAAGCTGCGCGCCGCGGCCAACTCCCAATTGTTGTTGAACCGCTTGTTGTGGATGGGAACGGCGTCCGCGTGACCCACCAGACTCACGCTGTTGGGGATTTTCTGCAGCGCGGCTCCGATTACACTTACTGTTGCGAGTGCATCATCGTGGATGCGATCGTCGCCCGGCCCGAACAGCAACGCCTGGGGCAGGCTGACTACCATGCCGCGAGAATCCTGCTGGACATCGAGCCCGTCGTTTTCCAGTTCCTTTTGGAGGGACGCGAGCATATTCACTGGTTTGGAAATCGGAGGGGCCGGAGACACCGCGGCGACGGGCGCTGGCTTTTGCGGGGCGCTTTGCAGATGCGCGGCCATCGCCACAAAAAGAATCAGGAGGATGGTCAGCACGTCCAGGTAACTCACCATCCAGCGATTCCGGCTATCGTGAGTTTCGAAATACCTCGGTTTCATTTCTGCGGCTCCCGCTGCAGAAAGCCGCTCAGGCGTTCGCGGACCAACGACGGATGAGTGCCGTCGATGAGGCACAGGCCGCCTTCGACGATCATCTCTTCGATCTCAAATGTTTCCGCCACGGCGGCCCGAATCCGATGCGCCGCGGGCAGAAGGAGCAGGTTGGCCAGCGCCAGCCCGTACATCGTCGACACAAAAGCCGTTCCAATTCCCAGAGCCACCGAATTCATATTGGAGAACTGCCGCAGGACGTCGATCAGCCCGACCACCGTGCCAATCACGCCGATCGCCGGCGCGAAGCCACCCGCCACTTCGAGCACTTTGGCGTCCGCATCGCCTTGCCTCTCCCGCAATCGCAGCTTAGTTTCTAACGCGTCTTTGAATTCGTTGCGGCTCTTCATGTCCATAGCGAGCGCGAGCATCTCGCGCAGAAAGTGATGGCTCGCGCGTTCGATGCCCGGTTCGATCGCGAGTATCCCCTGGACCCGCGCGATTCTCACGTAGGATATGATTTCGTCCACCAGTTCTTCCCGATTCGTGGAGTGCTGCCGCACCAGCCCCAGCACGCGTCGAACGGCCTGCACCAGCGCGCTTCGCGGCGTGGTGACCAGGGTCACTCCCAACGTCCCTCCCAGCACGATCCAGGCCGCGGTGGGCTGCAGAAAATAGCGGAGGTCGATGCCCGTCGAGGCGATTCCCATGAGCGTCGTCGCGATCGCGATCGCAATCCCGGCGAGGATCCAGCCATCCAGCGGAATTCGTTGCGTAGTCCTCTCCGCAAGGTTTGCGGCCACTGCTTCACGACGAACGGTTGAGGGTGAGGACACCGATAGCTCCTGCCCGCGATAAATGCAATTCAAGAGCCAACCGGGAACCCGTTGGATTCAAGGTTTTACTCCGCGCGTCGAGGCTTCAAGCGACAAATTTCTGACAGTGCGGGTTGAGATGTTGCCGCATGAAGGATTCGAACTCCGCTTGCGAATCACGGAAATGTCGCTGGAATATACAACTTCTTTCTGCAGCTTAGATGGCTATTCACATGCACGGAAGGCAGCCATGGGTACAATTAACAATCTTTTTAGCTATCTGCAAACCGGGCTTCCAGGCTCGGGTCTCCCCACTGGCCCGACCACCGGCAGTGCAGCCAGTGCCGGCACGTCGTCCGTCACCAGCCAGTCGGATAATCAACAGCTGTCGCCCTTCGCCAAGATGATGAGCGAGCTCCAGCAGTTGCAGCAGTCGAATCCGACCAAGTACCAGCAGGTCACCGCGCAAATCGCCACGAATTTGCAAAACGCCGCGCAAACCGCGCAGAACAACGGAAACACCGCCGAGGCGGCCCAACTCAATCAACTCGCCGCGGATTTCACAACCGCGTCGCAGACCGGTCAACTTCCGAACGTCCAGGATTTGGCGCAGGCGACGAGTGGGCATCATCACCATCACCATCATTCGCATTCCTCCTCAAGTGATACCGATAGTTCGTCCAGCGCTACTTCCACCGATGCTTGGAGCAGCAACACCAACTCCACCCAGTCGCAGCTGCTGTCGAGCTACCAGGCCGGTGGGACGCAAAGCACTTCTCTGGATCCGGCGGCGATTATCTTGAACACGCTGTCCAGCGCCGGAATCACCAGCTCCGGTAGCTGATTTTCCGGCGGATCATGGCGTCTGGAAGCGCAACGGCGCGTCCCCTTTCCGTGCTGGATACTCTTAGCGTTTGCATGATCGTGAAGAACGAGGAACAGGTTCTCCCCGCGTGCCTCGAATCGGTGCGCGATCTGGCCGGGGAGATCGTGGTCGTCGATACCGGTTCCACGGATGCGACATCGCGCCTGGCGGCCGCCTTCGGAGCCAACCTATTCTCTTTCGATTTCAGCACTGTCGATTTTGCCGCCGCTCGCAATTACGCGATCGCCCGCGCGCGGGGCCGGTGGATTCTGATGCTCGACGCCGACGAGACGCTCGATCCAGCTTGCCGGGAGATCGTTGCGCAACTCGTCACTGCCAACGAAAATGTTGACGAAAACTCAGGATATTTCCTCGAGCGGCACAATCAGGGAGCCGATCCGCAAAGCGCTTTCACGGACTACGTCGTTCGCCTTTTCCCCAATCGGTTGAACTACCGCTACCGGGGTCGCGTCCACGAAACCATCGACGCCTCGATCCTCGCAGCGGGAGGGCGGCTGCAACAGACCAGCATTCGCATCGATCACAAGTTTTCTTGCGATCCACAAGCTCGGCGCCGCAGAAACCTCCGCTATATAGAAATTCTGAAAGAAGAAATCGCCGCTGATCCCACCGACACATCACGGCTCGACTTTCTCGCCGCTGAATATCATCAGCTCGAAATGTTCGAGCATGCGACAGCGGTAGCCGAAGACATCGCGCTGCTGCGCCCGTTGGATCCACGAGCCCACCTGTTTGTGGGCGTGTATCATCTTTTGTACAAACCCGATTTGCCCAGGGCACGCGCGGATTTCATGCAAGCCCTGAAGCTCCGCCCGGGTTATGCCGAAGCGGAATCTTTCCTCGGTCTCACAGAAGAGCGCGAGAAGAAGAGCCGGCAAACGGAAGCGCAGGCCAAGTAAAGAGCGGGGCAGGGAAGCGGAGAAGAAAAGTTACGGCTTACTCGCCGCCGCTACCGGAGTCGATTCAGCCGGCGGCCCTTGCGCCATCGCTTCTTCCTGCAGGTCCAGACCGGCGTTGCGAACAATGATCGAAATTCGGCGATTCGACGGACTGGTGGGATCGTCCTTCTTCAGCAACCGCTGGTCCGCGAATCCGCGCACCTGGCTGACCCGTGCGTTATCCAGGCCGGATTCTTCCAGAATCCTACGAGCGGCGTTGGCCCGGTCGGACGACAGTTCCCAATTGGAGTAATCCGCCCGCCCGTAAGGCGCTGAGTCCGTATGTCCTTCGATCGCCACTTTGTTGGGGAGCTTCACCAATTCAACCGCGAGAGCCTTGATGAGGTCGCTCCCCGCTTCCGTCGGTTTCGGATCGCCCGTCTGAAAGAACAGACCGTGTTCGGTCTCGATGAGATCGACCCGCAGACCCTCCGTCGTCAGCGTGATCTTGACTTGCTTCTGCATGTGTTCGAGCGCCGGAATCTGCTTGAGCATGTCTTCCAGTTTCTCTTTGAGGTGCTGCAGATCTTTGCGCTCCAGCGTGATGGTTTCCCCGATACTCGAATTCGTCGTGCCCGTCTGCTTGCCTTTTCCGTTCGGATCCAGAAAATATCCGCCCACGGCTTTTTGCACCTTTTCGCTGGCGCTGAGCAGCCACAGCACAATGAAGAGCGCCATCATGGCGGTGACGAAATCCGCGTACGCTACCTTCCAGGCGCCTCCATGTTCGTCATCGTGGTCGCCCGAATGCTTCCGAACGATGATGATCGGGGCCTCGTGCTTCGCGCTCAAGCGGCCTCCTCGGCGGGCACGTTTGCGGGTGCCTTGCGGCAGACCTCATCCATTTCTTTGAACGAGGGACGCAGGTGATGGGGGATGGCTCGCCGCGCCGCTTCCAGCGCGAGCATCGGCGAAAGTCCCTTCATATTCGCCAGCAGGCCCATACGGAGGCACGTGAAGTATTCTCCTTCCGCGTCCGTGTGCTTCTTGATGTGGGCTGCCACGGGCCCCAGGAAGCCGTAGCACAGCAGGATTCCGAGAAATGTTCCCACCAGTGCCGCCGCCACCTTGTTCCCGATTTCTTCCGGCGGTCCGCCCAACGAGCCCATCGTGATGACGACGCCCAGAACGGCGGCGACGATTCCCAATCCCGGAAGACTGTCGGCGGCGGTCGTGAGAGCGCTGGCCGAAAGACGGCCCTGTTTGTGGAGAATCTCCAGGTCCGTTTCCATGATCTGGTCCAGATCGTGAACCGCCACGCCGCCGGTGACCAGGGTTCGCATGGTGTCGCAGAAGAAATGCATGGCCTCGTGATCCTTCCGGAAATTAGGATGGCGCTTGAAAAGCTCGCTGTTGTCCGGCTCGTCCAGGTCTTGTTCGAGGGTCGCCAGCCCGCTCTTGCGGCTGGTGTTAAAGAAATCGTTCAAGAACTTCAAGGTGTCCAAATAGACGCCCGAGGTGTAACGGCTGCCCTTGAATACCTGAATCACTCCGCTTAAAATCCCTTTCAAAACATAAAGCGGATTCCCGATGAGCACCGTGCCCAGCGCCGCGCCCCCGATGATCAGCAATTCGGCTGGTTGCATCAGCACCAGTAAATTGCCCTTTTCCATGAGATATCCACCTGCGATACAACCCATTACTACAACAACGCCTAAAATTGGAATCATATTTGTGCGCCTTTACGAATGCCTAACCATTGGATAATGAACGACGGATAATGAACGGTATGTCTACCCATCGGCCGTTGGGGCTTCGATCTTTACGGCTCCGGAAGGTCTGCCGCCCACTTAGATCCGGCACAAATTCCGCATTCTCGCCAGGCAAAGTAAATTGGGCGGCGGGCGATAGGGGCGGCCTTATCGGCAGCGCGCCGGCATCTCAGTAACGCTCCTGGTCACTCTAGTGGGAAAGCGGATTCGCAGGTGTGGTGAAGCCATCTATCGTTGTCCCGGTGTAGCCGAATCCTCCCATGTTGCGGACGAAGTCATACGGGAAGTTTAGTTTCGGCTGAGATGCTTCATCGAGCGTCTTGATTTGTTGCGGCGTGAGTTTTGTTTCGAGTGCGCCGTGGTTATCGTCTAGTTGCTCGATGGTGCGCGCCCCGATGATGGTGGAAGCGATGCCCGGCCGTTGCCGCACCCAGGCGAGGGCAGCTCGCGCCGGTGTGGTGCCCGCTTCGGTGGCAACGGTTTTCAGGACGTCGACAACACGGAAAGCAGCGTCATTGAACGAGCTCGTTACAAAGGTGCCTCGCGTCGGCTTCGCCGCGCCGGCCGACTCGCGTGTGTATTTGCCGGTAAGCATGCCGGATTTCAACGGCGACCACGGCGTCACGCCGAGCCCGAATTCCAAGGCGGCGGGAATCAGCTCGCCTTCGATCGTTCTTTCCAGCAGGGAATATTCGAGCTGCAGTGCGATGAGCGGAGTCCAGCCGCGCAGGAGTGCAGTGACGTGCGCTTGCGCGACTTTCCAAGCCGGCGTGTCGGAGAAGCCGAGGTAGCGAACTTTACCCGCCGACACCAAATCATCGAGAGCGCGAACGGTTTCTTCGATCGGCGTAAAGCGGTCCCAACAGTGCATCCAGTAGAGGTCGATGTAGTCGGTCTGCAGGCGCCGCAACGACTCCTCGCACGCTGCCACAAGGGACTTTCGACTCGCTCCCCCGGCGTTGGGATCGCCGCGATACATGTTCGTGAAAAACTTCGTGGCGATTACCACGCGGTCGCGGCGGGCCGGATGCCGGCCGATGTGATCGCCGATAATCTTTTCCGAATGCCCCTTGGTGTAACCATTGGCGGTGTCGATGAAATTGCCGCCGAGGTCGATGAAGCGGTCGAGAATGCGCTGTGAATCTGCAACATTGGAGCCAAAGCCCCATTCTTCCCCGAAGGTCATTGTGCCTAGGCAGAAGGGGCTGACGCGAAGTCCAGAGCGGCCTAGAGAGACGTAATCGTTGAGTGCCATTCCCCTTTATTACCACAAGGCACCAGATGTTGATATTGTGGACATCGTGAGAATGAAACGGCTCCGCTCGTATCCAGCCATCATTGCGGGAGCAGCCGCGCTCTTGCTGGCGACGATTCCGGCTGCCGCGCAAGGGCTCGGCGGACCGGGCGGGGGCGACACGGAACCGGCAAGCGTCAAAGCAAAAGTCCCGACGGGACGCGCGCCGCGTCTCGCCGACGGCAAGCCCGACTTTTCGGGAATATGGAGCACCGACACGCACTTCATCTACGACCTGAGCGAAGCGCTCCCGAAAGGCGAAGAGCTCCCGCTACAGCCGTGGGCGTTGAAGACCGCGAAAGAGCGTATGTCTAAGGACGATCCGGAAGCCAACTGCCTGCCCACGGGCGTGCCGCGTCTGGCGCCCTATCCTTGGAATATCGTGCAGACGCGCAACTACGTATACTTTCTGTTTGAGGGAAACATCCACAGCTATCGCCAGATTTTCACCGACGGGCGCAAGCATTCGGCCGATCCGAATCCGACCTGGTATGGCGAATCGATCGGCAAGTATGAAGGCGACACCTTTGTGGTGGATTCGGTCGGGTTCAACGACAAATTCTGGTTCGATTTCGCGGGCCATCCGCACACGGAAAAACTGCACACCATCGAACGCTACCACCGTCCCGATCTGGGGCATCTGGAATGGGAGACTACCATCGACGATCTGGGCGCGTACACCAAGCCGTTCACTCTGCACGGCCATGCCACGCTCCAGACCGGCACGGATCTGATCGAGTACATCTGCCAGGAAAACAACAAGGACCTGGAGCATATCACCGGCAAAGATCCTCGCAATACTCTCCCGAAGCAGTGACACGGTCTCGGCCTCGCCCTACCCGCTCATGACGCCGTTGCGGCATTCGTGGTAAAAAGAGTCTGCAATGGCATCATCAGCGACCATCCGGGGGGACCAACAACTACAGCGGGCCGACATGCGGCGGCGCGTGAAAGCGATCTTGGTCGGTTCGGCCGGCAACTTGGTGGAGTGGTACGATTTTTACACTTACTCGGCCTTCGCACTGTATTTCGCCAGCTCGTTTTTTCCCGGCAACGATCCCGTCGTGCAGCAGCTGAACGCGGCCCTCCTCTTCGCGCTGGGGTTCATCATGCGTCCCATCGGCGGATGGCTGTTCGGCTACCTCGCGGACAACTACGGACGGCGCAAATCGCTCATGCTCGCCGTGCTTCTCATGTGCTTCGGCTCGCTGATGATCACGGTGACGCCCACCTATGCGTCGATCGGCCTCGCGGCGCCGATTCTACTCGCGCTAGCGCGGGTGATTCAAGGCTTGAGCCTCGGAGGCGAATACGGCGCGAGCGCCACCTACCTGTGCGAGGTTGCGGATGAAAAGAATCGCGGCTTCTACTCCAGTTTCCAGTACGTGACACTCATCGGAGGCCAGCTGTGCGCCATTCTGGTCCTGCTGATCCTGCAGCAGCTGTTGCTGACACCGGTTCAATTGAAGGCCTGGGGCTGGCGCATCCCTTTTGCGATCGGAGGCCTGCTGGCATTGGTCACTCTCGCCATGCAGAGCAACATGCATGAGACTGAGGATTTCCTCGCCACGAAGAAACTCGGCCACCGGGAAAACTCGCTCAAGGCGCTGCTGAAATATCCGCGCGAGATTTTAGTCGTGGTAGGACTCACGATGGGCGGCACCACGGCATTTTATACCTACACCACGTACATGCAGAAGTTCCTCAAGCTATCGGTTCATCTCAACGATTTACAGACTACGATGGTCACCGGTGGCTCGCTGGTTTTCGCTCTGTTTCTGCAGCCGCTCTACGGCGCACTCTCCGACCGGATCGGCCGCAAGCCACTGCTGATCTGGTTCGGAGTCATGGGCACCATCGGCACCATTCCACTGCTGTATTCGCTGCAGGCCGCGAAAACGGCCTTCGCCGCGTTTTTGCTTATCGCGGCCGCCTGGATGATCGTCGCCGGTTACACCTCCATCAACGCCGTGGTGAAAGCCGAGCTGTTCCCGACCAGCGTTCGCGCTACCGGCGTAGGGCTGCCCTATGCGATCACGGTTTCCATTTTTGGCGGAACCGCGGAGTCGATCGCGTTGTGGTTCAAATCGATTGGCCACGAGACGTGGTTCTATTTCTATCTGACGGCAGTGATCGCCGCGTCGCTCCTTGTCTACGTGACCATGCGCGATACGCAGCGTTCTTCCGCCATGGGACGGCACGAGTAAGGACGTTCCATCTGTGGGCGCCATGGGCCACCGGTTCCGTGCCGTGCTCCGCATGACCAGAGCGCGAGGCGCTCAGACGTGAAATAATTCTCCTTGCGATCTGCGAAGTCGGTTTTTCAGGAGAAACTCATGGTCCGCTATTACCTACCCGCTGCCGTTTTGCTGTATGCTTGTGCCTCTCTTGACGCGCAAGCCCCGCTTCCGCCATTTACCGCGAAGGATCTCGAACTGGGCAAGAAGATCGTGGCGACCTCCGCCGAAGTTCGCCCGCAGATCGCGGACCCGAGTGCGCCGGCCGAGCCGTTCAAAGTCATCGGCAATCTCTACAATGTGGGCGACGCCAACGGCGGTGCGTATCTTTTGACTTCGCCCGAGGGGCACATTCTTCTCGGCACGGGCTACGTCAATGCGTCCGAGGGAATTCAAAAAAATATCGAAAGCCTGGGCTTCAAGATGTCCGACATCAAGGTGATCCTGCTCAATCACAGCCATCCCGACGTGTCCGGAGGCGCTGCATACTTTAAGGAGAAGACCGGCGCGCAGATCATGACGGGGTTTGCGGAGATTCCTTTCCTGGAACATCGCAACGCGCCTCCCGCGGCGCCGAATGTCGGCGGACGCGGCCAGGAGAAGAAGGAGGGTCCGAACCTGGGCGCTCGTGGTGGCGGCGGTCGTCCGGTTCCTTCGGTCAAGGTGGACCGTGCGCTGTATGACGGAGATGTCGTCAAAGTCGGTCCTCTTTCGATCACGACATACCTGGCTCCGGGCCATAGCCCTTCTTCCGCCAGTTGGCTTTTCAATGTGAAGGACGGAGGCCACACTTACCGCGTCCTTGAGTTCTGCTGCTGGGAGTTTCCGGACGATATCAGCCGCAGCCCTTACATCAACGAAGCCTCCGTGCGGCACACGTTCGAAACCTGGGGTAAAATCTTGCCCATCGACATCTACCTGGAAAACGGCCTTTATGGCTGGGGAGGGATTGTGAATCAGCCCTCGGGGACCATTGCCGAGCGCATCGCCAAACTCAAGGCCGATAGCAAGCTCAACGTCGATCGTGATATTTTCCGGGCCTACGCCGCCGTACGCGAAGTTGAGTTCCAGGAAAAGATGGCAAAGTTAAAAGCCTCCGCTCCTGCGAACGGAAGCAAAAATTAGTAGACTGATACGCACACTCGGGAGGTGGTTATGAAAACAGTATTGAAGATTGGTGGAGGAATCATCATCTGCATGATCTTGCTGGTGGTGACGCTGCGCGCCACCGGTTTCGAACCGCAGGACTGCCCCAACGCGGGAGCATCGTGGACGTGCAAACTGCCGGGGCTTTGGCTAAGGGGGGAACCCGTCACGACCCCCGTGAAGGATTGGTCGTTCACCGACAAAATTCAAACGATCAAGGTTCAAACCCAAACCCCGTTTCTGCTGCCCTACTCGGTGTCGATTTGGTGCGCTGAATATAACGGCAATCTGTATGTGACCTCTTATCGCGGCAGGCGGTGGGTTGAAGATATTATCAGCGATCCTCGCGTGCGCCTCAAGATAGGAGGCCAGATCTACGAACGTACCTTGTCGCTGATCAGCGATCCGTCCGAGAAAGCGGCCGTGCTGCAGGCCAAGGGAAAGAAATATCCCACGTGGAAGGTGCCGACGGTCGCGGAAACCACTGTTTTTCGCGTGCTGCCTGAGTAAACGCTGCCTGCTTCCAGGACACGGGCCACTTGTGATGTAATCGGGAGCATGCGTGGTGACACCTGGATTCGATTGGCCTTATTTGGAACCTGTTTGTGCATGCAGGGGCAGTGGCTGAATTATCCAACGCCGGGAATTCCGCGCACAGATGGAAAACCGAATTTGAGCGCGCCGACGCCACGGGGCGCAAATAGCAAACCGGATCTAAGCGGCTTGTGGGTGGTTGAGGCGACGCCGTTGGCGGATCTTCCGCCGCAAGGCGCCTCCACGATTGCGTTTGAGGGAGCAACCGCACAGCCTATTCGCAACCGGTATCTGTTCAACATTCTGGCGGACTTCAAGCCGGAGGATTCGCCCATGCTGCCGGCGGCGCAGGCGATCTATCGCCAGCGACGGCAGAATGAATCGGCCGATCTTCCTTCCAGCCATTGCCTGCCGAGCGGAATTCCGCTCAGCATGACGCTGCCGTATCCATTCAAGATCGTTCAAACGCCGGAGCTATTGATTGTTCTGCATGAAGGCGACTCCGCGGTCCGGCAAATTTACACGGACGGCCGCAAGCATACCGCCGATCCGCAGCCGACCTTCATGGGGTACTCCATTGGAACCTGGGATGGCGACGCGTTGGTTGTGGATACGGTGGGATTCAATGACAACGGGTGGCTGGACAACCGGGGCAGTCCGCGCAGCGATGCTTTGCATACGGTGGAACGCATTTCTCGCAGGGATTTCGGGCACCTGAGAATTGAAGTGACGCTAGACGATCCCAAAATGTATAAGAAGCCGTTCACGGTGAAGTTTGGCGCCAATCTGGTGCCGGATTCGGACCTGCAGGAGTCAGTCTGCGCGGAGAACGAGAAGGACCGGCAGCATTTCAAGTAGCAGCACTTTTGGCCAAAAAGCCAGGCGTAGGGGATTCCTCTTGTGACGCCGGCATCCCATCATGGCATGCGCGCCGCTGTGTGATGGAATAGTAAATGTATGGCCAAAAGGACTGACCAGGACACGAAGCATTATCCCGAGCAGGTGAAGCTCGTCATCCTCGATCTGGACGGTTTCCTTTATCCCTATAACAAGGACTATATCCGCGCGGCTGCCTCAGCCGCATTGGCGATACGCAAGCAATACCATCTTCCCGTATTTCGAGAAAAAGAGGCAAAGAAACTGATCGAAGAGGCAAAGAAGGCGCTGGAAAAAGATCCCGACGACCCGCTATTTCGCTATATCGCCAAGCTGTCGGACCGCTTGGAAGAAAAAGGCCTTCCCGCCGTTTCTGTGATCGGCATGCTGGAAGCCGGATACAACATCTGGAAGGTTCAGCGCAGAAGCGGAGAAGCTGCGGAGGAGGGGGACCTTGCCCCCCCTTACAAGGAGATGATCGCTTCTGCCTGCAACCTGCAGATGCTGCGCGACCAGAGGGAGGGGAGTAAGAAGAAGCTGACGCGGGAAGAGCTTAAAGCCAAAATCATCGAGGGGGATGTCGGGATTACTCGACTCTGGCATGACCATATGGGCACTTCCTTTCTCAAGCCTGATTCCGCACTAGCGGGGAAAATCCGCGGGCTTCAGGAGGCAGGGGTGGAAGTCGCGATCCTTACGCATTCGTGCAGGCGGGGCCAAGGCGGGGCGATCGCGAAAGTGAAAGAACTGGGCCTCGCGGATCTGATCCCCGAGCGTTATGTTTTCGGGCTTGAGGAACTTGCCCCCCATAAAAAAGGGAAGCACCCGGAAGCCTTTGAGCACGTGCTCGCGGCCGTCAACCACATGCTCCACAAGGCCGAACCGATTCTTCCGCCCGAGACGGTCATGGGGGACGATACGATCGGCAATCTGCGTGGTGCCAGGAAAGCGGGCATGGAAACCGTGTGGGTTCGCGGCACGAATCACGAGTTGCCCGCTCACCCCTCCCGCAAAATGGAGGAGAAGCTGGCCTGCGTCGATCATATCTACGCCACCCCGTACCAGTTCCTGGATGCGTTGATGGCAAGCATGAATGCCGCAAAAGCGGCTGGCCCGGAAGTAAAAGAACAAGGGCAGGGGCGCACAACCGTAGAACAAGGCGGCGGCCCGCGTTAATATGCCTTTCTGTCTCAGTGACGACGATTGCGAGCACATTCCCCAAAATCTCAAACTGTTCGGTCTGTCACCGATTTTCGGAAAGGTAGCCCGGAAACCGCGTCTTACTCAATCACGGGTTGCGGATAGGGCCGCCCGGTATTTTTCGTGTCGGAGCCAGTAAGGCGGCCGGCCGTAGTGCGCGTGGAGCTGATGCTCATAGTCGCGTGTGATGGGCTCGGACTCGACGTAGTTGGGGCCGCTCTGAATCGCTTCGCGAGAAAGTTGCACGTTTACTTTCGAATCGTCCCAACTCACGCTCTCAATCCACGCAGGTGCGATCAATACCTTTTTCCCGGGCCACCAATTGCGGGTGCCGACTTCGATGTAGCGGATCGCCCAGCTTTCATCGTCGAAAACGAAACCTTCCAGGTGTCCAATTTCCCCATCGGTGGCTCCGATGTAATAGCCGGTGACTTCCTCGGCGCTGCGCAGGTGTGCATCCCTCGCAGGTTGTCCTGTGAGAGCTGGCCCAGCTGCCGTAAAAGGCCGGGCGGCGCTCGTCAAAGCGCCCGGATAAGGCGCAGGACCCCACAGATTGCCACCACCCCAATAAAACGGATAGCCGTAATATCCCATGTACGCGATTTCGTGTTGTCGCGAAACCGGCAAATGAGCATCCAGGGTCGGGCTGTTTTGCACTTGTGCTTTCGTCAGCGATACGTTGATGCGCTTCGTTTGCCAGTCCGGTTGACCGATGATGGAGATCGGCGAGATGAGCACCAAACGTCCGACCAGCCAATTACCCTTTTCCACCGTAAGGTAGCGGATGGCCCAAGTATCATCGTCGAAATAAAACTGATCGACGGTGCCGATCTCTCCGTCAATCGCCTGAATCGTGAAGCCGTGCAGATCTTTTGCGTTTCTGAGCATGGTGATGTTCTCCTTGTCGCGGTAAATGTTGCTTTCGCTGTGAGCGAGTGCGGTGTTTGCAAACTCGGAATTACTCCAACTCGACCCTGCGCCAGGACTTGTCGGGATTGAAGCGGGTCATCTGGCGCGCGAGCGCCGCTGTGCCGGCTCCCAGATCTTTTCCGTAAACGATCCCTTCGTGATTGATGATGAACGTTTGGACTCCGGAGACGCCGTAATCGGCGGGCCATGCGACTAAGGCGAATCCGCCGATCATTTGGCCTTTCACGACGTAGTCCAATGCGCCGCCGTCGGCCGCGGGTCCCTGCGATTTCAGAATTCGAAAGTAGTAGCCGTGATAGGGCTCGGTTCTGCCCTCGGTGGCCGAAGCGAAGGCTTTCGTGACGAAGCTTTGTGCGGCGTCATCCGAATACAGGCCGTCGCGTTTGGTGGGAGTGCTGGAAATGCGCTGCGCGTATTCGAGGACGCCGTTGTGATCGCGATCTTCCCCGGCATACTCCAATTGAGCTTCCACGTAGCCGCGGCAAACTTCCATCGCATTCAATTCGTTTCTGCCGATGCGCCGCGCCAGAATCTCCAATCTGCCGCCCGTAGGATCGAGCTGCCATTTGCCGTCGATGCGAACCACCGGCACCGGGAACGGCCAGTCCTGTTCGCCCACCGCAAAGATCACACGGTCGGGGTTTGCCGGATCCTGCTCGATTTGCAGTTTCTCGTGAGCGGAACGGGCGAACTCAGCGCGCAGTTCTTTATCTTGCACCGGATCGCCGGATTCGAGAATGTCCTTACCGTCGGGTCCGAATAACTGCGCGAGCGCGGCGGCGTCGTTTTGCTCGGCGGCCTCAATCGTCGCTTGAATCACGTCCATCGGTGTCGCGAAGGTACTGCGAACGGGAGCGGCGTGAAGCAGCCCTGCAGCGATCGCCAGGCCAATCGCCAAGTTTCGCGTTGTTTTTCGCGCTGTCTTTTGCGCCGTGTTTTGCGCCGTGTTTTGCGTGGTTCGGCGCGAGATCGTCATCAATAGAATATGCGTTGTTTTTGCCATGGTTTGCTCTCGTTTCTTTCCGCGCGTTATCGACGTCCACCACCGCCGCCGCCCCTGCTGCCGCCACCGCCACCAAAACCTCCACCGCCGCGGCTCATTCCACCACCGCCGCTGCGTGCGGGGCCGAGACTGGAGAAGCCGTGATTGCTTTGCTCCCGCGCGGCTCCTCCATCTCGAACGCCACCGAAGGCGCTGCGGCCGGCTGCGGGTGAACTCGGCGCGATCTGGCGATTGCCAACTCGTCCTTCATTCCCGCCTGCTGCACGGCCCTCTGCGCCACCTCCCGCGCCGCGAGTCTGTAAGTTCTGCCGGACGTTGCCTGTGTTGCGGCTTGCCACCGCCGCGTTGGCGTAAGGTACGCCTCCGCGATGGGACGCGTCATGCGACCACGTGCTGGTTCCGCGAAGACTTCCGCCGCGGCCGACGTTGAAATTGTTGCGGTGAAAGAATCCGTTGTTGACCATTAGCGAGTGGTTGCCCCAGCCCGGGTGCCAGCCCCAGCCGCCCCAACCGCCCCAGCCGCCGCCCAAATAGAACCCCATGGAGATTCCCAACCCAAATCCGAAGTAGCCATAGCCGCCGCCGATGAAAGGCGGATAAAACCAATTCGCGTAGGGATAGTAAAGAGAAGGACCCCAGAAGTACGAGGGATCGTAATTGGGGACGTAGATGACCTGCGGATTCGCCGGTTGGATTTCGATGACCGGCTGTCCGTTCTGCTGCATCGTCGTCACGTTCTGCTGAGGAGTCGAAGTGAGTTTCCCCGCTTGCTGCGCCATGAATCGCATGCGCTGCACCGCGTCCATGACGTCGGGCTGCTGCGCGAGAAAAGCGTTGCCGAGATTTGTGGTCCACGTGATATCCGCATTCAAGCGCTTGACCAGATCCGGGAAAATCACGAGCGCTTGTATGCTGGGATCCCAACTCTGTTGCTGCGCCGCCTGCGTGAGCGCAGGACCCGTGAGGCCCGGATTCTGCTGCAGCCACTGGTATGCTTGCACCAGTTCAAGAGGATATGTGGAGGCCACCAGGATCTGGCTCAATAACGGATCCGGGTAGAGCGCGATCGGCGCGACTAATCCTCCCAGCTGATCGGGCGACAGCGCCTGGCCTGGGGGCGGGAACTCTCGGCTCCCGGCAGGAGGCGCTTGATGGTAACCGGGCGGCGCTGGAACTTGTTGTTGAGCCAGCAGTATTCCGTTTCCCGGCGCCACCAGCAGCAGCGTACAGAGTATCGCAGTCAATGGAGTAATGATTCTTATATTTTTCATGGCCTGTCTTTTCTCGTTGCCGTCCATCCCTAGCTTGCCGAGGGAGCTGCTTTTCCCTCGATGATCGGCGTCACAATACAAGTTCGATGGCTTGATCCGCACTGAGCGGGCAGCCCTCTCAAAGGCACGTCTGTGCCCTATTCGTTCGTTTGAAACTTCGCGCGGCTTGTTTCCGCCTTAAGCCGCAGCATGTGCGCGTGCGCCTCTTTGATCTGTCGAGCCTGCCTCTCCAGCAGCAATCGTGTTTGGCCGGTGATGTCGGAGTTCAAGACGACTTCGAAAGCACCGAGTGCGACTTCTTCTCCGGATTCACAAGCCGCGACGAGCGTCCCACCGCCGGAGGAAAGTGCGGATTTCAAATTGATCCAGCCGCGAAACAATGTGGCGGTCAGCGTTCCCGAGTCGGTGGGTGTGCCTCCTAAGCGTTCTACTTCCGCCTGCAGGGCCCGTACGAATTGGGCCCGCTGCTTGGAGTAGTCGCTGAACACGCCCTCAAGTTCCGTGTTTCCCGCCTCTTGGGCTGCCGTTTGGTAGCCGAGTTCACCGTCTTTACAAGTTTCCGTGAGCCCGTTTAAACGTTGAATGGTCTCTTCTGTAGTCACGACCTGCATGAGAGCATCTTGAAGACCAAACTGCGGGCGGGCAGTCCAGACATCGCCTCTTCAGAGATCCGGGCCATTTTTGGAGGCCGCGGCTACGAAGCTGAGGAGCCTTAGCCCAAAGCTCAAGAGCGCTCCAACCGCCGATGGTCATCTGACCGCCCAACGTCACGGGCAAGCACCGCCCCTGCGCGACATCAAACTGACATCATCGCGGCATACGATGAGGAATGCCTATCGAACGTACGGACCTGGATCGTCTGCAAGCAGCTTATAAGGTCGCGGTGGAGTTATGGATCGCCGCGATCCGTGATGAGGAAAACTTAGCGACCCCCGATCATTCCATCGTGGCGTGGGAGCATTGGGAACAAGCGGGTTTCAAAGCGGACGAGGCGCGCGACAGGGCGAACGTCGCGAAGGAAGCGTACAAAGCTGGACTCCGGCTCCTCGACTACGAATTTTAGCCGGCCCGATCCGCCCCGTTACAGGTGGCTCTCTTTAGCGGACAATCCGAGGCGCCTTCGTCGGTTCTTTCGGCGCCCCGTAGATCAAAATCTCGATGCTGCCGTCGGCGCCGGCGGCGGCGCTTTTCCCCACCGCCAGCGTCTTCAGACGTGTGTCATCCAGCGGAAAGCTGTCGACCAGGTATTTGCGCACAACGAAGCCTCGCGCTTCGCTCAGAACGTGTGCCTTGTCCGAATCGCCCCGATCGCCCGTGCTCACGGAGATCACGGCCAGGCCGAACGCTTGCCCTTGCAGATACTGTCCCGCCGCATTGAGGCTCTTTTCATTTTTCAGTTTGGCGGAGTCGGATTTGTCAAATAAACTGTTCGGGTTGAAAACGAAACTTTTGAGGGCCGGTCCGGCCGGAAGCTGCGAAATCTGATTCTCCGTGATCTCCACGGGATTCGCGTATCCGCGATTCTTAAAGAATCCTCGCAGCAGGAAATTCTGTTTCAAGGCATCGGCATCGTCGTGTAGGGACGTGACGCCCGCCGCGGCTTGTTTATACAACGTCGTGTCGTTGACCAGCTTTCCGATGGTTCCTTTTCCCGAGTTAATTTTGCCCGTGATCAGTTCGATATTGTCGGTTGCCCCCTGAATGCTTTCGAGCGCCCCTTGGCCCGTGTCCAGCAGTTGGCTAGCCTTGGCGAACAGATCCGACATATCGAACGGAGGCTCGCTTTCAATCGTCTCTCCGCCTTTCAGGCGCGCCCCCTCCACCGATCCGAAAGAGATCTCCACGTACTTATCTCCCAGCAGTCCCTCGGCCTGAATGGACGCAACGGAGTCTTGTTTCACGATCGCCTGCGTTTCCTTGGCAAGATCCATCGTCACCGTGACCTTGCCATCGGACGTCTTGGGGAGAGTGATCGAACGAACAGTGCCTTTGCGGGTTCCTCCCACGCGAACGTCCGCGCCTTCACTCAAGCCCGCGACATTGGCGAATTCGGTCCGCACGCGATAGTTCGCTCCGAATTTGGATTCCTGGCGGCCCACGAGAAACACGCAAACCGCCAGGATCGCGAGCGTCGTCAGTATGAACAGGCCTAAACGAAAGCTTCGAGACATACTCTTCCTTATGCCGCATCTTTCATGAATTGCATGATGAACGGATGTTTGCTGTCCTTCAGTTCCGCAAACGAGCCGTCGAACAGAGACTTACCGCCGTCGAGCACAATCAGACGATCGGCGATGGTTCTCGCCGTGTGAATATCGTGCGTCACCACAATCGACGTGATGTGCCGCTCCCGCAAACCCACGATCAGCTTCGCGATCTCCGCCGCGGTGATCGGGTCGAGCCCCGCCGTTGGCTCATCGAACATCACGATCTTCGGTTCCAGTGCCAGCGCGCGTGCCAGGCCTACGCGCTTGCGCATCCCGCCTGACAGGTCCGAGGGCATCTTGTCGAGATCGCGATCCATCTCCACGCTTGCCAAGAGCTGGTGGACCCGCTCACCGCGCTCGCTTTCGGAGAGCTTGCTGTGCCGGCGCAGGGGGAAAGCGACATTCTCCCCGATCGTCATGGAATCGTATAAAGCCGACTGTTGGAACAAAAATCCAACTTTCTTCCGCGCCTCGTTCAGTTCCGCCAATGACGCGCTCAAAAGATCCTGGCCGGCCACTTGAATCGAGCCCGCGTCGGGTTTCTCGAGCCCAATTAGCAGCCTGAGCAAGACACTCTTGCCGGTACCGCTTCGCCCCAATACGCAGGTGACTTGGCCGGAAACAAGTTCAAACGTGATGCCGTCCAGAACCACGAGTTCACCAAACGCTTTCCGGATTGCCCGAACGGCGATCGGTGACTCGGATTTGATTGGCGCGTTCATTTAAAAGAACTCCAGGATCAACTGCACTAATAGGACGTCGGCCACAATGATGATCAACGACGACAGCACTACGGAGTTCGTGGCGGAGCGGCCCACTCCTTCCGTACCGCCGTGAGTCCGCATTCCTTGAAAGCAGGACACCAGTCCGATAATCAGGCCAAAAATCGTGGTCTTTAGCGTGGGAGGAAGAATGTCGCTGAAGGTGACGCCGTGAAATCCGTTGGAGAGGAAGAGCCGGAGAGAAACCGGTTCGGCGAGAGTGGAGGCGACCCATCCCGAAAGAACACCGCAGAAGTCGGCCGCCACTGTAAGCAGGGGCATAGCGACAATGCACGCCAGTACGCGCGTCGCAACCAGAAACTTGTGGGGATCAACCGCCGACGCCTCCATCGCGTCGATTTGTTCCGTGACGCGCATCGAGCCCAACTCCGCACCGATCCCCGCGCCGATACGGCCGCTGGCAACCAAGCCGGTAATGATCGGCCCGGTCTCCTTCACGAGCGAAAACACGATGACCGCCGGCAACAGCGACTTGGCGCCAAAGCGGGTAAGACTGTCGCGGGTTTGCAACGAGAGGACGATCCCGGTTGCGGCTCCCGCAAGCGCGGCAAGAGGGAGGGATTTCGCTCCAATCGCGTCTAATTGACGGAAGAACTCGGCTGCCTCGAAAGGAGCGGTGACCATGGCCTTCATCACTCTCCACGAGAAGAAGCCCAAATCGCCCACCCATTCGACCATCGCCTGCAAGGGCCGTAAGAACGCCGACGGATCGTCTATCGCAGGGCGCGAAGCTGCTGTGGGCGGTGTGTTCGTCAGAGCTTGCGGGTTCATGGGAGTTCGCTCCGGTCCTGCCATGCAGTGCAGTGCAACTCATGGACCAAATGCGTCATCTCTACCAGTGAGCTTGCCGGTCTTTAGGCCACGGATCGAAATCGGCAAAACCATACCACTGCGAAAGGCGGCACGTTTTCCACCTTGTTGAGAAAGGCCTCGATCACGACTGCGCTTTGTGAAAAACGAAAAAGAACACGGCTACGCTGAGGGCGCCGAACGCATAGATGAGTGAGGAAAATAGCACCGCGGCAGGAACCAGTCCCCGGCTCACATTCAATACGTTGACGATCAGATTCCACATCAGAAGCGCCGTTACCAGAATCGTTCCGATCATCGCGAAGAGCGACACGTTTTTGAGAGTCATCGAAAAGCACCACGAACAAATCACTGCCGGCGGGAAGCAAGAGAACAAGTCGAGAGCCAGATCATGCCGCTTGTCTCGCGACGGACAACTGCAGGCCGGAGCGGGCCGGGCACCTGGCGCGTCCGGCCCCGTCCCTTTAATGTTGGTGATCCTTACCTAGTTCATGGACTTTGTAATGGTTGCGGAAGTTGCCATGGTCGCCATACTCCCAAACATCGCCCGTGTTGCCATTGAAGAACGCGTGGTTGCCGCCGCTGTACCCGAATTGGATACCGGCGAAGCCGCCCTGCGCCATGACGGCCTGGGGGTGAAGGATGGGCTGCATGACGAGCACCGCGAGAAGCAGAGCGATGCACGTGAGGATCGTCTTTGTATAAAGGTCAGTGCGCATGGGGAGCGCCTCCATTCTGTTTTTCCGCAAATCGCGGGACGTTCAAACTACAGCATTTTTGTGGCCCACAGCAGCGAGTCGTCGTTGAGCTCGAATGTTCCGGGTTGAGCTCGCCTATTCCGATGCTTGCGAGCGCTTAGCGCGCTGGCGCATCCGGAGGGGAGCCGACTGCGGGCAGTCGCATGACCGAGTTTGGTCACCGGGCATGTTTGGAATCGGATCCCCACGTTTCCGGTGACGATTTGTTTATTTGGCGGCCGTGTAGCCTGCGAGCGAATGATCGTGTGCCGCATAGTACTTGCCAGCGTTGTTTAGTTCTGTTGCACCTTCCGTCACATGGCAGAAGGTGCAGCCTTTCGCTTCTTTCGTCGCGTACTCCGGTTTGGCGTACGACGGCGTTAAGCCAGTCCATAACAAGCCGGCGGTTAGGATCGCCACGGGGATCATGTTCCTCAAGAGTTTTGACATCGTCAGTTATTTCCTCAGTCAACTCGATTGCAATTGCATCGCCAGCACCAACGCGTAATTGTGGAGCTGGCCTTTCGCACCGGTTCGAGGTTATGAATCTAATCGGCGTTCTCTGCTCTCGGACGCCTGAGATGTACGATGTCTGCCAGATCTTAGCCCCTCGCGGGTTCATGCCTCGTGACTGCGCCGCGCCATGCGACCAAATGCAGTCAGGGCTACGCGATTTCACAGCTCCGCCACTGAGAGGTCCCGGAATTTGGCAGACCATTGCGGGCCAGATAGCCAAAGCGTTTGCGTCCTGCGATCTCCTGCATACAGCAGCGTTGCCCCGGCTTACCTTGTGCCGGCGGGGAAGTTTTTTCCGGGCACCAGAAGGTTTTACAGACGCGGTTGCCACCGGCCGTTTCGCGACCCGGGACGTCTTGCTATACTAAACGGTTTCCGAAGTGCCTATTGTGATCTACCGTAGACAATTGCTCCGTGGGGGCGTATGTGTCCTAGGCGCGCCCTTCCTCAACCGAGGCCGGTTCAGTGCGTTCGCCAACGGCCCCAGGGACTACTCCGCGGCAACGCTTGCGTTGGTGCGTTCGAGCACCGTGATCGATATGCTCGGCCTGCTCACGCTGGACTACCGGAAGCTGATGACCTGGCAGACTCTGGCCGCCGCATTTCACGACACGGACCTGCAGCGCTTGAAGGACTCGGGGATCACGGTGTTTCATCCGGCGGTAGGTTTTGTCACCGGCGACGTTTACACCTCCTCGGTCAAGGACCTGACGAACTGGAATCTCTTCCTGGCAACGCACGCCGATCAGTTTATCCGCGTTGACAACGTGTCTGACGCCGAACGCGCCAAGCAGAGCGGCAAAATCGGGATCATTCTGGGCTTGCAGAACTCGCAGCATTTCCGGACGGTGGAGGACATCGGGTTCTTTTACAATCTGGGCCAGCGAATCTCCCAACTGACTTACTACGACAACAAATTGGGCGGAGGATCCATGGATCCCGACCGAGGGCTGAGCGATTTCGGAGCGCAGGTTATCGCGCGCATGAACGAACTTGGCATGGCCGTGGACGTATCGCACTGCGCCGATCGGACCACTCTCGACACGGTGGAGCAATCCACCAAACCGGTTCTGGTCACCCACTCGAACTGCCGTGCTCTGGTCTTGAACAATCCACGATGCAAGACGGACGAAGCCATTCGAAAGATCGCGGCAAAGGGCGGCGTTTTCGGCGTCACGATGGTGCGGCCCTTCGTCCGGGCCCAGGGGAGAACGACGATCGAGGACGTCCTGGACCACATCGATCATGTCGCTTCGGTGGCCGGAGTGGAGAGCGTCGGCCTGGGAACGGACGTCGATCAGGACGGCCGGGAATCCGGACCAGTGAGAACCAGCGATCTGGACGGCCTCGCCTATCCGCGTAAGATTTTCGACCTCGCCGAAGGGCTGCTCCGCCGCAAGTACAAGCGCGCTGACATCGAACTGATCCTTGGTGGCAATTTTCAACGGGCCCTCGCCACCATTTGGAAGAAGTAGCATTTCAGCGAGCCTGTTACAGGAGCAGGTACCCGGACACGGGATTGCCATCCACTGTTGCGATCCCCACCGTCATTTCGGGCTGGAGCACTGCTACGTTTTGGAAGGCGACTTGGTATTCGACGACCACACGCTCTACGCGGGCGATTATGAGGTCGCGGCCGGCTCCATCGATCATTCGCCGTCAACGACGCAGCACGGCTGTCTGTTGCCGATCATGAATAATCAGCGGGACCAACTGCTGGCGTAGTGTCCAGAGGCAGTCGCATTTGCGGTCGGCCACCGAACACGTTACCTTACCTAGCACGGTGCCGTTTCGGAAGTGACGTGACCCCAAAATCCGTCCAGTAGGATACCCGAAAATCATATTGGGTCGAGACAAACTAAAAACGGGCACCGCTGACAATGGTCAACGATGCCCGTGAACTTCTATTTACTGCGATCTAATTTACCTACGATCAGGCGCGACCCGGATCCGGAGCGCTATCGCGTGACCGCTTTTTGCGCGCACGCTTACGTGCCAAAGCCGACTTGACCCGCGCCTTCTGGCCCGGCTTCAAATAGAACGCGTGACTCTTGATGTCTTTAATGATGTCCTCTTGCAGGACTTTTCGCTTAAAGCGCTTCAGCGCGCTCTCCAGGCTCTCGCCATCGTGTAGCTGAATTTCAGCCAATGAAAATCACCTCAAATCCGGAAAAATATTCGAGCTTTTAGAGTAGCAGTTTTGGGAAGGTTGCGTATTTCTTTAAGCCCCGGGCACGCATGGGGCTCCCGATTCCTTACTGAGTTATGGGCAACAGCGTGGCGAGTGTTCCGCTATTCGCGCCGGTGCCTTGGACGAAAGCGATGGCGCTATACGGCGAACCGTCGCCGGCGATCACGACGGTGCCTTTTTGATTGGCGAGCCGCGGATCGCTGGTGGGCAACGCGCTGAGCGCTCCCGGCGCCAGAGGAGTGGTCTGTGTCATCAGCACGGCGCCGGTGAGGTCGAGATAGTTGAGCGTCAAGACTTGCGCGACGCTTGTGATGTTGGCGAAAGACAGTCCCGTGATATTGCCCACGTTGTTGAACGGCAGCGCCAGCGTGACGGGCGTCGCCACGGTGCTGACGGGAACTCCGCCGCCGAGCAGAATGAGGTTGTTGTTCGCTCCGTTGCGAATTAAGGGCGCAGCCGTGCTGTACTCGGGACGGCCGGTGAGATCGTAATGGAAAATCGCTTGTCCGCTCACGGATCCGTTGATATCGACCGCGACCCAGCCGCTGGTCAAGGCGTCCTCGGTGTTGTCCAAAAGAAAGTTGAGCGTGGCGCTGGGCGCGAGCACGAACTGATGTGTGGTGGCGCGCGTCGCTCCCACGACGGGAACCGAAAGCGGTTGCCCGGTGACTCCATACCAGCGAAGGTTCAACGCCGCGGCAGTCGATCCCAGATTGGTGAAGGTGAACTCGGTGGTCCAGGAATTCACATTGCCGGGAGCGGTGCTCCCTCCGAAGGCGATAAACGGGATGCTGGCGGAGACGGGTGCGATTTGCGCGGAAGCGAGTTGCGCCCCGGCCATCGCCCACAGCGCGATGCACAGTGTCTTCTTCATTCCTTTGCGGTTCATGCGATTCATGCCATCACCTGCTCTCCAGCTTTCTTTCGATCCTTTTTCCATGCGCGTCACTCAATTCACCGCGATCATCACTTGATTGGACGGTAGGACGGCGCCGCTCGACAGGTCCAGTTCAAGATAGAGGGGAACCGCAATTCCCGATTGCACGGTGGCCGGAATTTGCGCGATCACCTGGAACACGCCGTTCGTTGCTTGCGCCGCTCCTACAAAGGAGGGCGTCACGGCGAATCCTCCGATCCACACGCGCACCGAGTTGGTGGCCATTGCGGGATTGGAACCCGAGAAGTCGCCGAGTCCCGTCGCAAAAATGGAAACATAGCCGCCCTTATTGGCGGGAGCGCTCGCCACGCCCGGCGTTTGCGGCATCGCCAGAGTGCCGGTATTCGCGAGTAACACCAGGCCTTGATCGTCGCGCGCGGAATCGACGACAAAAATTGAAGGGCTGGCGGCGATCTCCGATTGAATCGGGACGCTGCCGCTTCCGCCGGAAGCGACGATCACGACCTGGAGCGGAGTTCCGGCGGCAAGCACGGGGCATTGGAACGTGATCATGGATGGCGATGCGAAGGTCAATGGCGCGGCTGTCCCATTCACCGTCACTTGAACGCCGCCCAACGTGGTTGTGGGACTACTGGACTGCGCAGGCAAAGAAGTAAAGCCTCCGCCGCTCACGGTTCGCCAGCTTCCGGGGCTGCACGTATTGGTGGACCAATTATCGGCTGCGTCCGTCACGCCGCCGACGATCAACTTCCCGGTTGCGGTCGCTCCGAGACCGATGACGGTTGTCACCGTGGAGGTGACGGTAGCGTTCCATTGCGCGGTGATGGTGGCGCTTTGATAACTCGGTACGGCCGATGCCGACACGGTGAAATTGCCGGTGACGGCGCCGGCCGGGATCGTGACGGTGGACGGCACCGTCAAATAGGGCGTGCTGCTCGAAAGATTGATGGTCGAGGCGCTGCCCGATACTTTGTTGATCGTCACAGTGCAGGTGGTACTCTGCCCAGCCGCCAGACTGCTGGCGGCGCACGTCACGCCAGTGGCCTGCAACTGGGAAGTCATGGCTAGTTGGAAAATCTGCGTTGACAGATTAATGTACGCTGCGATGTCCGATTGCTCATCGTTGGCGATGTTTCCGACGGTTACCGTAAACGTGCCGGTGGGCGATCCGGTTGGTATCGAGATGGAGGTCGGAGTCGCGGCATCGCCATTCGCGCTCAGGATATTGACGTAGAATCCAGGGGAGGCGTTCTGACTAATAGTCACAGTGCATGTGGCCGTTCCGGGAGCGATCACCGTTTGCGGCACACAGGTAAGTCCGGTCACCGTTTGCGAGAAAGCGGAGACGCCGCCGAACATCGTGAATCCGGCAATGATGGCTAACGTGGCGATTCCCGAGCGGCGCACGGCAACGCGCGGTAAGCGGCGATCCGATCGCACCAGCGGCAGCCGTTTCGTCATGACAGTCTCCTCGCCATGACAATAAGATCGGCTGAAGTTTAGGATTCGTCTAGGTGGAACGATCCCCTAGCGTGAGCTAAGGCGGTTGCGGCAAATCTTTACGGGGTTTCCCTTAGCTCGGTGAGCGGCCGAGGGATGCAAATGGCCGTTACAGTGGATGTAAACTGAAGAGTCGGCATGAGAACTCGTGTATGAAATCAAGATGCTCTAGAGCCTTCATTTTGGCCGCGACGCTGCTTCTGACCGGCGGCGCGTTTGCACAGGCGCCGGGCGACGCGTTTCCTCCCGTGGCAAACGTCAAACAATTAATGCTCGATCTGATTCATCCCTCGTCCAACGACATTTTGCTGGCGATCTATCGCGGCGGCCCCAAGGACGAAAAAGATTGGGCGAGCGTCCGGCGCAGCGCCGTGACGCTGGCGGAATCCGGCAATATGCTGATGATGCGGGGACGCGCGCGCGATCAGGGCGAGTGGATGAAGGACGCAAAGCTATTGGTCGACGCCGGCAATGCCGCCTACAAGGCCGCGCAGGCGAGGGACGGTGCCGCGCTCGCCGCGGTCGCCGGATCGGTGGACGCATCCTGCACGACGTGCCACAAACAATACCGACCGAATGTGTTTCCCAAGGACGGAGGTTCAAAATGAGCTATTCGCGCAGAAATTTCCTGAAGGCCGCCGGATGCGGCGTCGCGCTCACGGCCGTGGCGGGCGATCAGTTGATCGCGGCCCCTACCCGTCTTCCGCAATCATTTAGCTCCGAAAAGTCCACCTTCATGGTCAACGGCAAGCTGTACTCCGCCGAGTATGAAGCGCGCACCACGTTGTGGGAAGTGATTGCCATGAAGTTCGGCCTCACCGGCACCAACCGCAGTTGCAATCGCGGAAGCTGCGGAGCGTGCAGCGTGCTGGTGGATGGCATTCCTCTTTATTCCTGCCACACGCTGGCGACCGAAGGCGTCGGCAAGAAGATCGTGACGATTGAAGGCCTGAGTAGCGAGGGCGCAAACCAGGCAAACGGCGATCCACTGGCGCATCTGCATCCTCTGCAGCGCATCGGCCACATGCGCGTCGCCGCCGATTGCGGATTCTGTACCGCCGGCTGGGTAGTCACCGCAAAGGGCCTGCTCGACAAGAATCTCAATCCGAGCGAAGAACAAGTGAAGGAAGCGCTAGCCGGTCACATTTGCCGCTGCTCGGCCTATCCTCACATCATTCGCACCGTCATGGACACGGCGGCCGTTCTGCGCGGCAGCAAGGAGCCCATTAAGCCCGAGCTCGAAAACGTGGTGCACATCAAGATGCCGATGGTGCGCGATTACTCCACCAACGGCGGACACGGGCCGGGCGACGAAGTCATCGAGGGACCCAGCAGAACGGTCACGAAAAAGTGGCAGGGCTATCCTCCGGAAAATCTCAACGTGCTGGGAACGCCTCTGCCGCCGCTGCCGGAGGTTTCCATTCCGCGCTTCACCGGCAAGGCGCAATACGCCAGCCGCGTGTGGTTCCCGAATTTGCTGTACGCGCGCTTCCTGACCTGCGCGCATCCCCACGCGAATGTAAAGGAGATCGACGCGTCGGCCGCGGAGAAGATGCCGGGCGTGCATCACATCCTTACTTATAAGAACGCACCGCAGCTGCTGCGTCCCAACGTGGCGCGCGGAAGAATTCTGCCGGAGCCTCTGCCGCGCGAGCTGAATCTGCAAGGAGAACCGGTGGCGATCGTCGTCGCCGATACGGAAGATCTTGCGCAGGACGCAGCCGACGCGATCAAAGTGGAATACGAAGTGTTGCCGTACGCGGCGATGTTGAAGGACACGATGGCTCCCGGCGCTCCCGACCTGGGCCACGGAAAAGGCAACCTGATCCGGCATTCTTTCTCGCCGCAGGATCGTCCCGACGTCACGTGGATGGCCAAGCAGGGCGACATCGATCAAGGATTCGCCGGGGCCGATTTCGTGAAAGAATTCGCATATCGTTTTGTCGGCGGCGTTTCAGTGCCGATGCAACCGAGCGGCAGCGTCGCCAAATGGGACGGCGACAAGCTCACGGTGTGGGCGATGGGGCAGGGAATTTATCCCGTGCGCGCGTCGCTCTCGGCGGCGTTGGGCATTGACGTCTCGAAGGTCCGCATCATTAATAAGTGGAACGGATCGACGTTCGGCGCGGCGCGCATGGCCGCGGAACGTTTTTATCCGATGATTGCGCATCTGGCGAAAATCACGGGACGCCCCGTGAAAATTATGCTGCCGAAGGATCAGGAACTCGCGCAGCTGCAGATCAAGCCGGAAACAATTACGAAGTTCCGTGTCGGATATAAGAAGGACGGGCAGATCGTCGCGCTCGATCACGAAGTCTTCGTCAGCTGTGCCGATCTCGATTTCGGCGTGCACGCCGACGGTCCCGGCAACGCGGCGAATCAAACGGAGCTATACACTGCAAAGGTTCCTCACTGGAGATCCACGTGGTCCGCGTTCCGCACCAACGCGCCGCGCCCCGGCCCCTCGCGCAGTCACATTCAGCAGGAAACCAAGTGGTCGTGGGAAAACATGATCGATGAGATGGCGGACATCACCGGCATCGATCCGATTCAATATCGCACGTTGCACATGACGCAGCTCACGCCCGGCGATAAGAGCCACTACTACGAAACCATGCCCACGGTGGAAGTGCTGCGCGAAGGCGCGAAGGCTTTCGGCTGGGACAAGCGCAATCCCGTGGCGGGCAGCAATCCGGGCCGCTTCAAGCGCGGCTTCGGACTGGGGATGTCGCAGCATCACGGCGGCAACATGGGTTATCACGAAGGCGAGGTAGCGTACGCGAAGCTCGCCGCGGCGCCCGATGCGAACATTTTCACGAGCGACCTGGATCTCACCGCCGAGGGAAATGTCACGATGCGCATCGCGCTGCCCGATAGCGGATCGAACGCCGCTACGGCGCTCGCCGCGTTCGTCGCCGAGATGCTGGGATTCACGACACGCGATCGCATCAAATTGATTTGGGGCGATTCGGATCTGTCGCCGTTGAGCGATGAGTGGTTCGGGGGTCGCACCATCACCCTGCAAGGCGCCGCGCTCGGTGCCGCGGCCGACAAAATGCGCAAGGATTTGCTCGTACGCGCGTCGAACGTCTTGAAGGTGGATGCCGCGAAGCTCAAGATCCGCGACGGCGTGATTTCCTCGATCGATCATCCAGGAATCGCGACGACGTTTGCGGCGCTGGCGCAAGCGAACAACGGCCTGATCCGCCACACCGGCAAAGGAACCACGGGCGGCGAGAGAACCGCTTTAAACAAAGGCGTCGGCGCCGTTTTTATCGAAGTTGAGGTCGATACGTGGACGGGCAACTGGAAATTCGTCCGCGCCGTTTACACGCACGATACGGGACTGGTCATCAATCCTCTAGTGTCGGAAGCCGACATGGTCGGATCTCTCATGGAGAGCACGCAAGTTGCGACGGAGTCTATCCCGTGGGATCGCGAATTTCCGGGCTCGCGCCACTATAGCGTGGGTTATTTGTCCTATCGCCTGCCGACAATCATGGACATTCCGAAATCCACGCAAGTTTATATCGATAGCCTGGAGCCTCGCTGGTTTTACGGCATCAAGAGTTTCAGCGAAACCACCATCGGCGCGGTACCGGGCGCGATTTCCAACGCGATTTTCAACGCGTGTGGTGTTCGGATTCGCGAGCAGCCCATCACGCGCGAGAAGATCATGGCCGGACTAACAACCAAGAAAAACGGGAGGCTGGCATGAAAAAAGTTTCTATCTATCGGCCGACGACGGTCGATGAGGCCATGCAGATCTTGACGGAGCACGGCACGCAAGCCTCCGTCTATGCCGGCGGCACCGACTTGCTCATCCGCTTGAAGAATCGTTTGGAGCAGGCGCCGAGCTTTCTGGTCGATATCAAAAAGATCGATCACCTTCGCTATATAAAGGAAGACGCGCAGGGCGGAGTGGAGATCGGCGCGGCGACGAAGATCTCCGAACTGGCCGAATCGAAACTGCTGGCCGAGAAGTATCCGATGCTGGTCGAGGCAGTGAACAAGATTTCTTCACCCGAGCTGCGCAACGCCTCGACTATCGCCGGAGATCTGCTGCAGGAAGTGTGGTGCCAATATCTGCGCGGCGGATATTCATGCTGGAGAAACGGCGGATATCTGTGCTACGGGGCCATTGGCGATAACAGCTACTATCATTCGGCGATGGGCGGACGCCTGTGCTATGCCGTCTATCCGGGCGACGCTGCGACGGCGTTGATTCCGTATGACGCACGCGCGAAGCTCGCGACGCCGCAGGGTGAGAAAGAGCTATTGATCGAGCAGTTGGTGCCCGGCGACATGCAGGTGGATGGAAAAATACAATCGCACGTGGTTCGCCACAATGAAATCCTGACGTCGGTGGTGATTCCTCCTCCGAGGCCGGCCTTCAAAGCATCCTTCGAAAAACTGCGCCCGCGCGGCGTGTGGGATTTCGCGATGGCGTCGTGCGCCATGGGCCTCGAACTCAACGGCAAAACGATCGAGGATGCACGCGTGGTTTTCGGAGGAATCTCCGGCAAACCGTATCGCGAAACGGTCGTGGAAGCTTTCCTGAAAGGGAAAACGCTCAATGACGATTTGGGTGAGCAGGCCGTCGCCATCGCGCTGGCGAACGCAGCTCCGTTGAAATACAATGCCACGAAGATCGACATGGCCAAAGGGCTGCTCGCCTCGGGCATCGCACGCTTGAGCGCCTAGTTCCTGCATGCAAAACATCAAGGCTCTGCTGCTGGAACCCGTCGGCTGCCTTGCCGAATTTCCATCCGCGCCGTTTCACGAAATCGCCGTGCGCTTCTTCGGACGCAAAGGGAAGGCCAGTCCTTCGGCCAGCCGCACGTATTGGCATTTGCTGAATCTGATGGAGGCGGCTCCGCTCGATGCCGAGCAACGAGCCATCGCCGAAACGATGGAGCTCGAAGCTGTCGCACAGGCCACGCTTTACGAAGATGTGTGTCCGATGCTCGGGGAATTGAAATCGATGGGAGTTTCCGTTTCCATTGCGACGTCGCTCTCGCGTGCCGCAGTGCGGGAGTTTATCAACCGCAATTCGCTTGGCGATTTGTTGATGGGAACTTGTTCGCGAGACGACGTGGGTGGAGTCAAATCCGCCCCGCTGGTTCACGCGCTCGGAAGTAATCCACCGGAGCAAGCCATATTTCTCGCCGACACCGTAGAAGGCATCAAAGCGGCACGCACCGCGGGAGTGCTGCCGATCCTGATGATGAACGATCCGGACGAAGCGCAGCGCCTGGAAACCCACAAGCCCGCGGGCGGAGTTGTTTCACTGCACGAGATTCCCGATTTTATCCGATTGGTTGCCGCGCAGAATCAAAGAGGTTAGTCTGATCGGAGGTTTGGTCTGATCAGATGTTGGTCTAATCGAGGAAAGCCATGAACAATAGAACTCGCCGCGCCGTCTTGGTGCTCGCCGCCCTTGTTCCGCTTGCCGTTTCGCTGCACGCGCAAAGCCCAGCGGGGCCTAAGTTCAAGTTCGATGCCGACTGGCCCAAGCCTTTCACGAATAAATGGAAGCTCGGCGGCATTACGGGTCTTGCCGTCGATAAGGACGACAATGTCTGGCTGTTGAATCGCATCAGCGATCTTCGCGATTTCGAATTACGCGCGGAGCTGAGCCCTGCGCCCGCCGCGTGTTGCGTTGCCCCACCATCCATGATTCATCTCGATAAAGCAGGCAACGTGATTGGATCTTTCGAAGCTCCCGATGGCCACGGCATGGCGGTCGATCATGAGGGATTCGTCTACATCGGCCAGGATACCGTCCGTAAGTACGATCCGAAAACCGGGAAGATGCTGACCGAGGTTCCTCACGTGATGGAGCTGCAGCCGGGCCAAGGCGGCGGACCGAAAGCCCCGCGCGTTCCTGGAAAAGGCGGCCTCGCGCCGGTCGGCACACTATTGCAAGCAGGGCGAGGCAACCGTCCCGATCCCGCGGCCATCGCGGCCTATCGCGCAAAGTATCCGCCTATGACGCCCATGATCGTCGGCGGCATTGAAGAGGTGCGGCTCGACGAAGCGGCGCACGAACTCTACGCCGCTGATAGCTATCTCGGCGGCCGCGTGATGGTCTTCGACCTCGACACATTCAAGTTCAAACGCGGCTGGGGAGCTTACGGAAAGTCTCTTGCGGAAATGACAACGAACGATGCCGATCGTGCCTACACTCCCGGAGGCGCGATGCCCAAGGAATTTCGCGGACATCTCACGTTGAATATTTCGACCGATGGTCTGGTCTACGCGGCGGATCGGATGTCGAACCGGATTCAGGTGATGACGAAGGAAGGTAAGTTCATCAAAGAGTTTATTCTCGCGCCTGAAACCGGAGAGGGCGGATCCACAGGAGGTGTCGCGTTCTCGGCGGACAAACAGCAGAAGTATTTATATATTTCCGATATCACGAATAGCTGTGTATGGATCCTCAATCGTCAGGATGGCCAGGTCATCAGTCACTTCGGCACCATGAGTCAAAACGGCGGACAGTTCATGGGGCTCCACATGATTGCGGTGGATTCGAAGGGGAATATTTATACCGGCGAAGTCTGGAATGGAGAGCGCGTGCAGAGATTCGTGCCGACCAAGTGAATCGAGGGGCGTGGCAAACTCCGGAGCAGGCCGGAATGCACGGGGCTTGCGCGACGCTTGGCACTGACGGTTTGCCCTGCGCTTAAGTCATGTGCCTCTTTCGAATTGCCCCTAGACGCCCCGCGATTTTTCGTTTATGATTTTAGTCGGCCCGCAGAGAACTGCGGCCGTTGGGAGGTTCACTTGATACATCGGCGTTCTATTGCATTGCTCGGCTTAACCCTGCTGGTTCCGGGCGTGGCCCTGTTCGCGCATCATGCTCCATCGGCGATCTTCGACATGAAGAAGGTTGTGACCGTTTCGGGCACCCTGACCAAGGTCGAGTGGGTGAATCCGCACATCCAGATGTATGTGGACGTGAAGGCGGCCGACGGTTCTGTCGCCAACTGGAAGCTCGAAAGCAACCCCCCGCGCTGGTTTACCAAAGTGGGCGTGAGCCGCGCCGATTTTGCGGCGAATGTCGGCAAGACGGTTACCGTGGATATGGTCGCCGCGCTCGACGGTTCGAAGTACGCCTATATGCACAAGATTACCTTCGCGGACGGTACCTCATTCTCCCTCGCCGAAAGCGAAACTAAGGATAAGATCAATCCATGAAACCCTCTCTTGATACTCGCGTCATCACGATAGCCGGCGTTGCGATTCTTTCGGCGACGCTGACGTTTTCACAAGCTCCGGCGCCAACCGCGAAGGCAGCGAGTGCGTCGGCGACCAATAAGATGCGCCGCACCGCCGACGGGCACCCGGATCTTAGTGGGAATTGGGCCTTCGGTATCGACCTTCCGCACGGCGATCTGGTGAAGACCGTGAACGGCAAGGTGGTAGAGCGCAATCACTTCGATCAAAGCGCGCGTCACGCCATTCAGGACGGCGTTCCTGGAGCGCTTGCGTGGGACAAGGCTCCGACGTACAAGCCGGAGTATCAGGAAAAGGTCGCCTACCTTTTCAAGAACGAGAGCAAGACGGATCCGGTGTTCTACTGCGATAAGCCCGGTACGCCGCGCATCGGTTCGCCGCGCAAGATTATTCAACTCCCCACGGAGACGATCTTCCTGTACGAAGATATCTCCGGCAACACGTTCCGCATCATCCCGACCGATGGCCGTGCGCACGACGCAAAGGCGAATCCCTCGGCGTTCGGCGATGCGGTAGGCCGCTGGGAGAAAGATGTCTTCGTCGTCGACACCACGAATTTCTTGGATGACACGTGGTTCGGCGAAAACGGATACGCGCACACCGACCAGATGCACGTGATTGAACGGTTGTGGCTCCTGCCGGACGGCAAGCTGGCGTATCAGGCCACGGTGGAAGATCCGATGCTCGCGAAGCCATGGACGAATTTCGCTCGCGTCATTCCTGGCGACAACACTCGGATTGAAGAATCGCCGTCCTGTAAAGAAGAGGATGCGAACCGCCTGCTGAACGGGGATCATCACCTGCAGCGTTAGTGCGTTCGCGTTGGGCAAAGCGACTCGCTGTTTTTGTGCCGGCCGCTCGGTAGGTTGCAGTCTTGCAGCTGTGCGGTGGCCGGTATTTCATTGGGAGCTAAGCAGCCGGAGACCCATCGACTCCGCTTTCTTCAGGATGGCAATGGATCGACGTCTGATTCTGGTGAGCGCGGGAATCCTGATGGGGTCGATGAATGCGCCGGCCCATCACTCCGCCGCCGAGTACGATCGCACCAAGAGCATCACCATGCAGGCGACCGTGGTTGATTTCCGCTATGCCAATCCGCATCCTCAATTGTGTGTGGACGCCAAGGACGAGAACGGAAACGTGGCTCGCTGGCAGATTGAGATCGGCCCGAATCCGGCGGGATTGCTGCGCGCCGGTTGGGGGAAGAAACGCTCGGAAGCGGCGCTCGTAACGGGCTCGGTGATTACCGTGACCATCGCTCCCTCAAAACTCAACCCGACGCATGGCATAGCGCAAAAGATCGTCATCGCGAGTGGCGAGCAGGTATTCGGCGCAGCCGCAACGCAAGAAAATTAGGGAGGAACAAGCATGGGACTTTTACGAAATTGCAGCCGGCCGGTTTGGAGTCCAAAGCTTCTGAGCGTGGTGCGCATTGCGATCGGCTTGCTCTTTGTGGAGCACGGCCTCGCCACATGGTTCGGAGTCTTCACAGGGCGCCCCGATCGCAATTTTCCCGCGCTGCACGCTTTTGCGGGGCCCATCGAGACGATCGGCGGAACTCTGCTGATTCTGGGATTGTTTACGCGCAGCACTGCGTTTCTTCTGTGCGGCGAGATGGCGGTAGCCTATTTCCAATCGCGCCTGCGATGGGAGACTCCCGGCGTCGTGCTGTTTCCCACGCGCAACAATGGCGAGGAAGCGGTGCTCAACTGTTTCTTTTTCCTGTGGCTGGTGACGCGTGGAGGAGGACCCTGGAGCCTGGACGCCTTGATCGCGAAACTTCGCAGCCACAGCACCCCTGATCGAACCGTTTCCGCCGCCGCGGCCAATCAAGCAGCGCATATATAAGGTGATTGCGATGAAGAAAACAGCATCGGCTTGCGAACCATACGCCCGGGCGCTGCTCCGGATCATAGTCGTTTATATGATCGGGGCGCACGGCCTGCGCGAAGTATTTGGATTATTGCCCGCTAGACCCAGAGGCCCTGGATCGTTCATGGCTCTCGATCCTCTTGGGGAAGCCGGCGGAATATTGTTGTTAGTCTGTGGAGCGCTTCTGCTCGTTGGATGGATGACGCGGATTTCGTCGCTGATTCTGGCGGTCCAATGCTTCGTCGCGTATTTTTACGCCGCCGCGCCTCGCGGCACGTTCCCCATTCGCAACGGCGGAATCGAACCGCTGGCTTATGCATTCGTCTTTCTGTGTTTCGCCGCCGTTGGTCCCGGGGCATGGAGCGTGGAAGGATCGTTTCCAGCGTCATCCGAAGACCGCTCTACAGGGACACCCGCGACTGTCGTAAGCTAGCTTTTGGAGCACGGCGACGGCTGCGGAGGCCGCCAGAGAGCCGTGACATATTTAATTAGAGCTCCGGGTTTAATCAGATCTACGGGCGAATCGGACCTACGGGCTAAATCATATTTTGAGGATGGTTTCATGCTATTTGGATTAAAGCGAACGCTCGCCGGTGTTTCGGCGTGCATGGTGCTGAGCTTCCGTCCGGCGCAGGCGCAAACCCCTGCTCCGAAGGTGCTGATGGCGGAGGACGTCTTCAAGAACGTCCAGGTGTTGAAGGGCATCCCCGTGAACCAGTTCATGGAAACCATGGGATTCTTTTCCGCCGCACTCGGTTACAACTGTACGAATTGCCATGGCAATGACGTTCTCGGCAATTGGGAAAAATATGCCGACGATATTCCCGTGAAGCGCACCGCGCGCCGCATGGTGCAGGTGGTTGCGGCGATCAATAAGACGCAGTTTGGAGGCAGGGAAGCGGTGACGTGTTACACGTGCCATCGCGGAAGTCCGTCGCCGAAAGTGGTTCCGAGCCTGGTGGAACAATATACCGAACCACCGCCCGACGATCCGAACGAAGTGGAAATGACCAGCCGCGCGCCAAAAGTTCCCACGGCCGACGATATTCTCAATCGCTATATTGACGCCATCGGCGGCGCGCAGAAAGTGAACGCGCTCACGAGCTACGCCGGTACCGGCCGCTATGACGGGTTCGACAGCTACCACGGCAAGGTCCCTGTGGATCTCTACGCGAAAGCCACCGGCGAGCACAGCGTCGTCACGCACACGCAGAACGGCGACAGCGTCACTGTCACCAACGGCAAGACCGCGTGGATCATGGGACCGGATAAGCCGATGTCCGTACTGGAACTGGTCCCGGGCGGCGATCTGGACGGCGTGAAGTTGGATGCCGCGCTCGCTTTCCCCGGAACGTTGAAGAAGACGCTTACCGGCATCAAGACCGGATTCCCGGCGACCCTCATCGACGACCGTCCCGTGAATGTGATCCAAGGCATGGTCGGCACCAGCCCCGTGAAGCTGTTCTTCGATAAAGAAACCGGATTGCTCACGCGCATGTACCGCCTCAGCCATACCGTCATTGGTTCGGTTCCCATTGAGGTGGATTATTCGGATTATCGCGAAGTCGCCGGCGTCAAGATTCCGTTCCAGTGGAAGAACACCTGGACCGACGGCCAGTCGTCGTACGCGTTCGATGAAATCAAGCCCAACGTAGCCATCGACGCCGCGAAATTCGCTCGCCCCGTGCCGCCGGCGAAGCCCGTCGTCAAACCCGTGCAGTAATTAAGGAAGCCGATTCCCGGAGCCGATTCCGCTAAAATGGGAACGGTAGTGTTCCCTTGGTGGGCGGGACGTGCCTAGGTCGCTGGCGTAGCTCAGTTGGTAGAGCATCTGATTTGTAATCAGAGGGTCGGGGGTTCAATTCCCTCCGCCAGCTCCATATTTTCAGTCCCGCTTTATTTGGATGCGGGTTTCGATGCCGCATCCACGATCGCGTTCAGCACCGGAATATCCTTCAACGGCGGAGCCGTGCTCTTGAAACCGCGGATATACGCGTAGATATCTTTCGCCTGTTTATCGGACATCGTGCTTTCCGCGAAGTTCGGCATGGACGTGGATTTCGGCTCCGGGGCGACGTTACCGCGGGCTCTCAGAAACGCGATGAATTCCTGCTCCGTCGAGAGATGGCCCCAGTTGCCGACAAACGCGCGCTGTCCCGTTTCACCGCCGTAGCCGTGACACGCGTAGCAGCTGTATACGAAAAACAGATTCTTGCCGTTCGCCGCATCGCCCGTGACGGGACTGGTCGGCGCGGGATTGTTAGGCAGAGGCCCGCGCGCTCCGCGTCCCTGTGCATTTGCGCTTGCGGCGGAGGAGAGCAGCAATGCCGCGGACGCAACCAGCGTCAATAATGTATTCCGAATTGTTTTCATTTTGCGTCCTTGTTTTTAACGAGGCTGTGTGATCACGTCGATCATATACGGCTCGCCGCGCTTGGCCGCAGCTACGCCACGCTTGAGCGCCGCCGCCAATAGCTGCGGATCCGAGATCGGACCTTCGCCCGCCATCCCGTAACCCGCTGCCATCTTCGCGTAATCGATGTAGGGATCGCGCAGAGTGCTGCCGATGTGCGCGCGATCGGTACCACGTCCGCGCACGCCGGTCATGAACGCGACGTACATGAACTCCTGATGCCACGCTCGATTGTTGTGCATGATGTTGAGCAGCGGCAGTTGGTGATGGGCCGCCGTCCACAGAACACCGGGAGCGTAATTCAGATCGCCATCGCATTGGATGTTGACCACGATCCGGTTGTGGGCCTTCGCCGCGAGCGCCGCGCCCACCGACGCCGGAGCTCCGTAACCCATGCCGCCCGCGCCCTGGCCACCCAGGCAACTGTATGGCTTGTTGTGGTCCCACAGTTGCACGTTATGGCCGCCCGAAAAGAAGGTCGGCGAAGAGAGGCACCAATCTTCGTTCATGATCAGCGGCCACAGTTCCGCATACATGCGAGCCGTGCTGATGGGGCTTCCGTTCCAACCGGCTCTCTTCAACTCCACGGCCTGCTTCACCGCTTCCACGTGCGCCTGTTGATTCGCGACGGCGTGCTTGGCACTGCGATCCCTCACCGTGCGCATTTTATCGGCCGTCAACTGCCGCTTTACTTCGTCGATGAGCGCAGGAAGACTGGCCTCGGCATCGGCCTGAATCGGAGGCGCGGCATTCGCGTTGCGTGCGCCCCGGCCTTCACCCTGACTGTTCGGATCGAGCCCGCCAAAACCGACGTGCATCATATCGCGCTGCGCCACGATCGTCGGCAAATCGGGACCGATAATGGACGCTTGCGCGCCGCGGGTTTCGAGGCCCAGCGTGTAATCGTAGTTGGTGTCCGCGCCGGGTCCGCACAAGGGATGCCGTTGCGGGAAGCTCATCGGTCCGTTCGCGGCCGCCGTGCTGGTGGATGCGCCGACCAATTCCGCTAGCTGCACCGCCAGCATCACTCCGCGCGGCGTGCGCAGGCGCCCTACGGCGATGCGTGGATTCTGCGCGTCGACCAACGCCTTGGCGATTTCCCTGGTGCGCGTCGCGTCCACCATCGGAAATTGCGGCCCCTGGTACGCGGGGATCTTCGCGTAGGGAGCGTCCGTCTTTTGCAGCTCCGTGTCCATCACGACAAGCGTCGGCGCCATAGGAGGCGTGATCGCTTCGTTGTAGGCGCGCTGAATCGCCAGCAGCGCTTCGTCGAGCGTCTTCGGTTGCGCGTCCCACTTGGTGAAGCTGCGAACCATTCCGGCCATATCGGCGGCGGTGTGCGAGGGAATATCGCCGCGGTCATTTCCTGCGATCATCACTACCGGCACACGATCGTAGTACGCGTTGTAGATCGCCATCGAGGCATGCTGCAGTCCGATGGTGCCATGGAGGAACGCCGCCATCGGCTTGCCTTCGGCCTTCGCGTATCCATGCGCCATTGCCACGGCGGATTCTTCGTGCAGCGCTGTAATAAACTCCGGCATCTTGTTCGGCGGATGGCCGTAGTTGATGACCGATTCCTGCAAGCCTTCGAAAGTGGAGCCGGCCTGAGCCGCCACGAATTCAATGCCCAGGTCGCGCATCACTTGCACCATGAGATCCGATCCGGGACGCGTGACCGCTCGTGCCGTCGTCGGCGGACGCACGTTGCCCGAATCGCGCGCGATCTGCTCCGGCGTGGGCGCGGGAGCTCCACCTGCGCCGCGTGTCTGGGACTGCGCTGCGGCGGTCTCCACCGGTTGTTGCGTTTGCTGTTGCGCTTCCATGACGGGCGCGGCCGCTGCGAGAGCGGCAGCTCCCGCGGCGCTCTTAAAGAACCGGCGACGGTCTACGGTGGGCTTCTTGGACTTTGCCATGGCGACTCCTTTTCGTTCTTCTTTACTTCACGGCGCAGGGAGTGGGATCCCACTTCGAGCCGTCGGGCAGCTTCTTGAAATGATAATTGATAATAAACGGCTGCGTCAGGTAATCCGGATCGTCCACGATCTGCACCAGAACAATCCATTCACTATTATCCGGCAACTTCAACGTCCGGAAATGTTCGGTGAGCACGGCGTTCGCCGTGTACGGCATGCCGTTCTTTAAGTAATAGCCGGGCTTCAAGTGCGTCGTAATTACCTTCGCGCTACCGCCGCGCTCGTAATTTCGCGCGCCGCCCATGATGGTCCACTGCGCCACCGAATATCCCTGCCAGCTCGCTTCGACGCCTGCGGGAGGATCCATCTTCGGCATTACCGGTGGAACGTAGGCTCCCGATTGAAAATTGATTTGTCCGCCTTGCGGCCCCGGGACGAAATGAAACAGACGCGTCTGGGTTCCGTAATCGGCTTCCAGCTTCAGCGTGTTGTCGTCCTGCCAGCTGATGCGAAAATGCCCCGGCAAACGCATGATGCCGGGAGCTCCGTACGCTTTGCATTGATTGCCTTCGGCTTCGTCTTTTGCAGGATCCCACTTCATGGCCGCTTGCGCACCGACCGCTTTATAAGGGAAATTTCCGCCATCCGACGGATTCGGTCCAAGCCCGAACGCACCTCCACCGGGCAGCACGACGGCTCCCGGTGCACCCACGCCGAAATCGCCCTTTGGTGCCGTGACCATGCGCAGATGCCAATCCTCGGTGACCACCGAAGTCCACATTCCCGTGAGATCGATCGGCGCGGAAGCTTTCGCGGTTGGAGGCGCCGCGCCTCGTCCGCCGCCCCGGCCGGCCTGCGCGAAGAGAGTGGTCGAGCACAGCAGCACGCATGACGCCGCCACCATCACCACTCTCGCTTTCAAAAAATGATTCATGCACTCTCCCAGCCGCTGCAACTTGCCATCCCAGTAAAGGTATTGCAAAAAGCTATTGCACCTGTTCCCCGGTGCGAGTTCCCCAGCTCCAGCCATCCGTCGTTCTGGTGATCTTCAGCAAGCGCGCGCGAAATCCCATGGTCATGCTGCGCGCGGGATTGCCTACGACTTCCACCGGATCGCCCACCTTGAGCGCGTCGCGCGTGACGCCTTGTTGGGCGAACTGGCTAGCGGACGCGCCTTCGATGGACCAGCGCTGCGCCTTGCCGCTGGCGTCTTCCGATTCAACGAAGAAAAATGAGTGCGGCGAGCGCAGTGAGACCTCGATAATTTTTCCCTTGATCGTGATTTCCTTCGCGGCGTCGTAGGTGCCGGCAAAGGAGTGATGCGCCGTTGCAAGCTGAGCGGAAACGAGCGCGACAATTGCGATAAGCGCGATACGAGTGATGAGAGCAAAAACGGATTTCATGATGTCTCCCCTATGAATGAATTTCGGTCACACGGTCCTATTTCGTTTTTTCTTTCAGACTGCGATAGACGGCTTCCACGAAATGGCTGGTCACGCCCGCTTGCCTGCCGTACTCGGGATCGTAATCCATGGTGGGCTTGGCGGCCTTCACCTGTTGCAAGGTCATTCCCTTGTCGATCATTCCCTGGATGCGATCGCGAATAACGATGATCATGTCGCGGTAATAACCCAGATCGCCCGCGTCGCTGATCCAGCCGTGTCCGGGAACAAGCAGCGTTCCTCCCTGCGACATGAATTCGGTGACGCTCAGATCGGCAATTTTATTCAGCGATTCGATTTCACCCTGGATGCTTCCTCCCTTGTCCACATCAATCGGAGGATAAATATCGCTGTTGTAAATATCTCCCGTGGCAATCACGTCGGAGCGGCGGAAGAACACTGCACTGTCGCCGTCGGTAATGGCATTCGGCATGTGCATCACTTGAATCGCCTGATTGTTGATGAAGCGGTGAATGGTGTGTTTGTCGGTGTAATAAACGCTGGTGGGAATCGCCAGATCCGGAGCCTTGCGATCCGTCATATGACGTTGTACGGCTTCGTGCGCCACGATCACCACCGGGCTGTTGTCCGCCAAGGGACGAAACAGCGGCGACATCCGCACGTTCGCGTTGCCGCCGACGTGATCTTCACTATCGTTGGTGTTGATGATCATGCGAATCGTGGGATCGCGAAACGCGTGCGTCGCCTGCCACGTATCGCCGTAGGGCGAAGCGGAATCGGGCCGCTCCGCCGGCTTCAACGTCTCCGCTGCATGCCGCACCGCCGCTAGAACTCTGTCGCTGGCCGCGGCGGCTCCGGAATCCACCATCACGATGCCGTCGCCTCCGATCGAAAGCGCGATGTTTCCGCCCGCTCCACCGAGCATGTAAACGTTCCCGGCGACGTGTAAGGCCTCCACGGAATCATACTTCGGCGCGGGCTTCGGCTGGGCGTCCGCGCGTTCGGCGATTTTCGTGGACGCATCGTTATAGACAGGCTTTAACTGTGATTGCGCCGTCGGAGGCGAAAGCTTCGCCAGTACGGAGCGCCATTCTGGATAAGTTGTCTCCGCTCCGCCGCGCGTGGCTTCAATCGGCACCTTATATTTTACGGCGTCTTCGGTCAGATACGGATTTTCTCCGATCAAATAATGCGGCACACGATATCCCGCGCTAGGTTCCTGCTCATCTTCAGGCTGGCAGGGATATTGCGGCAAGCGCAAAGTGGACGCGCGCACATATACCGAACTCTTGACTAATGGTTCGGTCATATAGTCGGGATCCATGATCGTGACGACCCACGTCAGGAACGGTTCATCCAAAGAAACTTGTTCGACCACCGTCGCGCGAAAACTGGTCGGCACGCCATTGCGTCGCGCGAAGCTTTCCTTGATGTGCGTGGCCACCACTTCGAGCGAATCGCCGCGAAACCGGCCGAGCGAAAAGCCTTCCCACGAGTGCTTCGCATATTGCGACGGACGCGGACGCCCATCGAGCCAGATCATTCTCTCGCCAGGAGTCTTTTCGTAAGACACGCGATACGCCAGCAACTGCCGATTCACCGGATCCACCAGCTCTTCAATGCGCATCGGGTCCAAACCCAGCGGCTGATAGCTGACGGGACGCGGGCGGCACTGCATTAGCGGCGCGGTGGTGATCCATTCTTCGTTGTAGGTATCGGCGCGCATCCGTGCGGCGTCGTTGAGCGGCAATCCCCAATACTCGCCGGGATCGGCTCCGGGTTCGTGCTCGTATTGATCCTCATGGTGCACCCATCGCCACGTGCCCGTGATGTCGACCGGCGAACGTTCCTGCGCATGCACGGATCCCGTAAACAATCCTGCGAGCACCACGACAGCCGCAACATGTCTGACTCGAACGAGCAACCTCATCCACACTCCCAGGGCCGCGTTAAACGCAGCTGATTCCCCACGCTCATTGGCAAACGTTTGGGTATAACAAAGCCTGGATAACGATATATCATTGGACGCTCAACAGCAAGCCTACCGCGCGCATTCTCTTCTTCCTCCGTTGCGCTCGGCGCCGCGAATATCGACGCCGAGCGTTGACGACGATATGGACGCCGACCATTGACTTGGCTATCGGCCTCCTATAGAATGACGCCACTTTGATCTCAGGGTTCATCCGCTTCTTTCGTTCTGAGGGTGGGCGTCTCGCGGGATCTGAGGTGGTTTTCAATTTCAGATGAGAAAGCTGAGGTCCAACCGCCGTGCGCAAAGAGATTCGCATCCAAGCACATTTCGTTTTTGCATTGCTGCTGCTGAGTGTTTGCGGAATTGCGCACTTATCGGCGCAGACCGCCACGGCGACGATCTTCGGATCGGTCACCGATATGTCGGGCTCGGCCGTTCCCGACGCGATGATCACGGTGAAGAATGTCGCGACCGGAAGCACGGAGTCGGCCACGTCCGACGCGCAGGGACGTTATCGCGTTGCCGAGTTGGCCGTCGGCGACTATCAGGTGGACGCCTCGAAAGCGGGCTTCGCGCAAGTGGTTCATAGAGGAATTACGCTCACCGTCGGCGCGCAGGCGGTAGTCGATCTGGCGCTGCCGGTCGGCCAGCAAACGCAGACCGTGACGGTGGAGAGCCAGGTCTCGCAGGTGGAAACGACCAACGGCGCGGTGGGTTCGCTGACGGATTCCACGCAGATGAAAGATCTTCCGCTGAACGGCCGGAATTTCGAGCAACTCATTCAGCTCGCGCCCGGCGTGCAAACCTACAACGCATTCAACGCGAGCGCGCTGCAAGGGCGGGGCACTCTGTACTCGGTCGCAGGCGCGCGCCCTGCCGGTCAGGCCATCCTGATGGACGACGAAAACATGCAGGGCTTTTCGAATCGTGGCATTGGGTCGATCTCCGGTTCTTCGCTCGGCGTGGAATCCATCGGCGAGTTTCAGACGCTGACCAATTCTTATGGAGCGCAGTTTGCCGGCAACGGCGCCGTGGTGAGCGCGGTCAGCAAGTCCGGAACGAATGCCTTCCACGGAAGCTTGTACGAGTTTTTTCGCAATGACGCGATGGACGCGGACTCGTTCTTCCACGCCACCACGGGCGTGAAGCAGGAGCTCCGCAAGAATCAATTCGGCGGCAGCCTCGGCGGCCCCCTCAAGAAAGACAAATTGTTCTTCTTCGCCAACTATGAAGGAGTTCAGCAGGTTCTCGGAGAAACCAAGGTCGCGCTGGTGCCCGGATGTCCGGCTGCTTGTAATCCTCCTGCAAGCCTTGCCGCCGCGACGCGCACGGCGATCATCAACACTTTGGCGATTTTCCCGCTGCCCGATCCGGGAACCGTCGGCTCCAACAACATCGGAACATCGGTCCAGACCGGCATTCAGCCTTCGAACGAAAACTATGTGCTCGGCCGCGGGGACTACAATTTTTCGTCGAAGGATTCCATCTTCGCCCGCTATCTTTCCGACAAAGCGAATTTGACCGAGCCCTTCGGTGGCGGAAATCCCGGCGGCGGACCGCTTAATTTCTGGACTGAATTCGGCCATTCGCACAACCAGTTCCTGACCACCGAAGAGCGACACTTAGTTTCCGCGACGCTGGTGAATCTGTTCCGCGCCAGCTTCACGCGTCAGGTTTCCAATGCGACTCAGCCCGGCACCGTCACCGTCAACGGAGTGCAGCCGTTGCAATTTTTCCCCGGCCGGGGATTGGATGATGGCGGAGTCCAAATCAGCGGACTTTCCAATTTAGGGGAAGACCTCGTGATTCCCTTCGTCCAAAATCAAAACCGCTTTACCTTCGCCGACGATTTGCTGTGGACCAAAGGCGCGCACAGCTTGCGCTTTGGATTCTCCGTCGCGCGTTTTCAAACCAACCACTACTTGGCGACGAAAGAAAATCCGATCTGGACGTTCCAGTCGGGTTTTGCCGCTTTCGTCAACACCGGGGTGGCGACGAACGTAGCCGGGGTGAATTACAACGCCGGCGGCGTTCTCTACGCCGATCGCGATTTTCGCGAAACCGATTTCATTGGCTACGTGCAAGACGATTGGAAAGTATCGAAGAAGCTGACCGTCAACTTCGGCTTGCGCTATTCGCCGTTCACGAATCCTGTCGACGCGCACAATCAACTGTATGCCGTCACCAATTTCGCGACCGCCACCAACGTGACGAACGTGCCGCATCCTTTCGTGTCCAATCCATCGTTGAAGACCTTCGATCCGCGCATTGGGTTCGCGTTCGATCCGTTTGCCGATCATAAGACGTCGATCCGCGCGGGTTTCGGAATCTTCCATCAACCCATTGTTCCCGGCGATTACGTCAGCGGTTTCCACAACGCATATCCGTGGACGCAATCGGTGGAAAACAGCGCGCTTTATCCGAACACGTTTACCGGAAATGTTTTGACGCAGCTCACGCTCACCACCGGATGGGCCTACCGCACCGACGAGACGCCGTACAACATTCAATACAATTTCAATATTCAACGCGAGCTTCCTGGTGGAACTGTCTTGATGGTGGCGTATGTCGGCTCGCGAGGCGTGAAGCTGCTATCGGCAATTGAGGATAATCCGTTCCCTGTGACCGTCAACAACGGTGTTTATACGTTCGGCCTCAATCCGGCGTGCCCCACGGCGGCCACCGGATCGGAACGCGTGAATTGCGCCCTCGGCAGTTTTTCGGATAACACCAATATCGGCGACTCGCATTACAACTCGCTTCAGGTCACGGCAAACCGGAGATTTGCGAAGAGTCTTCAAGTGCAAGCGGCCTACACGTATTCGGTGTGCATCGACGATGACGGCGGCGGCGGCGGCGGCGGAAACACGACCAACAGCGGAGGCAGTTCAGCGGCGACCACCACGCCTGAGAACCCCTACAACGTAGCCTATGACAAAGGATTTTGCGGCTTCGATATCCGCAACACGCTGCGCGTGAATGGCGTCTGGTCCCTGCCGTTCCACGGCAACCGCCTCGTCGAGGGCTGGCAGATCTCTGGAATCGAGAGCGCTTACGGCGGAGTTCCCGTGAATATCACCACTGGTGTTTCTCGCGCGTACACGCAGAGCCCCGATCGTCCCAACCTGGTCTCAGGCTGCCAAGTTCAGGAGGGAGTCGTGACCCAGTGGTTCAACCCCGCGTGCTTCGCGCTGCAACCCGCAGGAACGCTCGGCGACTTGGGACGCGACGTCGCTCGTGGACCGGGACTCGTCACCACCGATCTTGCGGTTTTGAAAGACACGAAAATCCGCGAGTCGATGAATCTGCAATTCCGCGCGGAGTTTTTCAATCTGCTCAATCGCGCGAACTTTGGACTTCCGGTCGCAACGGCGTTCAGCTCCGCGACCGGTCCCGTTGTAAATAGCCAGTTCGGCAAGATTACCTCGATCGTCGGTACGCCGCGGCAGGTGCAATTGGCGTTGAAGCTGACGTTCTAATTTCTACGCGTACTGCGGCATCATTCGAACCGCGTTATCGCGATAGATGCCGCGCAGTTCGGCGGCGCTCAATCCGCACTGCTGCAATCCCGCGAGCTGGGCGGCGCCGTTGGCAAACGGGAAATCCGTGCCGAAAACGATCTGCGACGTCGGGACCAGCAGCTTCAGAGCCTGCAGCAACGGCGGATTCGTCGATTGCGCCGTATCGTAATAAAAGCGGCGCAAGTGGTACAGCCGGGAATCCGGCTCGGCCGCGCGCGCCAGGCTGTCGCCGTTGCCGGCCGCGCCGAGGAAACGTCCCGCGATCGCCACCAGCGTTCCGCCCGCATGAGAAAAGATGAACTTGATGTCCGGGCAACGCGAGGCCGTTCCGCTGACGATCAGGCTCATGATCGCGCGCGTGGTATCCGTGGGATATTCCAGGATCTGCGGCGCGACTCCTTGCACCAGATTTCCGCAGCACGCGAGCGAGAGCGGATGCGTGTAAACCACCGCTTTACGGCGATTCAGTTCGTCGAAGATCGGCGCGTAGGATTTATCTCCCAGCGTCTTATTGTCGTAGCTGGTGAGGATGCCGACGCCGTCGGCCTTCAACGTATCGAACGTGTATTCGATCTCCTTCAAACTTCCTTCGACATCCGGGAAGGGAAGTGCGGCGTACAATCCAAAGCGGCCCTTGTAAGCAGCAACCAACTTCGCAGCGGCGTATTCGTTGAGTTCGCGCGCAGCTTTCCTGGATTCCTCGACCTCACCTAACCAGACGGACGGCGCCGTGGGCGAAAGCATCGCCGTCAAAATGCCGGCCTTGTCCATATCCTCGACGTGCTTGGCCGGCGAGTAATCTTTCCACTGCGGACCGCCGCCCATTTTCTTGCGCCCAAGCGCCGCCAGATACTCGGGCGAAACGAAATGCTGATGGACGTCGATGATCCGGCGAGGGTCGGACGCTCCCTGGCCCGGCAGATTGCTCGTCGGCAACAGAGCGCCTGCGCCGAGCGCCGCGAGGCCTTTTAATAGGTTTCTGCGCGATGAGATGCCGGAAGTGGAAAAAGTTGTCCGAGTCATGAACAGAAAGACTACAGCGAGGAGTTCCGTGTGTCAAGCGTCGATAATGCCGCATCCGCCGTGCGCATCGCCAACGCTTGACTTCACACATGGCGTCACGGATAATTCCAACCTGGCCTCGACTCTGAGGATCCCAATCTAAGTCATATGACCCACACTTCCCGCAGAACATTTCTCCACGAAGCCGCCGCCTTGGCCGGTGCGACGTTTGCATCGCGCCGACTGTTGCACGCCCAGCCCGGCATCATGGGAGCGCGCCGCATTGACGTTCACCATCACTTCGGTACTCCCAGAGGCCTGCAGATGGCCGAATCCATGAAGCCCAACGGTTATCAGATGTGGCGCGGATTCTCGCCGGAAAAAGCTTTGGAAGCGCTGGATAAAGCGGGCGCGGCCGCTGCGATTCTTTCGGGCAGCATTTTGGATCTGTTGCAGGCGCGCAACCAGCTGCCTCCCGAAAGCATTCCGCGCGAAACTCGCGAGCTCAATGAATATGGCGCCAAAATGGTTTCCGATCACAAGGGCCGTTTCGGATTGTGGGGTGTTCTGCCGCTGCCCGACGTGGATGCCAGCCTCAAGGAAATCGAGTATTCGCTCGACACGCTCAAGGCAGACGGCGTCGCGACGCGCACCAGTTACGGCAACAAGTGGCTGGGCGATCCGGCGTTTCAGCCGGTGTTCGACGAACTGAATCGCCGCAAGGCCGTGGTCTATACGCATCCTATTGATGGACCGTGTTGTCAGACGTTGCAGCCCGGCATTCCTGGAACCACGATTGAGTACAACACCGACACGGCCCGCGCGATCTTCAGCCTTATTAATGATGGCGGTCCGAATAAGACAAGCATGGCGACGCGTTACTCGGACGTCCAGTTCATTTGGTCGCACGCGGGGGGCAGCCTACTGGGACTGGTGGGCCGCTTCCTCGGTAACGCCGCCGACGGCGAGAACATCGTGAAGCCTGCGGAGAAAAACTCCAAGCTGTTTCACCTGCGGCGTTTCTATTACGACACGGCAGGCTCCGCGAATCCGGTGGAGATGCAGGGACTCAAGACGCTGGTCGGAACATCGCAAATTGTTTTCGGTTCGGATTTTCCGTTCGGCAATCCGCCGGTCCTTGGCATCGCGCAAGGCCTGCTGACAAGCGGGTTAACGACTGAAGAATTGCGCGCGATCGATCGTGAGAACGCATTGCGGTTGCTGCCAAGATTGAGGTCCTAGCCGGAGGCGAGCCGCCTCGGTCTAAATGCGACATAATATCTGTTATCGGCGTTTCAGGCGCGGAAGCGGGATCGCCGAACGCGTCTGCACTTGGAGGAACTCCCCCCCTTGCCTGCTTCGGAATGTCGTTCTATCATGCCAAACATGGCTAGGAGAATGGCCCTCGCCGATCAAGTCTTAGAGCTCGCGCGGAAAGGCACCATCCCCACGCCGTTCGGAGTGGACCACTTCAGGAAGCAAATTCCCGGATTCAGCGAGAAGCACCTCATGACCGTATTGCCAAACTACGAGAGGAACGGCGATATGGTGAAGCGAGGCCAGCGCCCCCGCTTCGAAAGGGTTGCCGAGGGCTTATATAAACCGATATAAGTTTTCATCGCACCTTTCAGCCACTCCGCAAGATGATGAATACCGCGCTCCTCGCGCTATAATTTTTGTATGATTAAAGCCACCGAGAAGATCTGGCACAACGGACGTTTCATCAACTGGGGCGATGCGACGATCCACGTGCTTGCGCACGTGACCAGCTATGGAAGCTCGGTATTTGAGGGCCTTCGCGTGTATTCCACTCCCAAAGGTCCCATGGTTTTCCGCATCCGCGAGCACATGCGCCGGCTGCAGGATTCGGCGAAGATTTACCGCATGGACATGCCGCATTCGATCGACGAATGGTGCGCGGCGTCGCTGGAACTGGTTCGGATCAATAAGCTCGACTCGTGCTATATCCGACCGCTGGTGTTCCGAGGCTACGGCGGCGTGGGCGTGTACGCGAAAGAGTGCCCTATCGAAAGCTATCTGGCGTGCTGGGAGTGGGGCAAGTACCTGGGCGACGAAGCCATGGAACAGGGCGTGGACGTGTGCGTTTCCAGCTGGACGCGCATGGCTCCCAATACCCTGCCCGCCATGTCCAAGGCCGGCGCGAACTACATGAACTCGCAGTTGATCCGCATGGAAGCGGCAATCAACGGCTACGCCGAAGGCATTGCGCTCGACGCGGCCGGTTATGTGAGCGAAGGTTCCGGCGAGAACATTTTCGTGGTGCGCGATGGCAAGCTGCACACGCCGCCGCTGGGTGCGAGCGTGTTGCCCGGCATCACGCGCGATTCCGTCATCCAACTGGCGCAACGCCTGAATATTCCGCTGGTGGAAACGTTAGTCCCGCGCGAGATGCTGTACATCGCCGACGAAGTGTTCTTCACGGGCACGGCGGCCGAGCTCACCCCGATCCGTTCGATTGACCGCATCACGATTGGCGCGGGCAAGCGCGGACCGATCACGGAAACATTGCAAAAGGAATTTTTTGCGATCGTCGAGGGGCAAAAACCGGATCGCCAC
>Ga0182030_10001391_pt1 | contig 49735 bp, 58 predicted proteins | sample 812S3MmetaG_FD_121299 | JGI IMG/M metagenome (GOLD analysis project Ga0182030, IMG submission 121299) | Permafrost microbial communities from Stordalen Mire, Sweden - 812S3M metaG (Illumina Assembly) | ecosystem: Environmental > Terrestrial > Soil > Wetlands > Permafrost | place: Sweden... | reverse complement strand
CTGGAGATCGATCTGATCACCCCGGTGGCGATGGAAAAAGGTCTGCGCTTTGCCATCCGCGAAGGCGGCCGCACCGTGGGCGCGGGTACGATTTCGGAAATTCTGTAAGGTTGAGCTTCGCAGCCGGGTATGCGGCAAATACGCCGCTCCGGCCGCGGGCGCTCAGTCCGCAACTTTCACTCTGCATAGATAAAAGAAGTCGCGGCGACTACAAGACCGCAGGATCTTTGAGGGTTCATACAGTGATTGGCAAAGAAAGAATACGCATTCGGTTGAAGGCATACGATTATCGCGTCCTGGACCAGTCGACCGGCGAAATCGTCGAGACGGCGCGCCGTACCGGCGCACAGATTGCCGGCCCGATTCCACTGCCGACGGTGAAAAACAAATATTGCGTGCTGCGTTCGCCGCACGTCGACAAGAAGTCGCGCGAGCAGTTTGAGATTCGCACGCACAAGCGCCTTCTTGATATTCTGGAGCCGACGCAGCAGACAGTCGACGCATTGATGAAGCTTGATCTTCCCGCCGGTGTCGACGTCGAAATCAAGGCTTACGGTAAAGAACATAAATAACGCGGCTGGGCGCCTTACGGCGCCGAAAGCCCTCACAGTGCCCTGGCGCGGTGTTTGCGTGGGCATGATGGAGAAGAAGACATGTCGGTAAACGGAATTCTGGGCAGGAAAGTTGGCATGACGCAGCTGTTCGACGACAAGGGCGATGTTCGCCCGGTCACGGTGCTGCAGGCCGGTCCCTGCGTAATTACCCAGCTCAAGAGCATGACCCGGGACGGCTACGACGCCGCCCAGATCGGGCTGGTTGAGTTTGTGAAGGACTCGCGCCTGACCAAGGCGATGAAGGGCCACTTCGAGAAGCACAATCTTCCCCCGGTGAAGTTCATTAAGGAAGTCGCCGTGGTGGAGGATGCCGAGGGCGCCGACTGGAGCGTGAAAGTCGGCGACAAGGTGCTGGTCGATCTGTTCGACGGCACCAAGTTCGTGGACATCGCGGGCACCAGCAAGGGACGCGGCTTTGCGGGCGTGGTCAAACGCCACAAGTTCGCTGGCGGTCCTGGGGCCCACGGTCACATGTTCCAGGTGCAGGGCTCGATTGGAGCTTCGTCGTTCCCATCGCGCGTCTTTCCGGGTACCCGCATGAGCGGCCACATGGGCGACGTTACGGTGACGGTGCGCAATCTGCGCGTTCTAGGCGTGGATAAAGAAGAGAACCTGCTGGTCGTAGAGGGCGCCGTACCGGGCCACCGAGACGGCTATCTGGTGATCACCAAGGCCAAGAAGCCGCCGAGAGAGCGTCGCGGATTCAGCGGCGAGGGTACGGCGATCAACCCGTTGAAGGCTTCCAAGCGCGCTGCTAAGGGTAAGTAAGGCAAGGCAGATAAAATTCGCTTCCCCGGTGGAAGATTGCCGCCGGGGAGCGCTGGCTACAAAACGAAACCTTCCGCGGCTGCATATTGACGGAAGGCAACTGAAAAGCTCCGCCGAAGATGCGGAGCTAAGCAAAGGAAACGAAATGGCTACCACGGATGTGCTTAGCATCGATGTGTTGAATCTGGCCGGCCAGAAAGTGGGATCGCTCGAACTTGCCGAGGAAGTATTCGGTAAGGTGAACGAGGATCTGCTCTGGGAATCCGTCCAGCACTATCGTGCCGCGATGCGCGCGGGCACGCACGCCACCAAGAACAAGAAGCTGGTTTCTGGTTCTGGCAAGAAGCTCTGGCGGCAGAAGGGTACGGGCCGCGCCCGCGTGGGCAGCGTCCGTTCACCGATCTGGCGTCATGGCGGCACGGTTCACGGACCGCAGCCCCGCTCGTATGATTATGCGTTTCCGCGCAAGAAGTTGCTGGGCGCGCTGCGCTCGGCGCTGGCGGCGAAGCTGCAGGACGGCAACCTGGTCGTAATCGATTCGCTGGATCTGAAAGAGGCGAAGACGAAGACCTTCCGCCAGGCGCTGGTCGGGCTGAAGTTCAAGAAAACCGCACTGGTGGTGGAAGCCGGCGCGAACCTGAATCCGAACCTGGAGCTTTCGACCCGGAATATCGCCGGGGTTGAGATGCTGTACGGCCCCGAGGTTCACCCCTACCACCTGCTTCGCCATGAACTGGCGGTGTTTTCGCAGGCGGCATTGGAAAAGCTGCAGAGCTCGCTGAAGGCCTCGGCGCCGAAGCGTAAGGCGGAGGTGGAGAATGTCTAAGTCCCCTTACCAGATCGTCCGCAAGCCGGTAATTACGGAAAAGGGATTGGGCGTCAAGGAAACCGAGAACACGCTGGTGTTCCAGGTAGCCGCGGATGCGACCAAGACGGAAATCAAGGAAGCGGTGCAGAAGGCCTTCAAGGTGAAGGTCGCCGGCGTCCGCACGGCTAATTTTCTGGGCAAGGAGCGCCGCCGGGGCAAGTTTACCGGCTTCCGTCCTGACTGGAAGAAGGCCTATGTACGGCTCGCCGAGGGCGAAAAGATGCCCGAGTACGCGCAGAACATTTAGTTTCTGCGCGGCATGAGCCGAAGCGGCCGCGACTCTATTGTGTGGCACCAAGCGCGGCACCGCCGGATGGGAGAACGAAATCCTATCTGTCCGGCCAAAGCGATCCCGCCAGAACATCGGCCGGGATCTGGAAGAGAAGAACTATGGCGATCAAGACTTACAGACCGATCACACCGACACTGCGTTTCAAGTCCTCGCAGGTCAACGACGATCTGACAACGAACCGGCCGTATAAGCCGCTGACGGAACCGAAGAAGCGCACCGGCGGCCGCCGCAATTGCGGCGACTTGACGATCTGGCATCACGGTGGCGGCCACAAACGCAAGATTCGCGTGATCGACTTCAAGCGCGATAAGGCGGGCATTCCGGCCACCGTGGCGACGATCGAGTACGATCCCAACCGTTCGGCGCGCATCGCGCTGCTCAGCTATGCCGACGGCGAAAAGCGCTACATTCTGCAACCGGTCGGACTCAAGGTTGGAGCCAAGATCATCAGCGGCGCCGATGCCGACATCTTGGTGGGCAACGCGCTGCCGCTGAAGAACATTCCGGCGGGCACGATTGTGCACAACATTGAACTGAAGCCGGGCAAGGGCGCGCAGATGGCGCGTTCGGCCGGGGCGCAGGCGCAGTTGGTGGCCAAGGAGGGTGAATACGCCCTGCTGAAGCTGCCTTCGGGCGAAACCCGCAAGGTGCTGGTGGAGTGCATGGCGACCATCGGACAGGTTGGCAATACCGATCACGAGAACATCTCGCTCGGCAAGGCCGGCCGCAGCCGTTGGCTGGGCATCAAGCCGACCAACCGCGGCGTGGTCATGAACCCGGTGGATCACCCGCACGGCGGCGGTGAGGGCAAGACCTCGGGCGGCCGTCACCCGGTGACTCCGTGGGGACAACCGACGCGCGGCTACAAGACGCGTAACAACAAACGGACCGACAAGTTCATCGTGTCGCGTCGCGGCAAGTAGGGAAGGGAATCATGGCACGTTCCACGAAAAAAGGGCCGTTTGTAGATACGCACCTGATCGTAAAGATCGAGGGGATGAACGCGCGCAACGAAAAGAAGGTGCTGCGCACTTGGTCGCGGCGTTCGACCATTACTCCGGAGATGCTGGGGCACACCATTGCGGTGCACAACGGGCGCAAGTTCATTCCGGTGTATGTATCGGAGAACATGGTGGGTCACAAGCTCGGCGAGTTCAGCTTCACCCGAACCTTCAAAGGGCACTCGGTGAAGTCCGCCGCGGAGACCTCGGCCAAGCCGGCACGCTAGCGGCGGGGCGGGATCGGGTTGACCGGTTACATGAAAAGTATGGGCGTCCGTTGAGGGCGCCCGCGAATGAGATCTGAAGGGAAGAGAACATGGAATTCACAGCGAAAGCCCGGTTCATGCGGGTATCTCCGCAGAAGGCGCGCCTGGTGCTGGGCCTGATCAAGGGCAAGCGCGTTGAAGCGGCGCTGAACACTCTGGCGTTCACCAACAAAGGCATAGCGCCTGCGGTCTTGAAGTTATTGCGCTCGGCCGTGGAAAACGCCAACTACTTGAGCGCCGAAAAGGGGCTCGATGTCGATCTGGACAATCTTTATGTCAAGAACGCCATCGCCAACGAAGGTCCGCGGATGAAGCGGATTCGTCCGGCTCCGATGGGCCGGGCCTACCACTATCAGCGCCGCATGGCGCACATCGAAATCGAGCTGGCGGAGAAGAAGAAGGCCGCTGCCGCAGTCGATACCGAAGGCGGAACTGCTGCGGCGCCGACGAAAAAGGCCGTGCGCAAGCCGGCGGTGAAGTCGGCGGCAAAGAAGGCTCCGGCCAAGAAAGCTGCGGCCAAGACGGCGGGCAAGAAGACGGCGCCGAAGGCAAAGAAGTAGCCGTCCGCTGCGGCGGAGTCGGGCTTCAGGTTCAAGGGATCAGCGAGATCCAATTCAGCGGCGGCGCCAGGGCTTAGGCCCGAGTAAGCCACCGGCAGAGAGACGAAGCAACTATGGGACAGAAAGTCCATCCTTACGGATTCCGACTCGGCTACACCAAGCCGTGGAAGTCGCGCTGGTACATGGATCGCGACTACGACAAGTTCCTGATCGAGGACATCAAGCTGAAGGCAGAGCTGAAGGAAAAGCTCAAGTCGGCGGGAGTGAGCTCGATTGAGATCGAACGTCCGGGCAACAAGCTGCGGATCATCATCCGCACCGCCCGCCCGGGCATCATCATCGGCCGCAAGGGCGCCGAGATCGACAAACTGAAGGCTGATCTGCAGAAGCGGACCAACCGCGATGTCTTCGTCGATATTCTGGAAGTCCACAAGCCGGAGCTGGACGCGCAACTGGTGGCCGAGTCGATTGCTCTGCAACTGGAAAAGCGGGTTGGTTTCCGTCGCGCGATGCGCAAGAGCGTGGACAGCGCGCTGCGTTTTGGCTGCAAGGGGATCAAGGTCCGGGTTTCGGGGCGGTTGAACGGCAACGAAATCGCGCGTTCGGAATGGTATCTGCAGGGGCGTCTGCCGCTGCATACGCTGCGCGCCGACATCGATTACGGCTTTGCCGAAGCGCACACGACGTATGGGCTGATCGGGGTGAAAACCTGGGTGTACAAAGGCGAAATCCTTCCCCAGAAACGCCGCGAGCCGCAGACGGCGACAGCGGGACTATAAGCAAGCAAGCCGGCTAGCTCCTCCAGACGCCAGTTCCTGGAGGGCGATTCGCAGAAAGCCGGCAGGCACGCCCGTAGGCTGGGCGGCCAGAACTTGAAACTGGCAATTGGAAACTGCTTATGTTGATGCCGAAGAAAGTAAAGTACCGCAAGCAGCAACGCGGTCGCATGTGCGGCAAAGCCTGGCGCGGCTCCGAGTTGGCGTTTGGCGATTTTGGCTTGAAGGTTATGGAGCCGGGCTGGATCACCGACCGCCAGATTGAAGCGGCGCGCGTGGCGATGACCCGTTTCATCAAGCGCGGCGGCAAGATCTGGATCCGCGTATTTCCCGATAAGCCGGTCACCAAGAAGCCTGCCGAAACCCGTATGGGTAAGGGCAAGGGCGCGCCGGATCACTGGGTTTGCGTTGTCCGTCCGGGCAAGCTGCTGTTTGAGATGGAGGGCGTGAGTGTGGCCGATGCGCAGGAAGCAATGCGCCTGGCTTCGCACAAACTGCCCTTGATTACCAAGTTCGTGAAGCGCGAAGTTCTGGCGCACTAAGAGCCAGCACGGCGTTTTGCATTGATACCGAGATTCCGGATACCGGGATTCCCGGCGCCGGCGGCGCAATCCGCCGGGGGTGAAGAGAAGAGAGCAATGACTTCGGAAAAGATTCGTAACCTTACAGATGCCGAGTTGGTCCATCAACGGACCGAACTCAGCGAGGAGCTCTTCAAGTTGAAGTTCCAGCTCAAGATGGGACAAACGGAGAGCTTGAAGAAGATGCGCGGGTTGAAGAAGGACATCGCGCGCGTGCTGACGATTCAGCGCGAAAAGCAATTGGCCGCAGCGAAGAGCGGAACGGAGAACAAGTAGCCATGGCAGAAGCGACGAATATCGAGAAGGTCCCCGGACAGCGTAAGGTTCTGGTTGGCCAGGTCGTTTCGACCAAGATGGCGAAGACGATTGTGGTCGAGGTGCATCGCCAGAAGGCGCACCCTCTCTACCGGCGCGTGGTCAAGCGCACCAAGAAATTTTATGCTCACGATGAAGAGCAGACGGCGCGCACCGGGGACTTTGTGCGAATCGAAGAGACGCGGCCGCTGTCAAAATTGAAGCGCTGGACGCTGAAGGAAATCGTGAAGCGCTCGGCGCTTGCCGCCGCCGCGATTGCCGCCGAGACCGCTGCCGCCGCCCTCAAGACACCGGAGCAGGCTAGCTAGACGCAGTCGTCAGTCCCTGGCTGGAGAAAACTTCCAGCCCAGGCCGGCGACCATGACAGACGACTGAAGGAGATTGCACCATGGCAGTGTTTATGAGGTCCATCCTCGAGGTGGCCGACAACAGCGGAGCACGCAAGTTGCAGATGATCCTGCCAATTGGCGGATCGACCGGCGTTCGCGCCCGGATCGGCGATGTGGTGACGGCTGCGGTGAAGGAAGCCTCGCCCGACGGCAGCGTGAAAAAGGGAACGGTGGTGAAGTGCGTGATTGTGCGGACCCGCAAGGAGACGCGCCGTCGCGACGGTTCCTACATCCGTTTCGACACCAACGCAGCGGTGCTGATCAACGCCGATGGCGAACCGGTTGGAACCCGCGTGTTTGGTCCCGTTGCCCGCGAACTTCGTGAGAAGAAGTTCTTGAAGATCGTATCCCTGGCCCCGGAAGTTATCTAGTTCCCTGGGCGGCTTCAGCGGCCGTCCACGGGAAGCTCCTACTGCGGAGCGGCTCAAGAGCGCTGACAGTTTTGAGAGGAAGACATGGCAACCGTTGACATCCACCAGAACGATACCGTGAAGGTGATCGCCGGCCGGGATAAGGGCAAGGAAGGCCGGGTGCTGCGCGTGCTCCCTGGAGCAGGCAAAGTGCTGATCGAACACGTCAGCATCGTGAAGAAGAACGTGCGCCCGAATCCGCAGAAGGCGATCAAGGGCGGCATCGCCGAGCAGGAAGCGCCGATTGCGATCAGCAATGTAATGCTGGTCTGCGGCGCCTGCGGTCCGGCGCGGGTTCGTCACGAGGTACGCGGCGTGAAGAAGGTCCGCGTCTGCGCCAAGTGCAACGCGGCGCTCGACAAAGAGAAGTAGTCGCGAGAAGTTTTAACCAACGCGAAGCGGCTCGGGCCACTTCAATTGACCGCCTCACGTAACGGTAGCCACTCCGGGACCGTGAGAGAAAGCGAACGGAAGCATGGCAGCAAAAGAAGTAAAAGACGCGAAAGCGAAACAGCCTCAGCAGCCGAAGCAGCAACCGAAGAAGGCCAAGGGAGAGGCAGCCGAGGCTCCCGAACAGGGTTCCAAGCCGGCTCGCCCGAAGGCGAATAACGAGGCTTCGGCCCGCCTGCGTAAGAAGTATTTTGAAGAGTTGCGTCCTGCTCTGCTGAAGGAGCTGGGACTGACGAACCTGATGGCGGTTCCAAAGCTGGAAAAGGTCGTCATCAACATGGGCGTGGGCGAAGCGACGCAGAACGCCAAGGTGCTGGACCCGGCGGTGGCCGAACTGGCTCAGATCACCGGCCAGAAGCCGGTCGTGACCAGGGCCAAGAAGTCGATTGCCGCCTTCAAGGTGCGCGAAGGGATGCCGATCGGCTGCATGGTTACGCTGCGTGGCGACCGCATGTACGAATTTCTGGATCGCCTGCTGAACGTCGCGCTGCCACGAGTTCGCGACTTCCGCGGAGTTCCCACCAAGTCCTTCGATGGACGCGGCAATTACACGCTCGGCTTGCGCGATCAGTTGATCTTTCCGGAGATTGACTACTCCAAGGTGGAGCACCAGAAGGGTATGAATATCACCATCGTGACCACGGCCACGAGCGATGAACACGCGCGCGCGCTGCTGAAGTCGATGGGCATGCCTTTCCGTCTGCCGGGCGCTAATTAAGTTCCTGCTTTCCACCGGCGACGAAGCCGGCGGGAGGACGGTTGTAAGCGAAAGCTGCAAACAAAGTAATACAAGGGCACCTTCGGGTGTGAGAGATAAAGGAAACGATGGCCAGAACATCCAGCATCGCCAAGGACAACAAGAAGCCCAAGTTCTCTTCGCGTCAGCACAATCGTTGCAAGCTGTGCGGACGCCCGCGCGCTTACCTGCGCAAGTTCAGCCTTTGCCGGCTGTGCTTCCGCGGACTGGCACTGCGCGGTGAGATTCCTGGGGTCATGAAGTCGTCCTGGTAGGACGACGGCTCGACGACGGGTACGGTCGCTGACGCCGGAATTCGAGACCCTGACCCGCGGGGGATGAACCCCGCAATGGCTGGCACGTGGTTCGCATAGGGCGGACCGTCCCACGCGAGTGGGAATAGAACGTCGCCGCAGGTTCTTTCCACTGTAGCTCTCGATACTGGAGAGCAGCCGGTGCAAGCCGGTGCAGGATTGCGCATGGCCAGCACGCGCAAGAAAGAGAACGGGCGCACGCATTCAGGAGAACGAAGATGAGCTTTACTGATCCAGTGGCAGATTTCCTAACCAGAATCCGCAACGGCATCAAGGCCCGGCACCAGAAGGTCGATGCTCCGGCCTCCAAGTTGAAGATGGAGATTGCCCGCGTTCTGAAGGAAGAGGGCTACCTCGCCAACTACAAGGCGACGGAAGAGGACGGCAAGAAAGTGGTTCGGGTGTACATCAAGTACAACTCGGATAACGTTGCCGCGATCACCAATATCACACGCATTTCGCGTCCGGGTTGCCGTGTGTACGTCAACCGCAATGAGATTCCCCGCGTACTGGGCGGTCTTGGGATCACCATCCTGACCACCCCGAAGGGGGTTCGCAGTGGCAAGCAGGCCCGCAAAGAAGGCGTGGGCGGCGAAGTGATCTGCGAAGTTTACTAAAGGTCACAGGCTTCGTGGGCGCGGTAACGGCTTCGCGACGGGTACGGGCCAACAGACGGCCCTCCGGTCGCTGACGCCGGGCCGCTCCGGTCGCGAAGCCTGGAGCAGACGAGGCCGGTGAGAGATCCGGTCCGGAAGCCCACCGTGACATAGCGTTCACGGCGGTGCAGGAGAGAGCAATGTCAAGAATTGGAAAGAAGCCCATTCCGTTGCCCAAGGGCGTCACGTACACTGTGGAAGGCAACCTCATCACAGTGAAAGGTCCGAAGGGGACGGTCACCAATCACCTTCCGGGCGGCGTCACGCTGGTCACCGAAGACGGAGTTCTGCTGGTCAAGCGTGATGATGATTCCAAGGCCGCGGTGCATGGTCTGGTGCGCGCGCTGGTGAACAACGCCGTGGTTGGAGTGACCACGGGCTGGACCCGCGAGTTGGAAATCGTCGGTATCGGCTATCGCGCGGAGTTGAAGGGCAAGGGCATTGTGGTCTTCAGCCTGGGCTTTTCTCACCCGATCGAGTACCCGCTGCCTACCGGCGTCGAAGTGGCGATCGATCCCAAGATGACCAAGTTGAGCCTGAGCGGGATCGACCGCCAGAAGCTCGGCCAGGTTGCCGCCGAAATGCGCTCGCTGCGTCCGCCCGACCCGTATAAGCAGAAGGGCGTGCGCTACCAGGGCGAGAAGCTGAAGAAGAAGGTCGGCAAGACCGGCGCGAAGTAGAAGTAACGAATTCAGGATGAGGCGTACGTCATGCGATGGGCGCCTGATTCGAGCGGCAGGACGATAAGAGGTCTGTCGTAAAACTGCGAGGCTTCGCAGCCGGGTACGCGGCAACAGATGCCGCTCCGGCCGCGGGCGCACGGTGCCCGTCGGACGAGAATCTGACGGGCGTCCGCACAACCCTGGCGAAATATTTCGCTGGGACAGACCGGTCCCCGGCACTGCAACCCGGGAAGAAGGCCGGAGCGAAGGACAGGAAGAATGCTGATCAAGAGTTCGAAGAACGCGACGCGCGAAAAGATCCATACCCGGATACGTAAGAAGCTCGCCGGAACCACGGCGCGCCCACGCCTGAACGTGTACCGTTCGGTCAACCACATTTACGTGCAACTGATCGACGACGCCCAGCAGGCGACGATTGTCTCGGCCAGCTCGCTGGAACAGGGCAAGGACGGCAAGAAGCACATTGCCGGGGGCAACATTGCCGCAGCCAAGCAGGTCGGCAAGTTGATTGCGGAGCGGGCCAAGGGCAAGGGGATTGAATCGGTGGTCTTTGACCGCGGAGGCTATCTCTACCACGGACGCATCAAGGCGGTTGCGGATGCGGCTCGCGAGGGCGGCCTGAAGTTTTAGTCCCGGCGGTTGCGGCTTAAGCGACGGGTACAGGCCAACAGATGGCCCTCCGGTCGCCGACGCTGGGCAGGGACGCGACAGGAAGCGGGCGAGGTGCAAACCGTTAGTCCGCATGATTTCGGAGACCGCAAGCGAGGTTTCCAGGAGAATCGATAGCAAATGGCAATCGTCAAGAAAAAGCTCGATGCCGCGAATTACAACCTGAAAGATCAGGTTGTCAACATCAACCGCGTGACCAAGGTGGTCAAGGGCGGCAAGAATATGTCGTTTGCGGCCCTGGTCGTGATCGGCGATCCGGCGACCGGCGTGGTTGGCTACGGCTCCGGCAAAGCCAAGGAAGTTCCGCAGGCGATCCGCAAGGGGATTGAATCGGCGAAGAAGAACCTGATCAAGGTGAACCTGACCCAGACCTCGATTCCGCACATCTCACTGGGTCGCTATGGCTCGGGGCAGGTGCTGCTGAAGCCGGCACCGGAAGGCACCGGCGTGATCGCCGGCGGCGCCGTGCGCGCGGTGATGAATTCGGTGGGTATCCAGAATGTGCTGACCAAATCAATCGGCACCACCAACCCGCATAACGTCATCAAGGCCACGTTTGACGCGCTGAAGAAGCTGCGCGACCGTGCCGAAGTGGCGGCTAGCCGCGGCAAGTCCGTAGAGGAGCTCTAAACCATGCCTCGTATGCGTTCAAAGACCCCGAGGGTACCGGCTGCGGCGGGCACCCGGATGAAGCTGAAGTGGGTGATTTCAGGCAACAGCACGCCGGCTAATCAGCGGTTGGTGATCAAGGGCTTGGGCTTCACCCGCCTCAACCAGGTTATCGATCGTGAGGATACCCTCTCGATTCGTGGCATGGTGGCCAAGGTGCCGCACCTGATCCAGATTCTCGGCGAGTAAGCCGGATCGGACGCGGCGGTGAATGCCGCTGAGAGATGTGCGTCGGGCGGGTACGCGGCAATGATGCCGCTCCGGTCGCGGACGCTCGCAAACCGAGTCGCCGGGCGGAAGCCAGGCGGCGCCAGGGAAACAGCCCGCTCGCCACGGGGAACGCTCCGGTTGTTGAGGGACGTTCGGCTGTCACAGACGGCCCATCGTCATGTTTGGCACCATGCAAGGATAAGAACAATGTTGAATCTGACAACGATTCATAAGCCGGCCAAGGCGAATGAGAAGCGCAAGCGAGTGGGCCGTGGCATGGGCTCGGGCATGGGCAAGACATCGACCCGTGGACACAAGGGACAGCGCTCGCGCTCGGGTTCGCGCAGCATGCGTGGATTTGAGGGTGGCCAGATGCCGCTGCACCGGCGTTTGCCCAAGCGGGGCTTCGTCAACATCTTCAAGAAGGAATTCCAGGTGGTGAACCTGTCGCGGCTGGCGGAGCTGGGCGTGACGGAGTTGACTCCAGAAGTTCTCTGTGAGCTGGGTGTCATCGGCAAGAGGAATGGACTGCTCAAGGTGCTTGGCGTGGGCGAACTGACCACGGCCATCACCGTGTACGCCCATAAATTCAGCGAGACGGCACAGCAGAAAATCACCGCCGCCGGAGGCAAGGCCGAGGTTATCGAAGTCAAGCAGCCGGCTCCGATCAAGCGCGGTAAGAAGTAAGATCACCCGAGCCCGCCTGCAGCGAACAGGCGGGTTGGGTCCGGTTCAGCCATAACTGGCGGAGCCGCGGCCCCGAACAGCATAAGCATCGAGGCCCTCTTACCATGTTCGAGAAGCTGGCGAACATCTTTAGAATTCCGGACCTGCGCAAGCGCGTACTGTTCACGCTTGGGCTGCTGGCCGTTTATCGCATTGGCGGCCACCTGCCAACGCCGGGCATTGATCCGGCGGCCCTGGCACGCTTATTTGCCGGCGCCAGCGGTGGATTGCTTGGCTTCGTGGATCTGTTCAGCGGCGGCAACTTGCGCCGGTTGACGATCTTCGCCTTGGGCATCATGCCCTACATTACCGCCTCGATTATCTTGCAGTTGCTGACCGTGGTTTACGAACCTCTGGCGCGGCTGCAAAAGGAAGGCGAGCTTGGCCGGAAAAAGATCACACAGTGGACCCGCTACCTGACGGTCCTGCTCAGCGCGATGCAGTCGTTTGGCATTGCGATGACGTTGCAGCGCGGCATTGGCGGCGAGCAACTGGTGCGCAATCCGGGAGTTGGCTTCGTGCTGATGACGATGCTGACGTTGACCACGGGCACCACGTTCATCATGTGGTTGGGCGAGCAGATCACGCAGCGCGGTATCGGCAACGGCATGTCGCTGATCATCTTTACCGGCATCGTGGTCGGGCTGCCGCGCGCGGTGGTGGAGTTGTTCCAGAAGGCGAGCAGCGGCGGTGCACTGAATCCGATCGGGATCGTGCTTCTGCTGGCCGCCATGATCGCCGTGGTTGCGTTCATCGTTTTCGTGGAGCGCTCGGAGCGGCGGATTCCGGTGCAGTATGCCAAGCGGGTTGTGGGACGCAAGGTGATGGGCGGTCAATCCACCCATCTGCCGCTGCGGGTCAACTCGGGCGGCGTGATGCCGGTCATCTTTGCCAGTTCGGTGCTGACCCTGCCGCAGACCATTGGGTATGCGCTGCAGAATAACCGCTACTTTGGCTCGTTCTTCGCGGGACTGAGCAAGGCCCTGGGCTGGGGCGAGCCGCTGCACACGTTCCTGTATGCCGTCGGCATCCTGTTCTTCGCCTACTTCTATGTGTCGATCGTCTTCAATCCAAAGGACGTAAGCGACAATATGCAGAAGTACGGCGGATTCATTCCGGGCATCCGGCCTGGGGTTCGTACCAGCAACTACATCAACGACGTACTGACCCGTATCACCCTGGTTGGCGCGTTGTACCTGATTATTATCTCGTTGATTCCAGAGTGGATGATTGCGGGTATTCACCTCAACAACCTGCCGGTCTGGATGGGCGGAGCGATCTTCGATCACCTACCCAACTGGATCTTGCATGGTCTGAATGTGAACTTCTACTTTGGTGGAACTTCTCTGCTGATTGTGGTGGGCGTGGCGATGGATACGGTGAACCAGATCGAGTCGCAGCTCATTATGCGCCACTATGAGGGATTTACTCCCAAAAGTGGCCGCATCCGGGGACGCAGAGCGTGGTAAAGTGTAGAGCTGCTGCATAATACTTAACCCTCTGTTGGAGGCTACGCCATGGAGAGTGCTACGATCTCCGAAATACCTGTAGAGAAGTCAAAAACCAATGAGCTTGTCGGCCCGGTCATCCTTTTAGGAGCGCCTGGGGCCGGCAAGGGGACGCAAGCAAAGCGAATCTCGGAGCATTACGGGATTCCACAGATCTCGACGGGAGATCTGCTGCGGGACAACATCAGCCGTGGCACGTCACTTGGCAGAGAAGCGCGAATTGCGATGGAGCGCGGTGATCTTGTCTCCGACGAACTGGTCTGCCTGATGGTGGCGGATCGGCTGGAACAACCGGATTGTGCGCGAGGTTTTATCCTGGACGGCTTTCCGCGTACGGTTGTGCAGGCCGAGTGGCTCGACCAACACCTCGCCCAACGGCGTTTCTTTCAAACCGAGAAAGGCTCCATGCAGCCGGTTGTGATCGAACTGGTGGTGGAGTATAATTTTATATTGCGAAGGCTTACCGGGCGTCGGACTTGTCCCACCTGCGGGCGGATCTTTAACGTCAACACCACTCAGCGACCCAGGGTTGAAGGCGTCTGCGATATAGACGGCTCCGCTCTTGTCACGCGCAAGGATGACCGCGATGAAGTCATCATCGAACGCTTGAAAAATTACGAAGGTCAGACGTTGCCGCTGGTGAATTATTACGCGCAGCGAAATCGCCTGAGGAAGATCGACGGTCGGGCAGAGTTGGGCCAGATCACGTCGGATGCTGTCAAGGCAATCGAAGATGGCGATAGTCTGTAAGTCTGCCGGCGAGATTGAAAAGATGCGGCGTAGCGGCCGCATCGTTCGTCAGGTGTTGGACACGGTAAGAGCCATGGTCGCACCGGGGCTGAGCACGATGGACCTGGAGCGGGCAGCGGAAAAGAAGATTCGCGATCTTGGGGCAAAGCCCGCATTCAAGGGGTATTACGACTACCCTTGCGTGCTTTGCACTTCGATCAATCAGGAAGTGGTGCACGGCATACCTTCGGAGACGCGCAAGCTCGCCGAGGGAGATATTGTCTCCATTGACTGCGGAGTGGTACTGGACGGCTATTACGGCGATGCGGCGGTGACGGTTCCGGTGGGCGCGATCAGCAGTGAGGTGCGCACCCTGGTGGACGTGACCGAGGAATCGCTGCATAGAGGAATTGAAGCGGCGCGCGCGGGAAACCGGCTGGGCGATATCGGCGCCGCGGTGCAGGAATACGTGGAGGCCGCCGGATTCAGCGTGGTTCGCGAGTTTGTGGGGCACGGCATCGGGACCAAGTTGCACGAAGATCCGCAGGTGCCTAACTACGGGGTACGCGACCACGGACTGAAGCTGCGCGAAGGCATGGTGATCGCGATCGAGCCGATGGTGAATGCCGGCGAAGCGTCGGTTCGGGTGTTGGACGACAAGTGGACGGCGGTAACCCAGGACGGAAGGCCCAGCGCTCATTTTGAGCACTGTGTTGCCATTACAAAAGACGGTCCAGTAATCCTGACCGAATAGTTCCATGTTTCCGGCCGCGTGGCCGGAAGTTGGAGAGTGAAATTGAGGTTGGATGAGTAAGGAAGACGCGATTGAAGTAATGGCAATGGTGATCGAACCACTGCCCAATGCGATGTTCAGGGTTAAGCTTGAGAATGATCACGAGGTGCTTGCGCACGTGTCGGGCAAGATGCGCAAGAACTTCATTCGCATTCTTCCAGGCGACCGCGTGGCCGTGGAACTGTCCCCTTACGACCTGAATCGCGGTCGCATTGTGTACCGCTACAAGTAGCGGCAAAGTTCGCGCAACCCGCGATGGTCCGAAGGGACTAGCGGGTATTTGCGTGTTTGCAGGAGGGCCGCAAGGCTTTGATTTGAGGTCTCCGGCGCGATGTTTTGCGGGCCGGGGCCGGATGAGTTGAACGCCGGAAGTTGGGCGCTGGAAGTTGAACAAGGAAGTGGCACAATGAAGGTACGAGCTTCAGTGAAGAAGATTTGTGACAAGTGCAAGGTCATTCACCGCCATGGGGTGGTGCGGGTGATTTGCGAAAACTCGAAACATAAGCAGCGCCAGGGTTAATCCAGGGCTGCTCAACCAGGTAGAAAAGCCGGAGTAGGACACCCACATGGCACGTATTGCAGGCGTCGATCTGCCCCGTAACAAACAGGCACGCATCGCGCTCACTTACATTTACGGAATTGGCCAGCCCCGCGCCGTCAAGATTCTCGGCACGGCTACGGTCGATCCGCTCAAGAAGATCCAGGACCTGAGTGAAGAGGAAGTGAATCGCATTCGTCAGGTGATCGAGAACGAAGGCGGGGTCGAAGGCGATCTGCGCAAAGAGATCTCGCTTCACATCAAGCGGCTCATTGAAATCGGCTCTTATCGCGGCAACCGTCACCGTCGCAGCCTGCCTGTCCGCGGACAGCGCACGCATACCAACGCCCGTACCCGAAAGGGTCCGCGCAAGGGCACAGTGGCAGGCAAGAAGAAGGCGACCAAGTAGTTTTCGCCTGGCCGCATGGTCGCGTCTTTCCGCAAACCGCCTCCGTCGGCAGGTATGGAAATGCGCTTACTGGTAACCCAGAACAGGAATTGAGAACGGAATATGGCAAAAGCAGCTAGCGCCTCTGCGGGGGACAAGAAGAACAAGAACAAGAAGTTCAAGAAGAAAGAACGCAAGCACATTCCTCACGGGCTTGTGATGATCAGCGCGTCTTTCAATAACACGATTGTCACCATCACCGACCCGTCGGGCAACGTGATTTCCTGGAAGAGCTCCGGCTCGCTGGGTTTCCGTGGCTCGCGCAAGGGCACCCCATTTGCCGCCCAGCAAGCCGCGATGAACGCCGCCAACACGGCGCGCGATCACGGTCTGCGTTCGGTGGATGTTCGCGTTTCGGGCCCTGGCTCGGGGCGTGAATCGGCGATTCGCGCACTGGCCGCAGCGGGTGTTGAGGTTCGTACGATCAAGGACGTTACCCCGGTTCCACACAACGGCTGCCGTCCGCCGAAGAAGCGCCGGGTCTGATTGCAGCAACGTAGCCGCCCCAATGTGGCGGCGCCCCGGCAGGGATCGCCTGTAAGTTCAGAGGCAGCGCCGGACGACAAGGATTCGAGCGGGATGGAAGGGATTCCAACTCCTGTAAACCGCTCCCAGACCGAAGGAGAGATAAGTTGGCTCGCTATAAAGATGCAGTATGCCGCCTTTGCCGCCGAGAGGGAACCAAGCTTTTCCTCAAGGGCGCAAAGTGCTTTATGGAAAAGTGTCCGGTGGAGAAGCGCAATTTCGCCCCTGGCCAGCACGGCAAGGATCGTAAGGCGAAGATCGTCGGTTACGGTCTTCAACTCCGCGAAAAGCAGAAGGCCAAGCGCATGTACTTTGCGCAGGAGAGCCAATTCCGCAATTACTTTGAGAAGGCCGCCCGCGCCAAGGGCGTCACCGGCGAAATTTTGCTACAGCAACTGGAGCGCCGTCTCGATTCGGTTGTGTACCGGCTTGGCTTCGCGGTTGCGCGCCGTCAGGCCCGCCAACTGGTGCGCCACGGTCACATCGCGGTGAACGGCCGCAAGGTGAACATCCCTTCGTTCCAGGTGAATGTGGGCGAGGAGATCGCGATTCGCGAGAGCAGCCGTAAGCTTGTCATTCTGGAAATGGCGAAGGATTTTGCTTCGCATCAGACGTCTCCGAACTGGCTTGAGATCGATCGCGAGAACTTTAAGGGCCGTGTTCTGTCGCTGCCCCGTCGCGAAGACATCAACTTGCCGGTCAACGAGCAGCTCATCGTCGAACTTTACAGCAAGTAGCGGGAAGGGCTTTTGCGCCCTGCTCGATGTGCTTCTGTATTGCTTTCCGCTGACGCTGGCGAGCTACTATTTACCGCGGCACGGCCCTGAATCCGTGCCGCATCACCCTGTCTCGGACCAGATCCGCCTGCGGGTAGGTTGAGCCGCAGTGCCAAACGGCCGAAGAAAGAGGAGAAACGAATGCTCTGGAAGGGATTTCAAAAGCCTAAGCGCCTGGCGATGGACTCTGAATCGCTGACTGACAAGTATGGTCACTTCTGGGCGCAGCCGTTCGAGCGCGGATTCGGCACTACGATCGGAAATGCGCTCCGGCGCGTACTGCTTTCCTCGATTGAGGGTGCGGCGATCACCGCGGTCAAGATCGAAGGCGTGCTCCACGAATTTCAATCGATCCCCGGTGTGGTCGAAGATGCCACCGACATTATTCTGAACCTGAAGCAGATCCCGTTCAGGCTTTCCGGCGATGCACCCAAGATGATTTACCTGCGCGCCGATCAACCGGGTGTGATCACCAGCGGCATGATCGAAGCCGATGGCGATGTCGAAGTTCTGGACAAGGACGTTTACGTTGCCACGGTGAGCGAAGGCGGTAAGTTGGATATGGAGCTTCGCCTGAAGAAGGGCCGGGGCTACGTATCGGCGGACAAGAATTTCGACGAGGATCTCGGACTGGGCTTCATTCCCATCGATTCGGTTCACTCGCCGGTGCGGAAGGTGAACTACTCGGTGGAGGCGGCGCGTCTGGGTCAGATCACCGACTACGACAAGCTTGCCTTGGAAGTGTGGACGAACGGTTCGGTGACGCCTGCGGATGCAATCGGACTGGCGGCCAAACTGCTCAAAGACCACATGAACATCTTCATCAACTTCGAGGAAGAGGTTGAAGCCGCCGGAGTTTCGGCCGCCGACAAGCCGGAGATTCGCAACGAGAATCTCAACCGTTCGGTGGAAGAGCTGGAACTGAGCGTTCGCAGCTACAACTGCCTGAAGAACGCCAACATTCAGACGATCGGCGAGCTGGTTTGCAAGACCGAGGCCGAGATGCTGAAGACCAAAAACTTCGGCCGCAAGTCGCTCAACGAGATCAAGGAAATTCTTGGCTCGATGGGGTTGGGCCTTGGCATGAAGATCGATGAGCACGGCAATGCTGTCGCCACCAGCCAGACGACGATGGGCAGCACCATGCCGCCTTCATACGGCGCTGGAGACGGCAACCCGGGCTTCTAGTGAGCATTGCGGCCGGGTACGCGGCAAATGCTGCCGCTTCGGACGCTGCGCTCGGTTTTCGCGGGAGGTGCTTGAAAACGCCTCCCGCCATCCTCCCGGCCTCGCCGAGGAGTCAAGTTCAGCCGGATTATTAGCGGCTCCGGCGATATCAAGGATCAAGTCATGCGTCATCGTGTAGCAGGTTGGAAACTAGGCCGGAACACCTCCCACCGGCGCGCTTTGCTGAGGAATCTCGTCACCTCTCTGATCATCGAGGAGCGCATTGAGACCACCGTCACCAAGGCCAAGTTCATGAAAGCCCACGTCGAGAAGATGATCACGCTCGGCAAAAAAGGCGGGGTTGCACACCGTCGCCTGGCCGCTTCGTTCCTGATGACTCCGGAGGCTGTCGATAAGTTGTTCGCAACCATCGGCCCGCGCTTCGGCGACCGGAACGGCGGTTATACGCGCATCATTCTCACCGGCTTCCGCAAGGGCGACGGTGGTGCAAAGGCGTTCATCGAAATTCTCGGCAGCGAGAAGGTCGTTGATGAAAAGCGCGAAAAGCGCGCCGAACTCCGTGCCAAGCGCGCCGAAGAGACGCGCAAGGCGATGGAAGAATCCCAGGCCCAGACGGGCGAGGGCGGCGAAGAGCCGCCGACCGCGTAGTTTAACTTTCCGCGTCTCCGACTCTCCAGCCTACAGGCAGAGGGGCGGACGCACGCAAAGATGCGCGCCTTCAGGGCGCGTATTTTTGTTGGGCGATCATGCGGGTGTTGGGGTTTGTTGGGGAAGGCGAGATATCTCGCCAGATATGCTTGCACCCGATGTGGAGCTGCCCCACTCAAGCCAACAAATCGAGGTAGGATGGGCCAGTCCTGCTCTAATCAGAATCTTGGTTCGTGAGAAGTACTCTGTTTGGCGGAGCATACCGCTGTTCATAGAGAAACTGCGCGGTGAACAAGATGGAAATGCCATCTTCGAAATGCACAACAATTCCGGTAGATAGTCGTTCTGAGAAGGCGATACGAGGATGGTTGGAATCGCTCATATGTAAACACGCCTTTCATGCGCTCGTCCGGTCCGGGCGAATTCAGCGCCCGCGGCATCCGGAACAGAGGAACGCGCTTATGGTATTGCCTTTTTCAATGGCGGTTTCGCATCGATAGGACCGCCTTTCGAGCCTAAGAGGTGCGTTCCAATCTTGTTGCCGGAGTCAGGAAACGATACCAGAGGCGGGAATCGCTCCGACTCCGATTGATGCCCGACAGGAATAATGCCGAGGGCGTAGGCAGCGGTTGTCTCTGTGTCAGTTTCTTCTGTAAGCGCGCGGAGAAGATCGGTAGGATGAACGGGCTTGGAAAGCAAGTGGAAGTTGTGCCCTTGCTCGCGAGCAGTCTTGAGCAAGTCGACCGTGTCAGCACAACCTGAAAAGAGCAAAATCTTGCATTTGGGGCATTGCTCTTTCATTTGAATCGCAAGCTCGATACCGGAAAGCCGCGGCATCATGACATCGGTAATGAGCAGATCGGGAGCGTCCGAGCGGGCGAAGGTCAAAGCTTCCAGAGGGTCGGTAAAAAACTTCGCGGCGAAGCCGCTTTGTTGCAAGATCATCGCCAGAGTTTCTGCAATAACCCGTTCATCGTCAACTACAAAAATGCGTACAATCTGTTTCTTCGACACTGGACTGCTCCTCGAACCTTCATCGTGGCTGTGATCCGGATATGTGTCAGTCACCCACCTAACAGAAGTAAAGGAAAAAAGCAGCTACCTCGTTCGTGCTGCTCCGGTTCATTCTGTTTGGCGCATAATGACGGGGAGGCTCTCCTCAATGGACGGCAAGGGTTTGGTCTATACGCCCGCTGGCACGTACAAGAACTCACTTCTGAAGGCTTTAGGACCAGAGATCATCGAGCGACTCGGTCTGCATCCGGTCGCATTTGAGCTGCTACGTGAGATTGAGTTTCCTGGCAACCCAATCAAAAACCTCTTCTTTGTCGAGGAGGGGATGGCTTCCATGACCATCACGTTCAAGGATGGATCCCAGGTAGAAGTTGGTATGTTCGGTTACGGGTCCGTCATTGGTGTCTCGGCTCTCATGGGAACAAAGCGAAGCCTCAATCGCGTTTACACGCAGATCCCGGGCTACGGGTATTCTTGTCCGGTCGAGGCCGCAAGAAAGGAGTTTGAGATGGGCGGTGTCTTTCAAAAACTCGCTCTGCGGTACGTTCAGGCACAACTCGTCCAGGCAGTTCAGTCGGCGGGTTGTAATGCAAAGCACGAAGTCGAGGAGCGGCTTGCCCGTTGGCTCCTCCTGTGTGCCGACCGGGCTCGCAGCGACACCTTTGAGATGTCGCATGAATTTCTTGCCGACATGCTCGGTAGTGCCCGTCCTACGCTTTCGATTGCAGCCGGGGTTCTAAAAGATGAGGGGCTCATTGAGTACAATCGCGGAGTAATCAGGATTCTCGATGTCCCCCGACTCGAGAATAGGGCCTGCGAGTGCTACCACATTATTAAAGATCATCTCGACAACTACGCAGAATTCGATAGCGGAATCGTAGCTTAGCCGCAAGAGAGCCGTTGCTCTTTCCCCATCGCTAATTCGCACGCCTGCCCTGTCCAGAAGCTCGAACTGGCGGAGGTGGCAAGCGAAGCTCCATCCCGAAACGGGACGCAAACACTTGGCGATCTCTCGCCAGCGACTGCTTTCTGAATCTCCGGTTCGGCTGATGGCGCGGCGGCTGGTGTACCATTACTGCCATGAGCCGCAATCAATCCGACGTGAGCACTGTTGAACCGCAAACCGCTTCCGCCACGGGTGTCTATTCCTTCTATCTTGCCGGGCAATGGCTTACCTCGTCGAAGGTGGTGGATGTAACTTCGCCCTTCGATCAGCGCGTGGTGGGGCGCGTTTCCATGGCCGGGCCGGAGCATGTGGAAGCGGCCATCGCGGCCGCCGACAAAGCCTTCGCGGTGACCCGCAAGCTGGGGGCGTATGAGCGCCAGAAGGCGCTGGCAAAGATCGCCAGCGAAATGACCGGGCGCGCCGAAGAGTTCGCGCAATGCATCTCGGCGGAGGCGGGCAAGCCGATCCGCACCGCGCGCGGCGAGGTGGAGCGGGCGGCATTTTGCTTTCAGTACGCGGCGGAGGAGACGACGCGGCTGAATGGAGAGCTGCTGCCACTGGACGCGCAGGCGGTGAGCGCCAATCGCCTAGGGGTGCTGCGGCGGGTTCCGCTGGGAGCGGTATCTGGGATCACGCCGTTTAATTTTCCGCTGAATCTGGTGGCGCACAAGATTGCGCCCGCGCTGGCGGCTGGATGCTCGATCGTGCTGAAGCCGGCGAGCAAGACTCCGATGGTGGCGCTCATGCTGGCCGATGTGGTGGCGCGCTCGGGTTACCCGAAGGAGGCCGTCAGCATCCTGCCGATGAGTGCGGAAACGGCTGCTCCGCTGGTCGAGGACGATCGCATCAAGCTGTTCACCTTTACGGGCTCGGCACCGGCGGGCTGGGCGCTGAAGGCGCGCTCGGGCAAGAAGAAGGTTGCGCTGGAGCTGGGCGGCAACGCCGGGTGCATCGTTCACAGCGACGCCGACCTCGATCATGCGGTGGCGCGCTGCGTGGCGGGAGGCTTTGCTTTTGCCGGACAGAGTTGCATCAGCGTGCAGCGAATCTTTGTGGAGCGTACGGTCTTCGCGGCGTTTCTCGGGAAGCTGGCGGCGGCCGTGCAGAAGCTGCGAGTCGGCGATCCGGCAGAGGAGTCGACCGACGTTGGTCCGATGATCCGGCTGGCGGACGCTGAGCGCGCCGACACCTGGATTGCCGAGGCGGTGGCGCAGGGGGCAAAGGTTGTCTGCGGCGGCAACCGCAGCGGGACCATGCTGGCTCCGACGGTGCTGACCGGGACCGGGGAGACGCAACGCGTCAACTGCCAGGAGATCTTCGCGCCGGTGGTCACGGTGGAAACCTATGACGATTTTGGCGAGGCCATAGCACGCGTCAACCGGTCGCCGTTCGGACTGCAGGCAGGAGTGTTTACCCGCGACATCAAGCGCCTAATGCTCGCCTACGAGGAGTTGGAAGTGGGCGGGGTCATCGCCGGAGACGTGCCGACCTTCCGCATCGACCATATGCCCTACGGAGGAGTGAAGGATTCCGGTATGGGACGCGAAGGCATCCGCTATGCGATTGAAGAGATGACGGAGCCGAAGCTGCTGGTCCTCTCCTAGTGAGGCGCGGCGCAGCGACGGGCGACAGGCGATGCGCTCACGGCAGAGATTGTTGACGAGCATGCGGTGTTTCTCGGGAGCGATGTTTTCTCCGACTGCATTGTTGGCCGACGGTCGCGGATGGCTGTTTCGAATCGGGAAAAGCGTGGGACCGCCGCTTTTGCACAGTGAAAAATCTGCACTTTCATTCCATGTAGTTGCATCTGACCCTTAGCGTCTCGCTGGCGTGCTCTGGCGCGGCGATGCGTGGCGATTCTGGCGAGGCGGAGAGAATCGATGTGGCGGGGCCAGGAACCATACCAAAATTCAGTTTCCGGGTATTCAACTTTGATTCTGCAAGATTTCATGAACTGCCGTCGGGGCTCCGAGTCGGTTTTTCGCATCCACACAGGGTGGCACTTTTGCTGTTGCTGCTATAATCCGAAGTTCTCGTGACGTGCATCACTCAACCAGTGCGTGATCGATCACATATGGCGATGAGGGACGAAAAGGCTTGCAGCGGGAATGCCTCCGCCGCAAATTCTGATTTCGTCGCTTCAGTCCGGGCTTAGCGGCCCCGACAGGGATGTAACGGACAATTTTCAGACATGGCGCAGATCTTTCATCGCAGTGCCAACACGATTGCAAAGGCATCCATCCTGGGCGGAGTGATCCTGGTGGTTGGCCTTCTGTGGGCGGCGTTGCAGTTGCAGCGTTCGCCTTACTTCACCTATGCGGGGGTCGCGCGTCCGCAGCCGGTTCCGTTTCCTCACGAGCACCACGTGGCGGGATTGGGCATTGATTGCCGCTACTGCCACACCTCGGTTGAGGTTTCCAGCTTTGCGGGCATACCGCCGACCAAGACGTGCATGAACTGCCATTCGCAGATGTGGACGGCGGCTCCGATGCTGGAGCCGGTGCGCCAAAGCTACCTCAGCGGACGCAGCCTGGTCTGGACGCGGGCCAACGATCTGCCGGACTTCGTCTACTTCGACCACAGCATTCATTTGAACAAGGGTGTTGGCTGCAATACCTGCCACGGGCGCGTAGACGAGATGCCATTGATGTACAACCAGGCTTCGCTGCAGATGGAGTGGTGTTTGAACTGCCATCGCGCGCCGGAGAAGAATCTTCGTCCGCACTATGTGAAAGAAGATCCGAAGAGGCCGACGACGATGGGCGACCAGATCTTCAACATGCGGTACCAAGAGCCTTCGGCGACGCATCCGGTCACGATTCGCGAGGGTGAGACATTCAAGACATTCACCAGCCAGTTGGGGCCAGAGGGACTGGGCACCTACCTGGTGAAGGCGAACCACGTGCGCTCACCGCGCGACATTACCAGTTGCAACACCTGCCATCGCTGAGGGGCTGAGCGGTGCGATGCGAGAGTGCGATGAGTGGGACTGAAGCGAATGGATAACGTGCAGAAGAGCGGAAATGGCGATGTGTGTCCCAGCAAGAAGAACAAGCTGGAACTGGCCGAGGTACGCGAGCAGTTGAGCGAAGCCCGCGGGCCGAAGTACTGGCGCACCCTGGACGAGTTGGCGCAGACTCCTGAGTTTGTGGAGATGCTGCATCGCGAGTTTCCGAAGCATGCCTCGGAGTGGACGGACAATAGCTCGCGCCGCGACTTCATGAAGATCATGGGCGCATCGATGGCGCTGGCCGGGTTGAGCGCCTGCACCAAGCAGCCGCTGGAGGCGATTGTGCCTTATGTCAGGCAGCCGAAGAACATGGTGCTCGGCAAGCCTCTGTTCTACGCGACGGCGATGGCGCTGGGGGCCTACGGCACAGGCTTGCTGGTGGAGAGTCACGAAGGGCGTCCGACCAAGATTGAGGGGAATCCGCAGCATCCGTCCTCGCTGGGCGGAACCGATGTGTTCAACCAGGCGAGCGTGCTGACGATGTACGACCCGGATCGCTCGCAGACCAATACTTACATCGGCGAGCCCCGCACGTGGCCGGATATGCTGTCGAACTTGCGCGTCTCGATCCGTGCGGAAAAGGCAACGGGAGGCGCAGGCCTGCGAGTGCTCAGCGGTGCGACCTCCTCGCCCTCGTTTGTGGCGCAGATGCAGGAGTTGCTGAAGACGTATCCGCAGGCCAAGTGGTATCAGTGGGAGGCGGTGAACCGCGACAACGTTTACGCGGGGGCGCAGCTTGCCTTTGGGCAGCCGGTGGAGACGGTGTACGACTTCTCGAAGGTCAAGGCTCTGCTCTCGCTGGACTGCGATTTTATGTCGTCGGGATTTCCGGGATTCCACAAGTACACGCGCGAGTTTTCAAGGCGGAGGCGTCCGGAGCTGAAGGAGGAGATGCTGCGTTTCTATGCCGTGGAGAGCACGCCCACCAACACGGCGGCCAAGGCCGATCATCGGCTGCACATGAAAGCAAGCGAGGTGGAGGGGTTCGCACGCGCGCTGGCAACGGCATTGGGCGCGAACCAGGCGGGTGGCGAGTTCACGGCGGCGCAGAAGAAGTTTGCCGCCGCGCTGGTGAAGGATTTGCAGGCAAACAAGGGCTCGGCACTGGTGGTGGTGGGCGATGCTCAGACTCCGGCGACCCATGCGCTGGCACACGCGATGAACGCGGCACTGGGGGCGGTTGGCAAAGCCGTGAGTTATAGCGAGCCGGTCGATCCCTTTGCGGCGACGGCGAAGGTGGAGCAGCTTCGCCAGCTAACGGCGGAGATGCGCAGCGGCAAGGTGGACATGCTGCTGGTGCTGAATACGAACCCGGTGTACGACGCACCGCAGGACTTCGACTTTCTGGACGCGCTCAACAAGGTTGGGTTGCGGGTGCATCTCGGGCTCTATCAGGACGAGACCGCGAAGTATTGCCATTGGCACGTGAGCGGAACTCACTACCTGGAGCAGTGGGGCGACACGCGCTGCTTTGACGGCACGGCGAGCTTGATTCAGCCGCTGATCGCGCCTCTCTACGGCGGGCACAGCGAGAGCGAGTTGATCGAGTTCGTTAGCAATGAAAACGAGGCCTCCAGCTATGAGCTGACGCAGCGTTACTGGCAGACACAGCACACGGGGGCGGATTTCAAGAGCTGTTGGGAGCGTTCGCTGCACGATGGATTCGTGACGGGTTCGGCATTTGCGGCCAAGGCGGTGAGTGCGAAAGTTGCTCTGCCGCCAGCGACGGCGCTGACGCCGGGGTTGGAGATTATCTTCCGTCGGGACGCTACGATTTACGACGGGCGCTTTGCCAACAATGGCTGGCTGCAAGAGACTCCGAAGCCGATGACCCAGATTTGCTGGGACAATCCCGTGCTGATGAGCGTGGCCACGGCGAAGAAGCTGAAGCTGAAGAGCGAAGACGAAGTTGAGCTTGAACTGAATGGCCGCAAGGTGAAGGGCGCGATCTGGCTTACGCCGGGGCATCCGGACGACGCGGTTACGGTGACGTTGGGCTACGGGCGGCAGAAGGCGGGCAAGGTTGGCTCGGGCATCGGCTTCAGCGCGTACGAACTGCGGGTATCGAATGCGCTCTGGTATGCGGGCGGCGTGAAGTTGCGGGCGACGGGTGGGCATTTCGGACTGGCGTCTCCGCAGGGTCATCAGGCGATGGAGGGCCGTGCGATTGTGCGCGCGGCGACCCTGGAAGAGTTCATCAAGAAGCCGGGCTTTGCGCACGAGATGGTAGAGGCTCCGGCGCCGGGGCTGACGATGTATGAGCCCTACGAGTATAAGGATCACAAGTGGGGCATGGCTATTGATTTGAATTCCTGCGTGGGATGCAAGACCTGCGAGGTGGCCTGCCAGGCGGAAAACAATATTGCGGTGGTGGGCAAGGAGCAGGTGAAGCGCGGTCGCATTATGCACTGGCTACGCATCGATAACTACCATGAGGGCTCGCCGGAGAATCCGAAGACGTACTTCCAGCCGGTGCCGTGCATGCAGTGCGAGAACGCTCCCTGCGAGTTGGTATGCCCAGTGGCCGCAACGGTGCATTCGACCGAAGGTCTGAATGACATGGTGTACAACCGCTGCGTGGGGACGCGCTATTGCTCGAACAACTGCCCGTATAAAGTGCGGCGCTTCAACTTCGTTCTGTTCTCGGATTTCGAGACGCCGCAGTTGAAGTTCCAGCGCAATCCCGAGGTGACGGTGCGCAGCCGCGGCGTGATGGAGAAGTGCACGTACTGCATTCAGCGCATCACGCACGCCAGAATCGATGCCGAAGAGCAGAACCGGAAGGTGCGCGACGGCGAGGTTTTGACGGCCTGCCAGCAGGCATGCCCGGCGGAGGCGATCGTCTTCGGCGATATGAATGACCCGAGCAGCCGGGTTGCGAAGATGAAGGCTTCGCAGCGGAATTACGGATTGCTGGAAGAACTCAACACGCGCCCGCGGACCACGTACCTGGCCGCGGTGCGGAACCCGAATCCTGAGTTGGAGTCGTAGAGGATGATGGAACAGCCTCCAGAGACGAACGCTTCCACGGCGGTAGAAGAGCGGCTGCTGCCAGGGCAGGCCCCGGTTTTAACGCCTGGCCATACGCTGGAAACGGTCACCGACAAAATCGTGTCGATCGTGCTGCGGCGGCCGGTTACGCTGGGCTGGTTGGGAGGCTTTGCCTTCTTCTTTGGCCTGCTGAACATGATGCTGTTCGCGGCAGCGTATCTGTTTTACCGCGGCGTCGGCATCTGGGGCATCAACATTCCGGTGGGCTGGGGCTTTGCGATCATCAACTTCGTGTGGTGGATCGGTATCGGCCACGCGGGAACACTGATTTCGGCGATTCTGCTGCTGCTCAAGCAAGGCTGGCGCAACTCGATCAACCGCTTTGCCGAGGCGATGACGCTGTTCGCCGTGGCCTGCGCGGGGTTGTTTCCGATCATGCACACGGGCCGTCCGTGGCTGGCGTACTGGCTGTTTCCGTATCCGAACACGATGGGAGTGTGGCCGCAGTTCCGCAGCCCGCTACTTTGGGACGTCTTCGCGGTTTCAACCTATGCGACGATCTCGGCGCTGTTCTGGTTCATCGGGCTGATTCCGGACCTGGCCACCTTCCGCGACACGGCGACGAACCCCGTGGCCAAGACGATCTACGGATTGCTGGCGATGGGATGGCGCGGCTCGGCACGGCACTGGAAGCGTTATGAGAGCGCTTACCTGCTGCTGGCCGGACTGGCTACGCCGCTGGTGCTCTCGGTGCACACGGTGGTGTCCTTTGATTTTGCGGTTTCGATTCTGCCGGGCTGGCATACCACGGTCTTTCCGCCCTACTTTGTCGCCGGAGCCATCTACTCGGGCTTTGCCATGGTGCTGGTGCTGGCGATTCCGATTCGCAGGTTTTACGGCGTCGAGGACATGATCACGATGCGGCACTTGGACAATGCGGCCAAGGTCATGCTGGGCACGGGATTGATCGTTGCCTATGGCTACTTGATGGAGGCGTTTTATGCCTACTATTCGGGTAGCGCCTATGAATTTTTCATGATGAGGAATCGCGCGCTGGGCCCGATGGCGTGGGCGTACTGGACGTTGATTTTTTCCAACATACTGGCTCCACAACTGCTCTGGATCCGCAAGGTGCGGTGGAATCCACTGATGCTGTTCGGCATCTCGTTGATCATTCTGTTTGGGATGTGGATGGAGCGCTTTGTCATCATCATCACCAGCCTTTATCGCGACTTTCTGCCGTCGTCGTGGGGAACGTATGTGGCCACGCGCTGGGACTACGCGATCTTTGCCGGAACGCTCGGACTGTTCTTCTCCGCGATGTTCCTGTTTGTGCGGCTGCTGCCGATGATCACAATTTTTGAAATGCGCATGTTGCTGCCGCAGGCAAAACTCAGCGAGGAGGTAGCCTCCCATGACTGAGCCGGCGCTGCACGGAGTGGTCGCTGAGTTCACCACGCCCGACGGACTGGTGAGCGCCTGCCGGCAGGCTCACGCCGCCGGCTATCGGCGGATGGACGCCTATACGCCGTTTCCACTGGAAGAGGTTGCCGAGGCTATCGGCTTCGAAAAAACCCAGGTGCCTCTGCTGACGTTGATTGGCGGCATTCTGGGCGGGCTGAGCGGGTTTATGCTGCAATACTGGGTTCACGTCTGGGCCTATCCGCTCAACGTCGGCGGCCGTCCGCTGAACTCTTGGCCGTCGTTCATCATCATCACCTTCGAGATGACGATTCTGTTTGCCGGCATTACGGCGGTGGTGGGCATGTTGGCCTTGAACGGTCTGCCGCAGCCCTATCACCCGATCTTCAATCATCCGCGTTTCAGCGCCGCCAGCCGCGACCGGTTCTTCCTCTGCATCGAGGCCGCCGACCCGCGGTTTGAGTTGGAAGAGACAACGCGATTTCTTCAGGCGACGCAGGCGGTCGATGTCGCGGAGGTCGCCGACTAGCTTATGGCATACGAAGCGATGGAGCGGAAGATGATTGGCAAGGCGCTGATTGGCGAAGCTGCGGTGCGCCGGGCGGTGATTGTGCTGCTGTCGGCGGCCGGGTTGATGCTGCTGGCCTCCTGCCGAGAAGACATGCAGAACCAGCCGAAGTTTATTCCGCTACGCGAAAACGACTTTTATGCCGATGGCCGTTCGGCGCGTCCGGTGGTCGAAGGCACGATTGCACGTGGACAACTGGAGGACGATCCGCTGCTCTACACCGGAAAGGTGAATGGGCAGGAGGCCGACCAGTTTCCTTTTGCGATCAGCGGCAAGGATCTGGCGCGGGGACGGGAGCGCTACAACATCTACTGCTCGCCCTGCCATTCGCAACTGGGAGACGGCAACGGAATGATCGTGCAGCGCGGCTTCAAGAAGCCTCCGGCGTACTCGGACCCGCGTCTGCTGAAGGCTCCGGTGGGACACTTCTTCAACGTGATGACTAACGGCTGGGGTGCGATGGGCGATTACTCGGCACAGGTTCCGGTGGCCGACCGCTGGCGCATCGCGGCCTACATCCGCGCCCTGCAACTGGCGCAGACGGCCAAGCCGGGCGATGTTCCGGCGGGACAGCAGGTAATGGCGAGGCCTGAGGCTGGACATAAGGCCGAAGACACGGAGGCGAAGTAGCACGATGAGCACGACGACTTATCCCGCTTCCTACCGTTTCGAACCGCCGGCGATGCTCGCATCACTTTCCAGGCGATGGCTGACCATAGGCGCGGTCGCGGGCATCGCGGCTATTGCCGGAGGGTTCGCGTCGAGCCAGCAATTTTTCCGCGGCTATCTGATCGGCTACATGCTGGTGCTGGGCTTTTCGCTGGGCTCGCTGGCACTGCTAATGCTGGGGCATCTGACCGGCGGCAACTGGTGGATGATCGGTCGCCGAGTGATGGAAGCCGCGGTGGGAAACATTCCTCTGCTGACGATTCTCTTCCTGCCAATCTGGTTCGGACGCCACGGCCTGTACATCTGGCTGGACCCCGCGTATGTGGCAATGCATCCTTCGGTAGCAGCCAAGGGCGGATATTTGAACGAGGCGTTCTGGACGGTGCGCGCGGTACTCTACTTTGCGATATGGAATCTGTGGGCGGCGGCGCTGCGCAAAGGCTCGCTGAAGCAAGATGGCGATAACTCACCGCAAGTATGGCAGAGGCTGAAAGTTTGGTCGGGACCGGGGATGCTGGTGTACGGACTGACGATCACGCTGGCCTGCACGGACTGGATTATGTCACTGGATCCGGCGTGGTACTCGACGATCTTCGGCATGTTTTTCATGATCAGCGAAATGCTGTCGGTGATGGCGCTGATGATTGTGATTCTCTGCTCGCTGCGCGAATTTGCCCCGTACAACAAAATCCTGGGACCAGACCAGGTGCACGATTACGGCAAACTGATGCTGACCTTCACCATGGTGTGGGCGTACTTCAGTTTTTCGCAATGGCTGATCATCTGGGCGGGCAATCTTCCGGAGGAAATTACTTGGTATCTGGACCGCATTCACGGCGGATGGCAGGTGGTGGCGCTGTCGCTGGTGTTTCTGCAATTTACGCTGCCGTTTCTGCTGCTGCTCTCGCGCGATCTGAAGCGCGATGCGCGAAAGCTGGTTCCGGTAGCGCTGCTGGTGCTGGTGATGCGCTATATCGATCTGTACTGGCTGGTGGCGCCGAATCCATTTCCGGGAACGTCTGCGGAGGTGCACCACCTCACCTATCACTGGACTTATTTTGCCGCCCCGCTGGCACTGGTAAGCATCTGGCTGGGGATGTTTTTCCGACAACTCGGGCAGCGTCCCTTGCTGGTGGTGACCGAGCCGATGCTGGCGCGCCTCTGGGAGCCAAGCCATGGCCACTAATCACGGACACGAAAACGGCAACGAGCGTAATCCGAGCGTGGGGTACGACAAGAGCGATCTTGGAGCGCGCGGCATTCTCATCTTCTTTCTCGTGCTGGCGGTATCGGCCGTGGGGGTCCACCTGTGCGTTCTCGGTCTGTACGTCGGGATGACAAAGATCGCGGAAAAGCACGATCCGGAGACGAGCCCGCTGGCGCAGAAGACGGTTACGCCGCGATCGGAGATCCTGATGAATACGGCGAACGTCAACGTCGAGCAATTCCCCGAGCCACGCCTGCTTCGTCATATTCGCGGCTCGGTCGGAGGGCTGGGCGAAATGACGAAGTTTCTATTGCAGGAAGGGGCGGCGCTGACGGCCAAGCCGTGGCAGGACGCGGAGGGCAACGTGCATTTGCCGATTGAGCAGGCGATGAAAGCGGTGGTAACGCGGCTTCCGGCGCGTGCGGGCACCTCGGCATTGCCGAATTATCCCGGCGCGGGACGGGAGTACGCAACTCAAGCTTTACCGACTGATGCCGCAGCGCCGCAGAACGAGAGCGTCGAGGGCGAAGCCGGGAGTCCGTCCGCGCCAAAATAGGCGGGGCAACGGCGCGACAATATTGCGGGACAGAACGCGGGGACAGAAGATGATGCTTAGGCACTCCACAATTCGAAGGACGGTGACGAGGCTGGCTCGGGCAGCGGCGCTGTGCGGCGTTGCGTTGTGCTGCGTTGCGTTATGCAGCAGTGCGTTGAGCGGCAGTGCAAGCGCGCAATACTTTACCAAGCCGGAGACCAAGACGGTTGCTCCTCCGGGGCTGGAGGGAGTGGGGATCGATCAGCGGTTGAACGAGCAGGTGCCGCTGAATCTTACGTTCAAGGACGAGCAGGGAAAGACGGTCGTGCTGGGCGACTACTTTCATCAGGGGCGTCCGGTAATTCTGAACCTGGTTTACTACCAGTGTCCGATGCTGTGCACGGAGGTTTTGAATGGGCTGACCTCGGCGCTGAAGGTGATCGGGTTCGTTCCGGGCAAGCAATTTGAAATTGTCACTCTTAGCATCGATCCGCGCGAGACTCCGCAGTTGGCGGCCAATAAGAAAGAGATGTACCTGAAGAGGCTGGGCAATGCCGAGGCGGGCAAGGGCTGGCACTTCCTAACCGGCGAGCAGCCGCAGATTGCGGCGCTGGCTGGCGCGGTGGGCTGGCGGTATCGCTATGACGCCAAACTGGACCAGTTTGCGCACGCCGCCGGCATCCTGCTGATTACGCCCGAGGGCAAGATCGCGCAGTACTACTACGGGGTGGAGTATTCGGCCAGGGATATGCGGCTGGGCATCGTCGAGGCTTCGCAGAACAGGATCGGGTCGCTGGCCGACCAAGTGCTGCTCTACTGCTATCACTATGACCCGCGCACCGGGCGCTACGGCGCGACGATCACCAACATCGTCCGGCTGGCCGGCCTGACAACGGTGATCGTGCTGGGCGGCTTTCTCTTACTGCTGTTTCGCAACGAGAAGCACGAACAAGGTATCGGAACAGGACGGGCATAAATCGATATGTGGTCCAATTTGCCACTCTTTCCGGCGCGCGCCAGCAGCATGGCCGGACACGTTGACGCACTGTACTTCGCCCTGGTGGCGATCGCTGCCTTTTTTACCTGCCTGATCTCGGCGCTGATCCTGTATTTTTCGGTGCGTTACCGCAAGGCGCGCAGTCCGCAGGCGACGCAGATTCACGGTTCGACGGCGCTGGAGTTGCTGTGGACGGGCATTCCGCTGAGCATCGTGATGATTATCTTTGTATGGTCCTCGGTGATTTTTTTCATACAGACGCGTCCGCCCAAGGGGGCGATGGAGATTTACTGCGTCGGCAAGCAATGGATGTGGAAGTTCGAGCACACCGAGGGACAGCGCGAGATCAATCAACTGCACGTTCCGGTGGGGCGCGACGTGCGCATGATCATGACCTCGCAGGACGTGATTCACAGCTTCTACGTTCCGGCCTTCCGCATCAAAGCCGATGTGTTGCCGGGGCGCTATACCTCGACCTGGTTCCATGCCACGGTAGCGGGGCGCTATCACCTGTTCTGTGCCGAGTATTGCGGAACGCAGCACTCGGGGATGGTGGGCGAAGTGATTGTGATGGACCCGGCCGACTACGACCGCTGGGCCTCGGGCGGAGTGGACGGATCGCTTGCCAACGCGGGAGAAAAGAGCTTTCAGCAATACGGCTGCTCGATGTGCCATCGTGCCGATGCGGCAGGACGCGGACCCAACCTGATCGGGGTCTTCGGCAGGCCGGTGCTGCTGGATGACGGCCGCACGATCACCGCCGACGAAAGCTATGTGCGTGAGTCGATTCTGAATCCGGGAGTGAAGATCGTAAGCGGTTTCAAGAACATCATGCCGACCTTCGAGGGGCTGTTGAGCGAAGAGGAAGTGATTGGACTGGTTGCCTACGTCAAGGCGCTGGGTAATGGCTCGGCAAACCTGCCGATACCGGTCAGCGAGCCGAATTCGGGAAATTATCCCGTCACTCCCAAGCCAGAAGCATCGGCTGCCAAGAGCGACAAGAAGGCAGCTCCGGCGGTGAAAGCAACGCAACCGACGCCGGTGGCGCCAACGGCAAAGCAGTAGAGGGTGAATCATGGAAACAGTTAGCCATTCCACGGACACCAAGTCCACGGAAACGAAGACGAATTACTTGAACGCGGATTACACGATCAAGTCGTGGTTGCTGACCACGGACCACAAGCGGATTGCGATTCTGTACCTGTGCTCGATCACGGTGTTCTTCTTCCTGGGCGGATTCTTCGCGATGCTGATCCGCCTGGAACTGCTGACCCCGGCGGGCGACCTGGTGTTGGCCGACACCTATAACAAGCTGTTCACGATGCACGGCATCGTGATGATCTTTCTCTTCCTGATCCCGTCGGTGCCGGCGGTGTTGGGTAACTTCCTGGTTCCGATGATGATCGGTGCCAAGGATTTGGCCTTCCCGAAGTTGAACCTGGCGAGCTGGTATCTCTACATGACCGGAGCCAGCTTCATTCTCTATGCAATTCTGACCGGAGGCGTGGATACGGGCTGGACCTTCTACACGCCGTACTCGACTACTTACTCGAATACGAATGTGGTCACGGCTGCGCTGGGAGTGTTTATCGTCGGCTTCTCGTCGATCTTTACCGGATTGAACATCGTTGTCACGGTGCATCGCATGCGCGCACCGGGGCTGACGTGGCGGCGGTTGCCGCTGTTCATCTGGGCCAACTATGCGGCTTCGGTGATCATGGTGCTGGGTACGCCGGTGCTGGCGATCACGCTGGTGCTGGTGGCACTGGAGCGAGTTTTTCATATCGGCATTTTCGATGCGCGGCTGGGCGGCGACCCTCTGCTCTTCCAGCATCTGTTCTGGTTCTATTCGCACCCTGCCGTGTACATCATGATTTTGCCGGGGATGGGAGTAGTGAGCGAGGTTCTTGCCTGCTTCACCAGAAAGCGCCCGTTTGGCTATGACTTCATCGCGATGTCGTCGATTGCGATCGCGGTGCTTGGATTTCTGGTGTGGGCCCACCACATGTATGTAGCGGGCATTTCGACCTATGCCGCACTGATCTTCTCGATGTTGAGTTTCTTTGTGGCGATTCCTTCGGCGGTGAAGGTGTTTAACTGGACGGCTACGCTCTATAAGGGATCGATCACCTTTGAGACACCGCTTCTCTATGTGTTTGCCTTTATCGGCCTGTTCACTATTGGCGGGCTCACCGGAGTGTTCCTTGCCGCAGTGGCAATCGATCTGCACGTGACCGACACCTACTTCGTGGTGGCGCATTTCCACTATGTCATGGTGGGCGGCATGGTCACGGCATTCATGGGCGGGCTGCATTTCTGGTGGCCGAAGATGACGGGCAAGATGTATCCGGAATCCTTCGCCAAGCTGAGCGCGGTGCTGGTCTTCATTGGCTTCAACCTCACCTTCTTTCCGCAGTTTCTGCTGGGCTACATGGGGATGCCGCGCCGCTCCCACGCCTATCCTCCGGAGTTCCAGGTGCTGAATGTGCTGTCGACGGCGGGCGCATCAATTCTGGCTGTGGGCTTCGTGCTGCCGATGATTTACTTCATGTGGAGCCTGCAATATGGCAAGGATGCGGGGCCGAATCCCTATCGCGCGGCGGGACTGGAGTGGATGACCGCATCGCCGCCACCGACGTTCAACTTCGACGAAACGCCGGTCGTGACCTGGGAGGCTTATAACTACGACGAGATCGACGCACCCGACCATGAGACTCACAAGGGGGTTGAAGTTGCCGGATAGCGAGATTGCGGTACACAACCTGAAACATCACTTTGCCGACCTGGAGCAGCAGAAGGCTACCTCCACGTTTGGCATGTGGCTCTTCCTGGTCACGGAGATCATGTTTTTTGGCGGCATGTTTGCCGCGTACCTGATTTACCGGCTCTCGTACTACAACGCCTGGGTTGCGGGCAGCCAGACGATGGAGATCAAACTGGGCGCCATCAACACGGCGGTGCTGATTTGCTCGTCGCTCACCATGGTGATGGCGGTGAACTTTGCCAAACTGGGCAATCGCAAACTGACGGCAATCTTCCTGTTGCTGACGCTGCTACTGGGCTTCGGGTTCCTGGGCATAAAGGCCGTGGAATATCACGGACACTGGGTTCACCACGAGGTTCCGGGGGAGAACTTCCACTTCGAGCACACGGGCAACTACGATCCCCGCCAGGTTTCGATCTTTTTCTCGCTGTACTTTGCGATGACGGGGATGCACGCGCTGCATATGGTGATCGGCGCCGGATTGCTGACCTGGCTGCTGATTGCAAACGCCAGAGGGCGCTTCAGCACCGAGTACCACTCGCCGGTGGAATTGGTGGGGCTGTACTGGCATTTTGTCGACTTGATTTGGATCTACCTTTTCCCGCTGCTCTATCTGATCAGCCATCACCACAACGGGTAACCGGTCTGGCGTCGGGTACGCGGCAAAGGATGCCGCTCCGGCCGCTGGCACTGGTAGGAAAGGATGAACATGACGGAGCACGCACATCCTAGCGTCAAGACGTTCGTTGCGGTATGGGCCGCTCTGCTGATGCTGACCGCGCTGACTGTATTCGCTGCGACGCTGGAACTTGGCCCCTTCAACGCCATTGTCGCGCTGACGATTGCGACCGTGAAAGCGCTGCTGGTGCTGCTGTTCTTCATGGAACTACGCTACTCCACCGCGCTCACCAAGGTTGCGGTGGTTGCGGCGACCTTCTTCCTGATGCTGCTGGCCGGACTTACGCTATCCGACTACCTGACCCGCGGCTGGAGCGCGTACTTCAATCCTTTCCACTAAGAACGTGTGCGGTTTCCAGGTGGGGAGGGCTCAAGGCTCTCCCCTTTGCTACTGGGGAAGTGGGCGATCCGGCTGCATGGCAATTCCTTTGCAAACGGACTGAAATGTTACAGCGGCGTGAAAACAATGCCCTAGGAGTTCCCGCCGACGCTCTACCTGAATACAATAAAGACGATGAAACCCCTAATTTTTGTCGTGGAAGATGAAGCTGACATTGCCCGCTTAGTGAAGCATCATCTGGAAGCTGCCGGCTTCAACGTCCGCATCTTCGGCACTGCCTCGCTTGTAATTCAGGAGGCGGAGCGCGAAAAGCCAGCTCTGTTCCTGCTCGACATCATGATCCCGGGGGGCGACGGATTCGAGCTCTGCCGACGTATCCGGCAGGATCAGGCGATTGCAATGACACCGGTCATCTTTCTGACCGCCAAAAGCAGTGAGAGCGACCGTGTGCTGGGACTGGAACTTGGCGCCGATGACTACGTGGGCAAGCCGTTCAGCCCGCGGGAGCTGATCGCGCGCGTCAAGGCGGTGCTGCGCCGCTTCGATCGGCCGCTGGCTCCCGAGATTATCTCCACGGGCGAGATCGAGATCGATAGCGGCGCGATGACGCTGAAGGTGCGCGGCAAGCAAGTGGCGACCACGGCCACCGAGTTCCGGCTGTTGGAGTACATGGCGCGGCATCCGGGCCGTGTCTTTACCCGCGATCAACTGCTCGACGCAGTCTGGCGCGACACCGCCTACGTCACCCCGCGCTCGGTGGATGTTTACGTACGGCGCATCCGGGAAAAGATCGAGAAGGACGCCGAGGAGCCCCAGTATCTGCGCACCGTGCGCGGAGCGGGATATAGGTTTGAGGCCATGAAGTGAAGAATCGGATCTTCTTCAAGCTGGTTCTTGTCTTTACCCTGGTTATTGCCGCAGCGACGTTGACGTTGGATATTGCCGTTACCCACGCCTGGCAAGGCTCTCTTCGGCAGCAGATCGAAAACAATCTCCGTGAGAAGACCGCGATGTTTGCGTCGCGGGTTGCTGCCGCTCCAGCGAACGAACTTACAGCGCACGATCTCGGAAAAGTTGCCGCCGACATCGCCGCGACATCGGGCGCTCGCGCCACGATAATCGATAATCAGGGGCAAGTGCTGGCCGACAGTGGAGCGACTCCGGGGAACATGGAGAACCACGCGCGCCGTCCGGAATTTCAGGCGGCGCTGGCGGGGCAGATTGGGGTTGACACCCGGCGCAGCCGCACCCTGGGAGTGGATCTGCTCTACATGGCGCAACCGGTTCCCGGCGGCGCGGTCCGGCTTGCGGTCCCGCTGACCGCCATCGCCGAGGCCAACAGAAAGGTATGGCGCTCGCTGGTGTTTGCTTCCGCGCTCGCCTGTTTCATCGCGATCGCGCTGGCAGCCTGGGCATCGAAGAACATAAGCGCACGCCTGGACCGAATCCTCGATTTTGCCGGAAAGATTGCGGAAGGCGATTTCTCGGCCCGGTTGTCCGAGTACCAGAATGACGAAATCGGCCGGGTTGCGACCGCCCTGGACGCCACCGCGCGAAAGCTGCAAACCAGCTTCCAGGAGGTGGAGGACAGCCGCAGCGAGTTGGAAGCGGTGCTGAACAGTATGCAGGAGCCCGTGATTGCGATCTCCCGCGACGGACGTGCGCAGTGGGCGAACCGGCGCATGGAGATGCTGACTCCCATGGGCGTCCGGCTGGGCCAGCCGGTGGTGCAGACGGTGCGCGATCCGATTTTTTTAGCCACGGTGCAGGAGGTGGCGCAACATCGCAAGCTGGTCACGGCGCGGGTCAATAGCTTTGTTCCAGGACGAGTTTTTGCGGCCACGGTTGCGCCGATGCCTTCCGGCGGGTTGGTTGCCGTGTTGCATGACCTGACCGAAGTTGAAAGCACGGAGAAGACGCGGCGCGATTTCATCGCCAATGTCTCGCACGAGCTACGCACGCCGCTGACTTCCATTCAGGGGTATGCCGAGACCCTGCTGGACGGAGTGAACTCGGAGGAGACGCAGCGTGATTTCCTGGAGATCATCCGCAAGAATGCCTCGCGTATGACGCGGCTGACCGAGGATTTGCTGGTGCTTGCACGGGTGGAGTCGGGTGACAAGAAACTGCACCTGCACCCGGTTTCGGCCGCTGAACTTCTGAAAGATGCCTCGGACTATTTTAACGATCATCGTTCCGATTCCGAGATGACGCTGGACGTGGTGAATGAGGCGCTGAAGATGGTTTCGGCTGACCGCGATGCCGTCTTCCAGGTATTTTCCAACCTGATAGACAATGCAAATAAATACGCGTCCCAAGGCGAGCGAATCCTGATTGGCGCCCACGACGTGGAAGGCTTCGTGCAGTTCTATGTGCGGGACTTCGGTCCGGGAATTGCGAGTGAACATCTGCCGCGCCTCTTCGAACGCTTCTACCGGGTAGACAAAGCCCGCTCTCGTGAAAGCGGAGGGACTGGCCTGGGACTGGCCATTGCCAAGCACATTATCCTGGCGCACGGCGGCATCATCACCGCGGTAAGCGAATTGAACCACGGTTGCACCTTCGTCTTTTCCATTCCAGAGGCGCGCATCAGCTCTGCTTAACATCGTGTGAGGGAGTTCACGAGATATTTACGCGGCGCTCATACGATTGAAAACGAGTGTCTTTAAGGTTAGACTAATGCGTTCGGGGCTTGAGAGGCCACCTGAATGCCTGTCCGAAGCTGGACCGCAAAACGGCGGTCTCTCAACATTCTTGTAATCCTTTCTACTCAGGAGTTGGTGCCATGGGCGAGCCGAACATGCAACCGAGTCCCGGATCGCATCTGCTGGAACTCACATTCGACGCATTTCGGGTGGCGCATCGCGCCTCCACCGCCGCCGCGGAAGGGATCGCCACGTCGTCCAAGGCGTTGCTCGAAGAGGTTCGGGAGCATGAACGCGAGTTGGACTCGCTGGATCGCGACATCGACGACCTCGTCACCAGCACGATCACACGCGTTCCCGAAAATGAAGCCAGAACCCTGCTGGCGTGCATGAAGTTTGGAATTTCCCTGGAACGCATCGGCGATCTTCTGCTGAGTTTTGTCAATCGGGCTGAAGCCGTTGCCTCTCACATCCATCACGACGATGTGCGCGATCTTACCGTGATGACCTCGCAGCTGGAACGAATGCTGGCCGACATTGAAATCGCCTTCCGTACCCGTTCGCTGGACAAAGCCGTGAATGTGCTTCGGGCCGACACGGAAATCGACCGGCTTCGCAACGTCATTACCTTCCGGCATCTTGAGCCGGCCGAGGGGCTGCGGCGATTCGACAGTTTCCATGTTCTGTTTATGGCGCAGGAAATCGAGCGCGCCGGCGACCACGTGAAGAACATGGCGGAAGAAGTTTGTCACCTGGTCAGCGGGCGGACGGTTCGCCATGTGCTGCGCGCCTACGACCGTCCGGTGGAGCAGCTCTTTCTTGATCACGTAAAGAACAAGCCATGACTGCGGCATCCTGCCCATGCGGTTGGTATTCGCGCCGGTTTCCGATCTAGCGCGGGAACGGCGCTGAGTTTCCACTCCACACAAGCTTCTGTAACCGGAAATTCACATTGCATTAATGGTGCAGTAACGTTCCGGAACAGATACTCGATAGTGAGACTCTGGAGGAATCAAACTGTGACTCGTACTTTAAAGCTGATGTTGTGCGCGCTGGTGTTGTGTGTTACTGCTTCCGCGCAGTCGTTGAACGGCGCGGGCGCCACCTTTCCGAATCCGATCTATCAGAAGTGGTTCACGCAGTACAGCACTTCTCATCCCGGAGTGCAGATCAATTATCAGTCGCTGGGCTCGGGCGCGGGGATTCGTCAGGTGAGCGCAGGCACGGTTGATTTCGGCGCCTCGGATGGGCCGATGACGGATGAACAGCTCTCCCAGTGCCCGACCAAGATTCTGCACATTCCCACCGTGCTTGGGGCCGTGGTTCCGGCCTATAACATCCCTGGGGTGAAGCAGGAGTTGAAGTTTACTCCCGAGCTTCTCGCAGGCATTTTTATGGGCAAGATCAATAACTGGAGTGACCCGGCGATTGCCAAGATCAATCCGGGGGTGAAGTTTCCCAACAAGGACATCGTAGTTGTCCACCGCTCGGACGGTTCGGGTACCACCTATGTCTTCACCGACTACCTCGCCAAGGTAAGTCCGGAATGGAACTCCTCGGTGGGTAAGGGCACCAGCGTAAAGTGGCCGGTTGGTCTCGGCGGCAAGGGCAATGAGGGCGTCGCTGGAACGGTCAGCCAGATTGAAGGCTCGCTCGGCTACATCGAGCTGGTCTACGCCGTGCAGAACAATATCAGCTACGGCCTGGTTCGCAACAAGAGCGGCAACTTTGTGAAGGCATCGCTGGATTCGACCACCGCCGCCGCTGCCGCGGTCGCGGCCAATATGCCTGCCGACTATCGCGTTTCTATCACCGACCCGGTGGGCAAGAACGCCTACCCGATTGCGAGCTTCACCTGGCTGTTGATTCCGCAGCAGTCCAAGGATGCGAACAAAGGCAAGGTTCTGCATGACTTCCTGGTATGGATGCTGAAGGACGGTGAGCGCGAAACCACCGAGCTGACTTATGCCCCTCTGCCGAAGGAAGTAGTCAAGAAACTGCAGGCCACGATCAGCACGATCCACTAACCTGGACCGCAGGGCGCGGCGCTGAACCGCCGCGCTCTGTGTGTCTCGTCTTGAGTTTATTTACGAACGGTTTGCGCTGATGCACGCACAACTGGCGCAACCTACAACTCTTCCGCATTCATCTTCTGTTAACAATTCTCTGGTAGCGTCAGTAAGTGAGCCTTAGTCCACATTTCGAGTTCCGTCCGACGCTGCGCTTCCCGAAGCCGGCTTCCAGAGCGCCCGGCGGTGAGGCGCAGCCAACTCTGGTGAGGGCTGCGGCTGCTCCGCGCATCGAACTGCGCTCCAGCAAGATCAGCAAGTATCTGGATGTGGTATTCCGCTACGCGCTGCTGATCTGCTCGCTTTCCATCATTGCGGTAATGGTTTTGTTTTTTTATGAGCTGACTTCGCGCTCGAAGCTTTCCATCGCGAAATTCGGTTTCAGTTTCTTTACCGGCAAGACCTGGGATCCGGTGGCGGGTAACTTCGGCGCGATGCCATTCGTCTATGGGACGCTGGTATCTTCGCTGGTGGCGCTGATTCTGGCGGTTCCGCTGGCGGTGGGCATTTCGGTTTTTGTGACCGAGTTGTGCCCGCGATCTTTGCGCGGCATCATCTCGTTTACGGTGGAACTGTTGGCGGCGATTCCTTCGGTGATCTACGGCCTGTGGGGAATCTTTGTTCTGGCGCCGATCCTGCGCAACGATGTGCAGCCCTGGCTGAGTAAGTATCTCGGCTGGACGGGTTTCTTCGATGGGCCAGCCTACGGCATCGGCATGCTGGCCGCCGGAATCATCCTGGCCATCATGATTATTCCCATCATCGCCTCGATCACGCGCGAGGTACTGGTGGCGGTGCCGCAGAGCCAGCGCGAAGCCGTGCTGGCGCTGGGCGCCACGCGCTGGGAGATGGTGCGCATGGCGGTGTTGCGCAACGCCCGGGTGGGCATCATGGGCGGGATCATCCTGGGGTTAGGCCGCGCGATTGGCGAGACCATGGCGGTGACGATGCTGATCGGTAATCGTCCCGAGATCGCCAAGTCGCTATTTGCCCCCGGCTATACGATGGCTTCGGTGATTGCCAATGAGTTCTCCGAAGCCGCCGACGATCTGTACCTGAGCGCGCTGGTGGAGATCGGACTGGTTCTGCTGATTGTGACCGTGATTGTGAATGCCTGCGCGCGCCTACTGGTCTGGTCGATCACCCGCGGGCACTCTGTGAGGTCCAATGCCTAACGTATCCCGTCGGCTCAGTATTCGGCGCCGCGTTAGCAATGTGTGTTTCATCGGTCTCGCCGGGCTGGCCTCGATCCTGGTGCTGGCGCCGCTGGGGTTGATTTTCGGCTACCTGGTGTACAAGGGAATCGGTTCCATCAACTGGGCCTTCCTCACTCATACGCCGCGCCCGGTGGGTGAGGCGGGCGGTGGGATGGCGAACGCTATTCTTGGTTCGACGATGATTCTCGGTCTCGGCTCGCTGATCGGCGTGCCGCTTGGGATCGGCGCCGGCGTCTACATGGCGGAGTTCGGACACGGACGGTATGTCACGTTCGTGCGCTTCACGGCCGATGTTTTGAACGGCGTTCCCTCGATTGTGGTGGGCATTGCGGTGTATGCGCTGGTGGTGCTGCCGCAGCAGCATTTCTCGGCGTTCTCGGGCGGCGTGGCACTGGGCATCATGATGATTCCGACGATTGCGCGCACCACCGAGGAGATGCTGCGGATGGTGCCGAATACGATCCGCGAAGCCGCGCTTGGGCTTGGCGTTCCACAGTGGCGCACCACGTTGCAGGTGACGTTGCGGACCGCGTCCAAGGGCGTAATTACCGGCGCCATGCTGGCCTTTGCGCGGGTCGCGGGAGAAACCGCTCCGCTGCTGTTCACCGCATTCGGAAATCAGTTCTGGAATTTGAACCCCAACCAACCCACCGCAGCTCTGCCCTTGCAGATTTTTGCGTACGCCATTTCGCCCTTCGCCGAATGGCATCGCCAGGCTTGGGCAGGAGCTTTAATACTGATCGTCTTGATCGTTGTTGCGGTCTCCGCAGTCCGGTTTGTGACCAGCCGCGGAAACATGCAAAGCAACGCCTAGCTTGTAAGGGGAGCCTTCATCCGATGGGTGTTGGAATTGAAGTGAAGGATCTGAACGCTTGGTTTGGAAAGGCGCAGGTTCTGAAGGAAATCAACATAAAGGTGGGCGCCAACGCGGTGACGGCCGTGGTCGGACCGTCGGGCTGCGGCAAGTCCACGTTCATTCGCTGCTTGAACCGGATGCATGAAATCGTACCGGAGGCGCGCCTCACGGGGTCGGTGCAGGTCGGCGACATGGACATCTACGCCTCCGGCCAGGATGCGGTGGATGTACGCCGCCGCATCGGCATGGTCTTCCAGAAACCCAATCCCTTTCCGACCATGTCGATCTACGACAATGTCGCCGCTGGGCTGAGGCTGAACGGCTACAATAAGCGCCGCGAGTTGGACGCGTCGGTGGAACACTCGCTGCGCATGGCGGCGCTGTGGGATGAAGTGAAAGACGTGCTGAAGAAGAAGTCGGGCTCCTCGCTCTCGGGCGGACAGCAGCAGAGGCTGTGCATTGCGCGCGCCCTGGCGGTGCAGCCCGAGTTGCTTTTGATGGACGAGCCGTGCAGCGCGCTGGATCCGATAGCGACGGGAAAGATCGAGGAACTGATCTTTCAACTCAAAGCTCAGTACACCGTGGTGATTGTCACTCATAATATGCAGCAGGCGGCGCGGGTCGCCGATTTTACCGGCTTCTTCCTGATGGGCAAGCTGATCGAGTACGACAAGACGGAGAAAATTTTCACCACACCTTCCGACAAACGTACGGAAGACTACATTACGGGTAGGTTTGGATAATGCGAAGCCGGTTTCAGCATGGGTTGGACGAATTGAAGGAACGATTGCTCGAGATGGGCGGGATGGCCGAAGCCGCCATTGAACTGGCGGCTGACTCTTACCGCAAACGCGATGCGCGGCTGGCTCAGCAGGTCTTCGAGCGGGAAAAGGCGATCAACGAGAGCGAGCGGATCATCGATGAAATGGCGGTCGATCTGTTGGCCATGCAGCAGCCCATGGCAACCGATCTGCGATTCGTGCTGGCGGTTCTGAAAATCAATTCCGACCTGGAGCGGGTGGGCGACCTGGCGGTTAATATCGCGCAACGGTCACTGGATCTGACCCAGGAGGCGGAGATCGAGGTTCCGGTCGATATCGCGCGCATGACCACGGCGGTTTCCACCATGGTGCGGCGGGCGCTGGAATCCTTCCTCTCCGGCAAGGCCGAGGTTGCACAGGCGGTCCTGGCGATGGATAACATCGTGGATCGGATGAAGGATGAGGCGTTCGTGAATCTGGTTGGGCAGATGAAGGACAATCCGGAGAGAGTGCGCGCCTATCTGGACGTCCTGTTAATTACCAGGAGCCTGGAACGCATCGCCGATCATGCGACTAATATCGCCGAAGATGTGATCTTCTGGGTGAGCGGAGCCGATGTCCGGCACAACGTGCGCTTCAGTCAGGAACCGGATTCGGACGCGCCAAGGGGGCACTGACGGTCTTGCGGAGAAACTAGAAAGGCCCCGGTTCCGGGACCTTTCTAGTGCGTTCCACAATGCAATTTTGAAGACCGGAGGTGCGCCCGCTCAGGCTGGTCCGTTGACGACGAACGCCCGGAGGTTTTTGCACTGGGACGCCGAGCGGTAGACCGCACAGGAGTAACAATCTTGGGGGCTGCAGCAGCCTTGAAGCATCCAGCAAGGGGCGGAGGCGCCGGCGGTGATATTGCATTCGCGCTTGCGGCTTTCGTCGCAGCCGCGGATTTCCCAGCAGGGAAGCAGCGCCAAAAGGTGCCGGATTCCGGCGAAGTTCAGGCGCGCCTCGCGGACTAGGCGCAGCACAGTGTCAATCCAGGGATAATCGAGCTCGGTGAAGTATCGCGTGCCCTTGGGCGACTTCAAGGGAATCAGCAGTCCCTCACGCTCATAGAGGCGAAGCAGGTCTACGGAGATGCCGAAGCGCCGGGCCACCTCTCCGATCTTGATTCTTTTGGCCGCCTCAGCACCCATTTGAGGCGCAACCTCGACGGCGGAAGCAGCGCTTGGCGTGCACGCGTCATTCATTCTGCAAGCTCTCCCTTAAAACAGCGGCCCAAATAGCCTACGAAGCTAAGGAGCAAGCCGAGGGCCAATTCGTTCTGGATTGGGAATCTCCGTGGCAACTAGTGTTGAATCAGTAGATTATGTTTCGGCGGCAGGGGCGCTTTCTGGAGCGCGAAAGCGAGAAAACAGAAAAATTCCGCACCTCGGGAGAGATATGGCTCACCCCGGCGCGGCCCAGGCGCGGAACGATGCGGTAAGGCAACGATGTGATAAGACTTAGTTATGTCCGCTCCGTCCCCAGTCCGGCCAGGCGCGAAGCCGCGTTCGCTGCCGGCGGCTCTGCCGAACTATTTCACCAGCGCGGAAGTCGCGGCGCGCTATACAAAGGTGCGCCCGTTCTTTCACGATGAGGTGATGGAGCGGCTGCGCAAATTCGTCGGGGTCGAGCGCTTCCGGCGGGCACTTGACGTAGGCTGCGGGACGGGACAGTCCTCGATTGCGCTGGCCGCCGTCGCCGATCACGTGGCTGCCATCGACGCCTCCGAGGGCATGTTGAAGCACGCGTCCCTACGTCCGAATATCGCCTACCGGCTCGGGATTGCCGAGCAACTCGATTTCGAAGCGGGAGAATTCGATCTGGTCTCAGCCGGATCGGCGTTGCACTGGTTTGACCAGGGTCGCTTTTTTGCCCAGTGCCGGAAGGTGCTGGCCCCAGCGGGCGTGCTAGCGGTTTACAACGACCACTTCACCACACATATGCAGGATGTGGCCGCCTGTAAGCCCTGGATGCGTACGCGCTTCGCAAAACGATTTCCGCCGCCCCGGCGTGGCATGAGAGATATCGATGAGTTGAAGGCCGCCGAGGGTGGATTTACCGTCGCGCATCGCTCGTCGTTCAGTCACCTCGTGCCGTTTTCGCGCGAAGGGTTTATCGACTACTTGCTGACCCGCAGCAATACTCTCGACGCCCTTCAGCGCGGGGAGACGCAACCGTCGATTGCCGACTGGCTGGGCCTGGAACTCACGCCGATCGTACCCGACGGCGTAACCGGTTCGTTTATTTTCAAGTGCAATCTGTGGCTCTTGCGCAAGGCGTGCACCGTATAGGCATTCTGGAGCGGAGGCCGGCAGAGCGTTACCGTGCGGGCATGGAGACGAAGTCCCTCGTGGTGTGGTCTTGGGTAATGCGCTCTTGGATTCTGGAGAGGAACTTGGGCACGTGGCCCTTCACAATCTGCCGGATGCCAGGCTCAAACTCGTGGAAGACGTTGATCCCCGCGTTGCCGCCAATCGTGGAACCAAAATCGTTGAAGGTTGCCGAAGTGGACTGCGCCCAATAGGGACGGGAAGCAGTATGGAGAGCGGCCGAAGTCAGCACCCCGAGGATATACGAAGTGTTCAGCCTCCCCTTTCCGGAGTCGTCGCGGGTGATAAAAATGTGCGAAGCCGCAGAGTAGGTCCGGCCTATAAAGCTGCCGCTGGTTGAAGGCGAATGAGACTGGTCCTGCTTGAGCAATAGCGGATGGAGGTATTTGTCCAAAAAAGCACTGGCCCCGGACTCTTTCTGAACAGGCGCCGATTGATAAAGAGAAAGTGAGCTGGGCCGCGCTCCCAGAGTGACGGAGTCCAGTTCTGTTTTTCGCATTACGCCCGTGTCGGCACCAGCTGCGCCAAGTGTCAAAGGCGAGCGCGCTTCATCGACAAAGGCGTGAAATCTCTCTGCGTGGGTTGGAGGCTGTACCGGCGACGGAGCATCAGGAAGCGAACTCCATGCACGTATCTCCAGGCGCTGCGCTTCGGGTGAATTTGAGCCAAACTGGAATCCTTGGAGCAGATCAATTGCGGGAGGTGTCTGGCACAAGGCTCCGCAAGCAGCTAACAGAAGGAAGGAACTAGCTCGAATTGGTGCAGTTCGCTTCACCATGGCTCCGTCCCGCAAAGCGGCAAGCGACTTTGGGGTTCCCGCAGCGATTCGGCTGGAGGCACAGCGTGACGTTAGCACTCCATCGGGCATTCGTCTGAGCAAGAGTGCTCAGCACGCTCATTCAAGAATCGGGAGGGAGGCCGGCGGTTGTTCCTTAAGATGGACCCCGCTGGTGCGCTCCTTGAACATGGCCTGGACCAAGTTGAGGATTCGCGCGGCACCCCCCACGAGTGACACGCCATTCTGTCGGATGTTGGAAACGAGATTTCGGTTGGCATCGGTGTGTCCGTGACGAGGACGGTAGGCGAGATAGGCGGAGAGGCTTTCGGCAGTTGCCAGTCCTGGACGCTCGCCGATGAGCAGCACTACGGCTGCCGGATCTAACAACTCACCAATCTCGTTCATAACGCCTACGCGGCAGTGCCGAATCACGAAGGGACGGCCTACCGTCCAGCCGCGTTCGCGTGCCCCCTCGAACAGCAACGGCAACAAGCCGGGAACCTGGGCGGAAAACGCTCTCACCGAAAGCCCGTCGCCGATGACGATCTGCACGTCGGGGGAGCGTGGGCATTGCTCTCCAATCGCGGAGCGCGCTGCCTCGTCGAGAGTTCGTCCCAGGTCGGGACGGAGCAAATACTCCGGCTTCGACGCGGCTCTGGTTGAAACTTCGAAGATTCGCCAGCGCTCGATGAATTCCTGGCCAAGATTTGCGCTTAGATCGAGTTCTGCTTGCACTGCATCTCGCGCGGCGGCGTGGTCGGCCCGCAACTGAAGTTGCGTTGCCGTGCGGTACGATGCACCCGAGCGTCCCTCCATCAGCCGCGCCGGGGTTCGTTCGCGGATTCTGTTCTCAAGCTCCTGCCAATCCGCATTTTTACGGACCATCTCGGGGTCAGATGGCATTGTGGGACGCACCTTTCAGCGCCAGTTCGATGCCGCTAACGAACTGCCGATGGAGATCCTCGGTCCGCGCGGCGGGCTCCAGGCCGTTGTAGATTCCCGTCCGCTGCAGCCAAGCCAGAAACTCCGGCACCGGGCTCAGGTTGAAGAGTTTGCGAACCGCCAAGGCATCGTGATAACTGGTGGATTGGTAGTTGAGCATGACGTCGTCGGAACAGGGTACGCCCATGAAGTAATTGCAGCCGGCGGCGGCCAAGAGCAACATGAGGTTGTCGGCGGAATTCTGGTCCGCGTTGGCGTGGTTGGTGTAGCAGACGTCACAGCCCATGGGCAGGCCCAGCAGTTTGCCCATGAAGTGGTCTTCCAGGCCGGCGCGGATGATCTGCCGCTCGTCATAGAGGTATTCCGGCCCGATGAAGCCAACGACAGTGTTGACCAGGAATGGGTCAAATGCGCGAGCTACACCGTAGGCGCGCGCCTCCAGCGTGAGCTGGTCAACCCCGTGATGTGCTCCAGCGGAGAGCGCACTACCCTGGCCGGTTTCGAAGTACATCACTTGCGTTCCCGCCCAGGGCACGTTGCGCTGTGCGTGCTGTTCGAGTACGCGCTCACGCCCCTCTCGCAAGGTGGCCAATGAAATACCAAAGCTTCGATTGGCGAGCTCCGTGCCAGCGATGGACTGGAACAACAGATCGACGGGAGTTCCACGTTCCAGTGCTGCCAGTTGCGTGGTGATGTGGGCGAGGCAGCACGCCTGCGTCGGAATCTGATAGCTGTCGATCAGGCGTGCGAGCGCATTCAGAATCGAGGAGACGGTTTCGAGGGAGTCGGTCGCGGGATTGACTCCGATGACAGCATCCCCACAGCCATAGAAAAGTCCTTCCACGGTCGAAAGCAAGATGCCGGTCAGATCGTCGGCGGGATGATTCGGCTGGAGCCGTATGCCGATCACTCCGCGCTCACCCATGGTGTTGCGGCATCGCGTCACGTTGCGAATCCCGGAGGCGGCGAGAACGAGGTCGCGGTTGCTCATCAGTTTGGTGACTGCGGCTGCCATCTCGGGTGTAACTCCCCATTGCAGAGACTTCAGCGTGCTCTCGTCGGTCGCTTCATGAAGGAGATATTCGCGAAACTCGCCGACCGTCAAGGTAGAAATGGGCTGAAAGGCAGCTTCGTCCCAGCCGTCGCGAATAAGGCGCGTGACTTCGTCGATTTCGGCGGGGATGAGAGGCTGTTCGATGATCTCGCGCAGTGGGAGATCGGCCAGCACGCACTTGGCGGCCACGCGCTCGCGCTCGGAACGCGCCGCGATTCCCGCCAACTGATCACCGGATTTTTCCTCGTTCGCCTTGGCAAGTATTTCGCGGAGACCGGAAAACACGAATCGCTCAGCCATATTCACCTGCCATATTCACCCGCCATGTTCACCCGCCATGTTACGCGCCATGTTACGCGCGTCGGTGCTCCTTCTGTGGAGGATGCGGACCTTAGGATGCAAGAGCAGCTCGGGAAGAGGTCCGTCTAGGTAAGTCACTGAATCTCAAGCCAGTAGTGTGACGCACCGCACACAATTTCAGGCTAAAAGTGTGACACCGCGCACTGAATCGGGAGAGGTTCAATGCTAAGTTAGTTCCAATTCCCACCCTAAGGTTCAGGCTCGGTTTATCCAGCATGAGATATGTGACACGCCATCAGGTACTCGCCGGATTTTTAGTACTTACCCTCTTGCCGGTAGCTGCCATCGCTGGAGAGAGACTATCCCACGCGGACGAATTTGAGCGTCTGGAGCGGGAGTACTTGGCGAGCAGGAATCCGGAGCAGCGCAAGCAACTGGTAGGCGAACTGAAGGCGCTGGCGAAAAGCAGCCCATCCGAGAACGCGGTTGCCCTCAAT